>Ga0184619_10000812_pt1 | contig 10838 bp, 8 predicted proteins | sample PLM0_60_b1_FD_133146 | JGI IMG/M metagenome (GOLD analysis project Ga0184619, IMG submission 133146) | Groundwater sediment microbial communities from an aquifer in East River, Colorado, USA - PLM0_60_b1 | ecosystem: Environmental > Terrestrial > Soil > Riparian zone | place: USA: East River...
CGACCAGCTTGTTCCTGCGGTCGACTTCCGCAACCAACTCGAGCCACCGGCAGGTCCCGGCATAGATGTGCGCGGCCAGCCCGGCCAGCTCCTCCTCGAGCTCGGCGAAGGAGAGCTCGCCAAAGATCACAGTTCTCTTGTCTGACAACATCCACGTTGGCAGACTAGCCAACGGGTCGGACAGCACTACCCGAACAGTGGTCGCTGGCAGAGAGCGGACTTGGCACGGCCTTTGAACAGCGCCATCCTTCGAGCAGATGAGCGAGCTGCCGACCGGCACCGTCACCTTCCTGTTCACCGACATCGAGGGCTCGACGCGGCTGCTGCACGAGCTCGGCGACGCCTACGCCGACGAGCTCGCCGAGCACAGGCGCGTGCTGCGGGATGTCTCAAGTGCCCACGGCGGGGTCGAGGTCGATACCCAGGGCGACGCGTTCTTCATCGCGTACGCTCGGGCGAGAGACGCGATCTCCGCCGCGGCCGAAGCGCAACGGGCCCTGCGCTCGGGGCCGATCCGAGTGCGGATGGGCATCCACACAGGCGAGCCGCTACGGACGGACGAAGGCTACGTCGGAATGGACATCCATCGCGGTGCGCGGATTGCCGCCGCAGGGCATGGCGGCCAGGTGCTCGTCTCGCAGACCACGCGAGAGCTGGTCAGTAACGACCTCGCCGAGGAATTTGTCCTGCGTGACCTCGGCGAGCACGGTCTCAAGGATCTGAGCAGGCCGCAACGGATCTTCCAGCTCGTCGGCGACGGACTCGAGCGTGACTTCCCCCCGCTGGCAACGCTCGAGAACCGGCCGACCAACCTCCCGCCCCAGCCGACGCCGTTGATCGGTCGCCAACGCGAGCTGGCGGAGGTCGTCGAGCTCCTTCGAAGTCCCGATGTCCGTCTCCTTACCCTCACCGGTCCGGGCGGCGCCGGGAAGAGTCGGCTGGCTCTCCAGGCCGCCGCCGATCTGCTCGACGACTTCGGCGACGGCGCTTTCTTCGTGGGCCTGGCGGGGATCGCGGATCCGTCGCTCGTGCTCCTGTCCATCGCTCAGGCCCTCGGCGTGAAGGAGACCGGCGGTCTCTCATCAGCGGAGGCTCTCGGGGCCTTCGTGCGGGACCGCGAGCTGCTGCTCGTGCTCGACAACCTCGAGCACGTGCTGGATGCGTCGTCGCAGGTCAGCGATCTCATTCTCAAAGCGCCGTCTGTGAAGGCGATCCTCTCCAGCCGCGCGCCTCTGCGGGTTTCGATCGAGCGGGAGTACCCGGTCCCGGAGCTTGCCGACCGCGACGCCGTCGCCCTCTTCAGCGAGCGTGCGCAGGCGATCAAACCGGATTTCCGCCTGAACGGGGATGGCCCGACCGTGGCCCTGATCTGCCGCCGCCTGGATGGCTTGCCGCTGGCGATCGAGTTGGCTGCGGCTCGCGCCAAGGTCCTCTCTCCCCATGCGCTCCTCGAGCGGCTCGACCGGCGGCTTCCCGTATTGACCGGAGGCCCCCGCGACGTTCCCGACCGCCAGCGCACCCTTCGGGACACGATCGCGTGGAGCTACGAGCTGCTCGACGAGAGCGAGCAGCGGCTTTTCTCCCGACTCGCCGTTTTCGCGGGCGGCTTCACGCTCCGTGCTGCCGAACGGGTCTGCGATGCAGATCTCGACACGCTCGCTTCCCTGGTCGAGAAGAGCCTTGTCCGTCAGGGCGAGGACCGGTTTCGGATGCTGGAGACCATCCGTGAGTTCGCGCTCGAGCGGCTCGAGGAGAGCGGCGAGCTTGAACGGATCAGGCGTCGCCACCTCGACTTCTTCCTCGAGTTTGCGGGGAGTGAGAAATCAGAAGTCGACCGTGAGGGAGCTGAGTGGCTCGACTGCCTGGAGGTAGAGCACGACAACTTTCGCACGGCCCTCGAGTTCGCACGGGGTCTGGACGATCCGAGGCTCGAGCTGCGGCTCGCGTCCTCCTTGGCGGATTTCTGGGAACACCAGGGTCATCTGGCCGAGGGACTCGAGCGCATTCGCGAGGCGCTCGGCAGCGATCCAGATGGACCGGCCGACATTCGCGAGCCGGCGCTGCAGTGGGGCTCGATGATTGCCCTTAAGAAGGGCGATTTCGAGACAGCTCGCCAGCTGGCAGAGGAGAAGAAACGGCAGGCCGCCGCTCTCGGAGACGAAGCCGGTGTCGGGAGCTCGATTCAACTGCTTGGCAACCTCGCGACCGCAGAAGGACGCTATGACGAAGCGCGGGTTCTCCTCGAACAAAGCAAGTCGATCCGCAAGCGGCTCGGCGACGAGTTGGGCTTGCAGTCGTCGCAGCACAACCTCGGGTTGCTCGAGATGGATCAGGGTGACTACGGCCGCGCCCGTCAGGAACTCCAATCCGCCCTGGCCATCTCGGAGAAGCATGGTCTCCAGCGGGCCAGAGCCAACAACCTGTGCGACCTCGCGTTCGCCGAGTTGGGCGACGGAAGCGGCAACGCGTCTAGCCGCTTTCGAGAAGCCCTCTCGGCTTGCGCTCAACTGCGCTGGAGGGAAAACATCGCTTACTGCCTTGTGGGCTGTGGTGCCGTCGCGATTGCGGGAGGCAACCTCGAGCAGGCTGGGCATTTTCTCGGTCAGGCAGACCGTTTGTGTGACGACCTTCCGCTGAGGCTCGAGACGTACGCGCAGGCGGTGGGCGACCAGCTCGAGCAAGACCTTCGCTCCCGCCTGGGCGAGGACCGGCTCGAGGCTCTCCGTGCGGAAGGCAGATTGCTGTCCATGGAAGATGCAGTATCCGAGGCGTTGCTGGCTCTCGACAGATGAACGAGCTCCCGACCGGCACCGTCACCTTCCTGTTCACGGACATCGAGGGCTCGACGAGGCTGCTGCACGAGCTCGGCGACGACTACGCCGACGCACTGGGCGAGCACCGCCGCGCGCTGCGCGACGCATTCGCCCGTCACGGCGGTGTCGAGGTCGACACGCAGGGCGACGCGTTCTTCGTAGCGTTCGCGCGCGCCAAGGACGCGCTTGCGGCGGCAGCGGAGGGCCAAGCGGCGCTCGAGCCCGGGCCGATTCGGGTGCGGATGGGCCTTCATACCGGCGAGCCGCTCGTCACCGAAGAGGGCTACGTCGGCATCGACGTCCACCGCGCGGCCCGGATCGCCGCCGCGGGGCACGGCGGGCAGACCGTCGTCTCGCAGACAACCTTCGACCTCGCCGGCTCGGACGGGCTGCGCGACCTCGGCGAGCATCGGCTGAAGGACCTTTCGGCGCCCGAACGGATCTTCCAGCTCGGCGACGCCGAGTTCCCGGCGCTGAAGACGCTCTATCAGACAAACCTGCCCGTTCCCGCGACGCCCTTCCTCGGCCGCGAGCGTGAGCTCGGGGAGGTAGGCGACGCGCTGGCGCGTCCGGATGTTCGTCTCCTGACCCTGACCGGCGCGGGCGGAAGCGGCAAGACGCGGCTGGCGCTCCAGGCAGCCGCCGAGGTGGCTGACGACTACCCGCAAGGGGTCTGGTGGGTCCCGCTTGCACCGGTGCGGGAGCCGGACGAAGTCGTCACGACCGCCGCCCGAGCGCTTGGGACGGGTGGCTCGCTGGAGGACGCCGTGGGCGACCGCAGATTGCTCCTTCTGCTCGACAACTTCGAGCACGTGATCGAGGCGGCGCCGGAGCTCACAGCGCTGCTTGCGAAATGCCCGAACCTCGACGTGACGGTGACTAGCCGCGAGCGGCTCCAGTTGGACGGCGAGCACGTGTATCCAGTCCCGGTGCTCGATCGCTCGGAGGCGCGTGCGCTCTTCGCTGCGCGCGCTCGGGCCGTGCGGCCGGACTTCGACCCTAACGGCTCGCTCGACGAGCTGTGCGCCCGCCTGGACGATCTGCCGCTGGCGCTCGAGCTTGCCGCCGCGCGGACGACGATTCTCTCGACGGAGCAGCTCCTGAGCCGGCTCGCGACTCGCCTCGACCTCCTCAAGGGCGGTCGTGACGCCGAGGTGCGGCAGCAGACGCTTCGGGCCACGATCGAGTGGTCGTACGACCTGCTCGAGCCGGACGAGCAGCTGCTCCTGGCCCGTCTTGCGGTCTTCCGCGGCGGCACGACCCTTGAAGCGGCCGAGGCGATCTGCGAGGCCGACCTCGACCGAATGCAGTCGCTCGTCGACAAGAGCCTCGTCCGCATCCGCGACGAGAACCGCTTCTGGATGCTCGAGACCATCCACGAGTTCACGGCTGAGCGTTTGAGCGAATCGGGCGAGGAGGACGAGTTGAGACGCAGGCACGCCGGGTTCTTCCTCGCGCTCGGGGAATCGGCGAATCTGTCGGCAGAAGCGATCGACCTCGGGCCGCGGCCGGAGCTCGTGCTACCCGAACAGGACAACCTCCGGGCCGCGCTCGACTGGGCAGCGGACACAGGTGAGGTCGAGCTCGGCTTGCGTCTCGCGATCGCGCTCGAGCAGTTCTGGGTCGCCGCCGGGCCGTACGAGGGCGCGCGCCGCGTCCAAGCGTTCCTCGATCGAGCAGCGGACCTCCCCGACGTCGTCCGCGCACGAGCGATCCGCGTGCTGGGAGGGATGATTTTCATGACCGGCGACTACGACCGCGGAGATGAGCTGACGCGGCAGAGCCTCGAGCTCTTCCGGTCGCTCGGCGACGAGGCCGTTGTTGCCGAGCTGCTCATACGACTGGCGATCCACCTGCACTACTCGTCCGGCGACATTGCGGGAGCGCACACCCTGATCGACGAGAGTCAGGCCATCAATCGCCGCCTGGGCTCTCGATCGACAGAGGCGATGACGCTCGGCCTGCTCGGCGAGATCGCCTGGACGGAGGGGCGCCCCGACGACGCGCTCGAGCTCGCGGAGCGCTCCGGCGAGGCGGCCGCCGGCGTCGGTTTCACCTGGTGGCAGATGCACCAGCTCTACCACGGCTCCGAATGGTCGCTCGCGCTCGGGAGAACCGGCGAAGCCGAATCATATGGGCGAGACGCCCTCCGGCTCGCCGTCGCGGTCCAGGATCGGCAGCTGATCGTCTACCTCCTCGCCATCCTCGCGGGGACGGCTGCCGCGCAAGGGCACCTGGAGAAAGCGGGCGCGGTCTGGGGCGCCGTCGAGGCCGAAGAGGGCCGTGGGCGAGTCGGTCAGTGGGAAGGTGAGCGCGACGTCTACGCGGCGCGTGTGCTCGACCGCGAGAACGAGGCGTTCGCGACCGGCCGGGTCAACGGTCGGCGAATGACACTGTCCGACGCGGTTGACTACGCGCTTGCCGACATAGACTGACCGAGATGGCGACTCCGGCGGATTTCCGCTCCTGGATAGCGCTGCTCGAGCGCGAAGGCGAGCTCGTCCGCGTCTCTGCCGAGGTCGATCCGCACCTCGAGGTGACGGAGATCGCCGACCGCACGGTCAAGGCCGATGGGCCGGCGCTGCTGTTCGAGCACCCCAAGGGCTCCAGCCACTCACTGCTAATCAATCAGTTCGGCACCGAGCGGCGCATGTGCCTGGCGCTCGGCGTCGAGCGCCTCGACGACGTCGCCGCGAAGCTGGAGGACGTGCTCGAGATGCAGCCGCCGCAGGGCCTCGTGGACAAGGTGCGCGGGCTCAAGAAGCTCAAGTCGATCGCCGACTCGCTGCCGCAAACGAAGCGAAGCGGGCCGGCGCAAGAGATCGTCGTCACAGGCGACGACGTCGATCTCGGCGCGCTGCCGATCCAGACCTGTTGGCCGGGCGACGCCGGCGCCTTCATCACCCTGCCCGCAGTCATCACCAAGGACCCGCGGACCGGCACGCGCAACGTCGGCATGTACCGGATGCAGGTGCTCGACCGCGCCACGACCGCGATGCACTGGCAGATCCACAAGGACGGGCGCGCCGACTACCTAGCGACCGACGGGCGGATCGAGGTCGCCGTTGCGCTCGGCCTCGATCCGGTTACGACCTACTCGGCGAGTGCGCCGCTGCCCAAGCACATCGACGAGTTCATGCTTGCGGGCTTTCTGCGAGGCGAACCCGTCCAGCTCCTCAAGGGGAAGACGGTCGACCTCGACGTGCCGGCGAACGCCGAGATCGTGCTCGAGGGCTACATCGACAAGGACGAGCTGACCGCCGAGGGCCCGTTCGGCGACCACACGGGCTTCTACACGGCGGCCGAGCCGTTCCCGGTCTTCCACGTCACCGCCGTGACGATGCGCGAGGACGCGATCTACCCGTCGATCGTCGTCGGCAAGCCGCCGGCCGAGGACGCCTGGCTCGGCAAGGCGACCGAGCGCATCTTTCTCCCCGCCGTGAAGATGACCGTCCCCGAGATCGTCGACTACGACCTCCCGGTCGCGGGCGTGTTCCACAACTGCTGCATCGTCTCGATCCGCAAGGCCTTTCCCGGCCACGCCAAGAAGGTCATGCACGCGATCTGGGGACTCGGGATGCTGAGCCTGACGAAGGCGGTCGTCGTCGTGGACGAGCACGTGAACGTGCACGACTACGAGGAGGTCTTCTTCTATGTCGGCGCCAACGTCGACCCTGGCCGTGACGTCCTGATCTCCGAGGGCCCGCTCGACCACCTCGACCATGCGCCGACACACCAGTTCTTCGGCGGAAAGCTCGGCATCGACGCGACGGCGAAGGGCCCCGACGAAGGCACGAGGCCGTGGCCGGAGGAGATCGAGATGAGCGAAGAAATCCGTGCGCTGGTCGACCGCCGCTGGGAGGAATATGGGATCGGAATCGAAAGCGACGCGACGAACGGCGCGATGCGTCATATTTCGCGACCGTTGCGTCATCTGTTACGTCGTTGACGGAGGCGGTGGCGACCCGATTGAATCCGACCAGGTGAGCGGGAAAAGGGAGGCGCTCTAGGGTGGAGCCCCAGCAGGGCCAAGGCAAACCGCACCTTCCGCCGCCGAGCCTGTGGCCGATCGGCTTCGCGATCGGGATCGTCTGCATCCTCGTCGGCCTAGTCGTCAGCTGGGCCGCGGCCGCGGTCGGCGCCGCGATCGCGATCATCTTCGGCTTTCTCTGGGTGCGCGACGCCACGAGTGACTACCGGCACGGGGACCGTGACGTCGTGCCCGTGCCTGCTGAGGGCAGCCACGAGTCGTTCGCAGAAGGCGCCACCGCTCCACCGGCTGACACGGGCGAACCGGGGATGGTCGGGCCCGAGCCCGGCGAGCGCTTCCCGCGCAGCGTCTTCCTCGAGGGCGCCACGCTCGGCCTTGGCACCGTGATCGCGGGCATCGTCACCGTCCCGATCGTCGGCTTCACGATCGCGCCGGTCTTCCAATCCGTACACCACGACGAGATCGACCTGGGGCCGATCACGAACTTCAAGGAAGGCCAGTTCGTGGTCTCGACGTTCCTACGCGATCCCTCCGAGGGCGAGATCTCGCGCCGCACGGCCTACATCCGCAACAACGGCTTCATCGACAACGTCCCGAGCTTCACCGTGCTCTCGAACCGCTGCGCTCACCTCGGCTGCCCGACGCAGCCCAACGGGCCGATTTTCGACAAGCAGAAGGTCGAGCAGACGACAAAGACCGGTGACGTGAGCCTGATCCCGGCACTGCCCGCCGGCGGCTTCGGCTGCCCGTGCCACGGCGGCCAGTACGACCAGGAGGGCAATCGGACGGCCGGCCCGCCCGTTCGCGCCCTCGACCGCTACGAGTTCTACATCCGCAACGGCAACCTCGCGCTCGGCAAGACCTACAGCGTCAGCCACGTCGACGGCGCGGGCGCCTCGGCGAGGATCCACAAGTACAAGGAGACAGGCCCGGGCCAGCACGTCGACGGCCCGGAGCAGTGGTTCTACCCGCTGCAGCCGCCAACCTGATGCCACGCAACCGAAACCGCAAGGACCAGATGCTGGCCGTGGGCCGGTATCCGATCGACTGGCTGGAGGAGCGTTCCGGCCTGATCGGTGGGCTCCGCTACTTCCTCTTTCGCAAGGTTCCCGGCGACTCGGGCTGGTGGCATACGCTCGGCTCGGCGACGCTGACGGCGTTCCTCGTCCAGCTCGGGACCGGCGTGATCCTGGCGATGTACTACAAGCCGGACCCGAACTCGGCGTACGAGTCCGTCCAGCACATCAACAACGACGTCACCCTCGGCTGGCTCGTGCGCGGCATGCACCGCTGGGGCGCAAGCGTCTTCATCATCCTGATCTTCTTCCACATGGCGCGGGTCTTCCTGTTCGGCGCCTACAAGTATCCGCGCGAGCTGAACTGGATCGTCGGCGTGCTGCTGCTGCCGCTCGCGCTGCTGGAGGGCTTCTCGGGCTACCTGCTGCCCTACGACCAGACCGCCTACTGGGCGACCGTCGTCGGCATCAACATCAACGGCACTGCACCGTTTCTCGGGCCGTTTCTGGCGAGCTTCTTGCGTAGCGGCTCCGAGATCGGCGCCGACACGCTGGCCCGCTTCTACTCAATCCACATGCTCCTGCTCCCCGGCGCGATCCTCGGCCTGATCGGGCTGCACCTCTACCTCGTCGTGCGGCTCGGCGTCTCTTCGCCGCCGTGGTCGAGCGAGGCGGCCGGCCGCGAGCGCTCGGAACCGCCTCCGGTTCCCGGCGCCGGGCTCGTCAACCCGTCCCCCCGCGGCGTCACCAAGAGGCCTGACTGATGGCCTCCCGTCGAGTCGAAGAAAACCGGATCGCGTACAAGCGCTACAAGGAGGACGTCAAGCGAGAAGGGAAGCCCTTCTACCCCTACGCGATGTTCCACGACACGGTGATGAGCCTCGTCGTCGTGTGTGTGATCGTCGGGCTCGCCTTCGTCTGGCACTACACCTCGCTACTCGGCCCGTCGCTGGCGGCGAAGGCCGACCCTGGCACCACGAGCTTCGTGCCGCGGCCGGACTGGTACTTCTACTTCCTCTTCTACCTGCTGCGGATCTTCAAGTGGCCGAACTCGGTCATCCTCGGGACGGTCGGGATTCCCACGATCCTCCTGATCCTGGCCCTGGCGATCCCGTTCATCGACGTGCGGCGGGAGCGCCGGCTGATCCGGCGTCCGATCGCGATCGTGGGGGCGGTGCTGGTCGCGCTTTCGATGGGCGTCCTCACCTACAAGGGCGCAACCGCGAAAGAGCCGCTGGGCGCCGAGCTCCTGGCGGACGTTCCGAACTGGGTGAAGACGGAGAACCTGCCGGCGGCGGCGGTTCCCGGCGCGAAGCTGTTCGCGACGTCCGGCTGCCTGAACTGTCACACCTACAACGGCGCCGGCGGCTCCCAGCTCGGCGCCCCGGACCTGAGCGCCGAGGGGTCGAAGAACAAGGGCATTGCCTTCCAGATCGCCCACCTCAAATGCCCAAGCTGTGTGAACAAGGGCTCGCCGATGCCGTCCTTTGCGGATTTCGGCGAGGCGAACCTGCGCAAGCTCGCGATTTTCCTAGAGGCCTCCAAAGGGCCAAAATAGAGCCTTGCGCGTCTTCCTCGGCATAACGGGCGCGTCGGGCGCCCCGTATGCGGCACGCCTCGTCCAGGCGCTGGCCGCGTCGGACTGCGAGGTCGGTCTCTGCATCTCGCGCGCGGGCTATGAGGTGCTCGCGACCGAGCTCTACCGTGACGTCTCGCTGCCGCAGGACGAAATCGCGCAGCGGCTGATCGGCGATGCGGACGGCGTTACCGTCTACTCCGAGCGCGACTGGAAGTCGCCGTATGCAAGCGGCTCCGCGAAGGTCGACGCCTACGTGATCTGCCCCTGCTCGATGGGGACGCTCGGGACGATTGCCTCCGGCGCGATGTCGAACCTGATTCACCGCGCCGCCTCGGTGGCGCTCAAGGAGGAGCGCCGCCTGATCGTCTGCCCGCGGGAGACGCCGCTCTCCCAGATCCACCTACGGAACATGCTCGAGCTCAAGCAGGCCGGTGCGACGATCCTCTTCCTGGCGCCCGGCTTCTACCACGGAGCGGAGACGGTCGACCAGCTCGTCGACTTCGTCGTCTCTCGGTGCCTCGACCAGCTCGGTATCGACCATGAAACGGCCCGCTGGGGCCAGGACTGAGATGACCGTCGAGACCGGCAGGCTCGAGCCGGACGCCGTTCGGACGATGTTCGACCGGATCGCGCCGGTCTACGACGTCATGAACCGTGCGATGACGGCGGGGCTCGACCGGCGCTGGCGGGCGGAGACGGCTCGCGCCGTCGTCTCGCCGGGCGACCGGGTGCTCGACGCCTGTTGCGGGACCGGAGATCTCGCGATCGCGGCGCAGCGAGAGGGCGGCACGGTCATAGGCCTCGACTTCTCCGAGCGGATGCTGGAACGCGCGCGGGCGAAGTCCGACCAGGTCGAGTGGATTCAGGGCGACGCGCTCGCGCTGCCCTTTGAGGACGGCTCGTTCGACGCCGCGACCGTGGGGTTCGGAGTCCGCAACCTCGAAGATCTGGAAGGCGGCCTGCGCGAGCTGCGGCGCGTCCTCCGGCCCGGCGGCCGCATCGGCATCCTCGAGATCACCCGGCCGCGCGGGCTACTGCGGCCGTTCTACAAGCTTTGGTTCGAAGGTCTCGTTCCTCTTGCCGGGAAACTGCTGCCGGGCGGTTCGGCGTACACGTATCTGCCGGCGAGCGTCCGGCGGTTTCCCGGAGCGAAGGAGCTCGCAGAGCTGATGCAGACCGCGGGATTCGAGCAGGTGCACTACCGCCTCTTCGGCGGGGGGATCGTCGCACTGCACACTGGAGTTGCGGCATGAGGGCGCCGGCGACGATCCACGAGACCGAAGGGCTCGATGAGTACCTGGAGGAGATCGAGCAAAGGCTTCTTGACGCCGTCAGCTGCCATCCGGGGCTGGCGGCGACGGTCGGGGCGGAGGCGCTCGCGGCCGGCGGCAAGCGGCTGCGCCCCCTGCTCGTCTTCCTCGCCGCGACCCCCAACCGAG
>Ga0184619_10000813_pt1 | contig 10833 bp, 10 predicted proteins | sample PLM0_60_b1_FD_133146 | JGI IMG/M metagenome (GOLD analysis project Ga0184619, IMG submission 133146) | Groundwater sediment microbial communities from an aquifer in East River, Colorado, USA - PLM0_60_b1 | ecosystem: Environmental > Terrestrial > Soil > Riparian zone | place: USA: East River...
AAGTCCTGGCCGTCCAGATTGAGAATCTATCGCGAATTGGCTGCGAGTCGCAAACCTCCGAAAAACGATGATTACGTGTGAAAGGTGCAAAACCGAGAACCTCGACGGTTCGCAGTATTGTGACGAATGCGGTGCGGCCTTGAGACCGAATTCAAATTCGCGTGCGAATGTTGACCAGTTCAAGCCAGACGGTGATGGTCAAAACGGCTCGCGCGCGCCGGTTTCCGCACCGCAGCCTGAGGCCGCTGGCAAAGCTGCGGCAGCCGTGAATCTTTCGTCGTCGCAGGCTCCAGGCAACAAGGAACACGCTAAGCTGGTTATCGAGCGCGGCAAATCCGCCGGTAAGCAGTTTCTGTTGAGTTCGGCCGAGTCGCAGATTGGACGCTGGGATGCCGACGGGGGAATCTTTCCGGACGTGGATCTCGATACTGACGATCCCGAAGCGAAGGTGTCGCGCCGTCACGCGCGCATCACATTTCGCGATGGGCAGTATTTTCTGGAAGACCTCGGCTCGACCAACGGTACTTTTATTAACCGCGGCAGGAGATTGTCGCCCGGGACCCGCCAGGCCCTTAACGATGGCGACGAGATCATTGTGGGAAAAACCTTCCTGCGCTTCCGCCTGGTTAAATAATTCCGTTATTGGTTCGGCAATAGAAACTGAAATGCTTTCTCGAGAATAGGCTCTTAATAGATGGCAGAGTGTATAGAATGTGGAACGCCGGTAACGCCGGGTGAAAACTTCTGCCGCAACTGCGGCACGCAGCAACCTGCGCAACCGCCGGCCGTCGCTTATAGCGTTTCCACATCTGAGCAGGAGAATTCTGCTGTCGAAAGTGCAAACAACGAACCAATATCGTCCGAGTCGCTGGGCGGCAGTTCCACTGGCGGCGTGCCAGAGCGGGTCAAGCATACCGTCAAGAAGGGCACCACCGGCGGCCGCCAACCGACGATAAAACAACTCGATCCCGCCAGTGTTCTGAACAATCGCTACGAAATTGTGCGTCGCATCGGTGGCGGAGGCATGGGCGCCGTTTACCTGGCTAAGGATCGCAATCTCGGCGATGCACCGCGTGCTGTCAAAGAGATGGTTGAAGCACATCTCGATCCCACCCAGCATGAAAAAGCGATCGGGGACTTCAAACGCGAATCGCTTTTGCTAACTTCGTTGGAACACCCGTCAATCCCAACTATCTATGATTACTTTTACGATGAACCACTGGGACGGTTTTATTTGGTTATGAAGTTCATTGCCGGCGGCGATCTCGCTTCGCGGCTGAGAAGCGCGCCCGGCGGAAAAGTCGACGAAAAAACTGTGGCTGATTGGGGCATGCAGACTGCGGACGTGCTGCATTATCTGCACACGCGACCCAAACCGATCATCTATCGGGACTTGAAGCCCGCCAACCTGATGATCGATGGCAATACTGGACGTGTGATGCTAATCGATTTCGGCATTGCGCGTTGGGTAAAGCAGGAAGAGAAGGGAGTCACCGCGGTGGGCACGATGGGTTACGCGCCTCCGGAACTTTTTGGCGGACACGTAGAGCCACGCTCCGATGTTTACAGTCTGGGTGCGACCATGTTTCATCTGGTGACTGGATCTGATCCTCAGGACAATCCGCTTTTGATTTTTGACTTTCAGAAAAATCCGCGGCCGCGCCAAATAGCGCCATCGATCTCCAGCGAGATGGAACAAATTCTGATGCGCTCGGTTGAGTACAAACCTGAGGATCGTTTTGCATCCGCCGGTCAGATGCGTGACGCGTTGGCGACGCATCTCGAAAAACTGATGAGCGGTCAGGTCAACTATGGATCTGCGTCGCAGGTGGGCAGCGAAACGACACAAGTGCAAACTGTGTTCTGTGGTTTTTGCGGCGGACGTATCGCAGCCGACGACGTTTTCTGTGCGCATTGTGGCGCGAAGCAGCCAATGGCCGGGGCCGGCTCAAGTGCGGCGCTGAATGCGGCGCGGCAAACAGCAAAACTCGTCGTTGCGGGTACAACCGAGCTTGACGCTTCATTTGTGCTCCAGAAAGACAACAATCTGGTGGGACGTACCGATCCTCATTCAAATGTCTTTCCTGAGGTTGATCTGTCCCGGTTCGATCCGGAAACAAAGGTTTCCCGCCGGCACGCGCGCATCTGGCGCGAAGGCGAAACATTTTTGGTGGAAGATCTGGGCTCGGTTAACGGAACGGTGATCAACGATTCGGTGAGACTGGCGCCCCGACAACCCCGCGTATTGGACAGCGGCGATAAGATTCGCCTGGGAGAAACAACGCTGCATTTTCTTTTAGGCTAGAAGCCAGAGGTCAGAGATCAGAGAAGATCAGAAGTCAGAAGTCAGAAGTCAGAAGTCAGAGGTCGGGGTTCAGAGTTGTTCGTTGCTCGTTGAAGATCGATCACACCCGGCGCTCACTTATCCGTTAGCTTACTAATAACTGACTCCCTAACTGACAACCGACAACTAGCTTCGAATTTCTGACTTGGACCGCTGAACTTCTGAATTCTGACTTCCGATTCATGACCGCTGCCGCTGAAACAGTTGCTGTGCAAAGAAACGTCAAGCCCGGTCTACCCGTACAAAATCTTGCCAGGATTCGTGGGCCATTTTCGTTGCGTTGCGGAGCGATCTTGATTGACTACATAGTCCTGGTAACAATTTTGGCCTTTAGTACACTGGTCAGCCGATTACTTGGCGGTGGTGCGCGGTCCGCCGGAAGTTCTTCTTTGAGCGTGGGACTTTTTCTAACCGTTGCTGTGGCGGCGCTTGATCTTGGAGTTCTTCCCGGCCTAACCGGTTTGACGATTGGAAAGTGGGCCACAGGCCTGCGAATTCGCCGAAGCGACGGCACAGAGTTAGGAATTGGCCGTGCGTTTCTGCGACATTTTATTGGCTATCCTTTGTCGGCCTTAACGCTGGGTCTGGGATTCATTATTGCCGCCTTCAACGCGCGGGGCCGCGGTTTGCATGATCTGATCGCCGGCACAATCGTCGTGCGCGAAGGACCCGTCAGCGTTGAGAATCGCCCCCGCCGAGCCTGAAGCTGGTATGATCTTTCTGGAATCTGACATCTGAAATCCGAGATCTCGATGCCTGAATTAATAGTCAAATACCCTGACCGCGCCCCGGATCGCTTTCCCTTGGGGCGACTGCGAATCACATTAGGCCGTTCCGCGCGCAACGACCTCTGCATTCCTGATCCATTTGCATCGCGTGTGCATGCCGAGGTTCGTCGCGAGGGCGAAGAGTATTTTCTTCAGGATCTGGGTTCGGCAAACGGCACGCTTTACAACGGCGGCTCGGTTGAAGGCACCGTGCCGTTGACACCAGGCGGGCGCATACAAATCGGCGAGACTGAAATTGTTTTTGACGACGGCACTTACACCTCGAGCATGGGCGCCACCATGATCACCGACAACCACATGTCGTTGCCCGAAGCGACAATTGCTTTGCCTTCCGGCGATCGCACAACCTCGGGCCTGCTGGAAGCGATTGAAGGCGCGCGTACTAAGCCGGAAGAAATTGCGGCCGCGCGTGTCGAGCGCGAGGGTGACCTGCTCGCTCTGATCAGTAAAGTGGGAATCACTTTGCTGGCGGCGGCAACTCTCAACGAAACGCTCGAACAGATCGTCTCGCTCGTGTTTGAAGCGGTGCCTGCAGATCGTTGTCTGCTGATGATGCGCGAGGAAGGAAGCTCGGAATTGAAAGTAGCCGTCGCGCGTCTGCGCGATCGCGTCGGCGAAGTCGGTGAAATACGCGTCAGCCGCAATGTGATGGATGAGGTGATGATGCGCGGCAAGTCGGTACTCACTTCCGATGCGCAGCACGACCCACGATTCGCCAGCGGCACCATGGTGTTGCAGGGAGTGAGATCGGTGCTCGCGGTGCCACTCGGAGTTTCAGAAAAAGTTTTTGGCATCGTCTATGCCGATTCACCCATCGCCGAAGGACGGTTCACCGAGGACCATCTTAAAGTCTTAACGACCCTGGCCTCAGTGGCCGCGATTCGAGTTGAGAATGCGCGGCTGGGTGAAGCGCGGCTACAACAGGAACGTTTGGAGCGTGAGCTGCAACTGGCCAGCGAGATTCAGCAGCGTTTTCAACCAACCGCGCCGCCGCAACTGTTTGGCTATGAACTTCAGGGCATCAGTTTCCCCTGCTATGAAATTGGCGGTGACTATTACGACTTTATTAAGCGTGAAGACGGGCGACTGGTGATTGCGCTCGGCGACGTGTCGGGCAAGGGAACAGCCGCGGCCTTGCTCATGTCATCGCTGCATGCCGCTATTCATGCGCAGACCGGGTCGCACGATACGCTGGTGGAAACGATCTCTGCGGTTAATCGTTATCTGGCTGACAACATACCGCCGAATCGATTTGTGACGCTCTTTTATGCCGAGCTGGATCCCGAATCAGGTGCTTTGTCTTTCCTTAACGCCGGCCACAATCCGCCGTTGATCGTTCACGCGGCTGGTACCGTCGAACAGCTGGCTTCCGGCGGTTTGCCGTTGGGAATCAAGCGCGACGCTGATTACCGCGAGGGTCGCACGCAGCTGCAATTGGGCGATGTCCTCGTGATCTATTCCGATGGAGTGACGGAAGCGGCCAGCCCAACTGGAGAAGAGTTTGGGCCAACACGGCTTTATGAAGTTGTCTCACGCAACGTCGATGCCTCGGCCGCAGGAATTCGCGATCGGATCGAATCGGCTTTGACCAAATTCTCTCAAGGGACGCAAGCTGCCGACGATATCACGCTCGTCATCGTCAAGCGCCAGACAGAAGCCAGACGAATGGCTGCCAGCAGCGGCTCGATTGCCCCAGTTATCCGCTAATAAATAGTTACTCAGTGTGCTTGCCTTGCAGCAGCGCCTCGAATGGTAGGTCTTGTGGACCATTCTCGTTACAGATCGCAAACGTAGCTTTCTTTCCATCATCGTTCAGCTCATACATGGCCACGCCCGCATATTCACCGCGGGCGTTTACGATATAAAAGCGGAGGTAGAAGTTTGGATTGCCATCGTGCTTGAGCAGACGCTTTTCGTAGGTGTTTGCTTTGATTCTTTTGAGCGCTTCCATCCCGGCATCTTTTGGATGCCTGCCGCGACGCATTTCCTCGACAACCAGGAACGAGCAAAGACCATAGAGATTCGCTTCGCCGCGCCCGGTCGAGCCCACCGCGCCGACTTCTCGGTCGACATACAATCCGGCACCGAGAATCGACGAGTCGCCCACGCGGCCCGGCATCTTCCATGACAAACCGCTGGTGGTGGTGACGCCGGAGATTTCACCTTTTGAATTTATGCCGTTGCAGTTGATCGTGCCATGAAGATTTTCTTCTCGGATGCGGCCCTCCGCCAGCATCTCAAGTGCCGCGCGTCGCCCGGCTTCCGCCCGTTTCTTCGGATCAAGATAGTGTTCGGGATCGATCTTTTGTTTCCATTCCAACCACTTACGGCGCGAATTGTCGGTATTCAGATCGTCCTCGATTTTAAAGCCCATATTGCGCGCAAACTCCTGGGCGCCTTTGCCCACCAGCAGATGATGATCCGTGTTCTCCATGACTGCTTTAGCAACTAGTGACGGTGTGCGCACCCCTTCGAGCGCCGCCACGCCGCCGGCGCGTTTCTTTGGACCATGCATGCAACATGCATCGAGCTGGACGATCCCATCAGCATTCGGCAGCCCGCCATAGCCCACACTGTCGTCCAGCGGATCGAGTTCGACGATGTTCACTCCGGCGATGACAGCTTCGAGCACGTCAGCGCCCTGCGCGATCATAGTGAAAGCCTTTTGCACGGCGGTCAGATCACCGCCGTTTTTGAACTTGTCTCCGTTTGACGAGGCGATGACCAATGGTTTGATGCGGTTCTGCGAGAGTATATTTGGAAAGCCACTGACGCCCGGCTTGGCGGTTGCCAGCGTTAGCCCCGCGACTCCAGTAGTGCGCATAAAGTCGCGCCGTTTTATTTTCTTCATAAGAGTTCCAAACTCTCCTTAATTCTTTCCGCCGTTTTCGGGCCAATGCCATCCACCAGATCCAGCCCACCACCGGCAACAAATTTCTTTAGCTCCTTAAGTGAAGAGACTTTGAATTTTTGATGCAATGTGGCTGCAGTCTTTGGACCAATTCCAGGAAGCTCCAGGAGATCGAGAACCGTTTCCGGCGTTTCCGCCGTTATCTTTTCCCAGGCATTGAAAGTGCCGCGCTCGAGCAGCTCGATAATTTTCCCGGCAATCGCTTTGCCCACCCCGGGAATTGATTGCAAGCCTGAGATGCCTTCGTCTTTGGCAATTTGTTTCATTGGGGTGGGCCAGGTCTCAATCGCCTCGGCAGCGTTGCGATAAGAACGCAGGCGAAAAGGATCGTCGCCGCGAATTTCCATTAAGGCGGCGAGGCGAAAAAATCTCCGCGCTATTGCTTCGTTGTCCATTTTCGTTACGAGCTGTGCCCAATCGCAGAAAAATTCAGTCGAGGGGTGTTAGTCTACTTCCAGCTATACAGCTAGATCAAAGCTAGTAAATCATAGAAGGGCGCGAGCCGTGGTACTCTGTCGAAAACTTTTCAACGAGGAGGATTCGCAGATGAACTCAGCACGCAGGGAGTGGCTGGTCGGTTTGTCGAGCCTCAGTGCCGGCGTGATTTTGCTCGGCTGCAATCGAGGCGAAAAATCTCAGCTAACAAAAACAGACGGTGATACCAAAGAAGCCGAGCCCGAAGTAACGGCCACCGAAGACTTGATGCGCGAACATGGCGTACTGCGCCGGGCGTTGCTCGTCTATCAGGAAACCGCAAGTAAGTTAGGCAATGCTTCTACGCTTCCATCTGAAGCACTGCAAAAAACTGCGCAACTGTTTCGCGCTTTTGGCGAAGAGTATCACGAAAAAAAACTCGAAGAGGCCTACATTTTCCCAGCAGTGAAAAAAGCAGGTGGAGCGGCCGCTGCCTACGCGGATATCTTGATTGCCCAGCACCTGCGCGGCTGGGAGATAACTGACTTTATCCTGGCAACGACGTCCGGATCGAAGATCGCCGGCGCCAACATGAAACCGTTTGCCACAGCATTGGAGTCTTTGGTTCGCATGTATGAGCACCACGCAGCTATCGAGGACACGATCGTCTTCCCCGCGTGGAAACAAACACAAAACGCGGAACAGCTCGATGCAATGAACGACAAGTTTGAAGAGATCGAGCACCAGCAGTTTGGTGAGGATGGTTTTGAGAATGCCTTGAAACAGATGGAAGAGATCGAACAAAGCCTTGGCTTGAGCGATCTTGCACAGTTCACCGCGCCGCCTCCGCCTGCCCGCTGATTGTCAGGCCACGATCATCGTTCCGGTGCCGCTGTCGGTGAAAATTTCGGAGAGCAGGGCATTGCGCGTGGTGCCGCTGAGGATGTGCGCGCTGTGAACGCCGCGCTGCAATAACGTGGTGATGCTTTGCAGTTTGGGAATCATGCCGCCGGTTGCGGTGCCGTCTCTAATCATGGCCTCAACTTCAGCCGCGGTCAGACGCGAAAGTTTTGTATTCGGCTCGCCGGCTCGCATGTAAATGCCATCAACATCGGAAAGCAGAATCAGCTTTTCTGCTTTTAACTGCACGGCGATTTCCGCGGCGATCGTGTCGGCGTTGATGTTGAAGACAGTCCCTTCGCTATCCGCGCCAAGTGAAGAAATAACCGGCAAGTAACCTTCATTCAACAGCACTGAAAGTAACCGAGAATTAATTTCTGCAACATCGCCCACGTGCCCGTAGTCCACTTGCGAACGTTCGCCAGTTTCGCGATTCAGAACCTCTTTCGGCGGCCGCCGCTCGGCATGCACGATGTTGCCGTCAACGCCGGAAAGGCCCACCGCCTCAATACTGCGATTGCGCAAAGCAGCCAGAATGTCCGTATTGATCTTGCCAGCGAAGATCATCTTGGCCATTTCCAGCGTTGCGTCGTCAGTAACGCGCCGGCCTTCGATAATCGTCTGTTCGATTCCGAGCTTTGACGCGAGGTCAGATAATTGCTTGCCGCCGCCGTGCACGACGCAAATTCGTATGCCAACCTGATGCAGCAAAGCAAACTCCTCGGCGAGCGAACTCAGATTGTCGGGATCTTCCGTGGCCTTGCCGGAAAGTTTCACAACGAAGGTCTGGCCCTTGAAACGCTGGATATAAGGCAGCGCCTCGCGCAACAGATCGAGCCGCAATTGATCGCCGACTTGGTTTGTGTTCGTCATATTCTTTTTGGCCGCGGATTAACGCGGATAATCGCGGATCAGAAAAAGAAACAGCTCAACAAACAGTTCGAACCCGTTCGCTCATATCCGCGTTCATCTGCGTTCATCCGTGGCTAATTTCCTGCCCCAACAGCTTAGCCATGACTGCCTTCTGCACATGCAAACGGTTTTCCGCTTCATCAATCACTATCGACGCAGGCGAATCGATCACACTATCGGTGACAATCACATTACGTCGTACCGGCAAACAGTGCATGAAGACACCCCGGTTAGTGCGCGACATTTTCTGCTCATCGACAATCCATTGGTCGCGGTACTGTGCGCGTGCCGCAATATCCTTTTCAGGAGTTCCGTAAAACTGTTTCGCTCCCCAACTCTTTGCGTAGATAACTTCCGCGCCGTCAAACGCTGCGTCGATGTTCTTTGTGACCTGGACGCCGCCGCCGCTCGCCACCGCACGCAGTGTGATTCCTTCCATTAGTTCTTCATCAAGCTCATAACCCGTCGGATAGGCGATTACCAGATCGTGACCCATCTGCGCCGCCGCGAGCGCAAAACTGTTGGGTACCGCCATCGGCAAAGGCTTTGGATGCCACGCCCAGGTCAGGACCACCCGCTTTTTCGCTTTGCCCAACTTCTCCTGGATCGTCATCATGTCGGCCAACGCCTGACAGGGATGATGCATGGCAGATTCGAGATTAATGATTGGCACGTCCGAATACTTTGCGAACGCGTTCAGTATCGGATCAGCTCGCTCTTCGTCCCAATTCTTTAACGCGGCAAAGGTGCGTACGCCTATCGCTGCACAATAGCGGCCGAGCACGCGCACAAACTCGGCGACGTGTTCAGTCTTGTCGCCATCCATCACTGCGCCTTCGCGATGTTCCAGGGTCCAACTGGTGCCGCCCGGCTCGAGCACCACGGCATGACCGCCGAGTTCGTGAATTCCCACCTGCATCGACGCGCGTGTGCGCAAACTCGGGTTAAAGAAGACGAGCGCAACCGATTGGCCGGCAAGCGGCTTTGATTTGTCAGCGCCAGTCTTGAGGCGCAATGCCGATTCAATCAAATGATTTAATTGATCACGCGGCAAATCTAAAGTCGTAAGAAAACTCTTCACAAGTTCTTCCTAGTCTTAGCGGGCAACCCGCCTTCCCGACCCCGAGATTCTCAAGCTCAATCTCTTATTCGTCGCCTGAAAGTCATTCATTGTTGTGAAGCTGCGCGACTGGAAGCAGCTCAAGGTCGGGAAGGCGGGCTTGCCCCCGCTCTTTGCTTTGAGCTATTCACTCATGATTACACAAGGACTTCCTTCAATTGTTCTACAAATAGATCGACTGCAAGTTGCTCTAAACACAATGCCGGCAAAAGTCTGAGTACGTTCACATCGCTCGACGTTCCGGTAATGATCTTCCGCTCGAGCAGTTGCTCGTGCACCACCTTTGCCTTTTCAGAAAACTCAAGGCCCAATAAAAACCCTTTGCCGCGAACACTGATCACTTGGCTGACTTCCTTCAGTTGCTTGCGCAGATACGCTTCAACCGTCTTAACATTCTTGAGCATGTCGTCGTTTTCAATGACCTCAAGCGTGGCGCTTACCGCAGCCATCGCAATCATGCCGCCGCCAAAGGTCGTCCCGAGATCGTTTTCCTTAATGCGCACGGCGATTGATTCATTAACCAGGCAAGCGCCAACCGGAATGCCACTGCCGAGCGCTTTTGCCAACGTGATGATGTCGGGAACAACGTACGCGCCGGCTTCACTGCCGGCAAAAAACCATTCGCCGGTGCGGCCAACCCCTGTTTGCACTTCGTCATAGATCAAAACGATATCGCGCTCGTCGCAAAGTTCGCGTAGCTCCTTGTAAAACTGGGGCGGCGCCAGTCGTACGCCCGCCATCGACTGGATCGGTTCCAACATGATGGCCGCAACCGTCTCATCCGCCAGCGCGCGCACCGATTCATTATCGCCAAACTCAGCCTGCAAATGGCCCGGCACATTCGGCCTGCCGATTTCGCGATACTTGCCCAGGAAAGTGGCGCTGATTGAATCGGCGGTCCGACCGTGAAAGCCACCCGAAAAGGTGATGATGTTTTCGCGGCTAGTTTTCATACGCGCCATGCGCATCGCATTCTCGTTCGCTTCGGTACCGGAATTACAAAAGAAGGCTTTGGTCAGTGACGGCGGCGCGATTGAAATCAATTTTGCCGCTGCCTTCGCTCGCGCTTCCGAGTAGACGAGATTTGAATAGAACAACAACCGTTCGGACTGCTCGCGAATTGCGGCAATCACGTGGGGATGACAGTGTCCGGTGCCGGCGACAGCATGACCACCATACAAATCTAAATACTTTTCGCCGTCACTCGAGTAGATCCAGACGCCTTCGCCGCGTTCGGCGACAATCGGCATCTTCTTGTAGGTTGCCAATTGAAATTGATCTTCGCTGGCGACGATGTCACTAAATAAAATTTGTGGTGTACTCATCCTGCTCGCGCTCCATCGGGCATTGATTGCTCCGGCACCGCCAGACAAGGCTTAAGACCGTCGGCAAAGCCGATGTCGAACAACATCCCTTCCGACATTTGGCCCATCATTTTTCGCGG
>Ga0184619_10000815_pt1 | contig 10823 bp, 12 predicted proteins | sample PLM0_60_b1_FD_133146 | JGI IMG/M metagenome (GOLD analysis project Ga0184619, IMG submission 133146) | Groundwater sediment microbial communities from an aquifer in East River, Colorado, USA - PLM0_60_b1 | ecosystem: Environmental > Terrestrial > Soil > Riparian zone | place: USA: East River...
ATGTTCATGTGGGTGCGCTGGACGCTGCCGCGCTTCCGTTACGACCAGCTCATGCGACTCGGCTGGCTCTTCTTTTTTGAAATCGCGCTGGTAAACACCTTCATCGTCGCGGCCATGCTGGCATATTTTCATTTCTAAATGGCTATCACCGTTGCACGTCCGAAACTGAATTGGCGCGAGCGGCTTTATCTGCCGGCCATCGCTGCCGGCATGATGATCACGATCAAACATCTCAAGAACACGATTTTCGGCCGGACGAAAGTGACGATGCAGTATCCGGAAGAAAAATGGGACAGCAGCCTGCCCGAACATTATCGGGGCGCACCCGCGCTCGTGCGGGACACGGACGGCCGTGTGCGCTGCGTCGCTTGTCAGCTTTGCGAATTCATCTGCCCGCCCCGCGCGATCAAAATCATTCCGGGGGAAATTCCATCGAGCGACCGCTTCGCCAAGGTCGAGAAATATCCCGAGGAATTCGATATCGACATGGTCCGCTGCATCTTCTGCGGCATGTGCGAGGAAGTTTGCCCGGAACAGGCGATTTTTCTGCGCAAAGATTACGCCATTACCGGATTCACGCGCGAGGAGATGGTCCATCACAAAGACAAACTGCTGGAAATCGGGGGCGTGATACACGGCGTAGTTCTCAAATGGAATGAGAAGAAATGAGCAGAACTGGAGCGCTGGAGTATTGGAGAAATGGAGTTGTTGTTAGCGGCACGAATTCATTACTCCATTACTCCACTACTCCCCTACTCCAATAGCCGATGTCTCCTTTCTTATTTTGGTTCTTTGCGCTGCTCATGCTGGTATTCGGCGCAGCTGTCGTCGTTAACCGCAACCCGATCGCGAGCGCGCTCAATCTCGTGGTTTCATTTCTCGGCCTCGCCGCACTCTTCATTTCGCTCGATGCCTTCTTTATCGGCATCATTCAAGTGCTGGTCTATGCGGGCGCGATCATGGTGTTTTTCCTTTTCATCATCATGCTGCTCGACCTGCGCGCGGAGAGATTGCGCAAAATCAATTGGGTGGCGTCAGCCGGGGGAGTTGCGGTCGCGCTCGCTTTGCTCGTCCAGATTTTCTACGTGATCGGCCATCTTACATTTTCAAAACAACCTTTCCCGCCCCTGGCAAGATCGACAATCGACGACGTGCACAACATCGGTCTGCTGCTTTTCGGAAATTACAATCTGCCGTTTCAGGTCATCGGTGTTCTTGTGCTGGTGGCGACGATCGGCGCGGTCCTCTTGAGCAAACGCGAGCCTCGATAATTTTAGCCCACGAAACACACGAATGACGCGAAAAAAAGAGAAGCTGCAATTAATTTACAAAGATGAAAGCCATGCCATCATCGGCGCTTGCTTCGCCGTTTACAAAGACAAGGGGTGTGGCTTTCTCGAGCCGGTTTATCACGAGTGCCTGGAAATCGAACTTGAGTTGCAGCAAATTCCATTTCAATCGAAGGCACCACAGACTTTGCAACTTCGCGGGCGAACTCTCGTTCAAACGTTTACACCAGACTTCGTTTGCTACGATAACATCATCGTTGAGGTCAAAGGCGTCTCCGCCTTGGCCGATGAGCACCGCGCGCAACTCCTGAATTATCTCAGCGCAACCGGCTGCAAATTGGGCCTGGTCGTGAATTCGGTCATTATCCAAGAATGGAATACGAACGCCTCCTTAGCAGAAACCAGGAACCGACCGATGTTCATCTCTGAGATTTTCGTGTCTTTTCGCGTGTTTCGTGGGCCAGGAAAATGACATGGTTACGCTTGGCGATTACCTGATTGTCAGCGGCATCCTTTTCGCGATCGGTTTCGCCGGCGTGATGTTGCGCCGCAATCTCATCGTCATTTTAATGTCGCTCGAGCTGATGTTGAACGCGGCGAATCTATCGCTCGTCGCTTTCTCGCGATTTCACCTCCAGCCCAACGGCGTTCCAGATTACAACGCGCAAGTTTTTGTCTTCTTCATCATCACCGTCGCGGCGGCTGAGGTCGCGGTTGGCCTCGCCATCATCGTGGCGTTGTTTCGTGCGCGACAGACAACACATGTTGAAGACATCAACACTTTGAAATTTTGATCATCCGCCAAACACACGAAATGACGCCAAAAAAATTTCCTCAACTCGGGGATCGAGCCCTCCATCTTTAGCGTCTTTTAGCGTGTTTAGCGAATCAGACTTATGAACAGCTCGCTTCCCTGGCTTGCATTGCTCCTGCCGCTGGTCTCAGCCGGCGCCATCACTTTGTTCACTCGCCGGTTAAAGACGTTGAGCAGTTTGATTTCGGTTGCGGCCGTTCTGGGAAGCTTCCTTTGCAGTTGTTTGATCTTCGGACAAAAAGGTCTCTCAGCCCCGGAGTTGAAATGGATTGATTTTGGCACGGTGTTCACTGTGCCGTTCGGTTTTGTCTTAGACGATTTGAGCCGGATGATGCTCGTGCTCGTCTCGGGAATCGGCGCATTAATTCACATCTACTCGTTAGGCTACATGCGGGACGATGAAAGCAAGTCCCGTTATTTCGCCGCGCTGTCGCTTTTCATGTTCGCCATGCTCGGGATCGTTCTCGCGAACAACTTTGTCATGCTGTTCATTTTCTGGGAGCTGGTCGCCTTTACTTCGTATGTGCTGATCGGTCACTGGTTCGAGCGCGATGCCGCCGCCGACGCCGCGAACAAGGCATTTTTCACCAACCGCATCGGCGATTTCGGATTCATGCTCGGAATTCTTCTGGTCTGGATGTCAACCGGCTCTGTAATCTTTGCCGAGATTGCTCCACGATTGTCGATCCTAACGAGTCATCCGGGCTTTCTAGCAATCGCCGCGCTCTTGATCTTCTGCGGCGCAGTTGGGAAATCGGCGCAATTTCCGCTGCACGTCTGGCTGCCGGATGCAATGGAGGGTCCAACGCCGATTTCCGCGCTGATTCATGCCGCCACCATGGTTGCAGCCGGCGTTTACATGTTAGTTCGCGTCGGATTTATCATTCAGGCCTCGCCAAGCGCGCTCCTGGTGATTGCGTGGATCGGCACAATCAGCGCGCTGCTCGCCGCGCTCATTGCGACGCAGCAAAATGACATCAAGCGCATCCTCGCCTACTCCACGATTTCGCAACTTGGCTACATGATGATTGCGGTCGGACTGGCTTCGAACGAAGCGGCCATGTTCCACCTTTTCACGCACGCGTTTTTCAAAGCGCTCCTCTTCCTCGGCGCCGGCTCAATTATCATCATGCTTCATCACGAACAGAACATCTGGAAAATGGGCGGCCTCGCCCGACATCTCCCGATTACGTTTCTCACTTTCGTGGTCGGCGCACTCGCGCTGATTGGTTTCCCATTATCCAGCGGGTTCTTTAGCAAGGATGCGATTCTTGCGCTCGCTTACGATCGCAACATGCCGATCTTCGTGCTCGCGCTCTTCACGGCATTTCTGACCGCGTTCTACATCCTGAGATTGGTGGTGGTGGTGTTTTTCGCGAAACCGCGCAGCGACGCCGCTCGCGCGAGCGATGAATCGCCGTTTGTCATGACTGGACCCCTCATCGTGCTTGCGCTCCTGGCGTGGCTCGGCGGCTATGGATTTTTCGCGCGACATTTCCTCGCGATTCCGCATGCGAAGGAAGGCCTCTTTATCGCCCCCGTGCTGGCGATCACGGCGATGATCCTCGGGGCGGGATTAGCGATCGCACTTTATCGAAACCGGACGAGCGAGCCGATCGAGGTCGATCTTTTGCGGCGGCTTTTTTATGTCGACGAGTTTTATCGCTGGTTGATCCATTGGACGCAGGAACTTCTCGCGTCCATCTCGGCCTTCTTCGATCGCTGGATCATCGATGCCGGCGCAGTACGCGGTGTGAGCGGCGGGACGTGGGGTATCGGCGCGCTCCTGCGCCTGATTCAGGTGGGAAATCTACAGGCTTATGCGTTCCTTTTCGGTTTGGGGATCGTCGCTCTGATCTATTTCGCCGTCTTCCACTGATGCTTCTGTTCATCGTTTTCTGCCCAATCGTTGCCGCCATTTTGATCATGGCGGGCGCGCCCGCGCGAAAGACGGCGCTGCTCGCGTCGGGATCCACGTTTGTCATGACGTTGCTCGCCTTCGCTTTGTTTGAACGATGGCAGCGAGGTTTTCAGCACGTCAGTTCCTTCACAATCTCCGCGGACTGGCGGCTCAATTTCGCGTTCGGGCTCGATGGCCTAAGCCTGATCATGGTCTTGCTGGGCGCGATCGTCACGCTGGCGGCGGTTTGGTTTACCGGCAGGGTCGACAAGTACGAAAACGCGTTTTACGCCTGCCTTCTGCTCATCTCTGGTGGCGCGATCGGCGCGTTTGCGTCGCTCGATTTATTTTTCTTTTACGCGTTCCATGAACTCGCGCTCATCCCGACCTTCTTGTTGATCGGAATCTGGGGCAGCGGGAACCGGAGCGCGGCCGCGTGGAAGATCACGATCTATCTCGCGCTCGGAAGTTTCGTTTTGCTCATCGGTTTGATCTTGCTTTATCAGAGCGTTCCAGTCGCGTCGCGCAGCTTCGACATTCGCGCGTTGCAGGCTGCGGCCGCGGCGGGGCAGATCGGTCCGGAAGCGCCACGCCATATTTATTTGCTCCTGCTCATCGGTTTCGGAGTTCTCGTCTCGCTCTTCCCGTTTCACACCTGGGCGCCGGAAGCTTACGCCTCCGCGCCGGCGCCGGCCGCAATGTTGCATGCGGGCGTGCTCAAAAAATTTGGACTCTACGGTCTCCTGCGTCTGGCGGTTCCGTTGCTCCCGGATGGCGCGCGTCACTGGACCGGTCTGCTCATGGTGCTGCTGCTCGGCAACATCATTTACATCGGGCTGGTCACAATCGCGCAGAAGCGGCTCGATTGGATGCTTGGTTACTCGAGCGTCATGCACATGGGCTACATCTTCCTCGGGATCGCGAGCGCGAACATTCTCGGCGTCACGGGCGCCGCCGTTTTGATATTCGCACACGGACTTTCTATCGCGCTGCTTTTTGGACTTGCTGGTGAAATCCGCAAACGCACCGGCACGCTCGTTTTCGATGAGTTAGGCGGGCTCGCTAAAGTGATGCCGTTCGCCGGACTCGCCTTTGGCCTCGGCGCCTTCGCGGCGGTTGGTCTTCCCGGCTTCGCCAATTTCGCCGCCGAAGTGATGGTTTTTTTCGGCGCGTTCCAAAATGGCTGGGAAATGGAGCGTTTCCATATTTTTCAAATCGCCACCGTGCTCGGACTTTGGGGCGTTGTGATTTCGGCCGTCTATATGCTGCGTGCGTATCGCAAGGTTTTCATGGGAACGCTCGGTGAGCGCTGGAGTAATCTGGTCGATCTTCGCCTAAGCTTGCGTCTCCCAGTGACGCTGTTTGCCGGCGCGCTTCTCTGGTTCGGATTTTTTCCGCAATCGTTTGTGCGAATCGTCGCGCCCGCGTTCCGGACGTATTTCAGCGCCAACGCACAACCATGATTCCGGCGCCCAGTCTCGAGATCGCCGTGCTCGTCCTGGGCATGGTGATCCTGATGTTGGAAGCGTTTGCTGAGCGGATCGACAAGCGAACTTTGGCCTTCGCCACAATCGGCGCCCTCACCGCAGTCTTGATCAGCACCTGGTTTCTCGCGCCAAGCCCTGCTCTTGTTCAAGCGACCGGGTTTTGGAGTTTCTACACGGCCGATCCGTTGTCGATCTTCTTCAAGCGCTTCGCACTGCTCACCACGATCCTGGTGCTCACCATGATGATCGATTACGCGCCGGTAGTGGTGGCGTCGATTCCGGGTTCGAAAAAACAAATAAACCTCGGCGAATTTTTTGCCATCCCGATTTTTACCTGCGCCGGTCTCATGTACCTGGTTTCGGCCATCGATTTCATCTTCATCTTCGTATCGCTGGAGCTGGTGACGATTTCCTTTTACGTGCTCGTCAGTTTCACCCGGCACAACCCCGCCACACTGGAAGCCGGCGTAAAATATCTGGTGCTGAGCGCGCTCTCCACGGCTTTTCTCGTTTACGGAATCACGTGGATTTTCGGAGTGACTGGCCAGACAAACTTGCAACGCATCACGGTTGCGTTGGCTAATCCTGAAATCGAACGCGGCCCGGCGCTTTTTGGCATGGTGCTCGTGCTCGTTGCACTCGGCTTCAAGATCGCGGCCGTGCCGTTTCAGATATGGGTGCCGGATGTTTATCAAGGCGCGCCCACGCCCGTGACCGCCTATCTTTCGGTTGGCTCGAAGGCGGCTGGTTTTGTTGTGCTCATGCGCGTGCTGCGGCCGTTTCTGATGCTGCCGCAAGTGGAGCGGCTGATTGTGCTCATCGCGCTGCTCACATTGCTTTATGGAAATCTGGCCGCGCTCCCGCAAAATAATCTCAAGCGCCTGCTCGCGTACTCGAGCATCGCGCACGCGGGTTATCTGCTCGTTGGCGTGGCGTGCTTCGATGGTCCCGCGGTGACGTTTTACCTGGTCGCGTATCTGCTCATGACGCTATTGAGTTTCGCCGTTCTTGTGATCGTGGCACAGCAAACTGGCGAGAAGGTCTCGGATTTCGATGGATTGGCCAAGCGTTCGCCGTTCCTCGCTTTCGCCATGTTGATTGCAATGGCGTCGCTCGCCGGCGTTCCGCTCACCGCGGGATTTTTCGGAAAATTTTTTATCTTCTACGCCGCGATCGCGCAGCACCAAACAGCGCTCGTCGTGGTTGGCGTGATCACGGTGGCCTGTGGGTTTTATTATTATCTGAAGGTTGTCCGCGCGATGTATTGGCAGCCCGCTGCCAAAGTCGACAATATCCCGGTAAGCGTTTTGTCCCGGCTCGCGATGAGCGCGCTGGTCGTTGCAATTATCTCGCTGGGAATTTATCCGGCCCCAATTTTGAAAGCGTTCAAACCAGCGCGCGAACGTATGATGCTAACATCGACAATCACTCGTTAACCGCGGATTACGCGGATAAGACGGATAAGAAGCGAAATTGTTTCCCCTGATCCGTCTAAATCCGCGTAATCCGCGGTTCAGATCAATCGCTTAGCTCGACGTTCCAATAGGCAAGATCGACAAAGTGCCGCCAGCTCTCGTGTTGCGGTGACGAAAATGTGACCTGCACAAACGGGCGCCACTTCGGGCGCTTCGGTTTGCGAATCAAACTCATCTGCGCTTCCCGCGGAAGACGGTTGCCTTTTCGCGTATTGCACGGGATGCAGGAGCAAACCACGTTCTCCCAGATGGTGAGTCCGCCTCGGTCGCGCGGTACGACGTGATCGAGATTCAAGTCGTTCCGCTCAAAAACCTGGCCGCAGTACTGGCAGGTGTTCTTGTCGCGCTCGAAAACATTGTGCCGCGTAAATTTCACTTCTTTTTTCGGCAACCGATCAAAAAAGAGCAGCACAATCACACGCGGCACCCGAATCCTCCACGAAATCGTCGTGACGATTTCGTGATCGGGCGCGGTGGCGGAGAAGTCGCGCCAACTGTCGAAGTCATGCGTCAGGAAATTGTTTTCGTGGTCGGAGGAAACCACGTGGGCGTGGCCCGCGTACACCAGCGCGAACGCGCGCCGCGCCGTGCAGATGTTGACCGCCTGCCAGAGGCGATTCAACACCAGAACCTGACTGTTTAATAACGTATGCACATTCTTATTTACCCTTTCCCGACTTGTTACCACGGTGCCAAACGCAAGGTGCGCGACCCTATCATCCGCGTTTTGCCTTGTCAACGGATGCGCGGCGCGGGTAGTGTCTTAATCTGGCGACGGCGATGCACTTTGGGGGGTTGGTGTAATGGCATGTCTGCGGAGCCAGGCGTGTGGATCGAACGACTCGCCAATGCAGTGAGTTTGGCCCGTCCAGCGATCTAGAACGTAGTCCGTCTTGGGTATGTACGTATAGCGAGTGCTGCAAGCGTAGATCAGTTCAGCGCCCAGAATCACAATGGCGAGAATTATCCAGCCGAACTCTTTTTCGCTCATTTTCCTATTCTACCAGTTTGCGCGCAAAGTGAACATGGGAATGATTTATTTTCTTGTAATGCTGCACGGCGCAAATGTGGCGTGGGGAAATGGGGTCAAATCTAGCATTTGACATTCGATGCACGCACTCAGTCGTGAACGTAGGTGGTGACACAGGAACGGCTAAATGTTTTGGCTGATTGTCAAATCGCGGCAACGCACCGACGTTCAGCCATGCACAAACCACGCAAACATGACTTCACTAGCAGGACGTCGTTCGGAAAGCCGAAGCGTGATACATCGCGACTGGAAGGCGTTTCTGCGAAGCAGCGCAAACAACATGTTCACCCGGCCCCCACACGACGTGCTGCGAGCAAATTTCGCGGATAATCACAGCATAACAATTTTGCGACTCCCGCGGGCTCGATACTCGTTAGGTGGCTGGTCTTTTGCCGATCCCATGAACGCAAAGCAAGCTCTGGCGTGGGTCAAAAAATGTGGGATCACCGTCGAGTCGGCGCGCGCCAGCGTTCCTAGTCTCGCTCAGGTGGTGACAGGAGAACCACTGAGAGGTAGTTGGTGGGCACATCCGAAGGGAAACGAGATATTCCTTCTCTCGCGAGCGATTCGCAGTTCTCCCGACGTTTTGGTGTGCCGATTGGTAGCTGGAAAAATTACCTACATACATCGGCGACTGTGGCCCGCCCTTGTCAGGGTGGCCGGTCGGTTTTCCAAGCACAAGCTTGCTGCTGTTAAGGAGACGCACACGCCTGCGGGCAAGCACAAGCTGCTGGTCACTCCATTTCCCGAGTGGGTGCCGAACCAAGTCTTGAGAGCCGCGCAGAAGCTCACCGAGAAAGAGGCCGCTTCACAATTGGCGTTCCTTCGATAACTATCGAGCTTAGGCTATGTGATCAGCGCTTTGCGAAGCTCTACCATGTCCACATCTACTCGCGTTCGACTACTTAGAGGGGGCGGGTTACTGCTTTTGTTGCTCGGTGTTGTGCATCTCATCGCGACGCCTCACATCGCGACCCTCATCAGATATAGCGCCTCTACGGGTGCGGCCGACACGCTCATTCCGCCGATGCTTCTGAACCATGTTTTGGTCGGGCTGTTGCTGCTACCTCTCGGCTATCTGACCTTTTATGCCGCGCCACATTCGGCTCGTTGGGCCCAGGTGATCGTTCGGACAACGGCCCTCACGGTTGCAACACTCCCTCTGACGCTGCTTGTGCTCATGGGCGTGCGCTACTTCGACGCGCCGCTCTTCGTTTTCGGTTTCCTCCTGGTGGTTGCCGCGTCGGTGACGTTGCTCTTGGCTGCGTTTGCCAGACCGCTCACAACCGGTTCTGCCGAGACCGCGCGTAGCTGACGACAATTATCGTCGCGGTACACGAGATCCCACCTTTTTGACGAAGTTACCGGGTTGACGTTTCTCGTCGTCCGGGACGGCGCCGGCGGCGTCGCCGAGGCTTTGTTCCTCTGATGAAAGGAATTTCTTAAACCGGTTTTTGTCGATCGCCTTCATGAACGCTTCATGCGCCGAAACGACGCCTTGCTGGAACAGCGCCGAGATGGCGTCATCCATAAATTGCATCCCCTGCCCTCTTCCTGAAACGATCACATCCTGAAGTTTTTGCGTCGCGCCTTCGCGAATGATTGCTGAGACGGCGGCATTCGCCATCAGGATTTCGTTGACCGCGATGCGGCCTGAACCATCCGCCTTTTTCAAAAGCAATTGCGCGAGCACACCGCGCAACGAGTTCGCGAGCATGGCGCGGGCCTGCGCCTGTCGCGGCGCCTCGAAAACATCCACCATCCGATCGACCGTTTTGCGCGCATTGTTCGTGTGCAACGTGCCGAAGACGAGCAGACCGGTTTCCGCGGCGGTGAGCGCGAGGGCGATGGTCTCGAGATCGCGCATTTCGCCGACGAGCACAATGTCGGCGTCCTCGCGCAGCGCCGCTTTGAGTCCGGTGGGGAACGACTCCGCATCTCCCGGGACTTCGCGCTGGGTGATGATGCTTCGTTTGTTGTCGTGCACGAACTCGATCGGTTCCTCGATCGTGACGATGTGCCGGGAAAAATTTTCGTTAATGTAATCGACCAGCGCCGCGAGCGTGGTTGATTTGCCCGAACCGGTCGGGCCGGTGACAAGGACCAGACCGCCGCGCAAGTGTCCGAATTCCTTCACGACGGGTGGAATGCCAAGCTCTTCCAGCGTCGCAATTTTCGTCGGAATCAAACGAAAGACAGCGCCATAACCGTTTGTCTGTTTCAAATAGTTGCAGCGAAAACGGGAAGCGGCGTCCATCTCGTAAGCGAAGTCGAGATCGCCGCGCTCCTCGAAAATTTCCCAGTTATGTTGACCGCAAACCTCGCTCAACATCGACATCGCCTCATCATGAGATACGGGCTCCGCGCGAATCGGCGCTACGTCACCATGCTTGCGCATTTTTGGCGGCTGGCCTTCGCCGATGTGCAAATCGGAGCCGCCTTGACTCACGATTACACTGAGAAATTGATCAAGATGAGCCATTACTAAATGACGAAATCCGAATGACGAATGACGAATGAATGACGAAATCCGAATGACGAAAATTGCGCGGCTGACCTCTTTCGGATTTTGAGCTTCGTCATTATTTCGAGCTTCGTCATTCGTGCTTCGTCATTTCGCGACACGCGTTCGCATCTCCTGTTTTTGATCGGCGCGAGCGTAAGCTTCTTCCGCGCTGATGAAGCCGTGATTGTAAAGATCGACAAGTGCATCGTCCATGAGTTGCATGCCTTGCTTTTTGCCGGTCTGAATGATGCCGGGCAGCATGTAGGTTTTCGCCTCGCGGATGACATTTGCGACCGCAGGCGTGTTCGTGAGTGTCTCGAGC
>Ga0184619_10000816_pt1 | contig 10819 bp, 10 predicted proteins | sample PLM0_60_b1_FD_133146 | JGI IMG/M metagenome (GOLD analysis project Ga0184619, IMG submission 133146) | Groundwater sediment microbial communities from an aquifer in East River, Colorado, USA - PLM0_60_b1 | ecosystem: Environmental > Terrestrial > Soil > Riparian zone | place: USA: East River...
CGGACTTCTTCGACACGTGCGCCGGGCGGCCCGGCCCTTACAGCTGCCTCGAGTTTCGCGAGCGCATCCCTCTCCCCCGCCGCCGCCAGCTCGACTTTCCCATCCGTACTGTTCTTCACCCACCCCGAGAGTCGAAGCTCCCGAGCCGTATCAACGACGTACCATCGGAACCCCACGCCCTGCACGCGTCCACGAACTTCGAGATGGATGCTCTCCATTCGCGCGCTAGCGTCTCACCCCCAGCAGCGCCGCTAGCGTTGCGGCGATCTTTGACGGATCCGAAATCGCCGCAGATCCCGGAACCGCCAGCTCGCCCTCTCTTATTCGCTGCGCGATTTGGTCGAGTGCGGTCGCGATCGCGTTTGCGGCCGTCTGTCTCGGGTCCCGCGCTGGACGAGCGGTTCCGTCCCAGTCAGTCGTGGCCCACGCCTTCGACGCGTCAGCGTCCGGACCTTCGCCCAGCGCCGCTGCCGCGCGCCAATCGAAATCCTGCCAGTCGGTCTCGATCCATCCTGACTCCTGCAGATCAACAGCTTCGCTTCCGGGCGAAGTGACCTCGCCGCTCGCTCCCGGCCACGCGTCGGAGAGAGCTCCTTCAGCATCGGGCGCAAAGCTCTCCACTACCGGAAGCGGGTCGAGAAAGTGCTCCACCGGCGGAAGTTCATCAGGTTTGTCATCTGCCTCTTCCTGCGAGTACGAGCGGTCGCGTCGCTCCTGAGGGTAAGCGGCCGCCGGCACCGTAGATGTGTCGAGAAACTCTTCAATCGATCTGATCGGCGCTGAAGGGGCGGATCGTTCCTCCACCATGCTTGACACACTGATCGACGGCATCGATTCGACCCTGTCGCGCCTAGCGCCAGGAAAGAATGGCCGGTACAGGCGGAATTCAGACGCGCTGATCGTAGGACGTGCGGTCTTGGGTGTCCGGTGTGGCACGAATGGCCGCTGTGGTTTCTCAGGCACTACAAACCCTCCCAACTGTACTTTCCCACGAGTGGCACGAAACGAACCGGCGCGATTTCAGTTTGTTCCAGTTTGTCGCCGCGTCGCGTGAACATGTAGAGCGTCTGCTCTTCCCTGTCGCCGAGTGGAATAAGGATACGTCCTCCTTCCGTCAATTGCTCGTGATACGTCGACGGAACCTCCGGAGCACCGGCGCCGACAAGTATCGCATCATACGGCGCGTACTGCCGCCAGCCAAGCGTGCCATCTCCAAGAAGAAAAGAAATGTTGCGCGCCCCGATCTGCCTGATCGTCTCCCGTGCAGTGTCCAGCAGAGCTGGAATCCGCTCTATGGAGAACACCTGCGCCGCGAGCTGTGCCAGCAACGCCGTCTGATAACCAGAGCCCGTCCCGATCTCGAGGACTTTCTCTTTACCCGTGAGCTTGAGCAACTCCAAATATCTCGCATGAATCGACGGCTGCGAAATCGTCTGGCCGCTACCGATAGGCAGCGCGGAGTCTTCGTATGCGCGGTGACGAACTCCGGTCGGAACGAAAAGATGTCGCGGGGTCTGATCGATTGCGTGAAGGACGGCGAGGTCCTTGATCCCCTGCTCGTGCAACAGCTCCACGAGTCGCCGCCGCGGGCCGCGGAACTCGTGCTCTACGGGCGCTGCCACCAACTTTCCGCTGAGGCGAGCATGGCGTGATGCGTCAGGTCCAGGTGCAAGGGCGTTACCGATATATATCCTTCCTGAATCGCGCGAAAGTCTGACGTCTCTTCTCCAGACCAGGCGATTGATCCGCCGCCGATCCAGTATATCTGGCGGCCCCACGGATCCTGCATTGGCTTGAGAGAATCCGAATACACCCGCCGCCCCAACCTCGTGAGTCGGACGCCTCTGATATCGTCACCGCGCAGCGGCGGCAGATTTATGTTGAGGAGCGTGTTCTCCGGAAAGGGCCGCAGCGCCAGCACGCGCTCGAGCAGCTTTCGCAGCGGAATTATCTGGTCACGCAGCATTGTCACGTCCGCGCGCAGATCTCCACCGGCAAAAGAGATCGCAACGGACGGAATCCCCAGCGACAATCCTTCCATTGCCGCGGCGACAGTCCCTGAATAAAGGACATCCTCCCCCATGTTCTGGCCGTGATTGATCCCGCTCAGCACGTAGTCCGGGCGCTCCGGCATCAGCGCCTCGACGGCGAGCATTACGCAATCGGTGGGTGTTCCGTCGACCTGAAACCGCCGTTCGCCCCTTTCGATCGGGCGGATCGGGTGATGGAGAGTAAGGGAGTGACTGGTTGCGCTCTGTTCCCTGTCCGGAGCGACGACTGTGATCTCGCCAAGCGGCTCCGCGGCTTCAACGAGACATGCCAAGCCGAATGCGAGTATCCCGTCGTCGTTGGTGCAGAGCAGTCTCAACGGTGAAAGATCCCTGCGCGATGCCGCCACAGAACCTTGATCACGAGCCACGCATCTCTGAATTCACGGAAATAGCTGGGCGAGCCATAGATCGTGGATATCGGAACGTTCGCCGTCTTGTACCCGGCGCGTGCAGCACGAATGATGAAATCCGTCTCATACTCATACCTGTCGCCAACGCCGTGCACCTTGCGGAGCACATCGGCCTTGAATGCACGGTAACCCGATTGGCTGTCGCGCACTTTGCCGCCCGAGACGGCGCGCGTCGCCGCTGACGACATCATGTTCGCGATGCGTCGATGCTTCGGAACGTTTTGGCCGGACAGATCACGCGTCCCGATGACGATGTCCGCGCGGTCGAGCGCTTCAAGAATCGCGGGCGCGAATGCAGCGTCGTGCTGGCCGTCGGAATCGATCGTTAGGACAGCGTTCGCCCCTTTCTTCAAGGCGGCCTCGAATCCCGCGCGCAGCGCCGCGCCCTTGCCGCGATTCTTGTCGAACTCGATAGTTTCATCCGTCACTGCGCGCAGCAAGTTGCGAGAACCGTCGGTAGAGCCGTCATCCACTCCTATTATCCACGCGCTGGGCAGATTGCGTCGCACATCCTTCACCACCTTTGCGAGGGTTGGCTCTGCGTTGTAGGCAGGTACGATGACCGCGAGCGGCTCTATCAACTTTCACTCCCCTTCTGTTCCTGAGGTTGACCGTCGAGTATCGCCAGAATCGACCGCAGGTCGCTCTCCATGGATTCGACGGCCTGCGAATCCAGTGCCGCGCGTGCCACGGAGCGAAGCTCTCCGCTCTTCCGGTAGTCGTCAATCTTCTGACGCGCTCCGTCGATCGTGTACTTCTCCGTGTAGAGCAATTGCTTGACGAGCATTACCAGCTCGATCTCACGCCGCTGATACACGCGGTTGCCGGAGCGATTCTTGGCTGGGTGAAGGAACTTGAATTGGCTTTCCCAGTACCGCAGCACATGGGGCTTGAGATCCGTCAGGGTACAGACGTCGCCAATGGAGAAAAACTCCTGAACTGGTTCCTTCGCTTTCATCGGTCCACCTCCGCTCGTAGCTCTCTGGTCATGAGCGCAGCGATCGCGCTGTGGGCCGGCTGACCCTCGAACAGTACGCGGTTTACGGTATCGACAATGGGCATCTCCACTCCCTCACGCGCCGCTAGCTCGCGGGCGCTTTGCGCGGTCATTACTCCCTCCGCGACGGTCTCTTTGTTCCTGAGAACTTCTTCCAGCGTCCTGCCCTTCCCCACCTCCACGCCAACTGCTCTGTTGCGGCTGAGCGAGCCCGTGCAGGTGAGCACGAGATCTCCGAGCCCCGCGAGGCCGGCGAACGTGCTCTGTTCCGCGCCGAGAGCCAGTCCAAGGCGCGTCATCTCAGCAAGCCCCCGGGTAACCAGCGCTGCCCTGGCGTTGAAACCGAGACCAAGCCCCTCCGCTATTCCGGTTGCGACAGCCATCACGTTCTTCAGCGCGCCGCCGAGCTCGACCCCGGTGACATCCGTGTGTGTGTAAGTGCGGAAGTACGGCGAGCTGAAGGCCCGTTGTGCAACGCTCGCAGCTCCGTTTTTCTGCGAGGCAACCACCACCGCAGTCGGCTGACAAGTCACGACCTCCTTGGCGAAGCTCGGTCCGGAAAGCGCGACGACTGTCGCTCCCGGAATCTCCTGCTCGGCAACTTCCGTCATCAGACAGAGAGTTCCCTTCTCGATCCCTTTCGTTGCAACGACGATAGGTGCGGCGCGCGGAACTGATTTTCCGGCGGATCTCAGAATCGAGCGCAGCACGTGCGATGGTGTCGCCAGCGTTACGAGCTCCGCTCCTTCGACGGCATGCATGATATCGCCAGTGGCCTGAACCGCCGGCGAGAGCTTGTGGCCTTCGAGGAATCGAACGTTCTCATGCGTGTCGTTGACCGACTGAACTACGTCCGGCTCGTAGGCCCAAAGCCGCACCTCGTGCCCGTTGCGAGCGAGGAGGTCGGCGAGCGCTGTCCCCCACGCTCCCGCTCCAACGACCGCGCAGCGCATCAGCCCGCGCTCTCCTTCTTCACGAACTTGTGCTCCTCACCACGACGCAGCCGGCCAATATTCTCGCGGTGAGTCCAGAATACGAATGAAGCAATTATGACACTGGCGATGAAGACCGGGGATTGCGGCTCGCGGTACAAGATGAGAATGGCGACGGGGAGGACGGCCGCTCCCATCAGAGACGCAAGGCTTACGTATCGCGTGAAGTAGAACACGGAGATCCAGACGACCTCGGCGATCAGCATCGGTACGAACGCGAGGGCAAGGAACACTCCGCTCGCTGTGGCGACTCCCTTCCCTCCGCCTTTCCCGAGGAGGAATATCGGCTTCACGTGACCGAGAATCGCAGCCGCGCCGTAGACAAGTGCCCACAACTCCGGCCTGAGCGTCTCCGCGTATCTCGGCAGGAAATAAACCGGAAGGAAGCCTTTCATCAGATCGGCGACGAATACGATCGCACCGATTCTCGGGCCGAGCACGCGGACGACATTGGTCGCCCCAAGGTTGCCAGATCCATGTTGGCGGAGGTCGATGCCACGCATCTTGCCGGCGAGGTACGCCGACGGTATCGAGCCCGCCAGATACGAGATGAGGACGCCGAATATCGGCGACATCTACGCAGACTTGCGACGCATGATGATCCGGAGGGGATTGCCGCGAAATCCCCACGCTTCGCGAAAGCCGTTGTGCAGGTAGCGGACATAGTGCTCCTGAACGAGATCAGGGTTGTTGCCGAAGACCGCGATCACTGGCGGCGCGGTTTCTACCTGCGTCGCGTAATTCAGTTTGATCTCGCGCCCCGCTGCCTGAGGCGGCTGGCGCCGGCCGACGATCTCCTCGAGCGTGGTGTTCACCTGCGAAGTGCTTATCCGCTTGTGTCGTTCGGCGTCGACCTCGAGCAACAGCTCCAGAATCTTCGTCACTCGCTGCCCGCTCAGCGCGGAGGTGAATACGAACGGCACGAATTTGAGAAACGGAGCTTTCTCCTGCGCTTCAGTCTCGAACTTGGCGGCCGTGTTGTTTTCCTTCTCTTTCAGATCCCACTTATTTACGACCACGATCAGCCCGCGCCCGCTTTCCCACGCGAGTGCCGCGATCTTGAGATCCTGGTTGTGCAGTCCCTCCACCGCGTCGAGGACGAGAACGCAGATGTCCGAGCGCTCGATGGCGCGCCTCGTCCTCAGCGCGGAATAGAACTCGATCCCGTCGTCGATTTTCGATTGCCGCCGAAGCCCTGCGGTGTCGACGAAGATTACGTCTCGCCCGTGAAAGACCATCGGCGTGTCGATTGCGTCGCGGGTGGTTCCCGCCGTGTCTGCCACAACGAGACGCTCCTCGCCGAGCAACCGGTTGATGAGCGAGGACTTGCCGACGTTCGGCCGACCCACGACGGCAACACGGAGAGCCTCCGGTACTTCCTCCGCGGCAGTCGGGATTCTCTCGACGAGCACATCGAGCATGTCGCCGGAATTCTTTCCGTTGAGGGCGGAGACCGGAACCGGGTCGCCCGCACCCAGCTCGTAGAACTCGTAGAAATCCGTCGAGGCGGGATCATCTACCTTGTTCGCGACCAGAACCCAGGGTTTACGCGCCTCTCGCAACAGCTCCACCACGCGGGTGTCGCTCGGATGCAATCCCGCCTTCGCGTCAACCACCAGCATCAGAAGATCCGATTCGTCGATTGCCTGAAGCACCTGACGCTTGATCTCGAGATCCATCGGAATGCGCGGATCATCGGCGAGGCCGCCCGTGTCGACGAGCCAGAACTGACGGTTGTTCCATTCCGCGCGCGCAAAATGGCGATCGCGGGTCGTCCCTGCCTCGTCACTCACGATCGCGCTGTTCTCGCCGACGATCCGATTGAAGAGCGCTGACTTGCCTACGTTCGGACGGCCCACGAGCGCTATGACCGGGAGGTTCATGCCAGCACCCCGCTCGCTTCTGATTCGAGCACGTCGATGAAGTCGTACGACGGGAAAACAGGCATCGGCAGAGACTCGCGCACGTGTGCGAGGGTGAAATCGTCGAGGAAGACGCTATCCTCGTTTATCGTCTCCGCCGGAATCAAGGCAATGTCCAGGTCGTGACGATTCGCGAGAGCGCCGAGGATGTCCTTTCCGACAAGCAGCCCGGCGGTTGTGATGGTAGGGCCGAACAGCGAGTTCTCCGCCACGATTAGCTCGAACTCCGCGCCGCTCACGTCGCTAAGCCGTTCGAGCAGCGGACGCATCAGCGGAGCCATGGCGAAGCCGGTGACGACTCCGATGCGTTGGCCATCGCGGCGCGCGACACGATCCAGCCCGGCGGCAACGCGCATGCGCAACGATGAGACAGCGCCGACGCCGTTCTCGATTTGCGCAAACTCACCGTAGTGTGCCGGTCCAGGCAGCTCTCGTTGGGCTAGCATGTACAGCTCGTCCGAGCCGAACACCCACGTTTCTCCGCGCTCGCGCATTGCCCGCGCACCCCAGCGCTCCACCTGATCGAGTATGGCGCCCGCGATGTCGCGGTCCATTCCCCTGCCAGTGTAGAGATGCGAGAACTGGGTCAGGCCCACTGGAACTACTGCTGCGGACATCACCGCCTTGCCCATGTTCCAGAGATCGGACAAGGATTCCTCGAGCACGGCTTCGTCATTGAGGCCGGGAACGATCACCATTTGACAGTGGAACTGTATTCCACCTTCAGCGAGCCGCGAAAGCTGCGCCTTGATGTCGGGAACGCGGCTATTGTTGAGCAGAACTTTGCGCGCCTCGTGGTTCGTCGCGTGTACCGAGACGTACAACGGCGATAACCGATACTCAAGAATCCGCGCGATGTCGCGCTCTTTGACATTGGATAGCGTCGCGAAATTCCCATACGCGAACGAAAGGCGGTAGTCGTCGTCGCGGATGTAAAGCGACTTGCGCAACCCAGCGGGAAGACCCTCGATGAAGCAGAACTCGCAGCGGTTCGCGCAGCGCCTGACAGTAGGGGGCTCGAGCGAGATGCCGAGTGGCTCGCCATCGAGACGCTCGAGCTCATAGATGACCTGCTCGCCGTCGGGCTGTCGCGCTTCGATCACAAGCTCCTCGTCCGCGGTCAGGAATTCCCAGTCGAGGAAGTCTGCGAGGGGTCTTCCGTTCACCGTGAGGAGCTCGGCGCCGGCCTGAATTCCGAGTTCTTCGGCGATACTGTCTTGATCGATTCGGGAGACCTTAACCATAGCTCAAGTAATTTAGAGCTATAAGGAGCGAAGTCAAGGAATTACCAGACTTTAGCTCATCACCATTGCGCGCAAAGCGCGGCTCTTTTGTTACACCGGAGAAGTCGCCGCGAGCGACTCCAGGAGCTTTCGCGCGCGGTCCGCATTGAAGCCCGGAAGCTTGGCTATCGCCTCTTCTCCAGCGTCGCGGACCCCCTGCACGCTTCCAAACTCCTGGAGCAGCCGCCGACGCTTCACCGGGCCGATTCCCGGGACCTTGAGCAGCTCTGATGTTACAGTGCGCATCGACCGGCGCTTGCGATTGTAGGTCACTGCGAAGCGGTGGGCTTCATCGCGAGCCTGCTGGAGCAGACGCAGCGCCGGCGAGCGCCGTGAGAGCTTGAGCGCCTCTTCCCGCCCCCAAACGAAGATCTCTTCCTCCCGTTTCGCGAGGCTGATCAGCGGTCGATCGGTGAGTCCCACCTCCACCAACGCTGCGTGGGCTGCGCTCAGCTGGCCCTTTCCGCCATCGATGACAATCAGGTCGGGCAGCGGCTTCCCGTCCTTGATCCGCCGGTCGAAGTAGCGGCGGACGACTTCCTGCATCGAGGCGAAATCGTCCGTCCCCTCGACCGTCTTCACTTTGAACTTCCGGTACTCTGCCCGCTTGGGACGACCATTCTCGAACCAGACGCAAGATCCGACGGTATCGGTTCCCTGAGTCGTCGAGATGTCGAAGCAAACGAGTGAGCGCGGGAGCCGCTGGAGACTCAGCTCTCTTCCGAGCTCGTACACGGGATCGCCTGCGCGCTCGTCGACATCCATCGACGAGAGCTTCAGCTCCTCCAGCAGATGTCGCGCGTTCTGCTCGGCCAGAGCGATGAGATCGCGGCGCGGCCCACGCTGAGGAATCTGGATCTTGCTGTCTGGAAGCGACTGCTCGATCAGCTCACGGTCCGGGAAGTCGAATGGCAACAGCACCTGACGCGCCTTCTCCTGCATCCCGACATAGCTTCCCGCCATGAAGATTGTCATGACGTCGGCATCTTCTTCCCCTTCGATGTTGGTGAGGAAACGCTGCTCTCGCGATAGCAGCTTCCCGCTCCTGATGCGAAGGACCGTAACACAAGCATCGTCGCCATCGCGCGCGTAGCCGATCACATCGCGGTCTCCGCCTTCGACTTCGAGCACCACGGTCGGCTCTTCCATTTGCTCCAGGTGATGCAGGACATCGCGCAGCTCCGCCGCTCTCTCGAAGTCGAGCTGTTCCGATGCAAGGTCCATCCGCTCCTTCACCCTCCGTGTCACCTCGTCTGGGCGCCCGGACAGAAAGAGGACGACCTCGTCAATCATCGCGCGGTAGTCGTGCTGCGATTGCGCCAAAATGCACGGAGCTTTGCAGCGCTTTATGTAGTAGTCGAGACAGGGACGCTCTGGCATCTGGGCCGGCATGTCGTAGTTGCAGCTGCGAACCGTGAAGATCCTCTTGACTACATTGAGGGCCCTGCGCATGGCGCCGACATCGGTATACGGACCGAAGTAGCTCGCGCCGTCGTCTTCCAGGCGGCGAGTCACAAAGACGCGGGGAAACGGCTCCTGAATCGTGACCTTGATGTAGGGATAGGATTTGTCGTCGCGGAGCGCGATGTTGAAGCGCGGCCGGTACTCCTTGATCAGATTGGCCTCGAGAATCAGCGCGTGCGCTTCACTGGGAACGACAATCGTCTCGACGTCCGCGACAAGGCCGACGAGGTGGCGTGTCTTGACACTCTCGAGCTGATCGTTGGCGAAGTAACTGCGAACGCGTGAGCGTAGCCGCTTCGCTTTTCCTATGTAGAGAGTAGTCCCGTCCCTTCCCTTCCACATGTATACGCCCGGTGAATCGGGCAGATGCGGAAGTTTGGCAGCGATGGCAGCAGGAACGGGCAGCATGTGTAATTATACCATGCGCCCGAAATCGAGTTCATCGCGCGCGGAACGGCAGCCTGAGCAGTCTCCTGCCACGATCAATGACATTCTGCGCCTCGGGTATTCCGAATCCGGCCGTGATGGCGAGATATGTCAATCCATAGGCGGCAAGCAGAATGAACGCCATCCGCTTCGAGCCCACCACCGTCTCGTGCACGGAAAGGATCGGCGCACCCCGATCCATCAATAGCTTGTACGCCCAGGGAATTGTCGCGCCAATAAATGCAGCGCCCCACAACCGGGCCATCCGCGCGGGAATCAGTCTGGTGCGACCGACCCGTTTGTCCATCTCCCGCCGCAACAAATAGAACTCGACCCATCCAGCCAAGCCCGCGGATGCCGTGAGACCGGCCACTCCAAGCCTGCGGTCGACGCCGAGCATCGGAGGAAGAACCAACGCGAAAAGGTAGCCGACCGCGGTCGTGAGAATCACCCGGACGACTGCGTACCGAAGCGGGGTCTTGGTGTCGCGCATCGCATAGAAAGTCGACGAATAGAGACGACCCAGGGTCGAGGCGAGAAGGCCGATCGTCGACCCGATCAGTATCTGCCAGACCCAGATCGTGTCGTCCAGCTTGAAGCGCCCACTCTGGAATAGCAGGTGCACGATCAAATCTCCCAGCGCGAAGAGCGCGACGATACTGGGAACGATGAAATACGCGATGCGATCCAGTCCATCGCTCAGGCGTCCCCGCAGGTACGCCCCGATCTCCGCGCTCGATCCAACCGCGCGCGACATCGCCGGCAGCTCGGCCGCGGATATCGCCATGCCGAAGAGACTGATGGGAAGCACGTAAATCCCCTGCGCGTAAGTGAAGGCGGAAACCGCGCCGTTCCCGAGGTAGCTGGCGAGCCAAGCATCAACATATGCACTTAGTTGAACGACTCCCCGTCCAACAAACGCCGGCACGAAGTTCCGAAATACGTTTCGTACACTCTGTGCCGCGGTCGTGACTCTTGGTCTCACGCCCCGCGCGACCTTGAGCACCAGGGGTAGCTGAATGGCGAATTGGAGGGCGCTACCCACCACAGACCCAAACGCGAGATACATCGCCAAGTCGATCTGGCTGCGCCCACTGTGGAAGAAAATCAGCGTCGCAACCATCGCCAGGTTCCAGATCACCGGCGCCGTATACGACATGAAGAATCGACGGTGACTGTTGAGGATCCCCAGGCACCACGCCGAGAAGACGAGGAGTCCCGCGCCCGGAAACAGAATCCTGGTGAGCCTGACGGTGAGCTCGCGCTTCTCACCC
>Ga0184619_10000817_pt1 | contig 10819 bp, 14 predicted proteins | sample PLM0_60_b1_FD_133146 | JGI IMG/M metagenome (GOLD analysis project Ga0184619, IMG submission 133146) | Groundwater sediment microbial communities from an aquifer in East River, Colorado, USA - PLM0_60_b1 | ecosystem: Environmental > Terrestrial > Soil > Riparian zone | place: USA: East River...
CTGTCTCATTGTCGTCGATCTGGACCCAGTAAGTATCACTCAGCCTGAACCACTGCCTCGTAATTGTCGCGATTTTCCGGTCGCCGCGGTTCACGACGTACTCGAAGTTGAGAAAATCTCCGACCGCTTCGAGATCGTCGGGACCCGGGACATCGACCGTGAAGCGGTGACGGCGGAAAGAAAAGAGATCACGCCTGACGTCGGCCAGCATTTTACCATCGCGCCAGATCTCGTAGGTCCCAACCCAATTGAAAACCTTTTGCTCGATATAAACCAGCTCGTTTCCATCCAGATCCTGAAAGGAGAGTTTGTCGCCCAGGCTCATAAGTTCTCCCTTGACCTGAAATGCATCGCGGCCGTCGACGTCCTTGATCGTAAAGTTGTTGCCGAAGGAGACGAGCTTTTGTTTCAGTACGTATTGCATATCTGCTTATTGGTTTTGCGGAGAGGGATTGCGTAGCGCGCCCATCAGCAGCTACAGCTCCTTGTTAGACGACGCCAGCTTGTCGGAAGTCGGAGGCTGGAACACACGAGAGTACTGCTCGAGCTGTGCGATTGTGATGCTAGCAGAGACAGAAAGCAATTCTGCCTTGCGAGCTTCAAGACGCTGCCATAACTGTGAGGTCTCAACCTCCAGATAATGAAGCTCCGTGCGAGCGCCTAGGCGGGTCGCACGGTCGCGGTAGTCATCGCGCTCGGCACGCGACCAAAAGCCCCAGTCGAGGATCACATCTTATGCCGAGTGTGAATGCTCGTGCGGCGATTTCCCACTGCAGCGCCTCGATCGCGGTTCGGCTTTGTTCGTCGAAGCGGTCGATGTTCAGCCTTGCCATCCAATCGTCCGGCGTCAATCGCAAGGCCGACCGCTCGACCTCGAGTCGTTTCGCAACGTGGTTTTTCCAGCGCCCGGAAGTCCGCAGATGAGAATGAGAGTCGGCATCGACAATTCTGAGGCGCCGTAAGGCGGATCCCATGCAGCGTCGTAGAAGAAAGAGTCGCGTCCGTGTAACGCCTTAGTTCAGCTGCAAGCACACTACCACCAGCGCGACGCCTTGGAAGTTCTAAATTCTCTCGGTGCGGTTTCGGATGAAGATCACGATGGCGCACGAGAGTAGCCAGAATCCGCCACCGATGCCCATGACGCCGTACTCGGCTGGAGTGCCGCCGCCGAAGAACTTGGCGAATCCCATCACCATGCCGAACAGTCCGCCCAGGAAGAAGAGCCAGGTCAGGACCAGCAGAAGATTCTTGTCCATATGAGCCTCCTTTTGATGTTCCACCATCGGTGACCCGATTTTGCTCCTATGTCACAGGCGCCCAGCGCGAGTCGGCGTCGCCACGAAACCGTGGGTACGCCCCCCGGCATCAAAACTCCCAACTACAGCTCCGCTTGTATTGATGCCAAACACGCGCGTCATCGCCGCCGTCGGAACATTCAAGGAAATGAACCCATCTGCGGTCAGAATAAACCCGTGAACGCCGACGGAGTCGCGGTATGTTCCAACGACGTCGCCTGCCGAATTCACGTCCCATGCAGAGGTCGCGCTGCTCCCGGGCACAACCAGTGGCTTGAACTTCCCGTCGTCAATCAGATATCCCGCGCTCCGATCGCCTGACGCGTAGTTGTACAGCCCGACGATGCGTCGAAGGTCCGGCGTAGCACCGTTGTGCATTGAGCCGAAGGCTTGCGTCTCGCTGTGATTACGCGGACCCAAGACGGCGCCCTTCATGCTTGCGCCGAAATCGTCGTCATGCCGGCATCCGAGGATCGTGCCGTTCGGCAGGATTCGCTGCGCGATCGTGTTCTTGTGTGGCGGGGAGTCGACGCGGTCAAATCGCCCGTCACTGGCCCGCAGGAAGCCGTGAAAGTTCAGATTGGGCTCGCCCGGCATCCTGTACGCCCCCACGATCTCGCCGTGGGCGCCGATGCCCAGAGCTACGGTGAAGACCGCGCCGGGGAAATCGATCGTCGCGAATCTATCGTCGCGGAGCACGAAGCCGTGGGTGCCCCCCGAGTCGTCGTACGCGCCGACGATTTGTCCCCGATCATCGATTCCCGATGCTATCGTTCGCTTCGCAGCGCGAACTTCAACGGTTCTGAAATCAAAGCCGCGTTGGATGGCAGCGAATCCAATCACAGGCGACGGCAGCGTACGGGGTGCAGGCATCGGCTGCGTGCACGCTACGCCGAACAGCGCCGCCACTAGCGTAATGGGAACGTGGCGACCGTGAGTATGCATAGGGTTACGTGTCATCTCGACGACCTCTTTAGTTCATGCGATCGTTAGCTGGCGACTAATGCATTTCTCACCGTTCATTTGGTTTAACACCACTTTCCAGAGCTTCAATCCTTTTCTTAAATGAGAGATTAATACCTAGTGAACATAGAAGGCAGCCTGCTCCAACCTTCGTTAGGCAGTGCGCAGCTGGAGTTGCGACTTACCAATGAACTGCGATACCAACCCCCTCCTTAGACAGAGGGACGGCAAGACGAACTTCCCGTTATCACTTTAAGTGCGCAGCGCGAAAGGCCTCGAGCGTGCGATTGGTAGTCAGCCAGTCAACGCCTGCGTGGCGCAGAAAATTCGATATCCACTGCTCTCGATTTCGAGCGAGTTTACGATCTCGCTGGACGGCGAGCGCACTATCCAGCAACGCGACGCGACTCACCATGAGCGCAGGCGCGGGCTCATAAAGTCGGTGGACGGGACTTCTATCCGACCAGGCGACGGCGGGGCCTCGCCAATCCAAAGCGTCTGCATTCCGTAACGACTCAGCAATCTTTGCCGAGTCAGTTCTAGCTACGCCGGGCCGTACCACCAGCCAGTAAGGGCCGGCAAGCTGCAGTGCGCTGTCGCGTGAGCTCGTGTCGATCGGTGCTGTCAGTGCGAAGGCTACTGGGCGCCCGAGGGCTCCGGTTACGGCCTCTTGCCGCAACCACGTGACGATTTTTTGAGCGTCGGTACGTGTGGAATCGACAGGAAGTCTCTCATCGTAACGCAGCTCGTGACGCGCGAGCATCGGTCGGGAATACCATGGAGCGTTTAGCATCACGACGTTCAGGACCGCCACATCCGGCCGCACGCCCATGGCGACTTGGGCCGCAAGCGGTGCATAAGTGTCCATGTCGCCACCGGTCAGGAGCACCGCGCGCGGAGGAAGACCCCGCAGCACCCACTCGGCGTACGTGATTTGTGGGGGCGTCAAGAAACCTGTCGCGACCAGAGCGCGCAGTGCCCGCGATTCCGCTGCGCTGTCCCGTCGTATAATCGCGTACTTCCACACATAGCTCCACGCATTGCCGTCGCTGGAATCGCAATTCACCGCCTCGATCAAATGCGCCCAAGTGGAATCGTTATCGGCACGGCCCCGGGGCGCCCATCGCGGCATGAAGAGCGAGGCGCGCACCAAGTGCGCCTGCGCGTTACACGGATCCAGCCGGAGTGCATCATCCGCTGGCTGCAAAGCCTCAGCCGGGTTGCTAGACCTGAGCGCAGCCTCCGCCTGCCAGGCGTGGAGGCTAGCGTCGCTCGGGTGTTGGCTTACCGCAATCTTGAAAAGTGCAGCCGCCGAATCCGCGTTATTTGCGAAGTACGCTTTGAACGCGAGTTTCGTGACTGGCTGCTGCGCCACTGACATCGACCCCATCACGGCAAGGACAGCCGCGGATCTGAGCAGGGTGACTAGGACAGCTCGTCTCTTCACCATGTTATGACTCCGAGTGCAGGTCGCACCAGCTGCCTAACGCCTTAGTTCAGCTGCAGGCACGTTACAACCATTGCGGCGTAGCCGCATCCGAAAAGTGATTGTCAGCTGCAACGTACGTTAGACGGCGTTCGAGTCCGACTCGCCTCATTCAGGGACGTGGTTCCTCGTATAAACCGAACTCGTTCCCCGCGGGATCCGCGAACATTGCAAAGGCGCCCATTCCCGAGCCGATATCAGTACGGCGCGTCACCACCCGCCCACCCCCGGTCTCAATCCGCTTCAAAGTGTCGGCGATGTCATCTACCATGATGTAGGTCCGCGTGCGTTCATCCGGTGTCCGATCGCTCTCTTTTACCCAGGTCCCGCTAATACCACCACCGTCATCGAAGGCCAGCTCCCCATCTCCCCGTTTCCTAACCTTCCAACCGAAAATGGTGCTGTAGAAGTCCGCGGACGCTTCGGCGGTCTGCGCGGGTATTTCCAAATAACAGATTTTGCCGTGGGGCATGCGGTCTCCGTCAAGGGCGAATGCGGCCAAGCACCGGCTAACGCCCAAGTTCAGATGCAAGCACTCTACAACCATCGCGGCGAAGCCGCATCCGAAAAGTGCTTGGCAGCTGCACCGTTCGTTAGATGGGATGCGGCAGTGACTTCATTGTCGCTCCAACGAGTAGGAGAAGAAGCGCGCTGGGTAAAAAAAACATTCCTACCGACATCGCACCCACGACACAAAACGCCAGCGACAATACGCCTGCGCCGATGAACGACGCACGCTGGTGTTTGCGGACAGCAAGCGGCAATAGCGCTAGGATGATCGGGATGACAAGCACGAACGCTACGTGTGGGCCGTTGACTTCTAGGCCGGTAGCGTGACCCTCAAATTGAGGACTAGCGACCTGGCCGCCAGGCGCGGTCACGGAGTACTCAGTCGTTGACGTTCCGTATGCTGGGCCGAATAGAAAGAACAAGGCGACTACCGTCGCCCAAAGTGCGGCGATAAATGAAAGCGTCTGCGGTGCCTTCGGTCGCCGAGGAGAATTGGATATGTCCATCTAACGCCTTAGTTCAGCTACAAGCACACTATCACCCTTGCGGCGAATCCGCATCGAAAAGTGCTTGTCAGCTGCAACGTTCGTTAGGCCGCCACGCAGAGTGACCGGCCACAGCACGCGAGCGGGACGCCATCGCTCTGTGGGCCACCACCTTCCGACCGCTCCCCCGACGCCAAACCCGACGAATGCGCCGGCGAGGCCCGTAGCGGCTCGGCCGAAGCCGCACGATGTAAAATCGCTGCCTGGAGTGCCCGCCGGACACGGTTGAATAACGAACGCGGCAACTACTGCGCCGACCAACACACCAATGGCAACCCCGCGAAGTGGATATCCTCCGCGGCCAATGCTCACATCAACGTGCTGAACGGCGTCGCGGGGGAAAGCTTCGGCCTTACAACCGCGACAGGCTCGCAGAAAAAGCGTGTCAGCTGTAATTCGTTCTACGAAGCCTATCCGCGATATCCCGCTGGGTGCAGCGTAGACACGCGCACGCGCTCCAAGCGTCATCGCGACACTGTCCTGACCGCGCGCAGATGGTGGGGCGATTAACATGGCACCTAACAAGAACATGCGAGCTAAATACATTTGGGACTGATTGCCTCTTGTCGGCCTAACGCCCCCGTTACGCTGCGAACGCGCAGGGCTGGAGCTATACCTCCGCTTGGAGCGGTGCGCGCGTTCGGCAGCTTCAACGCAACGTTGGACGGCACCAGAATGAGAGAACCTTCCGTTCGCGTAGAATGCAGCGTCATCAAGGTTGGTTCAGAACGCGGTAATGCAGTTGAACCACACCATCCTCGAAGCGTTCAATGGAGTGCAAATCCAAGGGCACGTGACGGTGACGCCGCGCTATCAGTGGAATGCCATCCCCAATAAACACTGGGGCCACACTGATGACGAACTCATCGATCGCCTGCTCGTCAAGAAAGGAGGCGATGAGCTCGCCGCCGCCCATCAACCAGATATCCTTGCCAGCCTGCTCTCGTAGACGGCTCACGAATGGGCCGATTGCACCGTTCACGAACTCCACGCCTGGCGGGGCGTCGGCTGGTGGCGCATGACGGGAGAAGACCATGTTCCGACTCTCCGCCTCGAACTTCGCCCCCATGCGCAGGCTCACCTCGTAGGTCTTCCGGCCAAGCAGCTTCGTGTCGATCGACCTCATGAAGGCGTTCATGCCATAGAAACCTTCGGGAGCGGGGCGGGACGTCAGCCATTCGAGATCACCGTCAGTACGCGCGATGTAACCGTCTGCGCTGGTTGCGATGTGGACGATGACGTTTCGGCGCTTCGTCATGAGCACCGATCTCCGTTGGCGAACGGCAAAGAGTAATCCGAGAGGCTCAGCCGTCTAACGGCTCAACGTTCAGCCGCAAGCCGCGCGAGCAAAACGTTCTGAATTTGAATCCACATTGCGCGCAGCTTGGCGGCTGCAACGTTTTGTTAGGCATCGCTGCCACTTTCACGAGGTCCAAAGTCATAGAAAACACGAAACAGATTGCCGTCCAGGTCTTTGGCCATAAACTCGTGCAAACCCCATGGCTTTGACTCTGGCTCAGAGATCAACTTCGCTTTGCTACTGCTCCAGAGTCGGTACAAATCATTTACTTCATCCTTGCTCTTCAAATTCAGCCAAATCAGAACTGGCCCGACATTTCCGCATTCCTTTCGATAGTCTGAGTTCGCCAGAAACATCCTGCAGTTTCCCTTTGAGATTCCTGCAAGTCCAAGTTCCTCGCCGCCCCAATCGACTGTAAAGCCGAGGTTGTTCTCGTAATAAGCTGCGGCCTCGTTGATATCCCTGACTGGTATTTCCGGGACGGCACCGGGAAACTCCAATTTCATTGCGACTCCTATCTTCAATCTGTTCATGATCCGTCTGCCTAACGCCAAAGCTAAGCTGCAACCGGACGAAACCGATGTGGCGGCGCAGCTGCCACGGCGCTCGCGGCATCCGTCTACTTCAAACCGAGCTTCTTGCCCGCTGCCAACAGTGCGAGCGATTCGCGAATACGCCTTTCCCGGGTGCCCGGGCGCTTGGCCGTGTGAATCCAAACGACGAAGTGACGGCGGTAGGTTGGTGCCAGCTCCCGAAAGAACTTCCAAGCTCTGGCATTGGCCTTTACCGCTTTCGCGATGTAATTCGGCAGGTCGGGGATTACCGGTCGCGGCCCGTAGGTGTTCTCAGTCGGTGCGGCCGCGAGGCCTGCTGAAGTGAGCAAGCCGGCTGCCTTCAGTTCCATCCACCGTCTTCGATTGATATCCGACCACTTGCTGGTGGGCTGTCGCGGCGTCACCTTGACCGCGTATCGGTCTTCATCTAGTCGCTTGATAAGACTGTCGATCCATCCAAAGCACAACGCCTCACGGACGGCGTCCTCGTACGGCATCGACTTCAGCCCCGTGCGGTGCTTGTAGAACACGAGCCAGATTCCGGAACTTGACGTGTGGTGCGTCGCCAGCCACGCCCGCCACTGTCGGCGACTCCGAACTTCAAGCGTCATGAGTTCTGCCGTCACACCTGACTGGTCTCCGCTCCGTCGTGTCGTCGCATGATGCTTCGAGAGATGTTAGTGGTCGGTCTAACGTCTTAGTTCAGCTGCAAGCACACTACCACCATTGCGGCGAAGCCGCAGCCGAAAAGTGCTTGTCAGCTGCAATGTTCGTTAGGCCGCAGGTGCGCGGGAGTCGTGACGCGGATCGCTACCGTGCCTCGCGGTGCTCATGAACAAGGCGGACAACAAGGTCTCTGAAGTCAGGCTCTTCACCCCAGCCGTCGCTGCAGGCGAGAATCCATTCGTTAGCGCGTGGTTGTTCAACGACAGTGGCGGCCGCATTCAGGCCATACATCATGGTTCCGTACTTCTCATCCGGCCACACGTTGTACAGGACCAACTCCACAGGCTTACGGGCGTTGACGGGAGCCGTAAACTCGATGTGTCTCGGTGCTGTATCCGTCCAGACCACGAACATGTTGTTGGTACTGGATTCGCGGTAAGCTTGTGCGCGCGATTCGCTGCCTGAATGGTGAGGCCTTGGATTGGCCGGCCATCAAGGCCGATCTTCGACGGCCGTACTTACAATGAGCGCTCGCAAGAGCACGCTCGACCACGTCGCGAGTTCACTATGGGACGAGGGACCGGGGGTGACCCTTGGATGACGGGACTGCCTTTCAGGGTATCTCACGGCAAGACCGTAAGGTTGAAATCCTTCAATAGCCGCCTGTCCTCCACAATGAACGACATGCCATGCCATCCAAACGGGAGGTATGGTGAAAAAAGGAACCGGGAGTTGCGGCTCAAAAACTCAAGAGCTGCTCGACGCTCACCCGACAACTGACTTCCAGAGAAACAATAGTAATCATCGAACGCAATCAGCATACCGTGCTTTAACCGAGAGGAAAGAAACTCAAGGACGGTCTTGGTCGATGAAAACAAGTCACAATCGATATACGCAAAAGCGATATCGCGAGGTAAGTTGTCGGCATCTTTGTTTTGGTCGCCAATGGTCTGATCGTAGTAACCCGGAACAACCTGATAGTCCAGTCTGGACATTCCATGCCGACGACATATTTCATGAAAATCATCGAGACTCGTTTTCATCTGGCCCGGCAACCACTTCGGATGCTCGTCTGCCGGCACGGCCTGTGGAGGCAGACCCTCAAACGAGTCGAATGCCCACAACTGGCGGTTCAACTTATGCTTCCTTGATTCGGAAAACGCCTGCCTGAATGTCCCCGCCCCGCAACATCCAAACTCGAGATAGTCCCCGCTGATCTCGTTGAACGAGATCAGGCGAAATGCCTTTCGCATTAACTCCCCGCGATCTGAACGCTCATGAAAGGTTGTGCTGTCGACCATAAAGAGATAGAACAGCTCCGCGTTGTAATGATACTTCCGAGGAAGCAATGCCTTTGCGACCATTCGAACGGCTCCCATCGAATCTCCTTGTAAAATTCCATAATCACAAAAGTGTCGAGATCCTACAACAAAATGCTCGAGGAAGACACGGATTCGATCACCTGCCGATACCTGGAGCCTAAATGATGAGTGCAGAGTGCGGCCATCATACTGATGGGCGCACCGTTGCTCTCGACGAACGCACGAGTGAAGTCCGGCATCTTTGGGAATGCGGCCTAACGCCTTAGTTCAGCTGCAAGCACGTTACACCGATTGCGGCGAAGCCGCATCCGAAAAGTGCTTGTCAGCTGCAACGTTCGTTAGGTGGCCCGCCGCGAGATTGGTGTCTTGCTGAACTTCTTCGACTTTTTCTTGTCGTTGAATTCCGGGAGTTTCCCAAACCTGTCGACGAAAGCTGCCAGGCACAGGAATTCAAACCTTGCGACGTCCCCATGATCCTGAGATCTCTTGACGAGTTTGATGTCGGATCACACCCGAACGGTGCCAGCGCCACGAACGCCCGCTTCCGAAAGGCATCGTATCTATGGTGCTTAAGGCGCACCCTGTCAGCTCCTCCGTGTGCAAGGCGTCCCGCCATCGTCATGTCGAATTGCCGAAGGCGCCCTTTCAGCTCCGTCATTGAGTTGGTCATGCCAACGTAGACGATCTCTTTCCGCCAGGTAAAGCGCAAACCAGTGAGAGGACGTGCTGAAATGGCAATAGCATACACGCCTGGACTGGCGACGTTCGCGGAGAGATTGCGATCTGCCCAAGGCCGCCACGCTGTGAATTTCGTTTCAGACATAGTGGAAGCCCGTTGGCCACCTAACGCCCAAGTTGAGCTGCGAGCGAGTGATAACAAAGTGGCAGCGAGCGAAGCGAGCCGCCACAGTCGAACAGACCGCTCGCCAGCTCCAACGTGGGTTAGACGACACGGCGTCGCGGAATCAGACATTCAAAAGCAGCGAGCCGTCGAATCGACGAATCATGGCGTGACAGTTCGCGCACACTACCGCTGGATCTTCCAATCGTTGCGTTCTGGGCCGCGCGGCGGCATCTGCTGCATCTGCACGGCGTGTTCGCGCTGGAGGCGGCGCTGCGGGCGTGGACTTATGGAGATCCTCCAAGGCCGACGGTATCGCCGTACGCGGCGCGTCGCCGCTACGCGGGGAGAGTTGTCCGTCCACAGCGGACGATAAGGGAAACGCGGGGTACCCACTCCCTCCACCTCCAATTTATTTCGCACAGGGGGGCCTTCCGGCAACTCCTGGGTCGTGTCGCAAAATCGCCGGCCGCAGGCCCGCACCTACGGAAATGGGAGGAGCGAAATGCGTGTGTTGTTGTCGACGTACGGGTCACGTGAGGACGTCGAACCGATGGTGAGACTCGCGGTGCAGTTGCGCGCACTCGGCGCGGAGGCATGTGATGTGGTGGTCGCGACGTGCGTGATGCCGGCCGGAGTGTGGCGATGATCGAACACGCGGTGGTCATCGCCGGAGGCGGTCCGACCGGGCTGATGTTGGCGGGCGAGTTGGCGTTGGCGGGCGTCGACGTTGCCATCGTGGAGCGGCGCGCCAGCCAGGACCTCGCCGGCTCGCGCGCAGGCGGTCTGCACTCGCGCACCATCGAGGTCCTCGATCAGCGCGGAATCGCCGATCGGTTCCTCTCGCAGGGACAGGTGGCTCAGGTCGCTGGGTTCGCCAGCGTCCGTTTGGACATCAGCGACTTTCCCACCCGGCACAACTACGGACTCGGGCTGTGGCAGAAGCACATCGAGCGCATACTCGCCGGCTGGGTCGGCGAGCTGCCGGTGACGTTCTATCGCGGACGTGAAGTGACCGGCTTTACTCAGGACGACACCGGCGTCGACGTCCACGTGTCCGACGGCCAACGATTACGGGTGCAGTATCTCGTCGGGTGCGACGGAGGACGCAGTGTGGTCCGCAAAGCAGCCGGCATCGAATTCCCCGGTTGGGATCCGACGACGAGCGCGCTGCTCGCCGAGGTCGAGATGACGGAGGAGCCGGACCTGGGCATCCGTCGCACTCCCACCGGCACGCACGCCATTGGCAAGGTGGAGTACGAGATCAAGGACGGCGAGGTGGTCTACGCAAAGGGGGGAACGGTAGGGGTGATGGTGACCGAGCCGCACATCGGAAC
>Ga0184619_10000818_pt1 | contig 10811 bp, 8 predicted proteins | sample PLM0_60_b1_FD_133146 | JGI IMG/M metagenome (GOLD analysis project Ga0184619, IMG submission 133146) | Groundwater sediment microbial communities from an aquifer in East River, Colorado, USA - PLM0_60_b1 | ecosystem: Environmental > Terrestrial > Soil > Riparian zone | place: USA: East River...
GACGAGGTCGTCGGGGAGCGTGATGCGCTCCAGCGTCGACCCGAGGACGAACTCGCCCGGGTGCAAGATGAACGGCTGCTCTGAGTCTCCCACCTCGACGAGCTCCGTCAGGTCCTCCATCGGCTCCTTGACGTCGATGAAGGGGTAACGGGAGTTGCGGAAGACGCGAAAGAGGCGGTCGACACGAACGTCCACGCTCGAGGGTTGAACGAGCTCCTCGTCGAAGGGGTCGATCCCAATGCGGCCCTCTTCGATCAGGCGACGGATAGTGCGATCGGACAGGACCATGGCAGCCGCAAGATAGTGGTTCAGTCGGTGGCGTTGCCGCGAGTCTGCCGAGCGAAAAGCGATATCGCATTCGCGTCGAGATACACGCAGAGCCCGCGTATCGAGAAGATACGTGGGCGACCGAGACACGGCACGGCGATGCTTTGCAGCCGGCAGGCTCCCGGTGGACGCCATCGGGTGAGCCACGTAAGCTCGCCGCATGGCCACGACCAGGACAATCGAGCTCAAGACCGACATTCCGGGCCCGCGGAGCCGCGAGATCCTAGACCGCAAGGCACGCGTGATCGCGGAGCCCCTCTCCATCTACCTGCCGATCGTGATCGCCGAGGCACGCGGGGCCACGATTACGGACGTCGACGGGAACACGTTCATCGATTTCACGGGCGGCGTGGGCTGCCTGAACGTCGGGCACTCAAATCCGCGGGTCATCGAGGCGGCTCGTGAGCAGATCGAGCGCTTCACGCACACCGATTTCACGATCGTCCCCTACGAGAACTACGTCATGCTGGCCGAACGCCTGCTCGAACTCGTTCCCATCTCGGGAGAGACGCGCGCCGCCTTCTTCAACTCCGGCGCCGAGGCGATCGAGAACTCGGTCAAGTTCGCTCGCTCGTTCACGAAGCGGCCGGCGGTCGTGGCCTTCGACGGCGGCTTCCACGGACGCACGCTGCTCGCCCTGAGCCTCACCTCGAAGACGCATCCGTACAAGGCCGGCCTCGGGCCGTTCGCGCCGGAGGTCTACCGGGTGCCCTTCAACGACCTGGGCGAGCTGGAGAGTGCCTTCAAGACGCGAGTGGCCGCCGAAGAGGTGGCGGCGATCGTGTTCGAGCCGGTGCAGGGCGAGAGCGGCTTCATCCCGGCCGATCTTGATTTCGTCCGGGGGCTGCGACGGATCTGCGACGAGAATGGAATCGTGCTCGTGGCCGACGAGGTGCAGACGGGTTTTTGCCGCACAGGGCGTGTCTTCGCGATGGAGCATTTCGACGTCGAACCGGACCTGATGGCTCTCGCCAAGTCGATCGCCGCGGGCATCCCGCTCTCCGGCGTCGTCGGCCGTGCGGAGATCATGGACGCGCCGGGGGACAGCGCGATCGGTGGCACCTACGTTGGAAACCCCGTGGCCATCGCGGCCGCGCACGCCGTGCTGGACACCATCGCCGAGGAGCGCCTCGCGGACCGAGCGGAGCAAATCGGAGAGACGATCCGGGCACGCATGGAGAGCTGGCAGGAGCGCTTTGACGCCGTCTCCGCCGTCCGCGGGCTGGGCGCGATGCTGGCGATCGAGCTGGAGCAGGACGGCAAACCCGCCCCCCACCTGGCTACCCAGGTCGTCGAGGCCGCCGTGAGGCGGGGCCTGCTGATTCTCAAGGCAGGCCTCTACGGAAATTGCATTCGCGTGCTCGTCCCGCTTGTCATCGCCGAGGCCGAGCTCGAAGAGGCGCTCGATGCCTGGGAAGAGGCGCTCGAAGAGACCATCGCGTAGAGCGCGCTTGGACCGGGAATCATCGCGGCGATGATCGGCGAGCTGATCGGTGGCCGCTACGAGATCGAGGAGCTCGTCGGCACGGGAGGAATGTCGAGCGTTTACCGCGCGCGGGACACCGTGCTCGAGCGCCGCGTGGCCCTCAAGGTCCTCCACGAGCATTTCTCGGCCGATCCGGAATACGTGGAGCGTTTTCGCCGCGAGGCGCGCGCCATCGCGCGGCTCAACCACCCGAACATCGTCACCGTGATCGACCGCGGCGAGTTCGGGAACCGCCAGTTCATCGTTTTCGAGCACATCCCCGGCGAGAACCTGAAGGAGGTCGTCGAGCGGGAAGGGCAGCTGCCCGTGGCTCAGGCGCTCGCGCTGACGCACCAGATCGCGCGCGGCCTTGCGTTCGCGCACGAGCACGGTGTCGTTCACCGCGACGTGAAGCCGCAGAACGTCCTCCTGGACGAGAGCGGCACCGCGAAGGTCACCGACTTCGGCATCGCGCGCTCCCTCGACCCCGGGGAGGAGCTAACGCAAACCGGGGCGCTCCTGGGCACGAGCGACTACATCGCTCCGGAGCAGGCGAGCGGGCAGCCTGTCGACGCGCGGACCGATCAGTACTCGCTGGGCGTGCTTCTCTACGAACTGCTGACGGGAGAGGTGCCGTACCCGGCCGACAGCTTCATGGCGGTGGCAATGCGCCATCTGCGCGACCCGGTTCCCAGCGTGCGTGAGCGCCGTCCCGACGTTCCGGAGCGAGTCGACGAGATCGTCGCCAGGGCGATGGCCAAGCGTCCGGAGGACCGCTTTCCGTCGACCGAGGCGATCACGGCGGCTATCGAGGCCGCTCTCGCCGACGACGCGGGCGAGGGCGCCGGCCCGAACGAGGCCACAGGCGTCCTTCGTCGCGTCGAGCGGCCCTCCCCGGACCGGTCCGCGGCTCGGCCGAGGCCGCGCCCGCGGCAGAAACGCCGCCACTTTGCGCCGCTTCTCCTGGCCCTTCTGGTCGTGGGCGCCGGCGCCGTCGTCCTGGGGCTCGTCCTCGCCAGGCGCGACGGGGGCGGCTCCGGCGCGGCCGGCTCCATCGGTGGCGTCAAGCTGACCGCCTTCGAGGATTACGACCCGCAAGGTGACGGCAGCGAGCACCCCGAGTCCGTCACGAATGCGACCGACGGCGATGTCTCCACGTTCTGGACCACCGAGACCTACCGCACGTTCAGCAAGCCGGGCGTCGGGCTGATCCTCGACGCGGGCAAGGGCGTGAGCATCGAGCATCTTCAGATCGTCAGCGACGAGCCGGGCTTCACGGCCGAGATCCTCGCCGGCAACCAACCGACCGGCGGCTTCGTTCCCTTCTCCGAGGAGCAGGAGATCGGGAGACGCACGACGCTCGAGCTCGCCGGAGGGAGATCGTACCGCTACTACGTCATCTGGATCACCGACCCGAATCGCCGGGCGCACGTGAACGAGGTGCGGGCGGGGTGACTAGCTAGTACTTGAGGCGCTCGCGGCGCTCGCGGCGCTCGAGGGCGAGCTCGACGAGGCGGTCCAGGAGCTCGCGATAGGAGATGCCCGAGGCCTCGAAGAGCTTTGCGTAAACGCTCGTCGAGGTGAAGCCCGGGATCGTGTTCAGCTCGTTCACGAGCACCTTCCCGTCCTCGCGGACGAAGAAGTCGACGCGCGCCATCCCCTCGCAGTCGCTCGCAACGAAGGCGGCCACGGCGAGCTCCTGCACCCGCGCGATCGTCGCCTCGGCAAGGCGAGGCGGGACGACGAGGTCCATCCCGCCTTCCTCGTACTTGGCCTTGTAGTCGTACCACTCGCTCACGAGCGGGACGATCTCGCCCGGGATGGAGGCGATCGGCTCCTCGTTTCCGAGCACGCTGCACTCGACTTCGACGCCGGCGCAGTGCTCCTCGACGAGCACCTTCTCGTCGTGCTCGAACGCCAGGTCCAGTGCTCGGGAAAACTCCTCCGGACTCTTCGCGATGGAGATGCCCACACTCGACCCGAGGCGGGCCGGCTTGACGACAACGGGAAAACCGAAGGGATTCTCCGCTTGCTCGCGATGCCGCTCGAGCACGGTGATGCTCTCCACGACGGGGATCCCCTTGTCGCGCATGACCGCCTTGAAGAGGTCCTTGTCCATGCAGAGCGCGGAGGCGGTCACGCCGGCGCCGACGTAGGCCACGCCTGCGAGCTCGAGGAATCCCTGGACGGTCCCGTCCTCGCCGAACGGGCCGTGCAGGACGGGGAAGACAACGTCGACGTCGCCGAGCGGTGCGGGCTGGCCGTTCAGCGGCACCGGCAGCTTCTCGGGATCCCCTTTCCTGAGGCGGGCCTGCTCCGCTCGGGAAGTCAGCTCCCAGCGGCCGTCGCGGGCGATCTCGATCGACCGGACCTCGTAGCGATCGGGATCGAGGCTCTCGAGCACGGAGCGCGCCGACGCAACAGAGATCTCGTGCTCGCTCGAGCGCCCGCCCATGAGCACCGCGACCCGCAGCCTCGCCACGTCAGAACTGCCCTACGAAGATTGTGACCGTGCTGCCCCTCTGGGCCTGGGAGCCTCCGTCCGGGTTCTGGTCCTGGACGACGTTGTCCTGCGTCGGGTCGGTCACCGGGACGTTCTCGACCTTGACCTTGAAGCCGGCATTCTTGAGGTCATCCTGTGCGGCTTCCTTCTGCTCGCCGACGACGTTCGGGACCGAGGCCGAAGACGGCCCGGTGGAGACGGTGATCGTCACCGTGGACCCCTTGGGCGCCTCGGTGCCGGGGTCGGGGCTCTGCGCCGACACGAAGCCTTCGGGCGTGCTGTCTGACGGCGCCTGAACGGCTTGCACCGCGAAGCCGGCTGCCTGGAGCTCCGACCGGGCGCTCGAGTCGGTCTGATCGAGAACATCGGGCACGGTCACCACCTGCTTTCCCTTGGAGACTCGCAAGACGACGGTAGTACCCTCGTCGACGACCTCTCCTGAAGGCGGGTTCTGGGCGACGACCCGGCCCGGTGGCTTCTTCGAGAAGACCTCGCGCTTGCGCGCCTCCAGGTTCACCTCGTTCAAGGCGTCGACGGCGTCTGCATAGTCCATCCCGACCACGTCCGGGACAGTCGCCTTCGGCACCCCGGTGGAGACGATGATGGTGACCTGGTCGCCCTTCTGAATGCGCGTTCCGGCGTCTGGGCGCTGATCGATGACGATGCCCTTGTCGACTTCGGCGCTCGCGGCGCGTTCGACCTTCGACTCCAGCCCGGCGTCCTCGATCTTGGCTTTCGCGTTGAGCTCGCGGATGCCGACGACGTTCGGCACCGGCACGGGCTGCGACGCAGCGAGCTGGTCCTGGATCTTCGTGAACACGTACCAGCCGGCGATTCCGGCCGCAGCGAGGAGCAGCGCGACGAGCAGCCACGGCGCCCAGCGCCTGCGCTTCGGCGGAGGCTCCTCGTACCTGTAGCCGGGCTGATAGGGAGGCGGGCGCCTGGGAGCGTGCGGGCGTGGGGGCGCGACGTGGGTCGCGTCGGTCGGCAGCACCTGGGTCGTTCCGCCGATCGTGGCCCCCGGCGCAGCGAGAAGAGCAGTGGCGGCCTCCGACGTCTCGGGCGCGAGCGGCAGGCCCGCTTCCACGCGGTGGAGATCCTCCGCGAACTCTTCGGCGGTCTGGTAGCGGTCCTCGGGCGCCTTCGCGAGCGCGCGTAGGACGACCTGGTCGAGGTCCTCAGGGATCTCGGGTCGGATCTTCGAGGGCGGCTTCGGTAGCTCGTTCAGGTGCTTCATCGCGATCTCGATAGCCGAGTCGCCGCTGAAGGGCACTTTCCCGGTCAGCATCTCGTAGAGGACGATCCCGACCGAGTAGAGGTCGGACGAAGCGGTCACCGGGGCACCCCGCGCCTGCTCCGGCGAGAGGTACTGCGCCGTCCCCATTATCGAGCCCGCTTCCGTCATCTGGGAGGCGCCCGCGCGCGCGATACCGAAGTCCGTCACTTTGAGCCGCTCGCCGCCGATGAGGATGTTGTGGGGCTTGACGTCGCGGTGGATGATCCCGTGGCGGTGCGCGAAGCGAAGCGCATCGAGGATCTCGTACGTAAAGGCGATGGCCTGGCCGATGGGGAGCGGGCCGCGGGTGAGGATGAGCTCCTTGAGGCTTCGGCCCTCGATCACCTCCATCGCGATGTAGTACGTTCCCTCAGCCTCGCCGCGGTCGTAGATCGAGACGATGTTCGGATGGGAGAGCGCGGCGGCCGACTTCGCCTCCCGCCGGAAGCGCTCGATGAAGAGCTCGTCGTTCGCGTAGCGGTCGTTCAAGATCTTGATCGCCACGCGCCGCCCGAGCTCCTCGTCCTCGGCCAGATATACGTTTGCCATGCCTCCGGAGCCGAGCTTGCGCAGGATCCGGTAACGCCCGTCGAAGAGCGTGTTGATCAGCGTGTCGGTTACGGCCATCTGAGATTCAGACTAGGGATTTCTCTTTAACAGCGCTTCGATGATCGCTTTGGCGATCGGCGCGGCGGTTGCGCCGCCCGTGCCGCTCTGGCCCGAAAGGGCAACGGCAACCGCGACGCGGGGCCGGTCGGCAGGCGCGAAGGCGATGAACCACGTGTCGTTTCGGCCCGAGACGCCGGTTTCGGCGGTCCCGGTCTTGCCGGCGACGGGTACGCCGGAAATCTGGGCAGCGGTGCCCGTGCCCGATTCGACCACCGCCCGCATCATGGCGGTGAGCTCGGCTGCCGTCCGCGGTTTGATCGCCTCCTTCCACTCCTTCGAGCTCGAGCGCTCGATCACCTTCCCGTCGGGCGCCACGATCTTGTCGACCAGGGTCGGCTGCATGACGATGCCTTCGTTTCCGATGCCCGCTGCGACGAGCGCCATCTGGAGGGGGGTCACGAGCAGCCGCTCCTGGCCGAAGGCGAGCCTGCCCGGATCGACCTGGTTCGGGTCCCTGGGCAGGTAGAGCCGGTTCCTGCGGTAGAGCCCGCTTGGCGCCACCTCTTCTGAGGGCAGCTCGATGGGCGGTTCCTCGTAGAAGCCGAAGCGCTGCGCGTAATCCAGCACGACGTTCGGCCCGAGCTTCTTGCCGATGTTGCAGAAGACGGCGTTGATCGAGTGCTCGAGCGCTTCCGTGAAGGAGACGTTTCCGAAGACCTCGGGTCCGCTCTGGTCGGCGAAGTTCGAGACCCTCTTGCCGTACTCGATGCAGTAGCCGGGATCGTCGAAGCGACTCGAGGGGGTGAACCGGCCGGTGTCGAGCGCCGCCGCGGCGGTGACGACCTTGAAGGTCGAACCGGGGATGAAGCGGCCCTGAGTGGCGCGGTCGAGCAATGGGCTCGCGTTTCCGCAGGCAGCCTTCGTCCGCAGGATCTGGTTGAAATGGCCCTCGACGAGATTTGGGTCGAAGGAGGGCTGGGACGCGAGCACGAGCACCCGGCCCGTCGAAGGCTCGAGAGCCACGGCGGCACCGCACTTCCCCCCGAGGGCGTCCATCGCGACTCTCTGTGCCCGCGGGTCGATCGTCGTAACGACGTCGTTTCCCTTCCGGGTGAGGCCTTTGAGTTTGTCGAGCGCGTTGTCGAAAAGGGTGTCGAGGTTCGCGTTCGAGCCCGTCAGGAAGTCGTTCAGCGACTTCTCGAGACCCGTACGCGATCTCTCGATCGTCGAGTAGCCAACCGGGTGGGCGACGAGCCTGCGTTGCGGATAGACGCGCAGGAACCACGTCCTGCCGAGGCTCTTCTGCTTCACTTTGCGGTTCCTGGCCAACACGGTCTTGCCGTCGGCGGCGAAAATCCGACCGCGCTCGATCGTCAGCTGCTTGACGAGCAGACTGGGATTCCCGCGCCGGGCTTCGAGGTCCGGGGCCTTCCAGAGCCACCAGGTGGACATGCCGATGACCGCCACGAAGAGGGTGACCAGGACGAAGAAGAGCCGCCGGATCTGAGGGTTCATATGCTCATCGCCCGTTCCGGTTGACGTGGTTCGAGACCATGAGCAGGAGACCGACGATGAGGAAGTTCGCGACGATGCTCGACCCGCCGTACGAGACGTACGGCAGCGTGATCCCCGTCAGCGGGATCAGGCCGGTCACTCCTGCGGTGATGATGAACGCCTGAATCGCGAGCGCCGAGGTGAGGCCGACGGCGAGGAGCTTCGAGAAGCCGTCGTCAGCCATCAGCGCGATGCGGAAGCCTCGGTAGAGGAAGACGACGTAGAGAAGGACGAGCGCCGCTGCACCGGCGAGCCCGAGCTCCTGGGCTATGGCGGCGAAGATGAAGTCGGTCGAGAGGTAGGGAATGTAGGTGTGCCCCTCGGGCGAAATGAGAACGCCTTCCCCGAGCCCCTGGCCGAAGAGGCCCCCGCCGGAGATCGCGTAGATCGACTGGGCGAGCTGATAGCCCTCCTTGTAGACGGGGCAGGTGTCCGAAACCGTCCAGCTGCAGTCCAGCCAGATCGCGACCCGTTCCTGTACGTGCGGCGTCACGTGGTAGAGGGCGTAAGCGCCCGCCGCGAACAGCACTCCTCCGACTGCGACGTATGCCCAACGGGCCGTGGCCACCCAGAGCATGGCGAGGAAGATGGAGAAGTAGAGGAGGCCGCCCCCGAGGTCGTTCGTCTGAAAGAGGACGAGCATCGCGCCTCCCCAGATGATCAGCAGCGGTCCGAAGTGCTTCGGGGAGGGAAGCCCATAGCGACCGCTTCCCATCGAGAGCATCTCTCGGTTGTCGCGCAGGTACCCCGCCAGGAAGACGACCAGCAGGACCTTCGCGAACTCGCCCGGCTGGAAGACGACAGGCCCGACGCCCACCCACAGCGAAGCGCCGTTGATCGTGCGCCCGAGGCCGGGCACCGCGGGAAGGGCGAGCAGGCAGATGGCCGCGAGCCCGAGGATGTACTTCACCTGGTCGAGCATCCGGTAGTCCTTGAGGAAGAGCACGAGCGCCGCGAAGGCCGCCAGCCCGATGACAACCCAGAGCCCTTGCCGGAAGGCGAGATCCGGGTCGATCCGGTAGATCATCGTCAGCCCGAGGCCCGTGAGAACCCCGGAGAGAGGCAGGAGATAGGGGTCTGCGAGCGGCAGGGCGAGCCGGACGACGAGGTGCGCTGCGACGTAGAGCGCAACGAAGAAGGCCGCATACGAAAGCGAAGCGGTCGAGACGACGTCCTGCCGGGCGATGTAGACGGCGGCAAACCCGGTCGCCGTCAGGAATCCGACGAGGAGGAGGTGGAGAAGCTCCCTGTTCCGGAGCGTCAGGGGACGCCCTCCGCCTCGTAGGGAGCGAGCCGAGCGCGGGCCTCGTCGTACGAGATGAGATCGTGGTTAAAGAGCGACTTTCGCTCGGGCTCCGCCAACTGAACGGCCTGCAGGCGGCTGACGTAGCGAGCGCGAAACAGGTCGATTCCGCCGCCGAGGCCCCAAGGGACGCCCTGATAGACGACGACGTTGCCGTCCTCGTCGGCGCCGATGAAGTTGGCTCGCGAAAGCGCCCAGAAGGCGGCGGCGATGACCGCCAGGGCGAAGGCGAGCCCCAGCACCGACCAGAAGACGCGTCGCGTCCAGCGGCGACGCTTGACCGGCTTGCGTTGCGGCTCTTCCTCGTCGAGGGGCCGGCCCCAGGCCTGCGTCTCCTCGTCCTCCTCGCGTTCCAGTACGGCTGTCGGGCTTGCCGTGAGGGCCGCCGGGACCTCGAGCCCCGAGAGCGTGTCCTCGAGGTCGGCTTCCCCGCGCCCGTTCGGCGGGGCGACGGCTGTGTCCTCGATGGAGGCTGGTTCGTCTTCGAGCCGGAAGAGGACGACGGTGACGTTGTCCTCGCCACCGGCGCGGTTCGCCGCCTTCACCAGCGCCTTCGTCGCTTGCTCGAGCGAATCCACCTTCGCGACGGTCCGCGCGATGTCCTCGTCGTCGACCATCGTCGTTAGCCCGTCGGAGCAGAGTACGAAGACATCGTCGGCCTCCGCCTCGACGGTGAACGTGTCCACGTCGACCTCGAGGTCGGTGCCGAGGGCGCGGGTGATCACCGAGCGCTGCGGATGCGCGTCGGCCTCCTCGGGAGTCAGGCGGCCGCTCCGGACGAGATCCGCCACAAGCGAGTGGTCTTCTGTCAACTGCTCGAGCTTGCCCCCGCGGAGCCTGTATGCGCGGGAGTCCCCGACGTGTCCGATCGCAACGGAGTCGCCCGAGACGAGCGCAGCCGTGATGGTCGTCCCCATCCCGGAGGCTTGAGCATCGCTTCGCGCGCGCTCGTAGATGCGGCGGTTCGCCTCCTGGATGATCGCGGCGACGCGCTCCTCGGGGTTCAGCCCGTCGGCCTCGTGGAACTCCCGGAAGGCTGCCGCTGCGAGTCGCGAGGCGACCTCGCCTGCCTGGGCGCCTCCCATGCCGTCAGCGACGGCGAAGAGCGGCGGCTCGCGGACGAAGGAGTCCTCGTTGCGACGCCGCTTGCGCCCCGCGTCGGTGGTGCCTGCGCTGTCAGCGATCCTCATCGCTCGAACCGAAGCTCCGTGTCGCCGATCTGTACGACGTCGCCCTCACGGAGCTGACGTCGGCCATCGAGGCGGGCGCCGTTGACGAAGGTCCCGTTTGTGGAACCCAGATCGAGAATCCATACCCCGTCACGCTGCGATTCGATCCGGGCATGATGCCCGGACGCGAATTCATCGCCCTTCAGCGCGACCGCGTTGTCCTCCGAACGACCGATCGTCAGCGGCACCGGCCCGGCTTCGAAGGTTCTGCCCGGCTTGAGCACCTTGCTGCGCTCGACCACGAAGCGGCCGCCGGACGCCGCAGGGTGCTCCGCGGCCAGCTGGGACGGAGCGAGGATGAAGCTCTCCTGCGGCGCGACGCGTAGGTCGCGTGCAGCCGAGCGGATGACCCTCCAGATGAAGAAGTAGAGCAGAACGAGGAAGAGGGCCTTGAGCGCGAGGAGGACCGGCTCGACGCTCACCTGACGGTCACCCGGGCTGCTCGAAGACGAGCTCGGTCTGGCCCAGGACGAGGCGATCCTCGTGGCTCAGCAGGGCGCGGTCGACGCGCTCGCCGTTCACCTCGACGCCGTTCGTGGAGCCGA
>Ga0184619_10000819_pt1 | contig 10811 bp, 7 predicted proteins | sample PLM0_60_b1_FD_133146 | JGI IMG/M metagenome (GOLD analysis project Ga0184619, IMG submission 133146) | Groundwater sediment microbial communities from an aquifer in East River, Colorado, USA - PLM0_60_b1 | ecosystem: Environmental > Terrestrial > Soil > Riparian zone | place: USA: East River...
ACGCTCACGCAGGAGCGTTTCAACGATCCCGAATGGCTCTTTGAACGGAAGTTCGACGGCATCCGGCTCCTCGCATACAAGAAAGGTTCCCGAGTCGAATTGTTCTCGCGCAATCGTTTGCCGCAAACCATTCCCACATTGGCTCGCGCGATTGCCAAACTCCCGCACAAGGAATTGATTCTCGACGGAGAAATCGACTGGCATGGTCCATGTGCTTATCACGTCTTCGACATCATGTGGCTCGATGGCCGCGATTTGACGAACCTGCCGCTCGAACAACGGCGTGCGCTGTTGCGCAAGCTGCCGCTAGCCTCGCCGCTGCACCGAGTCACGGAGTTGCACGATGAAGCGCCGTGGGAGCGCGCGCAGAAACACGGCTGGGAGGGTGTGATTGCGAAACGCCGCGATTCAGTTTATGAGCCGCGCCGGTCGCCAAACTGGGTGAAGATGAAATGCGAGTTGGCCCAGGAGTTCGTGGTTGGCGGCTTCACCGAACCGCAAGGCAAACGTGCGGGGCTGGGCGCTCTCCTGGTTGGTTATTACGAAGGGGACGACTTTGTCTTCGCCGGCAAGATTGGTACCGGCTTCAATACGCAACTGCTGCTCGATCTGCGGGCCCAGCTCGACGAGCTGGAAATTGATACGCCGCCGTTCACGAAAGCCGTTGGCCTCCCGCGCAACACCATCCGTAAAAGCGTGCGGGTCCACGGCTCCCTGCCCACTGCCCACCGCCCACTGCCCACTGCACACGGCCTACGCGCCCACTGGGTCCGCCCGCAAATCGTTGTACAAGTCGGTTTCATCCAATGGACCAAACACAACAAACTCCGCCACCCAAGACTTCTCGGTATTCGTAACGACAAGGATCCCCGCGACGTGGTGCGAGAGTGAAGGCTCATTGCTCATTGCTCGTTGCTCATTGCTCGTTGCTCATTGCTCGTTGCTCATTGCTCGTTGCTCATTGCTCGTTGCTCACCACTCAAAACCGACACCTAACATCTGACACCTTCGCGGGGCCTTACCGCTTTTTCTTAGCGGCAGTTTTCGTGGTTGGCCTGATCGATTTTCCTTTGCGGATAGTTGTCCTACCGTTTGCAACCTTCGCGCGCTTCGCTCTTCGTTTTTTCGGGCTCGCCGAAAAACTGTTGACAAGTTCGACCAGGCTGGCTATGCGTTCCAGAACTTCCCCTTGTAGACGCAGAACTTCAGCCGTGTCTGCTTTGCTCGCTAATAAGATGCTGAGGTTTTCTAATTTATCGTCAAGTTCCTTAAAATCAGTGTTGGAAGCTTTCGCTCTCAAGTCATCCCTCAGCATCTCGATCTGCTCGCTCAATTTCTGTTCCATTTGAATGTCGCTGCTGAGGTCTGGTTCCATAGGACCAGCAACGGAATCTCTCGGCTCGTAGCTATCTCCAAGTGCATTCGCCCTCGTCAATAGGGACGCAACGGTTTTGCTTAAATCTGGCAGCACGGGATTGACATCTCGCACGTAAGGTCCGCTTATTACTACCAGTGTTCGCTCGTCCCGGCTGGAAGCACTCGTTAGCATCAACATATCGCAGATCATCTTTGGGTCCGACGAGTGCAAACTTCTAACTTCATTGTCCAATTGCTCGCTGTCAAACGCTTCCTCCAGGCTGTGCGTCATGATCAAGACAGTATCCTCGTTCCCAAGGGTAAGTACTTGAACGCCGTCCGTCAGCGGGGCTTCCCGATGATGAGTGCCCAGATGTTCGCATTCCCAGTGGTAAGGTTTTTCGCCGGGCAGCTCAGATTCTGCACCATGAAGCGCAAGTGGCCGATCTCCGCTAAGAATATTTATCGTTATCTCGCCGCACAGGAAGTAAAAAAACCGGTTACCGCTCACCACGCACACTGCAGCGCTACAAAGCAGTTCTGGGCCGCCGGATTGCTCCCCGAGGTTATGGAGAAAATTATTAATTTCCTTTGTTAAGAAACCAAGCAACAGTTCTGCGGGAAAGTTCGACAGGGAAGTCAACGTGCCAACGATTGTTTCCAGCTTACCTTTCAGAGTTGAATTAAGGTTCGCATAGTTGTGCGGACCAAAATCGAGAACAACAAACAAATGCCCACTAGCCGTCTCGATGTGGAAATCGAAGTGCTCATTCTGAAGCTTGGATTTGGGTTTCACCGAAGCGGACGAGAAGTTCATGCGGCTGGGATCCTCCTGAAAGGCGGAACTTATCATGAACTAACCAAATGAGGAATCTCTCTATGCAGTTCGTTCGATGAGGGGGAGCTCTGCCCATCTGCTATCGCGTGTTCGATATCATTTGGATGGGCTTTGCCCCAGAAGTGTTACGACGCGTAGCGTCGCGACGATTTTAGCCCGGCCTTTCAAGGCCGGGATTAGGTTGCCAGGACAAATTAGGCCGTCGCGTCAGCGACGCGTCGAAAATTCAAATGTTATCGTGCCATTTCAATCGTCGCTACGCGACGACAATGCAGATTATGCGAACGGTCCCGGCCTTGAAAGGCCGGGCTAAACTCGCGTCGGCGCTAAGCGCCGCTTCGGAGTTTTGCTGACATTTGCACCGGGTCAGGGAGCTGCACGACGAAGTGCCGTGGGAGCGCGCGCAGAAACGCGGCTGGGAAGGTGTGATCGCGAAACGCCGCGATTCAATATATGAGCAGCGCCGCTCGCCAAACTGGCTGAAGATGAAGTGCGAGTTGGCCCAGGAGTTCGTGGTCGGCGGCTTCACCGAACCGCAAGGGAAACGCGCAGGCCTTGGCGCTCTTCTGGTTGGTTATTATGACGGGAATGAGCTTGTCTTCGCCGGCAAAATCGGCACCGGCTTCAATACGCAACTGCTGCTCGATCTGCGGACCCAGCTCGACAAGCTGGAAATTGAGACGCCGCCCTTCACGAAAGCCGTTGGCTTACCGCGCAACACCATCCGTAAAAGCGTGCGGGTCCACGGCTCCCTGCCCACTGCCCACCGCCCACTGCCCACTGCAAACAGCCTGCGCGCCCACTGGGTCCGCCCGCAAATTGTCGTACAAGTCGGTTTCATCCAATGGACCAAACACAACAAACTTCGCCACCCGAGACTTCTCAGCGTTCGCAACGACAAGCCGCCGCGCGAAGTAGTGAGGGAGTGAAGCGTGCGGAGCACGCGGCAGCATAAAGCCTGGGGTGGAGCGAAGCGGAACCCCAAGTGAGCAATTCAAAATATGATGAAGCCCACGAAGCGGGCGGCAGCGTTTGCGCAACTATGGAACTACCATCGTCCATACAACCATAAGCACGACGAGAAGCTGCGTACCATCTTGAACAGACCTACTGAGAGTGGGCCCAAAACTTAACCGCCGTCCACTAAGTATTGGTTCATCTCGGTTCGTAAGATTAGGAAAGATGCTTTCGACCGGACTTTAAATCCGTTGACCGTAAGCGTGCGGCTTCGACTCCCGGCCTCGACACTATTACTGATCATTTGTTCCGGACGACCAGGGCGATGTCTGAAAGCCGGATCTCGCTTTCCTTGCTCTCTATGAATGGTCCATAACGGGCGAGCGGTTTCAGCCTATGATGCCTTTTCGGCAAGTAACTTTTGAATCAGTCGCTCGGTCTCGTCGTAATCCCCTTCACCAACGCGCGTCCAGCGAATTCGGCCCTGCTTGTCTAACACAAAGACAGTTGGCCAGGCTTCGACCTTATAAGCGTTCCATGTTTGGTAGTCGTTGTCCGTAACTACTGGGTACCGAATACCCAGTGATATCACTTCACGGCGAAGGTGTTTGACGTTTCTTTCTTCATCGAACTCAGGTGAGTGCACCCCGATGACGGTCAGGCCTTTCTCGCCGTAGCGATCAGCCCAGCTTTTGACGAACGGCAAGGTGTTACGACAGTTAATGCAGCCGAAGGTCCAAAACTCGATTAGGACGACGCGACCGCGCAGGTCTTTCAGCTTGAGCGGTTCTGAATTTACCCACTCACCAGTGGCTAGCTCCGGAGCGGTAGCAGATCCTGAACTTTTGTATTCGGTGGAGTTGCCGAAGGGAGCTAGCAATTGCTTTGATAGACCCGTAGCGTAGGTCAACGCCGCTACAATAATGATGCTCACGGTAATGCCGATCAACAAATTCCGTCTATCCATTGATACCTTCTTCCGCTCGTCAGATCATGCTCTTTCCTCCTTGCATTTACCTAATCGAACAGCATCGTGCAGCGCTGATGAAGGGCACTGCGGAGATCCTATCGCTGTTTATTGAGGCAGCTCCGTCCCCGCCTGCTCGGCCGCCATGTACGCCGCGTACCACTCTGGCCAGTTCGCGTCTCGTTGCCCAATACGCTTCTCGTGCTCGCCGTGGGCAGCCTCGGCACGCCGCATCGCGCTCGCCAGGTCGCTGGCGGAACCGAACAAAGACACGCCAGTGTCGATGCGTCCCGGCAGTCGCGTTGTGATTTCCTGCAACAGCCAACTGTTGCCATCGGGATCGCTAAACACCGCCAGTGATCGGTAGGTGCCGCGTTCGGGATCCAAACCAGTCGCTTGGCCCACTGGGGTAAGGTGGAAGATCTCGCCGACATCGATGCCCGCGCCCACCAGCGCATCCCGGACGGCCTGAATGTCTGAAACGATCAAGTAGGTTCTCTGGGCCGAACCAGGGGCGGCCGACGTTAGGTTCTTGCCGAATTGGATAGAGCACGATGAGCCGTGCGGCGTGAACTGGAACACGCCGGAGCCGGGCGGTGTGACGTCCTGTCGCCACCCGAGCCTCTGGTAGAACTTCTGCGCGCGGTCGACATCCGAGACTGAGATGACGATGACCTCAAGCTTCATGTCGACTGGAGCGACCTTGGGATCGCTGGCTTTCTTCTGGTCGAATACATTCTTCGCAGTTGCCATCTTGTTTTCCTCCTATGCACAAAAGAAAAGTTTGTTGAATATGCCTTGAACCACTTCGGAGGCGTGACGCCGGAGAGCCGCTCGGCGTATGTGAGCATCATCTTCATTTACCGGACACGGCGATGTTCCGATGACGGTGACTCGATTCTTGACCACGGCGTGGCCGAGCGCCCGCGCGCGGCCCATCAGGCGAGAGGTGCGGCCACTTTACTCGATTGTTGGCGAAATCGCGAATTTATTGGCCGGTTCAAGTCACGAATCACAAAACATCACCAACGGAATGCTCAGTCTGTTACGCTTAATCTGATCCGCGCCTAGCCGCGTTCATCGGCGGCGAATTCTCTTAATTTGTAATGCTGCGGCGAACGAATTGAGAATTGGTAACTCATTACGCAGAGAGGAAAAGAAGCTATGAAAACTAATGGCGTGCTGATGCTGGGAGTTTGTTTACTGACGTTGACTATGTGCCGTTTCATGGATACGAAGAAGGGTGTGCCAAACGAACAGATTAATTCCGATCTAAACAATAAGACGGTCAAGTTCAACGGAGGAAAAGACCAGTGGTATTTCAGTCCCGATTACGAGAAGTGTTTTTTAGTCGAGGACGCTGAAGTAACCGCTTCCGACGCACTCGTGGCGGTGCGTGTTTCTTCCTGGTACCAGAGCGACATCACGAAGCTATATATGACGGCTATCGGAGAGATGTTGCTTCATTATAAGAAGGATGGCGACAACAACTGGGTCCTGGAGCGCATCGAGCCAAGGGATGCGACGTTGGCAGGCATTTCAGACGAGGAAGAATTTAAACAGTTTCTGGATAAGCATACGCCGGTTTGCAAGGGTTTTAGACACACGAGCTACTGAGTGCTGAGTACTGAGTGCTGAGTACTGGGTCCTGAGTCCTGAGTCCTCTGCCTTCCGCCTTCTGCCTTCTGTATTCAGAAACCTAGCCAACAATCACTTCCTTTGATAGCATTTGGCCGCCCCGATTACAGGTGTGTTTCCCGAGTTTCGGCGAAACCCGTTGCCCGACCATCCAAGCCGCTGAAATTCGAAGCGACCGAAGCCGAGTTTTCTCTCCACCGGTCGCCAGACAATAAACTCCTCGCTCATTCCGGAAAGATACTTACGGGAGAACTAATATGAACCAACAAAAGTCCGATCATCGTAACGGCATCACACGCCGAAAATTTATCGGCACGACTGCTGTCGGAAGCGCGGCGCTGCTAAGCGGAGGACTCACTTCGCTTTTGCAACAATCTGCTTCTGCCGTAGTTGGTTTCGATTTTATTGAAGCCACGATACCTCAGCTTCAAGCGGCTATGGCTTCCGGGCAGCTAACGAGCCGGCAATTGACGAGTGGTTACGTTAGTCGCATTCGGTCACTCAATCCCTTGTTGCACTCAGTCATCGAGGTAAATCCAAATGCGCTCGCTATAGCGGCCGCTCTGGATAATGAACGCCGCAAAGGTGTGGTGCGCGGACCGCTTCACGGCATTCCAATCCTTGTAAAGGACAACATAGCTACTGACGACAACATGCAGACAACGGCAGGATCGCTCGCGATTTATGGCAGCCGCGTTCCGGGCGATGCCGTGATCATACAGCGACTGCGCGCAGCCGGCGCAGTGATTCTTGGCAAAGCGAATCTGGGCGAATGGGCAAACTTTCGCGGGTTTGATTTCGCGTATCCTCTCGCGGTCGGCTGGAGCGCGCGAGGCGGAGACACCATCAATGCTTACGACCTGAGCTATACCTCCTGGGGATCAAGTTCTGGCTCGGCCAATGGCGCAGCCGCGAATCTGTGCGCGGCGGCTGTCGGCACTGAGACGGATGGATCGATCACCGGACCTTCCGCCGTCGAGAACATCGTTGGCTTGAAACCGACTCTGGGACTTGTTTCGCAAGACGGAATTATTCCCATTGCTCACGAGCAAGACACCGCCGGACCAATGGCGCGCAGCGTCACCGATGTGGCAATCCTTCTCGGTGTAATGCAGTCGCCGTTTGGCGAAGTAATTGGACACTCACTGCCGAACAACTACACGCAGTTTCTCGAACGCGGTTCACTCGTGGGCGCGCGTATCGGACGTGATGTTCGCTTTTTCGATTACAGCTACTATGGCAGCGGCATTCCGGGCGATGAAGAGACGGTGGCGTTTGCGGAGCATGCGCTGGACGTGATGGAAAGTCTGGGTGCAACTATCGTCGACACTGATACGGGCGACGTATTTGACTACGCCAATGATGAGTTCCTTGCGCTGCTCTATGAATTCAGAGCGCAGATCGCTGACTACCTCGGGACGCTGACGCACACCAACATGCGAACGTTGGCAGATCTGATTGCTTTCAACCAGGCGCATTGTCAGCAAGAGCTGGTTTACTACGGTCAGGAGATCTTTGAACTCGCAGAACAGTTCCCCGGTTATCCCACCGATCCCATATACCTTGCTGCGCGAACGCACGCCCGAACCGCAGCGCGCTCGGGAATCGATAATGCGATGACCGCCGACAATCTCGATGCGATTGTGGCGCCACACTTAACGAACTCTACCGGGCCGGCGGTGGCGGGTTATCCGAACTTGTCGCTTCCCGTTGGCATTCGCGATAGCGGCAGACCGGCGGGAATGCTGATGTACAGCACTTTCCTGCATGAACCACAATTAATTGGTTTCGGTTTCGATCTGGAGCAGGAGCTTAACGTGCGGAGCCAGCCACAATTCCTTAATTCGGTGATTCCCGTGCCGAATGCTGATCTTTGCACTGGGCCCGCCCGAGGCAAAGCGCATCTACCGCACGGCCGAATTTTCTAAATTTTTGCGCTCGCAAGCTTTGCGTGGCGCATCTTCTTTACTCGGCACATTCCACGCGAGCAGGATGAAAATTCTGCTCGCGTGCTCTTTATCGGCGGGCGGCTTTTGTGATGCTAACAATCAAGAACGTGCCCGATGCAGAACCGCGAGCGGTAGCGAGCGGATGCTACAGTCGACAACGGAGATAAAGCGTTAAGCGTTTTCAAGATTGAATGGCGGCATCCGCTCGCTACCGCTCGCGGTTCTGCATCGGCCGCGTAGGCGATTCCTGCCTGGTCGCACTCTGCGCAAGCTGCGGATGCGGCGACTCGACATTCAGATGAGGTCAGTACCACCGCACGGTAACGAGTGGTGTTGCTTTACAAGCACTCGACTAACCTGCCTGAAGGTAATCTGTGTAATCTGCGTAATCTGCGGATAAGATTTAGCTGCGGATTTGCGCGGAAGAACGCGGATCAGAATCAAAACAACAAGACGATTTTCGCGTGCGTTCGTGTTTGTTAGTGATTCCCTGTTTTGCTCCGCTAAAACCGCTCAACCACGAAACCACACGAAGTCACGAAACAAAGCCGGAGGCTGCGGGTGAATCAACATTTACGCATCGTTATCAGAACTCCGCTGCGGGGCAGTAGCCCGCGCGTAAGCAAGGGCGTGTCTGTTTGATTAATCATGAAGTGGCCACGAACGGCTGTGAATAAGCATCGATGCTACAGTGGCGAACTGCCGCAGACAAGAATATTTGTGAATCGCAGATCGCAAGCCTGACCTCAACCTCAGTCTCTTGCTGATGGCGATATTCGGCGAGCTTGATACGCCTGAGGGTGTCAAAGCGAATGTAAGTGCGATCAGGCAAATCCTGGATCAGGCGGGCCGCGGGGATTACACCGTTAAGGTTTATCCAAATGGGTCGCACAACCTGATGGAAGTGCCGCCTGACAATCCCAACGAGCAGGTCCGCCTCAAACGATTCCCACCAGGCTTCTTCGAAACGATGGTCGACTGGACTGCAACACAACTTCGTCGCCGTGCACCAGCAAGGCGTTAGGTGTTGGTTCCGGCAACGCATTCTTCAAAAAACTTTTGCCCTTGCTGTAGATCGCGCGAGGGACCTGCTTGCCCTGAACGGTCGGGATAAGCCGGTCCAATCCAGTCCTGACGCACAGCGTCCCAGTTTTCAACCTGTCAGTAGTCTGGGGTATAAGACCACCAATCTCGTAGTTGTGCCGCAGATTCCCGGTACACTTAGATCTGCCTTTTCTCGTAAACTACCAGAAAGGAATGCCAACCTAATGGGGACCTTAGACTCACGTATCGTCCGAAGCCGAGTGAGCGGGCGCATCTGAAAAGCTATCCATGCGCTGCGGTGGCTGTACGGTCCCACGCCAATGGGGTCGAAGGAGACTCTTACTCGATCCTCTTAGACGGGTAGGTGTTATTACCCTCGACGATGCTTAGCTCGGCGGGCTGGCCTTCGCGTTTCGTGAACATAAGCATCCAGGTCCTGTCCTTCAGAAAGAATTTAGTCTCCGACTCGGCGAACACCGGGAATGGCTTCCCTGTCTCCTGGACGAATAGCTCGTTGCCCTCGCGCGTGATGTTAAAGATTCGGTTACCCAGGGTCTCGAATTGGTACTTGCCGACATAGGACTCGAGGATCTTCGGCGAAACGTGAATCGCGACCTTTCCGCTAGCCCGGCGCTGCTCGATCCACTTGACGATGGCAGTTTCGGAGTTCTTTTCACATCCGTATGCAAGGTCCCAGGCGCCCAGGAAGCTGCAAACAAAGCCGTTATTAATCGAGTCGTCGACCATTACCTCGCCTATCGAATATTGGTGCTCGACGAGGGCCTCGCTATTGGCAAGCATAATGAGCGAGAGATTTTTCTCGGGCACTTTGAACAAATACGCCGAGAAGCCGCTGCCCCAGTCCCCGGTATGCCAAATGAGCCTCGTTCCGTGATGGTCCATTACGAACCAGCCCAGCCCGTAAGGAAGTCGCTTGCCGCTATTCGATACAAAAGGCGTCCACGCTTGTTCCTGCGTTTCTTTCTTGATAAATGCGTGCTGGTCTATCGCGATGTCGTACTTAGCCATGTCCCGTACGGTCGAGAGCAGACCAGCCGCCGCCCCGATGAAATCGGGAGACGGATAACTCGTGTGAATGATCTCGCCATTGCCGTAGTAGGCGTAAGGCTGGGCCAGCGCCTCCAGGCTCTTCTTGTAGCGATCGAGGTGTTCCTTCCCCAGCGAAGCGGTCCACTTGTCTGCATCGACCACGATGTGGTGATACGGAACGCTGTTCGACATCCCCAAAGGATCGAAAAAGGTTTCGACAACAACCTCGCCAAATCGTTTGCCCGTCTTCTTCTCGATTACCGCAGTTAGGTAGTCATAGCGATTCCCGTCGTACTGGAAGCGTTCTCCGGCTGTTCCGCTCGACGTGTGGCTGAGTAGGTGCTTGATCTTGACTGAATCATCCTTAAAGTCAGTCGAGTAATGCGACATCGGCTCATCGAGGTTTAGTTTCCCTTGCTCCACCAGTTGCATGATCAGGATGGCCGCAAATGTCTTCGTTATTGACGCAAGGTGGAAAAGGGTGTCGGGCGTGGCCGGAATTCGGTTTTCGAGATCTGCGAAACCGAACCCTTTAGCCCATAGAACCCGTTGATCCTTGATTATGACGGCAGACATGCCGGGAATCTTGAGACGCTCTCGGAGGTCATCAACGTGCTTCTCAAAACGCTCCAGTCGTTTCTTATCCTGGGTTGAAATATCGTAAGTGTTCCTGCCCGCCTGCGTTTGAGCTAACGATCCGCTGGCGTTGCCAAGCACTGCCAAAGCAAGGACGCTTTTCGCAAGAATTGTGGAGTTCTTAATCATCGCTTGTTTCTCCTTTACTACTAAGAACACCACCGCACGCCTGCGCGTGTGAAGTTTTATCACGCGTGGTTAATTCTGGACGCAATTCCGATCATCCTCAGCCCAGTTTGTACTGACGCGCCGGATTAGTACCTGCGCCTCAAACGATTCCCACCGGGTTTCTTCGAAACGATGGTCGACTGGACGACAACTCAGCTTCGTCGGCGTGCACCAGCAAGGCGTTAGGCCACTGACTTTGTGGCTGTAG
>Ga0184619_10000820_pt1 | contig 10786 bp, 8 predicted proteins | sample PLM0_60_b1_FD_133146 | JGI IMG/M metagenome (GOLD analysis project Ga0184619, IMG submission 133146) | Groundwater sediment microbial communities from an aquifer in East River, Colorado, USA - PLM0_60_b1 | ecosystem: Environmental > Terrestrial > Soil > Riparian zone | place: USA: East River...
AATCTCTTTTGTCTGGCGATGCGGAGCGCAGTGGCGTCGGCACCCGATGCCTGAGTCACACGGCCTGATTCATCGTAGGTCACGGTCACGGCAACTTTTTTCGGCCCGGCCTTGCTGACTTCTGACGCAACGCTGCCAGGCGCACTCGTGACAGAAGTGGCCGGCGTCTTATTCAGCAATGCTGCAGCCTTTTCTTCACGCAGCTTCGCTTTCTCTTTGTCATGTTGGCGCCTGGCCACGAGGGCTGTCTCGTTGTTGTGATCCGTTGCCTCGGTAGTCTCCGGCGCTGATTCAGCAACAGGAGACGTGGCTTGTGGCGCTGCGGTCGTGTTCAGTTCGCTGCTCGCGACCACTGCTTTCGATCGATTGTACCAACCGGCGGGAACGCCAATCACAGCAACGCTGGCGATCAATGCAAAGGCCACCGCGCCTCCGATCAATACCCTACGTTTGCCCAGGGTCTCTGTGCCTATTAAGGATAAGAAGGATGGCACGCGCAAATTCTTCAACTCAGTGAATGAACGCTCATCGTCTTGATGTTCCGAAGTTGCGTCTGTCGCGTCACCAACAGCAAAAGCCGAAGCGGGAGCAATGCCCTCGTCCAAGCGGCGTAAGCCTTCAAGCACGACCTGCGTCCACGGTTGATTAATGGTGCGCTCAGCCGCCTCAACTGATCCACTAAACTCAAATTTGGCGTTCGGTAACGTCAAGGCGAAATAAACCGCGTCGATGCCGCGCAATACGCCCACCCGCGCATCTACGACCGACCCTTGTTGCAGATAGAAGTGACCTGGCCCTTGCGGATAAAGCACCTTGAGCAATCCCGTCTTTCGTTGATTGCAGAAAAATTCGATCAATTCTGACAGCGACAGATCGCTGAGATGCCCAGTTAGTGCCATCGGTGTTTACTCCTGTATTAACTGAATTCCTCGCGTGACCAAGCGTGAACCTAAAACGCCACGCTTGTGGCCCGAAAGGACTATTGGGAGAGTGCAAACTTGTAGTTGATAACGCCAGACACCTTCACTGGTTGACCTGAAAGCTTTGTCGGAGAGAATCTCGCTTTCAGAGCGGCTTGCACTGCCGCATCGCGAAGAGCCAGCGGCCCGTTACTGGCCTGCGCGGAAATTACTTTGCCGGTTTCGTCAACAACGACCTCGACAGAAACAGTCCCCGCCACTCGCGTTCGTTTCGCGAGATCGGGATAACTCGGCGACGGCAGACTAACCGCGGTGCCGTTGAGTACGCCACCAGTGACTGGTCGCAACATTGGTTTCGGAGCAGCCGGCGGTGGGTCGGAATCAAGTTTGACGCTCATGGGGGTCGCACCCGAATCCACGTGATCATTCGCCAGCTCAATCGAATCAGCACTTTTCAATTTGTCCGAATTCATCGCAGCCGGTAAAGACAGCGTGCTCTTCGGTGCGTTTACCGAATTGTTGTTTACCGAATTCTGCGCAGGTGAAACAGTCTTGGTGTCTGCATTCACTGTCGCAGCTACTGGTGCTGCCGGGGGCTGGGCCATTCGCAGAATATTATCATCGAGGTAGTACATGATTGAGCGATATGTCACTTCCGTCGGTTCAAACGACATCCTGCCACCTTCGATGACGGCAACTGACGTCGTCATCTTGTTCCAGTTCCCTGCGAAGTCAAACTCGTACTTGTAAGTCTCCTTACTCAACAACGAACCATCAGCATTCACCAAAGTCATCTCACTAATGTTTCCTTTGTCGTCGTATTTATAGCTTTCCTTGCCGGTCAGGACAGCTCCCGCGAGCGGGAAATACTGGTTCTCAATCTTGTTGCCTCTAAGATCGTACGAGATAACTTCGAGGACGGCGTGTTTCGCCTCGCTTACTTTGCCATTCTCATTTAGCAGTTTGGCAACTTCGGTCCTTACCCTTCGGACAGGTCCCACCAGTCCATCTCTAACGCGATCACTGTCCGGAACGACGGCTGGCGGCACCGGCTGAGGGATGGTTGCCTTAGCCGTTAGATTTGTCTGCGCCACAGTAGTGGAGATTGGAAGCGCCAACGTGCTTGCCACGAAAACCAGAGTTCCGAGCCGTCTTAACATTTTGATTCACTCCTGAATGAAGGGGATACCGTTAGCTTAACCAGTTGTGAGGTGGTTACTGCGGGTGAAATACCGGCCGCAGCGGCGGCACAGGCAATGATACGCAGTTCAACGGTGTTTGTCCAGAATTAACATTAGCTACAAGCGGTGAATTTGCTAAGGTTTTGAAGTCTTTTCTGCCGAATCAGCGGGCGGACTAGCCAGAAAACCAAGGATTTGATCAATCAGCCGGGTGCTGGCGTCTCGGCCAGTCTGGTCATTGCACATGATAGAAAAGGCGAGCATTTCGCCGTTCGCCGTGGTCAGGTAACCGGATAGAGAGTTGTCGTAAGTAAGCGATCCGGTTTTGGCCCAAACCCGATCAGACAAATTTCTTAACCGTCCCGCCAGGGTCCCATCGCGTCCCGCAATCGGAAGCGAGTCTTTGAATGCCCCCGCCGATGTGGTTTTTGACATCGCTACCAGCAGGCGTGCGCTAGTCTCCGGGGTCACTAAATCGAGCCGCGACAAACCGGAACCATCATGAAGGGCGATGTGTGCTGAGGGCACCGCGGCACGCGATAGCCATACTCGGACGACCGCGAGACCTGCTTCATCATCTCCGCGCTCTCTACCGGCCGGCTCGGGTCCGGCAGCCATCTCGCCCCGCTCCCTGCCAAGCGTGCGCAGGATAAGTTCAGCATTGAGATTGACGCTTTCCTTATTCGTCTTTTTGGCGATCTCGCTCAAAGTTTGACTGCTTACGAAAGCGAGCTCAACCGCCTTACTCGGATCGAACCTGGCATTCTGCGGCGCACGTGCATTACGAGACTGTGCTTCGCCGCCAACAGCGATGCCGCGCGCTTTCAGTGCCTCCATAAACAATCGCGCAGCCCAGAGAGCCGGATTATGAACTGACAACCGAGCACCGAATCCTTTGCTTGAGGGCGCGAATTCTCCCCAGACTTCGAGATTGTTGTCAGAAAGTCCGCGATGTAGACCCACTGTTGGGCGTCCTTCTTTGTCAACCAGCCCCATGCGATTTTGCACAATAACATTCGCTTGCGCGTTGCTGATTTTTACAGCCGGCTGTTCTGATCCCTTTTCGGCAGGGACGACATTGACGTCAACTTCATTGCCGTTAATTGAAAGCGCGCTCGCTTCCGCGCCGAAGTACCATTGCAGATCAGTCCACTGCCAACCATCACCCAGCGGGTCACCACGGAAATAACTTTCGTCTCCGATTACGTTGCCGTCTATGCCCCTGATTCCCTTTTGATAAAGCTGATCGGCAAGACCATTCAGTGATCCTTTGCTGGCATCGTTGCTGTTCGCTACGAGGTCGGGAGCGCCGCGTCCGTACAAGATCAAATCGCCATGAATCTGGCCGCCGACATCCGCTTGTGCGCTCGAATAGACGGACGTGCGCCAACGGTAGTCAGCGCCCAGCAAATCAAGCGCGACGCCCGTTGTGTAGATTTTCATATTCGATGCCGGCGTAAAGAGCTTGTCGGCATCGCGCTGATAAACGACCGCTCCGTTCGCAAGAGAGATCACGCAGACACCCCAGCGAGCATAGGCTAACTCGCTATGGTCGATCGCGCTGTTAATCTCCCGGGCCAATCCGCCGGGCAAAGGAGTAGTGGAATTGGCCTCAGAAGTTGAAGACGTCTTTGCCGGTTGTTTATTCGAATCTTTCGCGCCGGTCATCATCGGTCGCACAAGCAGAAGTGCTGTCATCATGACGAGAAGGCCGAAAAGACTTTTTGCTACCAGTGTCTGGCTTGTTGAAATGCGATTCATTGTTTTCTCAGCATGCAAAATTGAAAGGATGGGCTGGAAGAACTCTAACGCGTGAAAAGTGCGCTTGTCCTGCCGGACGTCAGCACGGATCGGGTCGCCAGGTAAACCTCATCGACAGAGATATCACTGATGATGTTGTTGTAAATCACGCGATGATGATCGCCCTGCGGCAGATAACTTGCCGGTGCTCGTTTGTCCAGCAGTAATACCACCGGAGTTCCGACTGCTGCGGCAATGTGCATGGGACCGGTGTCGTTGGAGACGAATGCAGCGAGCCGTGTAGCGGCGGCGGCAAGCCGCGGCAGCGTAAGCTGATCGAGCAGTAATGCGGACGCAGGAAACTGCTTTCGCATGTCTTTGACGAATGCTTGTTCTTCCGGGCCGACAAACACCAGAACTTTGACATCATCGTTTCTAATCAGGTAATCGGCCAGTTCGGCAAATTGCTCTACCGGCCAACGGCGGCTGGAATGTCCCGCACCCGGAAACATACCAATCAGCGGGGCGCCTGCGTCTGCTTTTGCCTTCTTCAATATGCGCTCAATCGCTGCGTCGTCGCCTGGTCGTGTTTTGAGTTTTGGAAAGCGCTCCGCCGTCTTCACTTCCAGCGGAATCAAGACATCAAGATAGCGATCGATCAAATGGCGTTGGCGATGATCCGTTTCCACAGGCGGGGGCGGCCGAAAATTCGCGAGGTAATCCAAAGATCTTCCTGGACGGCGCGCGTAGAGTCGCTTCGGTGCGCCGGAGAGAAAGCCCAGCAGATTTGTTTCTGAGAGACTGTGAAGATCGATGACGAAATCAAACCTTCGTCGCCTGACATCTTTGACCAAACCAAAAACACGAACGATGGAAAGAGGTTTGAAGCCGTCGCGCAAGCCGACGCGGTCAACAACCAGCGTCTCGTTCGCGTAACCAGACAAGTCGACAATTTCCGCGCCGGGCTTTCCTACGGCGACAGTGATGCGGGCCGACGGAAATCGTTTCCGGATCGCCTGTAAAGCGGGCAAGCTCAACACGACATCGCCAAGTTGTCCAAAATCGATGACCAGGATGTTGCGCGGATCAAACACTCTCAAGTCTTTCTATAAATGATGCAGCTTAGAGTTCAACCGTTAGCTTGATCTTTTTTTTTACGAACCAGATTGAATTCTGCACTCAATTCGATTCACGCAAATCACGCCCGGTCATCTCCCGCGGTTTTTCCGCTCCCAGCAATGCCAGCATTGTGGGCGCCACATCCTCCAGCGCGCCTTCCCCGCGCAGTTTCAATCCTTTCGATTCTTCGTCAATCAGATGAAAAGGAACTGGATTGCTGGTGTGCGCAGTATGCGGGCCTCCTGTTTTCGGATCTATCATTAGTTCAGCGTTACCGTGATCGGCCGTTATCAGGCTGATACCACGCTTCGACTGGATTGCTTTAGTAATCTTTCCCAGGCACGTGTCGACATACTGGCAGGCTTCAATCGTCTTATCGAGCATGCCCGTGTGGCCCACCATATCGGGATTCGCAAAGTTTACGATGAAGACGTCGGTTTCGCCTTCTGCGATCGCGCCGAGCAATTTCTCGGTAATTTTGAACGCCGACATTTCTGGAGCCAAATCGTAAGTCGCGATTTTCGGCGACGGCACCAGCAGTCGCTTCTCGTAAGGAAACTCGCGCTCACTGCCGCCATTGAAGAAGTAAGTGACGTGCGCGTATTTTTCCGTCTCCGCCATGCGATAGTTGCGAATTGCCAAACTCGCAAACACGTCGGCAAGAATATTGACAGGTTGTTCCGGCGGAAACGCTACCGGCAGGGGATAGGTCTTGTCATAAATTGCGAAGCACACGAAGTGAACATGCGGCCGAGTGTTAATAGGAAAGGCATCAAACCCGGGAACGGCCAGCGCGCTGGTAATTTGTCGCGCGCGATCCGCGCGAAAATTGAAGAAGATAACGGAATCTCCGTCTTGGATCGTTGCGACCAGTTTACCGTTTTCACGCGTTACAACTATCGGCTCGACAAACTCATCTGTGATCCCGTGCTCATAAGACCTTTTAATCGCCGCTAAAGGATCTGAAACGCGCTGACCTTCGGCTTTCACCAGCAAGTTAAAAGCGCGCTCGGTGCGTTCCCAACGTTTGTCGCGGTCCATCGCATAGTAACGCCCGACCACCGTGGCAATCTCGCCGATGCCAATCTCCTTGAGTTTGTCCCGCATAGCAGTGACGTACTTTTCCGCGGAGGAAGGCGGCGTATCCCGCCCATCCAAGAAGCAATGGACGAAAAGTCTTCGCACTTCGCGTTCTTTAGCCAGACGCAAAAGTTCATAGGCATGCTCTTGGGAAGAGTGGACCAGCCCATCGGAAACCAGGCCCATCAGGTGCAGCGCCCGGTCATGATTCATGGCACTGTCAATCGCAGCGTTTAAGGCCAGGTTATAAAAAAACTCGCCGGTTTTGATTTCGTGGTTGATGCGTTCGACGTCAGTGCGCAAAACGCGCCCCGCGCCCAGACAAAGATGGCCCACGTTTGAATTTCCCATCACACCTATTGGCAGACCAACACATTCGCCTGATGCTTGAATCAAAGTATGTGGATAACTTTCAGTCAGCGCGCGGTAACGCGGCATCTCAGCAAGCGCAGTTGCATTGCCTTCACGTTCCGCGCGATAGCCAAATCCGTCAAGTATGATGAGCGCGAGTGGGCCTTTCTTATTCAAGCGACCGCTCCATCCGTAGTTTCAATTTTCACCAACCGGGTTCCAGTAATCCGGACTCTCCTGCCTGTCTGGATTGGGCCTTTCCATCCAACGACCAGGCCGGTGAAGCGGAATGAAACCGAACTGCGCATACAAGCTATGCGCATCTTTTGTCGCCAGCACCCAGCGGCGAAAGCCCTGCAACTCAGGATGCGCCAGTATCACTTGCATTAACCATTTCGCCAAACCATGGCCACGATGTTCTGGGACTATAAACACATCCGCGAGCCATGCGAACGTCGCAAAGTCTGTGACCACGCGGGCAAAACCGACCTGTTCAGTTCTTCTATAGATGCCGAAACAAAGTGAGTTATCAATCGAGCGTTTCACAACTTCTATGCTTCGGCCAACCGCCCAGTACGTTTCATTTGCAAGAAAATTGTGGATGAAACCGACATCAAGACGCGAGCGATCGCTGGTGATTAGGTACTCGCCGCGCTCCCAGGATTCAGTCATCTTTTGGAATGGATTGTTATGCAGGTATTTCCCGCCGCAAGTAGAAAAGCAAATCCGTCGAAGGAGGTGCGATGCCAAGCTGGCGGATCATGCCAACAACCTGGCCACGATGCAACGTCGCGTGGTTGGCGACGTGTTGCATCTGATCTACCAGCCTCATTGAATTGGGATCGCCACTGAGAAGAACGAAGGGTAGCTCAGCGTCAAGTCGCGCTTCATCGAGTCCGCTGATTAAAGCAGCACGTCGATCGACGATTTCCTGCCACCGCTTATCCAGGGTGGTGAGGTCCGGGCATGATTCTGTCTTCCAAAGTGACCAGGCTTCCTTACCAGCCGGTGATCGGCCGTGCCATCGTTCGAGCCAAATCCATTCGGCACCAGCCATGTGTAAGAGCGTTCCAAAAATTGAACCGTGACTGATGTTAACGTCACGGCGCAGATCCTCGTCCGGAAGCTGCGCAGCAGCCTCGAGCGCCAGGCCGTTAGCCCACTCGGTGTAATCAAACAGATGCCTGACGTCTGCTGGATTCATTTTTAGTTTGAACCTGAAAAGCTGAACGGCCGGGGAAACGCGCCGCTCCGCGCAGGTCCTCCTCAATTCGAAGGAGTTGGTTGTACTTGGCAATGCGGTCAGTGCGGGAAAGCGACCCTGTCTTAATCTGCCCCGCGTTAGTTGCCACGGCGAGATCAGCAATAAACGGATCTTCGGTTTCGCCCGAGCGGTGCGAGATGACTGCAGTGCGACCATTCGTTTTGGCCAGCTCAATGCAGTCTAGGGTTTCAGTTAAGGTGCCGATCTGGTTCACTTTGATGAGAATCGAATTGGCAATGCCCCGCTCAATTCCCCTGCGCAGAAATTCCGTGTTGGTTACGAACAGGTCGTCGCCCACAAGTTGCACACGCTGGCCCAATTGGTCGGTCAAGGCTTTCCAGCCGTCCCAATCATTCTCGGCCATGCCGTCTTCAATGGAAATTATCGGATACTTCAGGCTCCAGTCGTCCCAATAAGCCACCATCTCAGCGCTCGACAACTTTCGCTTATCACTCTTCTTAAAAACATATGAACTGCCGTCGTAAAACTCGCTAGCCGCGGGATCGAGTGCCAGCAGGCAATCGTTGCCGGCGCCGTACCCGGCTTGAGTGATCGCTTCCAGAATTGTCTCGATGGCCTCTTCGTTTGAACGGAGATTTGGCGCGAAGCCGCCTTCGTCGCCGACGCTGGTGGCGTAGCCCTTCTTTTTCAAAACGGCCTTTAGTGTGTGAAAGATTTCGGTGCCCATCCGCAGACTCTCGCTAAAACTTTCTGCAGCTACGGGAACAATCATGAACTCCTGGAAGTCGACGTTGTTATCCGCGTGCGCGCCGCCATTTATGATGTTCATCATCGGCACCGGCAACGTTCGCGCATTTGGCCCGCCCAGGTATTTGTAAAGTGGAACTTCAAGATAGGCCGCCGCCGCGCGTGCGGTGGCCAGCGAAACCGCCAGGATCGCGTTTGCGCCGAGCTTTGACTTCGTTGGCGTTCCATCCAAAGCGATCAAGGCGTGATCCACTTCGGCCTGGTCCAATGCGTCGAGCCCGGCAATTTCGGGAGCGATGATCTCGTTCACATTGCGCACGGCCTTAAGCACGCCTTTGCCGCCGTAGCGTTTCTTGTCGTCGTCGCGCAGTTCAACCGCTTCATGTTCGCCCGTGGAAGCGCCCGAAGGTACCGCGGCGCGTCCAACTTCGCCGCCGGCGAGAGTCACTTCTGCTTCGATTGTCGGGTTACCGCGAGAGTCCAAAATCTCGCGCGCGTTGATTTCTTCAATCCAGCTCATGATGTTTAGCCCAATCTATTAGAACCCGCAAATACACAATAAGAAGTTTCAAGTGCGCCAACTTTATCATTGCAAACTCACGGAATTGAAGCTTGTGATGAAGCCAATAGCTTATCCTGCGGCGCGCGCGCCTTCTACAGTTGTTTTGGCCGAGGATTCCGGCTGCGCAGCTGGCAATGTGAGTCGCACGCTAATCACTCGCCGCCGCTCGACGCGATCGATTTCAAAAACTAATCCGTTGTATTCGACTTTCTCATCCGGTTTAAGCATATGACCAGCTTCAGTCATCAGAAAGCCGGCAATGGTTGTGTAACCTTCCGACTCCGGCAACGATAACTTTAAGCGTCGATTCAGATCTCGCACTGCCAGGCCGCCCGCGAGAATGTATTTTCCTTCTCCAGCGGGCGTGATTTGTTCGTTGACTTCTTCGTCATGCTCGTCAGAAATGTCGCCAACAATTTCTTCCAACAAATCTTCAAGCGTAATGATGCCCTCCAGCCCACCGTGCTCGTCGACGACGAAACCGAAATGCGCTTTCGCTTTTTGCATTTGCCTGAGCACATCTTCCAGGCGCGCCGTGTCAACAACGTACAAGGACGGTTGCAGCACGTCCTCAAGGCGAAACGTTTCCGGACTTAGCAGGTAAGGCATCACGTCTTTGCTATGAATAAAGCCGATCACGTCATCAAGCGATTCTCGATAGACGGGCAACCGTGAATAGCGATATTGATCGAAAGCTTTAGTTATCTGCGCCAGCGAGCAATCGCTGGAGATGGCGGCCATCTCCGTTCGTGGCACCATAGCCTCGCGCACCAGCGTGTCAGAAAACTCGAAGACGCGATGGATCAACCGTCTTTCTTCCGCGCGCAGGTAACCGCTTTCGCGCGCCACGTCCACCAGTTGCCGCAGTTCTGTTTCCGTGTACACCGAAGCGTGATCCAGACTGGACCTGAGTCCAATCAACCGCCCCAGCGTGCTGCCAACGGCATTGAGCAACCAAAGCGGCGCGCTAAAGACCCGCGCGAACAGTTCCAGAGGTCCTGCCGTAAACATCGCTACGCGCTCGGCACGTTCCAGAGCAACCATCTTTGGCATCAGCTCCCCGAGCACGATATGCAGGAAACTGATGATGCAGAACGCAATCATGATGGCCATTACGTGTGTCAGGTAGCCAGCGCGTCCTTCGGATGCAATAGTTGCGGCCAACGGATGAAGCAACTCCGCAATAGTTGGTTCGCCAATCCACCCAAGCGCCAGTGAAGCGAGCGTGATCCCTAACTGCACGGCGGAAATGAAGATCGTAGGGTTGTTCAGAAGGCGTAGCGCTGCTCTGGCGTTCTTGCTGCCTGCGGCCGCACGGGCTTCTACACGAGCGCGGCGCACCGAGACCAGCGCAAATTCAGAAGCCACAAAGAAACCGTTCGTCGCAACCAGAACTGCGACGCCGATCAGTTTAAGAAACGCCATCATAGAAGCCGCGCGGGTGGTAAAACGTTCCGCTGAAAAATACAGGTGAGATTACTGCCAGGTTCGTCCATTGATAAAGGCGGAGCTGATTTCGATACGCAAGTATATCACGTGAGCTACGGACGGATGAGCACGCCGTCGGGCTCGTCGTCGGTCGAATGCACGGAAAATCCTGATTTTATTTGGCTGGAAAGGGTTTTTAGCAAATGTCCGCTATTCAGTGGCCTGCGGATGCTCCAGCAGCGCGGGCGCGCGCCGGGCGGCGCTCATGCTTCGCACAGGCACGTGTCAAAGCCTCTTCAACGCGTGGTTCGATGTTGCATTCCGGCTGGCGGCAAACCGCAGCCAGTTCGGAAATCACCAGATACCGTGAACGTTCAAGCATGCGCTGTTCGCGAAATGAAAGTGGCTTCAGATGATTGAGGTAGGTCAGGTG
>Ga0184619_10000821_pt1 | contig 10783 bp, 11 predicted proteins | sample PLM0_60_b1_FD_133146 | JGI IMG/M metagenome (GOLD analysis project Ga0184619, IMG submission 133146) | Groundwater sediment microbial communities from an aquifer in East River, Colorado, USA - PLM0_60_b1 | ecosystem: Environmental > Terrestrial > Soil > Riparian zone | place: USA: East River...
CGGCCCGGCCGTTCTCAAGTCGATTCAGGACCTGCACGAGTACCACGCCGCCACGGGCAACTTCCAGCAGATCGTCGACCTTCACCACGACACAGGCCTCCCGGACAAGCTCCTCGGCGACCGGACGCTGTTCGTCGCCGTCGGCTCGGTCGATGCGCTCGTCGATTTCGGACAGGTGGGGAAGGGGGCGGTCCAGGTCTCCGACGACCGGCGCGCAGCCACGATCACGCTTCCACGACCGCGGCTGTCCGATCCGGAGATCGACGTTGGTCGCAGCTACGTCTACGACCAGAATCGCGGCCTCTTCAACCAGATCGGCTCACTCTTCGGCAACGACACGGACAGCCAGCGTGAGGTCTATTTGCTCGCCGAGCAGAAGATCCGCGCTGCGGCGCAGAACGGCTCGGGCCTCGTCCCGCGGGCCGAGGACAACACGCGCAAGATGCTTCAGAGCCTGTTGCGCTCGCTCGGGTTCACCCGCGTCGTGGTCAATTTCCAGCCCGCCTAGGTGGCTGGGCGAACGAAGAGGCCGGCGGCAGCCTTTTCCTCGATCGCGCGCTCGTCGCCGTTCACCTTGAGCGTAAGCTGGCCCGCGGTCGGCGCGGCTTGCAGCTCGACGGTCGTTCCCGGTACGAGTCCTTCGTCGTAGTACCAGTGAAGGAGGGAGCCGTCGTGCTCTGCGAGGCGCACGATCTCGGCTCGCGAGCCCGGCTCGAGATCGGCGAGTGCCTGCAACTCGCGGTTCTCCGCTTGCTCGAAGTCGGTGTCCACGGGCCACCCGTGAGGACAACGTTCGGGATCCCCGAGCTGCTTGGCGATGCGCTCGACCATCTCGTCCGTGAACGTGTTCCCGAGAAGATCGGCCTGTTCGTGGGCCTCCGCAGCGGTGTAGCCCATGAAGTCCGTCAGAAGGCGCTCGATGATCCTGTGCCTGCGCACGACCCGCTCGGCTTGCAGGCGGCCTTCTGCGGTCAGGATCGCCTCCTTGTGCTCGCCGCGCTCGATGAGGCCGTCCGCTTCGAGGCGCTTCAGCATCTCCCCCGCAGACGCCCGCGAGACCCCCAGCATGTCGGCCACGCGGACGGCGAGAGTGGACGCGCCCTTCGTATCGGGACGGTATTCCCCAATGGGGAAAGCAAGGAAATAGATCGTCTCGAGGTAGTCGTCTACGGAGTGTCCCGCCGCCATCTCAGGGACAATCCTAGTTTGCCCCCGTCCAAGTTCGCCTCTGTGTATCCGCTCGTCACCGCTCGTGCCCTGGCGCGGCCATTCACATATCTCGCAGACGGGCTCGAGAAGGGCTCCGTCGTCACGGTGCCGTTCGGACGCGCACGACGCCGAGGCGTGGTCGTCGGCCTCGGCGACGAGGCTCCGGCCGAGGTCGAGCCGGTCGCCGTCGAGCGGGTACTCGGTGCAATTCCTCCGCCGCTCGTGGACCTCGCGCTTTGGCTGGCTGATTACTACGGCTCGACTCCGGCCCGCGCCCTGTCCCTCGTGGCGCCCCTCACCCGGGCGCGTCGAGGGGAGATGCGGGCCCGTGCGGCCGATCTGCCGGGTGAGCCTGCACCTGCAGCGCTGACGGATGAACAGGAACGAGCCCTTGCGAGGATCAGTGGCGCGCTCGACGGCGGCGGGGGCGCGTTCCTCCTCCACGGGGCGACTGGGAGCGGCAAAACCGAGGTTTACCTCCGCGCCTGCGCGGCGGTGCTCGAGCGCGGGCTCGGGGCGATCGTGCTGGTCCCCGAGATCGCGCTCACGCCGCAGGCTCTAGGGCGCTTCCGTGCGCGCTTCGGCGAGCGCGTGGCCCTCCTCCATTCGGGCTTGACGGAAGCCGAGCGCCGAGACGAACGGGAGCGCATCTCAACCGGGCAGGCCCGGGTTGTCGTCGGCGCGCGCTCTGCGATCTTCGCGCCGGTGGCCGACCTCGGCCTCATCTGCGTGGACGAGGAGCACGATCCTTCCTACAAGCAGGAGTCCGACCCGCGCTACGACGCCCGCACAGTCGCGGCGAAGCGCGCCGCGCTCGAGGGGGCGGTGGCGATCTTTGGGAGTGCGACGCCGCGGCCGGAGAGCTGGCAGGCGCTCGACCGGCTCCAGCTCGGCGGTCGGCTCGGGAGGCGGCTCCCGTCGGTTCGCGTGGTCGACCTGCGCCGCGAAGCCGGATATCCGCTCTCTGCGCCGCTCCTGGCCGAGCTCGGCGCAATTGCCGACGGAGGCGGCAAGGCCATCCTCCTCCTCAACCGCCGCGGAATCGCTCCTGCCATCCATTGCCGCGCCTGCGGAGCCACGCGCCGCTGCGAGAGCTGCGACGTGGCGCTAACCCTGCACGGGGACGGGCTACTCCATTGCCACCACTGCGGCCGCCGCGAGGCCAAGCCCGCGCTTTGTCCGGACTGCGGCTCACCGGAGCTCGCCCGCCTCGGAGCGGGCACCGAGCGGCTCGAGGCCGAGCTCGCCGCCCAGGTTCCCGAGCTCGAGCTCTTCCGCCTTGACGCGGACGCGGTGGCCAAGCCCGCCGTCTTGGCCGAGAGGCTCGCGGGCTTCGCGGCCGCGGACCGGGCCGTCCTCCTGGGCACGCAGATGGTGGCGAAGGGCCATCATTTCGAGGGCGTCTCGCTCGCCGCGGTGGTGGACGCCGATACCGGGATGGCGCTCCCCGACTTTCGCGCCGAGGAGCGCACCTTCCAGCTCGTCACCCAGCTGGCCGGGCGGAGCGGTCGGGACGCTCCCGGCCGCGTGATTGTCCAGACCTACCAGCCCGACTCGCGGCCGGTTGCGCTGGCGGCTCGCCACGCGGTGGAGGAGTTCCTGGCCGGGGAGCTCGAGCGCAGGCGGGAGCTGGGGTACCCGCCGTTCCGGCACCTCGTCCGTATCGTCGTCTCCGGGCCTGACGCTGGAGGCCCACATGCAGTGCTCGGCGAGCTACGGGCGGAGCTCGAGCGGACCGGGGGAGAGGCAGAGCTCCTGGGGCCTGCTCCGCTGCTCCGTCTACGCGGCCGCCACCGGGCTCAGCTTCTGGCGAAAACGGGCAGTCCGCGGCCGCTGGCGGCGCTCGCGGGACGGCTGCTCAGTGCTGCGGCGCCGGCCATGCGCAAGGACGGCCTGAGCGCCTCCGTGGACGTGGATCCGCAAGGTCTCTCGTAGAGTTTTCAGCCTGATGAGGCGGGAATCACACTCGCCATGAGCATCGGAGAGATCATCGGGCTGATCATCGTCGGCCTCGTCGTCGGAGCACTCGGGCGGTTTGTTCACCCGGGTCCCGATCCGATGGGGATTCTCATGACGATCGTGATCGGCATTGCATCGACGCTGCTCGTGTTCTGGCTCGTCGGCGGCGGGATCCTCGGCTGGATCCTCGCGGTCGTCGTCGCGGTCGTTCTGGTCGCGATTTGGAGCCGCATGGTCGGCCCGCGGCGAAGCACCGCGGTCGGCCCTGTGTAGGTAGAACACGGGTTCGCCCTCGATAAACTTGGCCCCGATGGGTGAGGTCGAAGGGCAGATTCGAAGCGAGGAGCTCGACGCCGAGCGTGAAGCCCGGCGTCGGGCCGCGCTTTCTCTCGTTCGCCAGTATCCGGACCCGGTTTTGCGGATGAAGGCGAACGAGGTGGGCGATTTCGACGAGTCGGTTGCCGGGCTCGTCGAGCGTATGACCCTGCTCATGGACGAAGCACGCGGTGTCGGCCTCGCGGCCCCCCAGCTCGGCGTCCTCAGGCGGATTCTCATCTACCGGAAGGCCGAGGAGGGCCCGGTGGTCGCCCTCGTCAACCCGCGGGTCGTGTCCACGGGAGACGAGGTCGAGGCGGCGGACGAGGGCTGCCTTTCGCTCGGCGCGGCGACGGTCGTCGTCGAGGTCGAGCGTCCGACGGCCGTCAAGATCGAAGCTTCGTCTCCGGAAGGAGAGCCCATCAGCATCGAGGCTGAAGGGCTGGAGGCGAGGGTGATCCAGCACGAGCTCGACCATCTCGACGGGGTCCTGACCATCGACCGGACGACACCGGAGCAGCGCCGGGCCGCGCTCGCACAGCTCCGCCCCCAGCCCGTCCTCGGCCCGGTCGGGTAGCGAGGAACCGGCATGCGCATCGCGGTCGCCGCGACCGCGCCCTTCGGGGCAGCGATCCTCGAAGGGCTAGCCGGGCGCGGATACGACATCGAGCTCCTCCTCACGCGGCCCGACAAGCCCCAGGGACGCGGGCGCAAGAGGGCCGCGCCACCTGCGAAGGAAAGCGCGAAGCGCTTCGACATCCCGGTCGAGCAGCCCGACCGTCTCACCGCCTTTCCCGGCGAAGCCCGGGTCGTCGTCATCGCCGGCTACGGAGTCCTCGTCCCCGAGAAGCTCCTCGCGGAACGTCTCTGGCTGAACGTCCATCCGTCCCTCCTCCCGCGCTGGCGCGGCGCGGCGCCGGTCGAGCGGGCGATCATGGCCGGCGACCGCGAGACCGGCGTGACCATCCACAAGACGACGGGAGATCTGGACGCCGGGCCGATCGCGGCCCAGCGCCGCTTTCCGATCGGGCCCGAGGACGACTCCTCCATCGTGTTCGGGCGAGCGGCCCAGCTCGGAGTGGAGCTCCTCGGCGAAGTCTTCGCCGAGCCCACGTTCGTGCCGCAGCCTGACGGCGCGACCTACGCGGAGAAGATCATGGGCGCCGACCGGGAGATCGATTGGTCGCGGCCTCCCGAAGAGACGCTCAACCAGATCCGCGCGCTGGCGCCGCACATCGGCGCGCGGGGACTCGTCGACGGGCGACGGCTGCTGGTCTGGCGCGCTCGGCTGGCGCGGGAGGACTCCCTGCTGGTTGCCGACGGCGTCGAGGTGCTCGACGTGCAGCGCGAGGGCGGCAAGCGCATGACCGCGGAGGAGTACCTACGGGGACGTCGGTAGGGACCGGCCCCCGCGGCGTCGCCTACGAGGTCGTTCGGCGGGTCTTCGAAGAGGACGCCTATGCCGACCGCGCGTTCCGAGCCCTCGCAGGGGCGCTGGATTCGCGCGACCGCGCCTTTGCCATGCACCTGGCCTACGGAACGGTGCAGCTCGCCAGGCCACTGGATCACGCGATCGAGACCCTCGGACGCCGGCCGCTACGGAAGCTCGACCCGCCCGTGCGGGCCGCGCTCAGGCTGGGCGCTTACCAGATCGGGTACATGGGCTCGGTCCCCGTGCATGCGGCGGTGAACGAGTCGGTCGAGCTCGTGCGGGCGGCCGGCCTCGAGCGTGCGGTTGCCTTCACCAATGCGGTCCTGCGCCGCTTGGGGGAGGGGATGGAGCGGTTGCTCGATGGGCTCGGCGAGGGAACGCCGGCGGAGGCGGCCCTCAAGCACTCCTATCCCGACTGGGTCGCGGAGGTGTGGTGGCGGGAGTGGGGCCGTGACGAGGCCCTCGGGCTCATGCGTACCCAGAACGAGTCGCCCGAGACGGCCGTCAGGACCCGAGAGGGCCCGCTCGTAGTCGACGAGATCCCGCCGGAATGGATCGAGGAGGGTCGTGCCTGGCCGCAGAGTCGTGGCTCCCAGCTTGCCGGCAGAGCGGTGGGGGCTGAGCCCGGCGAGCGCATTCTCGATCTCTGCGCAGCTCCGGGCGGCAAGGCGACACAGCTCGCGGAGGTAGCGGCGGAGGTCGTCGCGGTGGAGAAGCATCCAGGCCGCGCCCGCGAGCTGGAGGAGAACGCCGCCCGCCTCGGCGCCACCAACCTCAGCGTCGTCTGCGCCGATGCCCTCGCGCTGCCTGCGGACCTCGTCGGGTTCGACCGGGTGCTCGTAGACGCGCCGTGCTCGGGCCTCGGCGTTCTCAATTCACGGCCCGACCTGCGTTGGCGGGCGCATCCGCTGCCGGAGCTCGAGTCGGCGCTCTTGGCGACGGGCCTCGAGAGGGTCAAGCCTGGTGGAACGGTGACCTATTCGGTCTGCACCATCCATCGTGCCGAGAACGAGGAGATCGCGGACGCGGCCTGCGCCCAGCCGGACGACCTCGGCTCCGAGTTCCCGGAGTTTCGCCATCCACGGCGGCCGGAGTTCCTGCTGACACTTCCTCACGTCCACGGGACCGCGGGCTTCTTCGTCGCCAGGTTCCGCAAATAGAGTCTCCCCGATGGGCTGGCGAGATTGGGTGCGCACGGCCGAGATCGAGCCGTCGCTCTACGCGGCGGATTTCGCTCGGCTTGGCGAGGAGGTGGAGTACCTCCTGCACGCCGGCGCGCGCGTGTTCCACTTCGACGTCGGCGACGGGCATTTCGTCGAACCGATCACGATGGGGCCGGTCGTGCTCAAGTCGATCGCTCCGATGATCCACAGCGCGGGCGGGGTGATCGACTGCCACCTGATGGTCGACAACCCTGAGCACCACTTCGAACAGATCAAGGCTGCGGGCGGTGACAGCGTCACCTTTCACGTAGAGGTTTCCGGGGAGCCGTGGAACACGATCAAGCGGGCGCGCGACCTCGATCTCGGCGTCGGCGTGGCTTTCAACCCGGAGACGGAGGTCGAGGTCGCGGTCGAAGCGTCTCTGGGCGCGGACCTGGCGCTCTGCATGAGCATCCATCCCGGGTACTCGGGCCAGGAGTTTCTTCCCGACAGCCTGTGGCGGATCCGCAGGCTTCGCAAGGAGTTGCCGACCTCGCTCTTCGTTCAGGTGGACGGCGGGATTACGGCCGAGAATGTTGCGGATGTGCGCAAGGTTGGCGCCGACTTGATCGTCGCCGGGAGCGCGATCTTCGGGATGGAGGACCTTCCGCGCGCCTACAAGCGCCTCGTCAAGGCGCTCGAGTGAGCCTCGAACGCGCGCTCGAGCTGGCCGAGCGCGGTCGCGGGACAACCCATCCGAATCCGGTCGTGGGCGCCGTCGTCGCCCGGGATGGAGAAGTCGTGGGGGAGGGATGGCACGAGCGCAAAGGCGGGCCGCACGCCGAGGTGGCTGCGCTCGAGGCGGCGGGAGAACGCGCTCGAGGCGGGACTCTGTACGTCACGCTCGAGCCGTGTCGAAGCTTCGGTCAGACGCCGCCTTGCACGGCTGCCGTGCTCGCGGCCGGGATCGCAAGCGTGGTCGTCGCCTCGCTCGATCCGAACCCTGAGGCGGGGGGAGGGCTGGAGGAGCTTCGCGCCGCAGGGGTGGAGGTCGAGCTTGCCGACGGGAAGATCGCGGAGCTGGCGCGTCGCCAGAACGAAGCCTGGCGGACATGGGTCGCGCAGGCACGCCCGTTCGTCACTTACAAGGCCGCGATCACGCTTGACGGGCGGGTGACGGTGCCCGGCTCCCGCTGGGTCTCGGGCGAGGAAAGCCGCAGGCGCGTTCACGAGCTGCGGGCGGCCTCCGATGCCGTCGCTGTCGGGATGGGAGCCGTTCGCGCCGACAACCCTCGGCTCGACGCACGGGCTGTCGAGGCTGGCCGGCAGCCTCGCCGCCTTGCGTTCGGTAGCGGGCCACTCCCCGGGGACTCCGAGCTCGAGCTCCTTTCCGGGCCGCTCGAGGAGGAGTTACGGCGACTCGCGCAAGAAGGCGTGCAGTCGCTTCTGCTGGAGGGCGGGCCGACCCTCGCGACCGCATGCCTCCGCGCCGGACTCGTCGACAAGCTCCTGCTCTTCGTCGCGCCGCGCCTGTCCGGTGCGGGCCCGCGCTTCTTGGGCGACCTCGACCAGCCCGTCGAGGTTCACCACGTCGAGGTCGAGCCCATCGGCGAAGATCTGCTCATGAGCGGATATATCCACGAGCCCTGATGTTCACGGGAATCATTCGAGAGCTGGGCCGCGTCGCAGCCGTCGAGCGGGCTGACCAAGGGGTGAGGCTGCGCATCCATGCGCCCCAGACGGCGGCCGGCGTCTCGGCCGGCGATTCGGTCGCCGTGAACGGCGTCTGCCTCACCGTCACCGAGAACGGCGACAGCGTCCTCGCTTTCGACGCCGTTCCCGAGACGCTTCGCCGCTCCACCTTGGGACGGCTCGAGGAAGGGTTCGGTGTCAATGTCGAGCCGGCTCTCGAGGCGGGCGATCCGGTCGGAGGCCACTTCGTCCAGGGCCACGTCGACGGCGTCGGCCGCGTTCGCCGGGTCACGGATGAGGGCCTCGAGATCGAGGCCGGCCCCGAAATCATTCGCTACTGCGTGGAGAAGGGGTCGATCGCGGTCGAGGGCGTCAGCCTGACGATCGCGGCGCTCGACGAGGAAGGCTTCACGGTCGCCCTCGTCCCGCACACCCGCGAGATGACGACGCTCGGCGGTGTCGCCAAGGGAGACGAGCTGAACCTTGAGGTAGACATGCTCGCGAAGTACGTCGAGAGGCTCGCCACGTGAAGCTCGAGCCCCTCTACCGGGCCGAATTCGCCTATCCGGAGGCCTGGGCCGTCGAGCTCGAGGGCGCGGCTGGAACCGAGGGTCAACACTTCTTCATCGCCGAGGGACGTTGCCGCGGGCGCATCTCCGGCCGGTTGCGTGGTGCCAATCATCCGCGCCGGCGCACCGATCGCACGTTTGTCCCGGACTTTCAGGGTGTGATTGAGACCGACGACGGCGCGAGCCTGTTCTTCGACTATCGCGGCTATGGCCGCGCCTATCCGGAGGGCCGCCGCCAGATCGTCGGGTCTGCGACCCATTTGGCGGATGACGAGCGTTACCGCTGGCTCAACGACGTCGTCTGCGTCTCCACCGGCGAGGTGCGGCTACGGCCTGACGAGAGCGGCGCCGATCTCGTCCTGGATGTGGCCGAACTGGTATGGGAGCCGATGGTCGAGTAGACAGCGTTACGATTCCCTTGTGACCCAAACCGCGACCGAAACGCCCTTCGCCACAATCGAGGAAGCGCTCGAGGACGTCCGGCAGGGCAAATTCGTCGTGGTCGTCGACGCCGCCGACCGCGAGAACGAAGGCGATCTCACCATCGCCGCCCAGTTCGCCACGCCGGAGGCGGTCAACTTCATGGCCACGCACGGTCGCGGGCTGATCTGCCTTTGTTTGACGGACGAGCGCTGCGACGAGCTGGCGCTGGAGCAGATGACCGATCGAAACGAGACCCCGTTCGGCACCGCCTTCACCGTGTCGATCGAAGCCCGCGAGGGCGTCTCCACCGGGATCTCCGCACAGGACCGGGCCCGGACGATCCAGGTTGCGATCGACCCGAGCAAGGGTCCCGAGGATCTCGTCCAACCCGGACACGTTTTCCCTCTCCGCGCCCGCGTCGGCGGAGTCCTCCAGCGGGCCGGGCAAACCGAGGCGGCTGTCGACCTCGCGCGCCTCGCAGGCCTCAATCCCGCCGGCGTCGTCTGCGAGGTGATGAAGGACGACGGGACGATGGCGCGCGTGCCCGACCTCGTCGAGTACTGCGCCCGCCATGACCTCAAGATGATCACGGTCGAAGACCTGATCGAGTACCGGCGGCGCACGGAGAAGCTGGTGGAGCGCATGACCTCCGTCCGCCTTCCGACGGCCTACGGAGACTTCACGGCGATTGCCTTCCGCGAGAAGTTGACCGGCAAGCATCACGTCGCGCTCGTCAAGGGCCACGTCGAGGGCGAGGAGGATGTCCTCGTCCGCGTCCACTCCGAGTGTCTGACCGGAGACGTCTTCCACTCGCTCCGCTGCGACTGCGGCGAGCAGCTCGAGCAGGCGCTGGCGCGGATCGGCTCCGAAGACCGGGGCGTCCTCCTCTACATGGCGCAGGAGGGCCGGGGAATCGGCCTGCTCAACAAGTTGAAGGCCTACGAGCTCCAGGAGAACGGGATGGACACCGTGGAGGCCAACCTCGAGCTCGGCTTCCCGCCCGACATGCGCGAGTACGGGATCGGCAATCAGATCCTCGCCGACCTCGGGCTCTCCACGATTCGGATCCTCACGAACAACCCCAAGAAGATCACGGGCATCGAGGGCTTCGGCCTCACCGTGGTCGAGCAGGTGCCGATCGAGATCTCGCCCAACGAAGAGAACCGCGAGTATCTGGAGACGAAGCGAACGAAGCTCGGGCACCGGCTCCACCACCAGGACCTCCGCTTCCAGGAGCCCGAGGCGGAGTGACGGAGCGGGCTGTCGAGCACGCGGCCGGCGAGCTCCGCATTCCCGAGGGAGTCGGCGTGTACATGGGCTCGCCGAACGGCGCCCGCCGCTCGATCGGCATCGTCGTCGGGCGCTTCAACGGGAACATCACGTCGCGGCTCCTGGACGGGGCGCTCGAGGCCCTCGGTGAAGCAGGGGTTCCGCGAGAGCGCATCGACGTCATGCCGGTCCCCGGGGCGTTCGAGCTTCCGCTCGGAGCGATGGCTCTCGCCAAGACGCGCCGCTACGCCTGCGTGATCGCCCTCGGCTGCGTCATTCGCGGGGATACACCGCACTTCGAGTATGTCGCCGGCGAGGCGGCGAGCGGGATCCAGCTCGCTGGGCTCGAGACGGGTGTGCCGGTCTCGTTCGGCCTCCTCACGTGCGACAACCGCAGGCAGGCAGAGGAGCGGTCTGGAGGCGAGAAGGGCAACAAGGGCGCCGAAGCCGCGCGCACGGCTCTCGAGATGGCGGACGCGCTCTCGCGCTTACGCTCTTCGATACCCAGGTAAGTGCCGTGTCCGCCTCGCCAGCGACGCGGCAACACCCCCGGGCAGGGCACAGGCGCTGGCTATACTCAGCCGCTGATCATGTCGAAGGTATGCGCAGTCTGCGGGAAGGCCCCCGGGTTCGGTAATAACCGGAGCCACTCGATGGTGGCCACGAAACGACGGTTCAACCCGAACCTCCAGCGTGTGCGCATCCTCGTCAACGGGGTCCCGCGCCGGAGCTATGTCTGCGCGCGTTGCCTGAAATCGGGCAAGGTTCAGAAG
>Ga0184619_10000822_pt1 | contig 10774 bp, 11 predicted proteins | sample PLM0_60_b1_FD_133146 | JGI IMG/M metagenome (GOLD analysis project Ga0184619, IMG submission 133146) | Groundwater sediment microbial communities from an aquifer in East River, Colorado, USA - PLM0_60_b1 | ecosystem: Environmental > Terrestrial > Soil > Riparian zone | place: USA: East River...
CCGAGGACGCATCGCGGAGAGCACCGCCCGCCGTCGCGAGCGGCGCGCCGGCAAGACGACGAGCTCGGCTCGTGCAGGGAGCGCCACGACGCGGCATGCTACGGGACCGATGTCCGAGATCTCGCCGTACCTCTACTACGAAGACGGAAACGCAGCCATGGACTGGCTGATCAGCGCGTTCGGGTTCGAGGAGGACATGCGCATGACGAGCGACCAGGGTCGGCTCGAGCATGGACAACTGAAGCTCGGCGATCAGGTCCTGATGCTCGGCGAGCCGGGACCTCACTATCAGAGCCCGAACAAGCGCGGCGGCGCGACGGCCGGCGTGCACGTCTACGTCGACGATGTCGATGCTCACTACGAGCGCGCCAAGGCCGCGGGCGCAACGATCCACATGGAGCCGACCGACCAGGACTACGGCGACCGCCGGTACGACTGCGACGACCTCGAAGGCCACAACTGGTTCTTCTCCCAGCGGCCGGGCTGATGCGAAGTACCTGGATCGCGCTCGTTGCGATCCTCGCCATCGGCCTGGGAGGCGCGCTCCTGCTCGGCCGCAGTCTCCAGAAGACCAGGGCGAAGCCCTCGCTCGGCCCGCGCGGAGCACGCGTTCTGACCAATCGCGCTCTCGGGTCAGCGCAGCGTGTCGTCACCTGGAGGCTCGGCGGTCACGCTGAGGAGCCCTCGTCCGGCCTCTACGGGGTCACGATCGTGGAGGGAACGCGGCGGCTCTACTCGCACCGCGCTCGGCAGGGCGCAGAGCGTGTGAGCGTCGAGACGGGCGACTTCACCGCCGACGGGCAGCCTGACGTCCTCGTCTTCGACGATACCGATGGGAGCGGCGCCTGTGGCGTCTACCGGGCTCTCGTCACCGCCGCGGGCTCAGTACGCCAGGTACAGGCGCGGCTCCTATGCGAGGATCAGGGCTCGATCCACCTGCGCGACGGTGGGCTTTCCGTGAGCGTGGGTGTGAGACGAGCTCCGAAGCCGCGTTACTGGGCGCACTGCTGCTACCTCTTCGTGCGGCGCACTCTCTTGCGATGGGACGGGTCCCACTGGGTGCGCGTCAGAAGCAGGCTCCCCCTTCTTCGCCCTCCCCACCCCGTTCCCGGCGGGCACGCGCCCGGCGGTCCCGCTTAACGAAGCTGCGCGGGCAGGACGAGCTCGAACCGGCTGCCGCGGCCGACCTCGCTGTCGAGGTCGATCGTCCCGCCGAGGGCGACCGCCAGCTCGCGGGCGATCGCCAGGCCCAGCCCCGTGCCCTTGCCGTCGTGCGTCCAGAACGGGCGGAAGATCCGCTCCTGTTCATCGGGGCCGATCCCGGGCCCGCTGTCCTCGACGGCGACGTGGATCCGCCCGTTCTCCGCGCTCAGGTGCAGCTCGACGCTCCCGCCGTTCGGCGTCCACCGAAACGCGTTCGCTACGAGGTTCGTGATGATCTGCAGGACGCGGTCGCCGTCGGTGACGATCACCGGCTGGGCGGACACCTCCTGCGAGTAGTCGATCTCGCGCTGCTTCGCCTCCTCCCCGAAGGCGGCGTACGCCTGCTCGAGAAGCTGTGCCATGTCGACCTCCTCGTGCCGGACCGTGAACCGCCGCGTATCCAGCTTCGCGAGGTCGAGGACGTCGCCGACCAGACGCTCGAGCCGGCCCGCCTCGGCCGCGATCACGTCCAACGACGCCGAGCGCGCTGCAGGGTCGTCTGCGACACCCTCGCGGAGAGCTTCGACGTGTCCCCGGATGGCCGTCAGCGGCGTCCGCAGCTCGTGCGAGACGGTCATCAGGAAGTTCCGCTCCAGCTCCTCGGCCTCGCCCAGCCGCTCGGTCATCCGGCGGAACGAGTCTGCGAGGTCGGCGATCTCATCGCGGCCGGGCACTTCCGGGACGGCTGTGTCGTAGTGGCCCTCCGCCACCTCGTCCGCGGCCTGTGCGAGGCGCCTGACCGGCCTCGTGATGCGTCCGGACAGATACCAGGCCAGGACCGCCGTCACGAGCAGTCCGACGAGCAAGGCGATTGCCAGCCGCAGCACGAGCCGCGTCGCCTGAGATCTCAGCTGTGCCTGCGGAGTCGCCACGATCAGGCCTCCGAACGGATCTCCGTTCTTGTCGAGATACAGCGGATGGGCGACAGCCAGAAATGTCCGATGCTCCCCAGGCGGTGTGAACTCGAACTCGACCGTCTTGCCGCGCAGGATTGCTTTGAAGTCGACGGCCGACTCCGGAAGCCGCCTCAGCCCCGAAGCCTGGCCGGAGAAGAATGGCGGGCCGACGGAGAAGAGCTTGTTGCCGCTGGCACGCTCGAGCTTGCCCGCCGCGAAGAAGGGCGGCGCGGTCCCTTTCTCCTGCGACCTGAGCGCCTGTTCCGCATACAGCTGCGTCAGCCCCGCCGCCTCGCGACGTAGCTCGCGCTTCGCCTGGTTCTGCGTGTAGTTGCGAAACAGCCCGAAGGCGATCAGCGTGGAGACGGCCGCGGTCAGCGCGATCCCGGCGAGGAAAAGCGCCGGAAGGCGAAAACGGAGTGACCTAAACATGAGTGGACACCAAAACCTGGGGCCGCTCGGGCTGCGCCCGCGCGTCCCTTGGGAATGGCCGGCGCACTGATTGCACGCGAACCATTTCCCTCGCGCTACGCCGTAGCGGCGGGTTCCTTCGCGGGCGAGACCTTGTAGCCGACGCCCCAGACCGTGACGACCGGCGAGGCTTCGCCCAGCTTCCGGCGCAGCTGGCGGACGTGCACGTCGACGGTCCGCGTGTCACCCGCGAAGGTGTAGCCCCAGACCCGCTCGAGCAGCTGGTCGCGCGTGAGCACGAGGCCACGGTGGTCGAGCAGCTCCCAGAGGAGGTCGAACTCCTTCGGCGCGAGCTTGATCTCGTCCTCGCCGACCTTCACCTCGCGCCGCCCCGCGTCGACGGAGAGGTCGCCGTGATTGATCACCGCGCTCGCAACCTCCTTGCGATCGGGAGTCGAGCGGCGCAGGATCGACTTCACGCGCGCAACGAGCTCGCGGGGGTTGAACGGCTTCGTGAGGTAGTCGTCGGCGCCGACCTCGAGCCCGATGATCTTGTCCACGTCCTCGTCTCGTGCCGTGAGCATCAGGATCGGGACCTCGGAGCGGCGGCGCAGGCGGCGGCAGACCTCGATCCCGTCGATGTCCGGGAGCATCAGGTCGAGGACGATCAGGGACGGCTGCTGGCTCTCGGCCTTGGTGAGCGCATCCTCACCCGTCTCCGCGACGTGGACGTCGTATCCCGCGTTCTTCAGGTAGAGCGAGACGAACGATGCGATCGAAGCCTCGTCCTCGACCACCAGAACTGTCTGCGGCGTATTCAGAGGCATCACCTTCCAGGATGCCAGAGCGAGCAGCTATCCCGTCGTGGACGAGGCCAGCTCGAATCCGGTTGGATCGTCGGGGAGCGAGTGGTACGGCTCGTCGTTGAGCGACCAGACGCCGTCGTAGAACACGTTCGCCGAAGGATCGCCGATGCCGTCCAGGATTCCGTCGCCGCGTGCGATGGCGCTGAGGAAGATCGCCTTGCCTTCCATACGGATCTGGTAGCGGGCGCCGATCAACCGGAAGCGCACGTTCTTGCCCTTGTAGACGGTCGTCTTGTCGTTGCGGTAGCTCGTCTTCGTCGACCCGTAGACGACCGGCCGCTTCGAGTCGTACGGCTTCGGATCGGTGATCGCGATCCTGCCGTTGACGCGTCCGGTCATGCTTCCGACCGCGTTCAGCTGCACGACACCGCGACCCTCGCGGATCGAGAGGGTGCCATTCGAAGCCTTTGGCTGCGAGTACGCCGCAGCCGGGGCAGCCAGGACGATCAGGAATAGGACCAGCAACTTTCGCATCGGCAGGTGAAGTATCGCTTCCTTCCATATGCCCGGAATGAGGGAGATGTAAGGAATCCGTTAGCGTCACGCAATGGCCGAGTTGAGCGATTTCGGGCTCATCGTGCTCGCGGTCGCGGGCGGCGTCATGCTCGCGCTCATCGCGGCGAAGGCCGCCGAGCGGTACCCGCTTCCAGCTCCGGCCCTCTTCCTGCTGGTCGCGCTCGCAATTCCGGTTGCGCTCCCGCACATCCAGACGGTCAAGCGGATCGGCGTCGTCGCAGTGATCCTCATCCTCTTCGACGGGGGGATGCACATCGGCTGGCGGCGCTTCCGGCGCGCGGTCGTGCCGATCGCGGTCCTGGGGACGGTCGGAACGCTGACGACAGGCGTCCTCGTCGCCGTGGGCGCGCACTACCTGATCGGCTTCAGCTGGACGATTGCGGGAGTCCTGGGTGCGGCGCTGGCTCCGACCGACCCTGCGGTCATGTTCTCGATCCTCGGCGACAAGGAGATCGGGGGAAACACGGGGACGATCCTCGAGGGCGAGGCGGGGATGAACGACCCGGTGGGAATCGCGCTCCTGATCGGGATGGTCGAGTTCGCGACCACCGACGGCGCCTCGGTGTGGTCGATCGTGCGCGAGTTCCTCCTCGAGATGACGATCGGGCTCGCGGTCGGCCTCGTGGGGACCGCGCTGCTCGTCTTCTTCATGCGGCGCGTCCGGCTGCCGAGCGAAGGCCTGTACCCGTTGCGAACGCTTGCCGCCGCCGGTGTGATCTACGGCCTGGCCGCTCTCGCGCACGGGTCCGGATTCCTCGCCGTCTTCATCGCCGGGCTCATGCTCAGTGAGCTCGACGTTCCGTACAAGCGCCAGATCGAGCGGTTCCACACAGCGCTCGCCAGCCTCGCGGAGATCGTCGTCTTCGTCGCCCTCGGGCTGACGGTGAACGTGGGGCAGCTGTTCGACGAGGGAGTCTGGCTCGACGGGTTGCTGCTCGCCGTCGCGCTCGCGTTCGTGGCGCGCCCGGTCGGCCTCGCTCCCCTGCTGGCGCCGATGCGGCTGCGGCTCGGCGAGAAGCTCTTCATCGCCTGGGGCGGGCTCAAGGGCGCGGTCCCGATTCTCCTCGCCGCCTTCGCGATCCTGGCCGACGTGCACGATGCGCGGCGGGTGTACGAGATCGTCTTCGTCGTCGTCCTCTTCTCGGTCGTCGTCCAGGGAGCGACGGTGCCCTTTGCCGCATCGCGCCTCGGAGTCCCGATGCGCGCCGTGGGTCGATGAGCTTCCTCGCCTTCGGTCTCGCCGCTCTCCTGGCCGGCGGCGGCTTGGACGACCTCCGCGTGTCGAACGGCTCGCGCCCCTTTTCCGGAGACAACAGGCTCCTGACGACCGTGTCCCCCAACGGGGACGGCTTCCGTGACCGCGCGATCGTCAGCTTCCGGCTCGATCGCGCCGCCGAGGTCAGGCTCGACGTGCTTCGGACGGACACGCTCCGCCCTGGGCGCGCGACGAAGACGATCTGGAGCGTCACGCGGCGCCTTCCGGCCGGCCGGCGCACGCTCGTCTGGCGGCCGGCGCGGGGAACGGAGCCGCGGACGTACGTCCTGCGCCTCACGGTCGGCAAGCGCGTCTACACGAACCTGCCGGGGAAGCGCCGCCACGCGCCGGTCGTCCGCATCCAGGGAATCGAGGCAACTTTCCCGAAACGGAGCTACGCGCCCGGCGAGGAAGCCGACCTGCGAATCTCGACGGACGCGCCCGCCCTTCGGCTCCAGGTCTTCTACTACTCGAGCCAGGCGCTGCGGCACGGACGAGACTTCAAGACCGAGGGCACCGCGATGACGAGCCCCGTCCGGATCGACTGGCGGGCGCATCGGAACGCTCCCTCCCGGCTGCGCGTCGTGCGGGCCGGTGACTGGCCGAGCGGGCTCTACTTCCTGCGCCTGAGCGCCGCCGACGGCCGGGTCGGCTACGCGCCGTTCGTCGTCAGGAGACGCGTTCCCTCGTCCCGCGTCGCGGTCGTCCTCTCGACGAATACGTGGCAGGCGTACAACTTCTGGGACGAGACCGGCGACGGCTGGGGCGACAGCTGGTATGTGAGCCCGTTCGCGCACAGCGTCGACCTCGAGCGTCCCTTCCTCGACTTCGGCATTCCGTTCCGCTTCCGCGACTGGGACCTCGACTTCATCGCCTGGCTGAACAGGACCGGCAAGCACGTCGACTTCCTCACGGACGACGATCTCGAGGCGTTCCTCACGGGAGACGAGCTCGCGGATGCGTACGACCTCGTCGTCTTCCCGGGCCACGCGGAGTACGTGACCGAGCACGAGTACGACGTCGTCGAGCGCTACCGGAACGACGGCGGGAACCTCATGTTCCTGTCCGCCAACAACTTCTTCTGGAAGGTGCGGCGGGACGGGCAGCGGCTCACGAAAGTGGCGCAGTGGCGGACGCTCGGTCGCCCTGAGGCTGCACTGGCCGGGGTTCAGTTCGCCGCAGGCGACTACGGGGGCCGGCAGGCCGGTTATGTCGTCCACGGCTCGTCCTGGGCCTTCGCGGGCACGGGGCTGCAGGATGGCGATCGCTTCGGGCAATACGGATTCGAGATCGACGCCCGCTCGCCCGCATCACCTGCGGGGACCGAGCTGCTCGCTTCGATCCCGAACCTGATGGGCCCGGGCCGCTCCGCCGAGATGACGTACTACGAGACCCCCGCGGGCGCGAAGGTGTTCGCTGCGGGAGCGCTCAACTTCGCCGCGTCCCTCGGCCGGCCGGCCGTCGCGCAGCTGATCGAAAACGTCTGGGCGCGCCTCAGCCGTCCGTAAGACCGCGGACGAACGCATCCTCCGCCTCGTAGTCGAACGCGCCCGCCATGTAATCCGCCGATCCGATCAGCACCTCGCGCCAGTCCTTGTCTTGCGTGGCGGAGACGAGCCACTCGCACGTGGACTTGACGGCTTCCTGGTAGGTCGTCACCGGGCGGTAGCGAAGATCGATCTCCGCTTTGGACATGTCGGCGAGGATTGGTTTCAGCGTCGACCACGGTGTATCCCCGACGACCCATCCCTGGTCGGGTCGCGGCGGTTCGGTCCGCTCGAACAGCACTTCGACCCGGTCGTGCTCCATGACAGCCGCGATCGCTCGAGAGATCTCGAGCACGCTCGGTGGGTCAGAGTCGCCGCAGTTGTAGACGGCCGTGCTCGGCCTCTCGGCCGCGAGCCAGATGAGCTCGGCGAGGTTCTCCGTCGAGGTCGTGTGGAAGCGCCCTTCCCCGCGATCGATCAGCGGGACGTGCCGCCTCCCGTCGAGCGCGCGCTTGACGAAGTACCACTCGCGCGAGAGCGACCCGCCCTGACCGTGGATCGCCCACGGGCGGACGATCGTGGCGGCAACTCGATCCTGCTCGAGCAGGATCCGCTCGATCGCAGCCTTCTTGGTGGAGTACGTCTCGTCACCGGGCGGAACGGTCTTCTGCGTCTCGACGATCGGGCGCTGGAACTCCGGCGCTCCACTGTCCAGAGAGCGGCCCTCGTCGTCCGCGTACACCGATCCGCTGCTGATCACGATCACCGAGCCGAGGCGGTCCGAGAGGGAGAGGAGCTGTCGCGCATGCTCCGCCTCGAACGCGACCGCGTCGACGAGCACGTCGAATCCACCCTCGAGCGCCGCCCTCAGGGAGTCGGTGTCGTTGCGATCGACCTCCACGTGCGGGGTATCGATCCCCTCCGGCACCGGCCGTTGCCCACGGCTTCCGAGGACGACCTCCCATCCCGCCGCGAGCATGCGGCGCGCGACGGCTCGCCCGATCTGGCCCGTTCCGCCGAGCAGGAATGCCCTCTTCGCCATTTGCGCCGGACGATATCAGTCTGATATCTAGATATCTGTAGTGGAACCGGAGCGGCCCACATCTCCCCTCTTCGTTCGCATCCCGCGTGCGCAGGCTGAGAGCCTCGACCGGGCCGCCTTCGAGCTCAAGCGCCCGAAGCAGGAGCTCGTGGCGGAAGCGCTACGCGCGCTCGAATTGCCGACGCCGAAGCAGCCGGTCGGATTCGCGCGACCCGCACCTGCTCAGAGCGAGGTGCTGACCACGTCCCAGGTCGCGGAGCTGCTCCAGGTAGACGAGGATGCGGTTCGGGCGATCGTGCGGCGGGGCGACATGCCGGGTCGCAAGGTCGGCCGCGATTGGCGCTTCTCGCGGGCCGCCGTGCTCGACTGGCTCGCGCGCGACTAGTCGTACTCGTAGAAGCCTCGGCCGGTCTTACGGCCCAGGCGGCCCTCGGCGGCCATTTCCCGTAGCCGCTCCGGCGGCTTGGCGCGCTCGTCGCCCGTCGCCTCGTACATCGCCTCTGCAGCATGGATGTGGATGTCGATTCCGACCAGGTCGACAAGGGTGCACGGCCCCATCGGCCAGCCGACGCCCTTCGTCATGGCCTTGTCGAGATCTTCGGGCGTGATGCCTTCGTCGAGGAGCCGGATGCACTCGTTCAGCGTCGGGACGAGCACCCGGTTGACGATGAAGCCCGGGGTGTCGTTGGCGCGGACGGGCTCCTTGCCGGCCTGCTCTGCCCACTGGTAGGCCGCGTCGACCGCCTCGTCCGAGCTCTTCTCCGCGCGGATGATCTCGACGAGCGGCAGCAGCGGCGCCGGGTTGAAGAAGTGCATCCCGATCACGCGTTCCGGATGCTCGGTCGCCTCGGCGATGGCGTGAATCGGGATCGCCGAGGTGTTCGAGGCGAGGATCGCGTCCGGGCCGACGATGCGGTCGAGGTCGGCGAAGACCTCTCGCTTCGGCTCGAGCTCCTCGACGATGGCCTCGATCACGAGGTCGCAGTCGGCGAGATCGGCCAACTCGGTCGTGAAGGTCAGCCGCCCGAGCGTCGCGTCGCGTTCCTCGGCTGTCGCCTTCCCCTTCTCGACCGCGCGGCCCACGTAGTGCTCGATCGTCCCGCGGGCGCGCTCGCAGAGCTCGTCGGTCACCTCGCGGCCGACCGTCTCGAATCCGGCCTGAGCCGAGACCTGTGCGATCCCTGCACCCATCGTCCCCAGACCGACCACACCAACGCGGCGAAGCACGGCGACGATGCTAACTGGGAAGGACCTGCCCCTCTTCCGCGTCTAGAAGGCATGACGCGGTTTCTCCTCGCTTTCCTCGTTCTCGGCCTCCTCTCCCTGGCCGTTATCGGCGCATTGCTGGCGGCAGTCCGAGGAGAGCGCCCGGCGATCCTTTCCCGCCGGAATCCCGCGATCGCCTAGCGAACTCGGTCGCCGCCGCGCCGCGGCAGCGCGGCGGCGATCGGGCCCTAGGACTTCCGAGCCAACACCCACATGAAGCTGACGAGCCCATGGCCCGGCTCCTCGATCGGGATCACCTTCGCGTCCAGCAGCTCGAAGCGGGAGTCCTCGAGCATCCGCCTGTTCGTCTCGTCGTCGAACGACGCGAAGAACATGGGCGCGCCGAGCCAGTCTTCGGCCACCTCGTCCTCGGCTCCCGCGGTGCCCATGGTCGCGAGGAGATAGCCGCCCGGCCGGAGCCACGAGGCGATCCCGGCCAGAAGCGGCGCCTGCTCGCCGCGGGGCACGTGGCCGAGCATGTACAGGCTGACGACCGCGTCGAAGCTCCCCGGCTTGAGCTCGAGCTCCGCCGCGTCTGCGCGCCTGAAGATGGCATTCGGGACGCGCGCCCGGGCTCGCTCGATCTGCGTCTCGGAGATGTCGATGCCGAGCAACTCGTGCTGCTCGGCCAGTCGTCGTGTTGCAGGCCCGCCTCCGCCGCACCCGAGCTCGAGCACCTGCGAGCCGTCATCGAGCTTCTCGAGCAGCCGTTCGACCCAGGCCATCGTGGGCGAGTCGAAGCTCGCCGCCCATTCGGCGTAGCGCTCGGCGATCGCGTCGTAACCCGAGCGGACGATCTGCTTGGGATCGTCAGACGTCGAGCGACTCCGCTTCGACGACGAGAGCCGTCATACCGTCCGTGGATCCCGATTCGTGCTCCTCGCCCGGCTCCCAGAGAACGGCCTCGCCCACACTGATCGGCGACCGCTCGCCGTCGTCCCCGCCGACCCAGCCCGAGCCCCGGACGACCGCGAAGAGCTGAGCCGCTCCGGCCGGATGCCTCCCGACGATCCCTCCCGGAGCGACCTCGATCACGACGACGTGCGCACTGCCCGCGATTCGCCGCACGCTCGCGTTGGTGCTCCCGGGAGCCGTCACCACCCGCTCACCGCGGAGATCGATGCGCCTCAAGCCCGCTCGATGATCGCCGCGATCGCCTGGCCGAAGCCGATGCACATCGTCGCGATGCCGTAGCGGGCCTCTCGCCGCTCGAGCTCGTTCACCAGGGTCGCGGTGATCCGCGCGCCGGTCGCCCCGAGCGGATGGCCCAGCGAGATTCCGCCGCCGTTCGGGTTGACGTCGGCCATGCGCTCCTGCAGGCCTGAGTCGCGCACGAACTGAAGGACGACGGAAGCGAATGCCTCGTTGACCTCGATCACGGAGATGTCGTCCCAGCCGATCCCGGCCTTCTCGAGCGCCCGATCGCAGGCCTGCGGATTGCCGTGCAGCATGCGGTACGGGTCGACGCCGGCGAGGCCGAAGGAGACGAACCGGGCGCGCGGCTCGAGCCCGAGCTCCGACGCCTTTCGCTCGCTCGCGACGAGCACACCCGCGGCCCCGTCGCAGATCTGGCTCGAGTTCCCCGCCGTGATCTTGCCCTCGGGCAGGAACGCAGGCTGAAGACCGGCCAGCGCCTCGGCCGACGTCTCGCGGCGCGGCGTCTCGTCGACCGCGAACAGCGTCCCGACGTGCGGGTTCTGCACCTCGACGGGGACGATCTCGTTCTCGAACCGACCCTCGTCGATCGCCTCCGTCGCGCGGCGGTGAGACTCGAGCGAGAACGCGTCGAGCTCCTCGCGGGAGAGGTTCCACTCCTCGGCGATCGCTTCGGC
>Ga0184619_10000823_pt1 | contig 10773 bp, 9 predicted proteins | sample PLM0_60_b1_FD_133146 | JGI IMG/M metagenome (GOLD analysis project Ga0184619, IMG submission 133146) | Groundwater sediment microbial communities from an aquifer in East River, Colorado, USA - PLM0_60_b1 | ecosystem: Environmental > Terrestrial > Soil > Riparian zone | place: USA: East River...
CCACCCTGCTGGCGGCGGCCGGGGCCGGAGAGCATCCGGATGATCTCGTTGCGAATCTTGTCCGCATCCGCGTCGAAGTCGAGCAGGATGCGTGCGGCAACGCCCTCGTTTTCACGCACGAGGCCGAGCAGGATGTGCTCGGTGCCGATGTAGTTGTGCCCCAGCGAGAGCGCCTCGCGCAGTGCCAGCTCGAGCACTTTCTTCGCGCGCGGCGTAAACGGGATCTGGCCGGTCGTGACCTCGTCACCCTGGCCGACGATCCGCGCGACCTGGGCGCGGACCTCCTCGACCGTGATGTCGAGCGACTCGAGCACCCGCGCGGCGAGGCCTTCCTCTTCGCGCAGCAGCCCGAGCAGGATGTGCTCGGTGCCGATGTAGTTGTGCTTGAGCGCGCGTGCCTCGTCCTGCGCGAGAACGACGACTTGCCGGGCCCGTTCGGTGAATCGTTCGAACAAACTCGTCCTTCCTGGCTGGGGAGAGCCATCGTAGCCCAGCGGGCGGAGGCTATGCCCCCTGGCTTTACGGACTTCTTACCAGTCGTATCGGCCTGGGGTGCGCCCGGCAAAAGAGCTTTTTTGCACTAGGCGGAATCCCTCTGAATGCGCGTCGGGGGCCTCGAGGCAGCACCGGCGACCGGCCAGGGAGCTCGGGTGGCCAAGCCGGCTCCTACGCAAGACGGGGACCATGGAGTAGCCACTCGTCGATCGACCCAACGCATAAGTTGTATGGGATGGCCAACGGTCTGACCAGAGTCGCTGCCCGCCCGCACCAAAGGCTCGATTGCCCGTGACCGACATGCCGGCCAACGACGCTCCTTTCCGGCTGATCGATGACGTCGAATTCGGCGAGGACGTGACCGTCTGGTCGTTCAGCAACCTCTACGGCTGCCGCATCGGGAGTCACACCCGCATCGGATCCTTCGTGGAGGTCCAGCGGGGGGCGTCGATCGGCACGGCCTGCAAGATCTCGAGCCGGTCGTTCATCTGCGACGGCGTGGAGATCGAGGATGAGGTCTTCGTCGGTCACGGGTTCTCTTCGTCAACGACAGGTTCCCTCGCGCCACCACCGACGAAGGCGCTCCCAAGACGGATGCCGAACTGGACCCTCCTGCGAACCGTGGTGGAGCGGGGCGCCTCGCTCGGCTCCGGAGTCATCGTCCTCGGTGGCGTTCGAATCGGGGCACGAGCACTCGTCGGAGCCAGTGCCGTGGTCACACGAGACGTTGCTCCCGATTCCATCGTTGCCGGCATCCCCGCTCGTGAGAGGTGGCAGGAATAGCCCGCTTCGTCGGCTTGGTGGCGCAGTACGAGTCGATCGCCGGGGAGATCGACCGGACATTCCACGAAGTCACAGCCTCGGCCCAATACATCCTCGGAGCGCGGGTGGAGCGCTTCGAAGAGGAGTTCGCGGATTTCGTCGGTACTGAGCATGCCGTTGGAGTGGGCAGCGGCCTTGACGCTCCGCCTCGGCTTGCTGGCGCTCGAGATAGCCCCCGGAGACGAAGTGATCGTTCCGGCGAACATGTACATCGCGACCGCGCTCGCAGTCAGCGAGGTGGGCGCCGTGGTCGTCTTGGTCGATTGTGATCCCGCGACCTACAACATCGACCCGGATGCCGTTGCCTCGGCGTTGACATCGCGAACTCGAGCGCTGCTGCCCGTGCACTTCACGGGCCAAGCCGCAGAGATGAGGCGGCTGCTCGAACTCGCAGCAAGCAACAGCCTCGAAGTCGTGGAGGACGCGGCGCAGGCCCACGGAACGCTGTACGAGGGACGCCCGTGTGGCTCGCTCAGCAAGCTCGCCTGCTTCAGCTTCTCCAGGCAAGAACCTCGGCGCGTACGGCGACGGCGGCATGGTCACGACGAGCGACCCCGCCGTCGTCGAAAGAACCCGACGGTTGCGCAACTACGGCGAACGCGCGAAGTACGACCACGTCGTCACGGGCGTGAACTCGCGACTCGATGGGCTGCAGGCGGCCTTCCTGAGCGTCAAGCTCGCGCACCTGCCGAGTTGGAACGAGGCCCGCCTCCGTCACGCGGACCTGTATACGGCCGAGCTAGACGGCCTCGGCGATCTTGTCTGCCAGCAGCGTTCGACCTCGTCGACGCACATGTATCACCTGTTCATCGTCGAAACGGTGGAACGCGATGCGTTGCGCGACTTCCTGACGGAGCGCAGAATCCAGACGGGGATTCACTATCCAATCCCGATTCATCTCCAAGAGGCGTATGACGATCTCGGCCTTGGGCCGGGGTGCGTTTCCACACGCGGAGCGGCTGGCGCAACAGTCGCTCTCTTTGCCGATGTACCCCGAGCTAACCGACGAGCAGATTCACAGCGTTACCGACGCAATTCGCGAATTCTTCGCGTCGGGGCGCCCGCACTAAGCGGCGTCGAGAAAAGAGTCGCCGATCTGGTCGCGCATCTGCTCGAGCGCGGCGCCTCTGAGCTGTGAGGCGCGGCCTTCCGTGACGTCGAACGCTTCAGCGAGCTCGATATTCGAGAAGCCCTCGATCTCCCGCTTGACGACGACGAACCGCTCGCGCTCGGGAAGATCTGCGCCCGCTCGGCAAAACGCGTCGCGCAGCTCGAAGTCGTCGATGGGATTGTGGGGCTCCTCGATCGACTCGACGATGGCCCGCGCATCCTCGCCATCCTCAGTCGCGACGGTGGCATCGAGCGGCAGCGGTTCCTGCGGATTGACCCAGCTCAGGCTCTCGTCCTCGAAAGCGAGCTCACCGTCGGCAGCTTCGGTGACCATGGCTCGCTGATCGCGCGTCAAGTGGTCGAGGCGGCGAAGCTCGTCTCGCATCTCGCCGAGGATCTTCGTACACGCAAAGCTCCAGAACGAGCGCTTGCGGCCGGCCGGCCGCTTGCGGCGCAGGGCGCGCTCCGGATCCCAGTCGCGCGCGGCCTTGGCGAGCCCTTCGAGCGCCGCGCTTTCAAGATCCGACAACTCCGCGCGCCGTGTCCGGCGCCCGTACCAGCGCGCAATTCGAAACGCGCGGTCTACATGCTCTTGATCCAACCGGAGCACAGAAGCAGAGAAGCATGCATTCCGGACGGCTTACTGTCTAGTTCGTGAAGAAAGCTCGACGATCCTGCGCAAACTATCCCCGCTTCGGGCCGCAAACCTGCGAAAGACTGCACAGATTCCTTTTTCAGCTGCGTCTGGACCCGTACCACTTGAACATGCCCTGCCCGTTCTTGCCCGTGCGGTAGCGAACGTAGAGCGCCTTGCTCGCGCTCTCAGCCGGAAGTCGAACGGCGCAGAGGAATGAACGCTGCTTCCCCTTCTTGCAGACGACCTGAACGTTATTCTTCACGAGTCCCGTCGTCGGATCGATGAAGTTGCGCGGCAACTTGCGCGCCGGCGCCGAGATGATCAGCGAGACGATTCTGCGTTCGACGTCTGTCTTCGTGCCCGCTGCCGTCGTCGGCGATACCGTTGTCGTGGGGGGGTTTTCCTTCTGCCCCATTGCGACGGCAGATGCTGGCGGCGCCGTCGGCACGCTCTCCGTCAACGTCACCATTCGCACCGCCACCTGCGCAGCTTCCTCGCCATGGCGAGCAACGAGATCTGCAACCAGGAACCCGTTCGCGAGGAGGCTGCACATCAGGGCAGCGGGAATTAGGCGCCGCTTCGCAAAGGTCGTTGCGTCACGCCACGGCGGCTTGTGCCGCACTGTCTCTTCGACGGTCGGCGGCTGACTTTCGGACGCGCGTCTGAGCGCCGCGACGTCATGCACGCTCTTGAGGTAGGCCTTTTCTTCGAGCCGTGTTCGCTCACGTCGAGCGAGCTCAGGGTCGACCAATACGAGCTCTGGACTGACGGGCTCGGGCTGCACGGCCGAGCCCGAAGCTACCAGCAGGCGCAGACAGGCGCCAGCCGCTTAAGCACCAAAACGCGACGGCTGTTGCCCACTTTGCGAAGAAAAACCCTGCTTTCCGTCGGGATGCCAGCGGTCGGACTTCCGAGCAAAGGCGACCGAGTCGAGCTTTTGCGGATCGAAACGGGCGAGCGTGTTCGACTTGTGGGCACCGTCTTCGCTGCAGATCACGCGACCGCTAGCTCCTTCCACCGACTGTGCAGGCGTGCGGCTTCTCGTTGGACGGAGTCAAGTGCGGCGGGAGCGCGAATTCGCCGCGGTTCGTACTCCTCAACCTCGACGATCAGTGAGACTCTCCGCCTCAAGTCAGATCCAAGTCTGAACGATGAGAGAGCAGAATGGGAGTTCGGCTGCGGATCTGTACTCCAGTCGCTTCAGCGACTGTCCTCATCATGGGGCTCGTTGCGGTGCCCACCTCGCCGGCAGCCAGCGCGGGGCTCGGCCACACGAAGAAGCAAGCCGAGCTCAACCTTCTACGGATGGCTGCACAGAGCCGCGGTCACGGGCGAATACCCGAACTCGTCGACGAACGAACCGGGCTGCTCAAGAACAACGTGCGTTCGATTTGCAGCGGACGAGGACACGTACTAAAGGGCAAGCGCTTCCGCGAATTCGCTTGCGTTCTGCGGCCGTGGCCGTTCCGAGTTCGACAGGAGTTGCATGTGACATATCGCGCGTTGTCGAGCACACGGTTTCACCTCCGCTGGGCACGAATCACGCGCCGGTAGGCAATCCGCGTACGGGTCCTTCCCTGATTTGGGTGATTCTGCGTGACAACCGAGTGAAATCTGCAGATAGGCGCTAAAGACCGCGGCGAGGCCGTCGATAGCGCGGGTATGCGAAGCCGCCACTACGCAGTCCTCATCGTCGCGCTGCTCTCATTCACGGCGAGTGCAAGCGCAGAGAACACCAACGTTTCGCCTCAGGGGCAGAGCGCGCCGCTCAATACGGCCGGCCCCACTATCTCCGGAGTGCCTGTAGTTGGAAACACGTTGCAGGCGGACACGGGAAAGTGGAATGGGCCTTCCGCGAAGTACGACTACCAGTGGGCCCGTTGTGCGAGCAACGGCGCCTCTTGCTCACCGATTGGGTCCGCGTCCGAGCAGGCGTATCGGGCGACAAACACAGATGTTGGCTCGACACTTCGAGTCGTCGTAACCGCGAACAACAAGAACGGAACAGCGGTGTCGACCTCGGATCCCACTTCGGCGGTCATCGCACCCACGCCGACTACGACCAGTACCACGACCTCGACATCGGCGAGTACGACGACTACAACAACGTCAACGACAACGACAGCGACGACGACCACGCCATCTTCGTCTTGCAACGTGATCGCCAACCCAGGGGCCGGGACGGCACAAGCAGCGATCAACGCGGCAGCAGCGGGGCAAACCGTCTGTCTGCATGGTGGTAGTTACACTCCGTCGTCTTCTACTGCTCCGGTGCTGAACTTCAGCCACGGTGGTTCGGCTGGAGCACCGATCACCGTCAAGAGCTTCCCGGGCGAGAGGGCTGTGCTTCAGAACACGACCAATACAGCGCTCGGCACGGATCTGGTTGCGATTCCTGACAGCGTGAACTATGTCACCCTCGACAGCCTCACCATGATCGGGCCGCAGACCGGGTTTGTTTACCACGTCCAGGGCGATAACCTCGTTCTCCGGAACTCCGACATCTCAAATAATGGTGGCGTCGGCGGAGACGGTATCGCCGGTGACACTTGCGTTCTGCTTGGTTCGGGCTCGTCCGGTGCGGCGCAGAACGTGTCAATCCTGAACAACCGGATCCATGGTTGTGGACGCAAGACGTCCCTCGCGATCGGCTACGGGTACAACGAGGACCACTGCATCTATGTGGCTAATGGCCGCAATATTCTGATCCAAAACGACTTCCTCTACGACTGCCAGGCGTACGCGATCCAGTTGTATCCGCAGTCCATGGGAACCCTGATCGATCATGTAACCGCCGACGCTGGTATCACGGCCCGCGGCGGAGTTGTGATCGGCGGCGAGTCCGGCTTCTCACTGGTGTCGTCGAACAACGAGGTGAGGAACAGCATCTTCGCCGGTGCTGTCACTTACGAGTTCACAACGTCGTCCACGCTGAGAGGCATTAGCAATCTCGTCCACGACAACTGTGTCTGGCCGGGAACAGGTGGGAGTGACTTCGACGGCTCAAGCGGGATCACCTACAGCGCCAACCTGCATGCAGATCCTCTGTTTACGAACAGGGCGGCGCGGGACTACAGCCTCCGGGCGGGGAGTCCCTGCACCGGGAAAGGCGCCGGCTAACTCGATCTCGCGGCGTGGAGCAGCCGCACAGCCGGCTGCTCCACGTCATGATGCACGCAGGTCGACCGACACACCCGGTTCGGTCGCCTCCCCGAGAACCTCCCCGATAAGCTCCTGCCACAGGCTGCTCACCGCTTCATACGAATGCACCCGATCGATGTAGACGCGCGTCCGCTGAGACAGCGCCTCTCGCTCGCCCCGACTGACCCACAGCCGACGAGCGCCGGCGAGAAACCGTTCCCAGGAGCCTCCGGCAGCCACGCCGAGGCCATGACGGGCAATCACGCCGTCGGGATCGAACTCCAGGGTCAGCGCCGGAACGCCGCTGGCCCAAGCCTCGAGGAAGACGTTCGGCATGCCTTCGAACCGCGACGTGTTGACGACGGCGACGCCCTTTTCGATTAGGTCGAGCATTGCAGTGTGAGGTAGTGGATCGAGGAGGTGCAGATTCGGGGTGGTGTCAGGCGCGGCCTTGACCGCGGGGAGTAGGGGAGAATCCGGTTCCGAGGTATCGACGATCGGCACCATCAGAAAACGCGCTTCCGGAAGAGCGCGAGCGAGCTCGATGTATCGAAGCGGTTGCTTGTAGTCGACAATACGGCCGATCCAAAGGAATGCAGGTGCCTCCGGCTCCGTCGTGGAAGCGTGCGGTACTCGCTCGACGAAACTCGGCACACGCACCAGCCGGCGGAGGTGCGGAAAGGCTCGCCGCGCGAGCGCGAGCTGCCCTTCGGACTGGACGACCACCGCGTCCGCGCTGCGGACGCCGAAGCTGTACAAAGCACGGCGGGCTCGCCCGTCGGCAAAGTGGCCGTGCAAGAACTCGTAGTCGTTGGCGCTCGAGAAGATGAGATGACGTCGTCGCAAACGGCAGAAGAGCGCTGCAACCGCGAGCGCGGCAGTGCGTTTGCGCAACACGACGATCTCCGCATCGGCGCGGGAAAGCGCGCCCCACGTCTCGAGCGCCTCCCGGATCGGCCCCAGCAGCGAACGATCGCCGATCTGATGCCTCCGGCGCTCGACGAGGGTCAGGAGCGGGGGGAGCCGCACCGGCTCCGCGACCGGGTACACGATCTGCGCGACTCGATACCCGCGCTCGGACAGAGCGCGCGCGAGGAGCGCCATCTGTCGCTCGGCTCCGCTCGCGCGCTGCACGTTCCGGTTGTAGAGACCTGCCGTTGCAGGAAGGTAGATCGCGACGTCGTTACGCGCCATGTGACCGTGTAGAGCTGGTAGCCGTTTCGAAGACGCCTACCGCTGTGCTCGCAACCTGCTCAAGGGACTGCGCTTGGGCGAGAGGAGACGGAAGACGACCTTGTGTGTGAACGCCTGAGAGGCCTTTACCTTTGAGGCGGCATAGCTTTCGAAACGGTTCGCCGTCTCGGCGAATTCAGATCGGGGAGCGATCTGATTGAAGACTCTGAGCTGACAGATGTGGAGCGTGTGGTACCACGGCGCCGCAAGATTCACGATTCGATGAGGGTAAAGGTCGTAGCGAGACCAGAAGCCAGTGTCCCAGCGGTGTAGATTCTGGGCCAACGTCTCGCTACCGTCTTCGAAACGGCGTTTCGCGTCCGCATCGCCGAGGCCAAGCCAGATGTCGTAATGGCCCCAGAGTGCGTAGATCCCGCCGTTGAGAACGAAGGATGGCGGATCCGTGGGGTACTCCTCCGGAAATGGTTCGCCGTTGAGCCGCGCCAGAAGTCCACGCTCCTCGATCGGCACCGAGAGCGGACGGACCGCGCCCCGAGCACCGTCTGCAAAGCGTCCCTCGCCAGTCTCGAGATGAAGTCGCACCAGCAAGCTCGCTGCTTGTCCTTGCACGATCCCTGAGAGCCATGGTGGCTGCAGCGAATAGGTGTGAGGGAACGGGGTTCGATGCACCCAGCCACCCTCGAACGGTCCAGTCTGCTCTTGGGTCTCGAGCAGATGACTCGCGGCTGCGAGGGCGGCCGTCAGCCACTCCTCCCCATCGCCGGCGAGGTAGCGGTCGTAGCTCGCAAGGCCCCACTGGCAAACTCCAACATGAAGTGACCCGGGGTGAAGCCACGGCGGAGGCCACCCTGGCTGCTTCGCAGCGTCAGTGAGGTCGATGTAATACCCCTTGACCGTCTCGGACGCGATCTGACCCCCGACCTGCTGCGGGAACCAGCGCGCCGTGTTGAAGGCGCGCTCCACTCTCTCTCCCGTCTTCACGCGAAACAGCATAGACGCGGTCTTCTCTCATCTCGGACCTCCGAGTCTGCCGGCGCACGATCGGCTTGCCGCGCCAACCCTCTTTCCTCCACGGCTGAACTAGACAATGGACACCAGCCGCGGGCATCTCTTGAGTCCCGCACCTCGTCGCCGAGAATGCCTTCTCGGTTCACGAACTCATGCGCGTCGTCCGATAGTCCGTTCCAACGGCGGAGCTGATGACGGTGGAGCGAGCCCGCACTGCACTCACCGAACGCCCGAGAGGATCCGGCCACCCGTGTCCTCGCCCACCACCGCCGGATCACGCCGTCGCAGGCCGTCGGCGAATAGTGGAAGGCGCACCTCGAGATCGGGCGTGAGATCCGGGAGTTGTCGCTCGCCTTCGCCCAGCACGTCTTCGGGTGGCGGGCTCCGAGCTCTTGCTACCGGTGCCCGAGAAAATCAGAAGACGCCCGCGCTGGCGCTGGCGCCCGCGCCGTAACCGATTACTCCGTTGAGCCTCTCGCCAAGCGCTCGAGCGCTTCCCCGAAGATGTCGGCGACCAGCGGATCGAGTGAGCGCGGCAGTGTGCCGTCGGGCGAGGCGTGCTCGCGGACGAAGTACAGGTACGTCCGCCAGCTCTCGGCTTGCTCCGGTGTGGCATCGGTATGGGCCTCCACCGCCTTTTGTAGCTCGTTGAGATTCCAGGTTCCGGCCCGAGTCGCGAGGGCCGGCTCGGCTTCCGCCTCCGGGGCGGATACAGGCTCCGGCACCGGCGGAGGCGGGGCGGCAACGAGCGGCTCCACTTCGCGTTTGCTCGCGGCACGCGCGTCGAGCTCTTGCTCGCGGGCGTCGAGCTCATGCTCGCGGGCTGCGAGTTTTCCTGCGCGCTCTGCAAGTGCACGCTCCCGGGCAGTCACGCCCTTCACCCGCTGCTCGAGGAGACCCGCGCGCTTGCTCAGGTCATGGTCGTCCCCGCCCGCGGCAACGACCGGCCGTGTGCCGCTCGCGAGCACGAACATCGAGGCCGAGCCGAGCAACAGGCCGACGAGCGCGCCGATCAGCCCGTTCCGCACGAGCCGGCGATCGGGTCCACCCAGCACGTGCGCCGAATCCAGCACCACCGCATGCAGCGCCGGCTCCCCTGTGCCGAAGCGCACGTCTACCAGTTGCGCGAAGACGAGGGCAGCCTCCTGCGCGACCTGGCGCGCATGGTCGGCGAGCTCGTCGGTTGCCGAGATCGCGATCACCTCCGACTGCGGGCGCACCGTCGCATGCAGCTGCCGCCGCAGTTCCTGGGTCGACTCCTTCAGACGCAGCGTGCTCCGCACGTTCGCCGCCACCACCCCACTCGTCGCGAGCTCGCGCAGGTTGGGCAGCATCGGCTTCACTGCCGCCGGTCCCGCTGGCGAGGAGATCAGTACGGATGCCTCGGCTCGACGCGTGCCCGACCCGAGCAGCGACACGAGCACCCCGGCGAGCACGCCGAGCAGGACTCCAAGCGCGAGCGGCCACCAGCGACGAACGGCACGCCGGTTCAAGCCGCTCACCCGCGTTCGCGAAGCGCCGGAAAGAGGATGACGTCGCGGATCGTGTCGCGGCCCGTCAGCACCATCGCCAGCCGGTCCATGCCGATGCCGCAGCCGCCCGTCGGCGGCATACCGTACGACAATGCCTCGACATAATCCGGATCGCCTTCCTCGGCCGTGGCGTCGCCCGCCGCCTTCTCTGCGGCCTGCATCGCGAAGCGCTCGCCCTGCTCCTGGCTGTCGTTCAGCTCGCTGAAGGCGTTCGCGAACTCCATTCCGGCGACGACCGCCTCGAAACGCTCGACGAGCGCAGGATCCTGGTCGGTCGAGCGCGCGAACGGAGACATTTCGATCGGCCAGTCGATCACGAACGTCGGCTGGATCAGCTCGGGCTCGACGAAGTGCGAATACGCGTGATCCACCAGCTGCGCCCACGTCTTGTCGTGGCTCGTGTCGACACCGGCCGCATCGAGCTTCGCGCGCAGCTCGGCCGGATCGCGCGACCACGCACCCTTCTCTTCAAGCGCCTCCACGAACTTCACCCGCTGCCACGGGCGCGCCAGGTCGATCTCGTGCCCCCGGAACGTGACCTTCGTCGTCCCGATTGCTTCCTGAGCCGCGCGCTCCACCAGCGTCTCCGTACGCTCCATCGTGTCGTGGTAGTCGGCGTAGGCCTCGTACCACTCGAGCTGCGTGAACTCCGGTGAGTGCTTGTAGGAGACGCTCTCGTTGCGAAAGTCCTTCGAGATCTCGTACACCTTTTCGAGCCCGCCGACGATCAGGCGCTTCAGGTAGAGCTCGTCCGCGATGCGGAGGTAGACGTCCTGGTCGAGGTAGTTGGAGTGCGTGACGAAGGGCTCGGCGAAAGCGCCTCCGTACTGCGGC
>Ga0184619_10000824_pt1 | contig 10767 bp, 7 predicted proteins | sample PLM0_60_b1_FD_133146 | JGI IMG/M metagenome (GOLD analysis project Ga0184619, IMG submission 133146) | Groundwater sediment microbial communities from an aquifer in East River, Colorado, USA - PLM0_60_b1 | ecosystem: Environmental > Terrestrial > Soil > Riparian zone | place: USA: East River...
CGTAGGCGCGCAGCACCAACGGCACGAAGGTCGTATGGTCCGCGGACAGACGGTCCCCGACATACGCGCGCAAGCCATCCGGTGAAAGCGTCTGCGCGGGGCTGACTCCGTCAATGGTGCCCAGCAGCTGGAAGTTTCCGTCGTAGATGGAGAAGCCGTCTGGGAGGAGACGAGTTGCTCTGCGATCGAGAGCCGGAACGGTGCCGGTCAACGAGAGGCTGCTCGGAGAAAGCGTGCCGGTGGAAGCGTTGTAAACAAAGACCGGTTGGGATGGAGAAACTCCGTTCTGCGTAACAACGAGGCGCGATCCATCGGCGCTTCCGCGCACTCTCCCGATGGAGAAGTACTCGGATTGCGTAAACGTACCGTTGGCGATCGAGTACTTGAACGATTCCGTAAAGCCAGATCCAAATATCCCGGTCGTCACGATGGCGTTGCCGTCGTTGGCTATCGCCAGCTGGTCCAGGAACTGCGACAGGATCGGGGGCAGGGTTGTGCTGTGTGACGCCCCGGCCGCCAGCGTTGCGATGTCGAATTCTTTGATGGCGTTCCCCGACGTCGCGAGCAACTTCTTTCCGTCGAGAGTCACGGCGACATCACCGAAGAGGCCGTCCATCGGAGCGATGAGCGGAGTGGTCGACCACGTCGAGCCGTTGAAGGCGTAGCGTTGAATTTCGCGGGCTGTCGGGAACCCCCCAGTGTCCGCGTATGTGACCGCCACAATCAACGCCTTTCGCTCGGCGTCGTAGAAGACCCCCCGCGCCGCTCTTTGAGTGGAACCGGCAGGAATCGCTGGATAGTTGATGGTCGCGGCGACGTATGCAGGCGCGTCGACGACGACGAGGTTCGCAGTCGACCGGACGATGCTGGGGTTGTTCAGTCGATTTCCGATGCTCACCCGATAGCTGCCTGCCGCCAACGACGGATGCGTTACGCGGATTTCCGTTTCGCTGACGATCGTATGGGTCGGTACCGAAGTCGCGCCGATGAGCACTGGAAGTCCGGCCGTGATATGGAGTTGATCGCCGCGAAGGACGACTTCTTTCGTGGTGCCAGAAGCTGCCACGTAAGGGGTAACCGACGTGACCGTCGGGAGAAGCAGTGTGAAGTCGACTGTCTGCTGATGGGTGGTGAGCGTTCCGTTCGGCGGCGTATAGATGAACGTCAAGATCCCCTGCCGGAACCCATTGGCGAGCGTGTCGACTTGCTCCGGAACGAGACTTAGCGTGACCGTCGTACCTGATGTACCTGTGGTCGGCGAGATGGTCATCCACGGGACGGACACCGATGCCGTCCAGTTCAAAGGAGCGCCTGAAGATTCGATGTTGAGATTCAGCGCGAGATTGGACGCCATGGATGCGGGCGCGATGGTGAATCCCAGGAGTCCCGGAACGAGCAGGGATGTTGGTTGAACCGAATTGATGATCTCGAGGGACACCGTCTGGGATGCCGTCGTGAGGACCACAGTCGCCCTGTATGTTCCGGGTACGAGCGTGTTCGTGTTCACGGCGACGCTCAAGGAACCGGGAGCCGTGCCGCTTGCCGGCACGGTCAACCAACCCGTGGCTCCTGCACCATAGGTCACGGATATGGTGTAGTTGACCGGTACGCTGCCCTGCGTTGTCAGGGTCATATTCTGTGCGGCTGGGATGGGGCCCAAGTTAACCGAATTGAAATTCAACCCCGGCAGCGACGCGGTGATCTGCGGCTGGCTCACCGTGAAGGTCACTGGCACGTCGATCGAATTTCCGTTGCCGGTAATGCGCACGATCGCGTTGAGGGTACCGAGCGTCGAGGAAGAGTTGACGCTGATCGAAAGGGAAGTCGGCAGCGTTGCCCCGCTCGCCGAGCTCGAGCCGTTGATATTGAGCCAGCCGCTCCCCGATTGATACACGATCGACGCGTTCCACGCGTAGCTCGCACCGCTCAATTCGGAAATTCCCAGGTTCTGCGCGGCGGGGGCCGGGCCCCCTTGCGGCTGACTGAAGCTCAAGCTCTGCGGATTTGCGGCAAGACCGGCCAGCGGCCGGACGGTGTAGCTCAGTTGCACGTCGCGATACGCGAGAAGATTCTGGTTGGCGTCGCCGATTACGACGCGCACCGTGGTCGTGTAAGTGCCGGGGGCCAGCGACGCGGAGATGATCGCCGCGGTGAACGTCCAGTTATTGCCCGCCCCGGTGAAGCGGCTGGGATTCTGGTCCAGCCACGTCGGCGGCGTCACCCCGGGCGGAAAGCCCACAATGATGACGGCGAAGTTTGGGTGCGATACGGTGATCTGAATGTTCTGCGAGGGCGGAACCGCGCCGTTCTGGACTGCGGCAAACGAGAGGCCGGCAGGACTGACCGTGAGGCCCGGCGCAGTCGAGAAGTCCGGAGCGCTGCTGCCTCCCCCGCCCCCGCCGCAGGCGGAGAGCAACATCGTAAAGCCGAAGCACAGCGCTTGTGCGCTGCAATAGACGCGGCTGGCCACTTTGCCTCCCTTTGCCTTGGCGACGGATGAAAAGCATCCGGCGACAGGCCCCTTTTTCTGTTCGACGTGCACTTGGTAAACACACGCCGTGACAAATCATTCCACAGCGATGATGTCCCGTCAATGGATCCGGCGCGAGATCGCGAGGTACGGCCCGGTGGTGAAGGCCGCGAACATCAAGGCGGAATGACTATTCGAACGAAGCCACGCAGTCGATCTCGACGTTCACGCCCTTCCTGTGGGGCGTCGCGCCGACGCAGGTGCGCGTGACCTTTTCTCCCTGAAGGAACTCCCGGAAAGCCTCGTTGAACGCGGGGAAGTCTTCGGCGTTTCTCAGCGCGACGCGCATGTTCACGACGTGGGAAAAGTCCAGTCCTGCGGCGGCGAGGATGTTCTTCAGGTTCGCCAGGGTCTGCCTCGTTTGCTCGCGGGTGTCGGCGCTCACCACTTCGCGCGTTTTCGGGTCGAGCGGCCCCTGACCCGATACGAAGAGCAAGTTGCCCGCGCGGATCGCCTGGGCGAGTGGCGAGGGCGTGCCCTTGTCGGTGAAGCCCGTGGTGGGGGCGCTGTGCGAGGTGACGATCTGCTTGGGCATGGACGCTACTCGAAAGCCGCCTTGATCTCGGCCGGTATCGGCATCGCCTTCAGGCGCTCCGGGTCTTCGGGATGGCGGTGCGCCCAGACACGGATCTCGTAGCCTTCGACTGCGCGTACGCCGCGGTTCAGCACGGCGTGGCCGACCTCGAAGGTCTTGTCGTTCCACTTGCCGACGTGGGACTCGATCACGATCTCGTCGCGGAACTTGCAGGGCGCGAGGAAGCGCGCCTTGGCCTCGACGATCGGCAGCCCCATGATGCCGTATTTCCTCCCGAGCGAATCCCAATCCAGGCCCACCGAGTCGAAAAAGAGCCGCGTGCTCTGGTCGAACCACTCGAAATAGTTCGGATAAAAGACGATGCGTGCGGGATCGGTGTCGCCCCAGTGAACGGCGACGTTGTGTCGATAGGTTTTCACTTCTCTGCTCGAGTCCCAGGCGCTGGATTATAGCGCCCCGTCTCGGCGGGACGCGCATGCACTACAATAATGGTTAAAGCGGACGCTTCGCGCCGCTTTAACTGGGCGAGTTGGAACGGCTGAAACTCCAGCCGCTCAACTCGCCCTCGTCAGCCTCGAATGCAGCCGGGAGCGAGACCATGGCGGATCCGAACAAGACGAAGGTAACCATCCTGACCGGAACGTACCGCATCAAGGGTTACATCGAGCTGATGCCCGGCGCGCGGGTGACCGACTACATGGTCGAGGCGAAGGACTTCATCGCTGTGACCGAGGCCGAAGTCTGGGAGCTCGGGGACCGCAAGGTGATGACCGCGCCCTTTCTCAACGTGAGCCGCCACCACATCCAGATCGTCACGCCGGGACATTGACCCGGGCGGCGGAGGCATGGCATTGAAAACAGTCGCGCTGCTCCATCCCGGCGAGATGGGCGCCGCAATCGGCGCCTGCCTCTGCGGACGCGGCCTGCGGGTCGTCTGGGCGTCGGCCGGCCGCAGCGCGGCGACGCGCTACCGTGCCAACGCGGCGGGGCTCGAAGATCTCGGCGCGCTCGAGCGCGCGCTCGGCGTGGCCGACATCGTGCTGTCCGTGTGTCCGCCGCACGGCGCGCTCGCGCTCGCCCGCGAGGTCGCCGGCCACGGCTTCAAGGGCGTCTATGTCGACGCGAACGCGGTCTCGCCCGCGACGGTACGCAATATCGGCCGCGTGCTCGAAACCGCCGGAGCGACGCTCGTCGATGGCGGCATCATCGGTCCCCCGCCGATTCCGGGAGTGAGCTCGCGCATCTATCTCTCGGGCGGGCGCGCGAGGGACATCGCGGCCGTGTTCGCGGGCAGCAACCTCGAAGCGATTCCAGTCGAAGGCGCCGCGGGCGCGGCCTCCGCGCTCAAGGCCTGCTACGCGGCCTGGACCAAGGGCGCCACCGCGCTCCTCGCCGCGATCCGCGCGCTCGCGACGCACGAAGGGGTCGAAGCGGCGCTGCTCGAGGAATGGAAACGCACGCAGCCCGAGCTGCCGAAGCGCTCCGAGGTCGTTACCGCGCAGGCGCGCAAGGCCTGGCGTTGGATCGGCGAGATGGAGGAGATCGCGGCGAGCTTCGAGACTGCCGGCCTGCCCGCAGGCTTTCACCTGGCCGCCGCCGACCTCTATCGCAGGCTCGAAGGCTTCAAGGACGGCACGACTGCGCCCGCGCTCGCCGAGGTGACCGCGGCTTTCACGCGCGGCGCACCTAAGCGGAAGGCCGCCTCGGGCGGTCGCCGCAAAAGTAGTAAACAGCGCGAAGAACTAGAACATTCCAGACCCCGGTTCAAATTCGGCACGGCCGCGATCAAGCGGGACGCGACGAAGCGGCTGCGCTCGTTGAAACGCTCCTAGGTCAAACACAGATCCCCAACCTCCAGGAAATCATCGATGAAGATTCTGCTCGCGGTGGACGGCTCCAAGCACTCGCTCAAGGCCGTCAAATGCCTGATAGAGCACGCCGGCTGGTATCGCGAGAAGCCGGCGGTCGAGCTGGTCAATGTGCGTCTGCCCATACCCAAGCTCCGCGGGATGGGCGCCGTGGTCAGCGCGAGCCAGGTCCGGCGCTACTACGACCGGGAGGGAAAGTCGGCCCTGTCGAAGGCGAGGAAGCTCCTCGACGCGGCAGGGATCAAGTATTCCGCGCACATCCTCGTGGGGCCCGTGGCCGAGTCGATCATCAGGCAGGCGCGGTTCGCCCGGTGCGATCTCATCATGATGGGCACCCGCGGGATGAGCGCGGCGGCCAACCTGCTGCTCGGTTCCTGCGCAAACCGGGTGGTCAACATCTCGCCCATCCCGGTGCTGCTCGTGAAGTGACAGGCCGGCGGATTCGGCCGTATCAGGCGAAAATACGCCGCGTCGGGTCCATCGAACATCGGAGGTGTTGCCCGTGGTCAGGAACGACGCAAGGGACGAAGGGGCGAAGAAAATCGATCTCGAAAAGGTCGCGCAGCTCATCGACGCCCTGGAACGGGATCTCGCAAAAGTCCAGAGCGGGTCCCGCGACGTTCAGCTGTTGAGGGACGAGGTGGAGACCCTCAAGAACGTCCTCAATTCGCCCATACGCCGCCCCCACTGGGTGAGGGAAGGCTTGCACGGCATGCGCCAGGCCATCGAGAATGGGCTGGAAACGATCGTCGCCGACGGCCTGAAGGCGGGACAATACATCGCGGAGATCGGAAGAATTCTGGGGATGTGATGAAATCCGGGTGAACATCGCGGGGATTCCATAACTCTATGCGACAAAAACAGGTGGTTGAAGCGAAAGATCGGTCCGAGCTGCCGCGCGCCGAGCAGTCCGCGCCGCGCGCCGGCGGTTCCGCGTTCGCGGTTTTTCCCGGCAGCTGGAAGAGCAACCTCTGGGGGGATCTGACGGGCGGCCTCGTCGCGGCCGTGGTGACGATCCCCATGAGCATCGGTTTCGGGCTGCTCGCCTTCGCGCCTTTCGGCGAGCGGTTTCTGTCGATCGGAATTCTCACCGGCCTGTACGGCGCGATTTTCCTCGGGCTGGTCGCGCTGTTGCTGGGCGCGCGCACCGTCACCATCTACGCGCCGCGCAGCCTGATCGCGTTCATGATCGGCTCGATCGCGATGCAGGGCTTTGCCAAACCGCCGGCCGGGCCGCTCGGCGAGCTCGAGCCGTACTACCTGGCCGGCGCGCTGCTCGCCACCCTCTCGCTCGCCGGCCTCATCCAGATGATCTTCGGCGCGGCGCGCTTGGGCGCCTTGGTGAGGTTCATCCCTTCACCGGTCATGGCGGGCTTCCAGAACGCCGCCGCGCTGCTGATCCTCTATTCGCAGCTGCACATCATGCTCGGGCTGCCGCACGGGCTGCCGCCGTCGGCGCTCTACGCGGCGCTCGCGGACGCGAAGCTCCTCAACCTCGCGCTGGGCGCGGCCACGGTCGCGGTCATCTGGATCGGCGGCCGCCTGTCGCGGTACCTGCCCCCGGCGCTGCTCGGCCTGCTCTTTGGCACGCTCGCGTACTACCTGCTCGTCGCCGCCGGTCTCGAGGCGGAGCTCGGGCCTACCATAGGCCTGATCCCCGGGAGCGGCCCGGACGGGTATTACTTCGGCGCCATGATGGCGTTCGCCGTTCACCGCGCCGCGATCGACATGCTGCCGACTCTCCTTCTTTTCGCCTTCAGCTTGGCGGTCGTGGCCTCACTCGACACGCTCATCTGCGCGCGCATCGTGGAAGGCGCGACCGGCCAGCGCACCGCTGCGAACCGCGTGCTGCGCCTGATCGGCGGCGCCAACCTGATAACGCCGCTCCTGGGCGGCATCTGCGGCGGCATCAGCGTGGGCCCATCGACGGCGGGCTACAAGGCCGGCGCGCGGACTTCGCTCGTCCTTCTCGTCCACAGCGCGGTTATTTTCGCCGCCGTCGCCGCGCTCGCGCCGCAGCTCGCCAAGTTGCCTCTCGTCGTGGTCGGCGCCGTCCTCGTCGTCACGGCGCTGCAGCTCGTCGACCGGTGGTCGCTGCAGCTGGTGCGCAAGGTGGTCTCGCGGGACACGGCGGACTGGCACTCGACGGCGCTCGATCTCACGGTGATCCTCGCGGTCGCGGTGACCGCGATCGCCGGCGACGTCGCGATCGCCGTGCTCATAGGCGTCTGCGTGGCCGTGGTGCTGTTCGTGCTGCGTATGAGCCGCTCGATCGTGCGCCGCGAGCTGTACGGCGACGAAATGCGCTCGCGCCGCGCGCGCGGCGCCGCGGAATCCGCCCTGCTCGACGTGCACGGCCGTAGCATCGTGCTGCTCGAGCTCGAGGGGCCGGTATTCTTCGGCTCGGCCGAATCGCTCGCCGAGCGGGTCGATGCCGCGCTCGCCTCCGGGGTGCGGTACGTGGTGCTCGATTTCCGGCGCGTCAACGACCTGGACAGCACCGGCGCGCGCATCCTGCTGCAGACGCACGAAAGGCTCAAGGCGCAGGGCGTGCACTTGCTGCTCGCTTCTGTCGACGCCGCGCCGCATGTCGAGGTCGCGCTTCGCGGCATGGGAGTCGTGGCTGCGGTGGGCGCCGCGTTTGCCGATGCCGACCACGCCCTCGAGTGGGCCGAGAACCATCTGGTCGGAACGCTGCGGCCCGCCAAAGCGGCAGGCGGCGAATACCCGTTCGAGCAGCTCGGCCTGCTCGCGCGCTTCACGGAGAAGGAGCGCGAGCAGTTTCGCACGCTGCTCAAGCGGCGCGAGTACGCCGCCGGCGAAATCGTGTTCCGCGAAGGCGCCGCCGGAGACGAGCTCTACATCATCGTGAGCGGCAGCGCGAGCGCGAGGCTCACGGTCGCCGGGGGCGGGCCCGAAAAGCGCGTGCGCGAGCAGCGCCTCGTGAGCTTCGCCGCCGGCACGCCGTTCGGCGAGATGGCGCTGCTCGATCGCGGGGCGCGCTCGGCCACGGTGCAGGCCGACGAACCCCTGGTCTGTTACGTGCTCGAGCGGCCGGCCTACGAGCGCCTCGAGCGCGACATGTCCGCGATCGCCATCAAGCTGCTGAGCAATCTCGGCGCCGAGCTTTCCGCCCGCCTGCGCCAGTCCAACCGGATGCTGAGCTAGCTCGAGCGAGACGTAATCGCCGAATTCACGCATGAAAGGGATTACCCGACACTTCGTGTAGGGTTTGACTGACATCCTAAGCTCGGTGTCCTCCCTCCCTGCGGAACGGGTTATGCTTCAAGCAGGAGGGCCCCGTGCGGGCCGTGGCTCGGGCGGGGCGCTCGATATTGAGGATTGCACGCTTTTGAAGAGGGGCGGGCTGATTTAATCCAATGAAAACCGACGGCACTCGCCGGGGGAAAAAGCTGCTGCAAGAGATGTTCACCTTCCTTCCCGGGAGCGGCCGCCTATTGCAGATCATCTGGCCGTTCCTCGTCATCGTTTTGGTGTTGTTGCTGTTGGCGAACGAGAGCATGAGCATCTTGTCCGCGGCCCGTGCGTACTCTGAAGGGGAGAGTCTCTGGTCCAAAGGGCAAAAGCGCGCCATGTTCCATCTCGTGCGCTACTCAGAAACTCACTCCGAGGACGATTACCAGAAGTATCGGGAGGCCATTTCAGTGCCGCTGGGTGACGAGAAGGCGCGGGTGGAGATGGAGAAGGCCGATCCGAACTATTCCATGGTGTGGCAGGGTTTCATCGAAGGGCGAAATCATCCTGACGATATTCCCGGTTTGATCATGTTGTTCAGGCGCTTTCGGCACCTTGATTTCATGGCGGCGGTCGTCGATCTTTGGACCGAAGGGGACCGGGGTATCGCCGAGCTGACCCAGATTGCCGATCAGCTCCACGCGCGCATCGCCTCCGGCCAGACGTCCCAGGACAGCGTGCTCCCGTTCCGCGACAGGATCCTCGATATCGACACGCGCCTGACGCCTTTGACGGATAAGTTTTCGAGCACCCTGGGCGAAGCGACCCGCAAGACCGGCTTTCTCCTTCTGCTGGCGAACCTCGCGGTCGCGGGCACCCTGGTCCCGGTGGGCATCTACCTCTCGTACCGGATGGTCCGGCGCAGAGAGGAGGCCGAGCGGGCGCTCAAGCTGAGCGAGGAGAGGTTCAATCTCGCGGTGACGGGCAGCAACGACGGGCTCTGGGATTGGAACATCGATACCGGCGAGGTCTACTACTCGCCGCGCTTCAAGGAGCTACTGGGCTTCTCGGAGCGCGAAATGGGCGACGACGTGGAGGCATTCAATTCGCGCCTGCATCCGGAGGACAGGCCTGCCCACGAGCGGGCCATCGACGGGCATCTGCAAGGCGGCGGTCCGTTCGACATCGAAATGCGGCTGCAGACCAAGGCCGGGGAATACCGCTGGTTCCACTTCCGCGGGCAGGCGCTGCGCACCGCCGCGGGACGGGCGATGCGCATGGCCGGAGCGATGACCGACACGACCGACCGCCGGCTGACCGCAGCGGAGCTGTTCGCCGAGAAAGAGCGCGCTCAGGTCACCCTCGCGTCCATCGCCGACGGCGTGATCACGACCGACACCGACGGCTGGGTGGAATACCTCAATCCGGTGGCGGAGGCATTGACCGGCTGGACCACGGCTTCGGCGCGGGGATTGCCGCTGCGGGGCATTGTCAACTCCGTCGACGAAACCACGCGCAAAGTCACGCCCAACCCGATCGAAATGGTGCTGCGCGAGGAGCGCACCATCGAGGTTTCGGCCACGATGCTGCTGGTGCGCAACGACGGTTCGGAAATTCCGATCGTACAGTCCGCCGCCCCGATACGGGCGCGGACGGGCAAGATCATCGGCGTGGTCCTGGTCATGCACGATGTCAGCCGCGAGCGCCAGTACGTCGCCAAGCTTTCCTACCAGGCGAGCCACGACGCCTTGACCGGCTTGATAAATCGCACCGAATTCGAGCGTCGCCTGGGCCTCGCGCTCAAGAGCTCCGCGGACCTGAACCGCAACCACGCGGTGATGTATCTCGATCTGGACCAGTTCAAGGTCGTCAACGACACCTGCGGTCACGCCGCCGGCGACCAGCTCATGCGCCAGGTCAGCGCCGTGCTGCTCAAGCGCCTGCGCGAGGGCGATACGCTCGCCCGCCTGGGGGGCGACGAGTTCGGCGTGCTCCTCGAGAACTGCCCGCCGGACCACGCGCTGCGAATCGCCGAGCAGCTGCGGCTGACCGTCACCGACTTCCATTTCGTGTGGGAGACGCGTTCCTTCAGCGTCGGCGTCAGCCTCGGGCTGGTGAACGTGAAAGACGGCCCGTTCACGCTGACCGACGTGATGAGCGCGGCCGACGCGGCCTGCTACATGGCGAAGGAAAAGGGCCGCAACCGCGTGCAGGTGTATCACGCCGAAGACAGCGACCTGTCGCTGCGCCAGGGCGAGATGGAATGGATCAGCCGGCTGCAGAAAGCGCTCAAGGAAGATCGGTTCGTCCTCTACGCGCAGGACATCAAGGGCCTGGACCCCCGGCGCGAGCACGGCACGCACTGCGAAATCCTGGTCCGCTTGCTCGACGAACGCGGCGAGCTGGTGCCGCCCATGGCGTTCATCCCGGCGGCGGAACGTTACAACCTGATGCCCGCGATCGATCGCTGGGTCATTCGCTCCGCGTTCGCCACCATTTCGAGGGAGCAGGCCGAAGGCGGTATGGCTTTCGAGTTATGCGCCATCAATATCTCCGGTGGCTCGATCGGCGACGAGACCTTCCTCGATTACGTGCGCGAACAGTTCGCTCGCTTCTCGGTGCGGCCCCAATCGATCTGC
>Ga0184619_10000825_pt1 | contig 10753 bp, 9 predicted proteins | sample PLM0_60_b1_FD_133146 | JGI IMG/M metagenome (GOLD analysis project Ga0184619, IMG submission 133146) | Groundwater sediment microbial communities from an aquifer in East River, Colorado, USA - PLM0_60_b1 | ecosystem: Environmental > Terrestrial > Soil > Riparian zone | place: USA: East River...
ATGCCAACATAGCCCATAAATTAATCAAATGCAATGCTACTAGAGATCGTCACGAAATTTAATGTGTCTAGTGCTTATTAGCTTGTTTAGCCAGAATGATTGCTACTACAATAGAGATACAGAAAGTGTTACCTCTCCTACTTATGTTTCTTCATCGATATACAAACTGAGAAAGTTTTTTTTGATATAAAGAAAAGGGTTAGTGACGATTGTATACATTCGGATTTACATATTGATAGAAAATATTATTTGACAATATTTCCTATGTTAGAGTACTGCAAAATTGGCATCCAATGACGATCCCGAAAACATCATGCATATTGCGTTTGACGATACCGATTCACGACAGGGTAGATGCACTACCCACTTGGCATTCAAGATCACGAATTATTTAATTAAAAATAATATTGCAGAGTTCATAGATTATCCTCTGCTAATCCGACTGAACCCAAACATACCTTGGAAGACCAGAGGAAACGGTGCTATTTGTCTAAGAATCAAGACTAAAAAACAGGGTAAAATAAGTGAATATATAAAGCAGTGCTTAACAGAAAGCTCGGCTGTAGGTGCTGGTGCAAATCCCGGACTTGCAGTGTTCGAAGGGCTTTCAGTACCAGATAAGGTAAAAGAATTCAGCATGGCTGCAATGTTCGATGTTTTAAGCCGACAGAAGGCTGAAAAAATTGCAAAACAAAATGGATTTAAATATTTCACCCTTGGGAATGGACAAGGTTTGGTAGGTTCACTGGCAGCAATTGGCTGTTTATTAGAAGCTGACCATACCTATGAAGCTATAGCGTATAGAAAAGAAGAACATTACGGAACTGCGAGAATAGTGGACAAGTCCAAGGTGATAGAATATAATAAAGACACATTTCCAAAGACTTTCAATAATTATGATTATAATCATAAACGAGTACTAATAACTCCTCATGGACCCGATCCTGTCTTCTGCGGTATAAGAGGAGAAAGTCCAGAAGTGGTAGTATCATCGTTACGAAGACTTCAAACTCATGAAGATTTGGATGGTTATATGGTCTTTCGCTCGAACCAAGGAACAAATATGCATTTGAAGCATTTACTAAGCCTATTGGAGATAAAGAGTTACACAGCCGGTCATGTTATTTGCAGGGTCAATACGAACCCTTATTCTATCGAAGGAGGGCATGTTATGTTTAGTGTTGATGATTTTGAAGGCTCCATTTCAAAAGTTGCCGTATACGAGCCTACAGACCTGACAAAGATAGCTTCCAAACTAGAAAGAGAAGATGTTATTCAGATTGGGGTTGGTGTTAGAAAAGCAACATCAAAACATCAGAAAGTTTTGAATATAGAATATCTTTCTATCTTAAAGCTTGCAAAAGTCTACCAAGTATCTAATCCGTTCTGTAATCATTGCAAAAGACGGATGAAGTCAAAAGGAAAAAACCAGGGCTTTGAGTGTGACAAATGTGAGAATCATGAGCGTTGTGAAACGAAGATGTGGATCCCAAAGCAAAGAAGCATTAATAGAGGTTTGTACCTTGCGACACCTAGATCTCATAGACATTTAACAAAACCCTTCCATAGGTATGGGATGGAAAAGACATCGTACATGGCTACGAAGTTATTTGATAAATGGTTTTTGTCCAACCCTAATTAAACTAAAGATCTTATTGGTGTGTAAATTCGATAGCGGGGGGTTGATTTGAACTTACAGCCATATGCTTGAAGCAAACATGGTAACCGCTCTGCGGGTTATGAGCCCGCCGGGATCACCTAGCCTCGTTAGAGATCTGGCTTCCCCACCCCGCTAACACCATCTTTGTACAAAGATGATATATCTTTTTCCTTTAAGGTCCCAATACAAACTTATCCAAATTTTCGCAATTGCTAGGCATAATATCATATTCATCAAATTCATGTATACCTTCGGGTTCTTAACGTTAAACAATTCACCCATGAACTTAAAATTCGATTCATGGTACTAAATATCATTTCCACGTATTCAGTAGCTCTCCTGATCACAGAATTTCTACAAAATCTATTTTCTTGGTAACGAGAATAGGACAGCATATCTTTCACATATTATCACATTATTATCCAGAAAGGCGCTATCGTTGTTCATCGACCTTTTTTGTAAAATCGGTCTTTGGAACAATCAATTGGCCTATCTGATTAAACATGTGCAATAAACGCATGCCTTTTTCAGTTGTTCTAAAACTCCTTTCTCCTTGGATATACTCTATTAGACCAGTCTGTAGTAAAAGTATTAAATACTGGTTTAATAAATTATGAGATAAATACGTTTTGTAAAGGATCTCTGTCTGTCTTACCCTATTGCTATTAGTAATCTCTAAAATACACGCAATTATTTCAGATCGGCTCCTGTGATGTTTCATACCGTTTACAGTTTGTTTTTGTATAATATAAAATTTTAAGCAATAACTTTAGGAACTACTACATGTAAATTCATAGAGATGGTCGCAATCAGATATTTTATCTCCCTGCTCCTTCAATGGTAATGATATGACTCTTTTCGGCAGGTAGTATATGGTATTTGCACGCAGCTATTTGACTTACGATCTGCAAATTTGTTTTGAGGTGTTCAGTAACTTTCCCCACCCTATATCGTGATTTTCCTTGAGCTAAACTCAGTGGTACTAATAACATATCAGCAAGAAAAAAATCAATAGGTACATCAGCTTGATAATTGTCAAGGAACCTAGCCGAGGCCTCCTCTCCTATTTTTTCTGAGCGTTTACCCCTTTCACCTATAGAATCACCGCCTATATAAGGGCCAAAATTCGATTCGGAATATACTAGGATGGAAGAGCCAGGTGAAGCGGAACTTTCGAATGATGACGAATAATTATTGCACCGAACCTCATTTTTTTCCAATTTTAAAATTGCTGAAGAAATTTGACGTTCTGAGACCTCTTTTGGCAGACAACAGCATACACTCGTAATTTTAGGATCTATGCGCCTACTATTCAGCATATCCAATGACCCAGGCCTGCTGCACGCATTAACTTTTGCATCAATGATTCCGCCTCCTTTTGGATAGTATCCTCTTTTTAAAACCTCAATGTTGAACTCTATTCCAAGCCTTTGATATGCCGCACGTAGAATATAACGAATGTAATCTGTAGTCGGGCTCATCCTAACGTCAGTACCACCGATAATTCGAATGTTAAGACTCTTACCTGCCAGAGCCACAGACGGAATCACAGTCTGTAATACCATTGTAATGCTTCCCGCGGTTCCGATATCAACCCTCGTAATGCTTTCATCAAATTTGTCAGGCTCTGGACTGAATCGTATCCATTCAGCGCCCAATCTCAGATTTTCCACTTTTGCCTGAAAGAGGTCCGCAAGGACTCTTACAGCTACCATGTGTTGAGGTCGCAATCCAGGCTTATCCCGGTTAGCCCTAATATTTCTGATTTGTACAGCCTTGCCGGTAATAGCGGAAAGTGAAATTGAAGTTCGTAAGATCTGGCCTCCTCCCTCACCATAAGAGCCATCTATTTCTATCATGAAGACTACGCAATCAGCTTAAAGGGTAAAATAAAAACTCTCGCATGAAGATAATTTTGAGGTGAATGCGTTACATAAAAATACTTTTAATTACCCTAATTGTAAGTTTTAAAAGCTTGTCTACAGGTCTATTTGTAGGAAGATTCCAGCCTTTCCATTTGGGACACGTTGGTACCATTAAGTTTGCATTGGGACGGGTAGACGAAATCATAATCGTAATAGGAAGCGCTCAAAAGAGTCATGAATTTAGAAACCCGTTTACTGCTGGTGAGCGTATTCAAATGATCAAAGCCTCGTTGGATGCAGATGAAGAGATTAAAGCGAAAAGAACTTTGCTTATCCCAGTTCCCGACACTAATATACATCTTCTCTGGACACATAAATTAGATCTTTTCGTTCCAAAATATGATATAGTATTCAGCAATGATCCACTTACCTGCCTCCTATTCAGAGATAGAGGTATCAAGGCCGTCGAACCGCCACTATATCAGAGAGAAGAGTTATCAGCTAGCGAAGTAAGATTAAGAATGGCTACTGATGGGGATTGGAAGAGACTTGTGACATTTGAAACAGCTAAGGTAATTGAAGCCATAAGGGGCATCGATAGGATAAAATCTATAATTGGAAGCCAGTCGAATATGAGTCACTAGAATATTAAAATGCTTGTAGATCATGACAAGGAATGTCATACTAACTACTAACTTTTTTCCTTAGTTCGAATTTGAGTTGACTGAGTTTGACTAAGGAATAATGCCTCTACAGGATATAATAATATTCCGTTAATTTAACACAGCCATAAATGCGTTCGATTTTACTCATCAAAGAAAAGTTAGCAATATGTCCCAATCGACGGTATTAGCTAATTGTTGAATTATGCTATAATTTTGAATAAATGAAGAAGTGGTTATATTTATAGTGGTGAAAATGTATTTTTAGCAGTTTATCTTAATTGTTTATAGTTGATTTCCAAAGACAATGAACTGAGAGAGCGTGTTCGCATGATGCACACCACGATATTCGAGGACGAACCATGGTTCGTAGACATGCAAAAGCTTTCCAATGAGGAGTTAATGCGTATTTACAACATTATTACTACGGGCCTGTATGAGTTTGCGAAGGACGCTTGGTATATTCCAATAGGTGAAGACAAAAGATGCCCTATCATGATCGCGAAAGGGTATGAAGCGCCGAATACCATGGAGAAGATGGTGGCATTCCAGGACACAGCAAAGGCACTCGAGAGAGAATACCGCAGATTCATAGATGCCTGGGACTTTGGATATATAACAAAAAGGGATATAGAAAAGGCAATACTTTCTCTTTTTGAATTAAGAAGTATAGAGATTATGGAAAGAGTTGTTTAAAATGCTGACTAACTTCGATTTATCCTTTTATTGTAATCTTGGACACTATGTCCTAAGCAATAGACCATATTCCTAACACAGAAAGGCTCACCCTTAAGTGTAGACCTTGACATTCCCTTTCGAGCTAAGGGTGCATAGACTTTCAACGACTTTCATCATCAAACTCGGTTGTGTATTATGTCAGAGATGAAAATCGATAAAACATATACAAAGAGCTTAAAGTTAGAGTAAGCAAGACCTCATGTTATCATTAGGGGGAATCCTGAATAAACCAATATAAAAAAAAGGAATCTGATATTCTTTCTGAAAAGGGCATCGTAGTAGGGGATACTGTCAACGTAAAAACGCCTCAGAATGAATTTTCAGGGGTTCTGATGCCACGTTATGAATCAGCAGATAAGAATTATATCGTTATGAAACTAAAAAATGGATACAACGTTGGAATCAAGATCTCCAATATTCAATTTATCAATAAAATAGGAAGTCACATCGGGGAAGATACTACTTCTGTTCAATCTCTAGATAATACGATAAAGGGTGAGAGACATAAATATGAATATGGCAACGAAGTATCAAAGGTTGCGTTAATTAGTACCGGCGGTACAATAGCGAGTAAGGTGGATTATAGAACTGGCGGGGTTACTGCGGCTCTTTCTGCAGCTGAGATATATGCTTCTGTTCCTGAACTTTCAAAAGTTGCGTCACTTGATCCAGAAGTATTATTGAACGAGTATAGTGAGAACCTAAAACCGGAACACTGGAGTATGATTGCTAATAAGGTGAGTGAAAAGGTAAAGAGTGGAATTTACAGAGGTATAGTTATTTCACACGGAACCGATACCATGCATTATACTGCGTCAGCACTTAGCTTTGCTTTACAGAATCTGCCAATACCAGTTGTATTAGTAGGTGCCCAAAGATCTTCTGATAGACCTTCTTCGGATGCAGCACTGAATCTACTTGGTGCTACAGTATTTGCGACTAAGTCTGAATTTTCCGGAGTATTCATTGCAATGCATGCTGATTCATCAGACGATCTCATTGCATGTCACATAGGCACCCGCGTAAGAAAAAACCATACAAGCAAGCGCGGGGCTTTTCAATCAATCGATGTTATGCCAGTCGCATTGGTAAATGGCGACAGTGTAAATATGCAGCTACAACGTCCAGCATTGAGACTACAGAATCGGACCAATAACACTGCTAGGTTCGTAGCTAAACCAAATTTTGATAAACGAGCTGTGCTGTTGAAGTATCACCCCGGATTCGATCCCACCTTGATATCTCATGTGAGACTCGCCGGATATAAAATAATCGTGCTTGAAGGAACCGGTCTTGGTCACGTTGGCAGAGAGTCTTTTCAGGAAATACAAAAAGCTATTGTATCTGGCACGATGGTCTTCATGACATCTCAATGTATCTGGGGGGAAGTAAGAATGACTGTTTATGATACTGGAAGAGATCTTCTTGAGATCGGCGTAATTCCATTATCTGATATGCTACCAGAAACAGCTATAGCGAAGGCGATGTGGGTTATTGCAAATAGTAGTACTGTGGAAGATCGCAAAAAGCTCATGCAACAAAATATTGCTAACGAAATGTCTAATCATGTACCTTATCCATAAGGAATACTTAAAGGCATTATAATGTCTTTGATTAACTAGTGGCAAATAGCACAAAGTTCATCGATCTCAAAGTTGGCTTCGAAGTTCACCAGCAGCTCGCAACTAAGGGCAAATTGTTTTGTAATTGTAGATGGATAGAGAATGAAACTTACAGGAATAGCTTCATTCGCAAATTACGACCTACTCAGAGTGAACTTGGTACCTATGATAATGCTGCCCTCTTCGAGTTCAGGAAAATGCGTACGATTAAGTACTTCACTGGAGAGAATTCAAGCTGCTTAGTAGAAGCTGATGAAGAGCCACCTCATGAAATCGATAACGATGCTCTCGAAACTGTGCTCATTCTAGCCCTTGCACTTCATTCCAAAGTGGTAGATGAAATTCACGTAATGCGTAAGATTGTGATAGATGGCTCGAATACCACTGGATTTCAACGTACGATGCTCATTGCGACTGGTGGGTATATTGAAGTTGACAACGAAAGAGTCGGCGTACAAAGTATATGTCTTGAAGAAGACGCTGCTAAACTGATTTCTGACAATGGGTTGATCAAGGAGTATGGACTCAATAGATTGGGAGTTCCGCTAGTTGAGATTACCCTTGAACCTGTTACTCATAAACCTAAAGAATTAATGCTCATAGCTCTTAATGTTGGCATGTTGTTAAGAAGGAGTAAGAGAGTTACTAGAGGGCTCGGAAGTATAAGACAGGACGTTAATATTTCGTTAGACAACGGCGGAATAGTAGAAGTGAAAGGTGTGCAGAAACTAGATCAGCTAGTAAAGGTTATAGAATTTGAAACGATTAGGCAACAAGGTTTGAGCCTAATTGCACAAAAACTAAAAGACGAGATTAAAACTCCGAAAAGTGGAGTCGGTGACAAAGTTGAGGACGTGACGGATATTTTAAAAGGCTCATCTTCAAAGATCGTCAAAAGATCTCTTGCGCAACATGATTGTGTTTTTAAAGCGATTAGAATAAGAAACTTTCATGGCATACTTGGATATGAACCTCATGAGTCTGTGAGATTGGGAAAGGAACTTGGTGAGTTAGTCAGGTTTTATGGTCTGGGTGGAGTGTTTCATTCCGATGAGCTACCTAAGTATGGAATCTCAGTAGACGAGGTTGATAAAGTCATTAGGAGACTAGAACTAATAGCTTCCATTGACGCATTTGTGATTGTAGGAGGCCCAAAAGATAAGGTAAAATTTGCTATTGATGCAATAATTCAGAGACTGAGGATGGCAGTGGACGGTGCTCCTTCAGAGACACGTGCAGCGACTTTGGATGGTAAAACCGTCTTCAGTAGACCAAGGCCTGGGGCGAGTAGAATGTATCCTGAAACAGATATTAGCTCCATACCCATTAGCAATTCAATTCTTGATTCACTCCGTGATAAAGTAGTAAGGATGTCAGAAGACGCAGTCACGACACTTGTAGATAAATATGAATTAAACAAAAAGCTTGCACAGCAAGTTTTTGATTCAAATTACTTCGAATTATTCGAAAAGATAGCCAATTCAACGAAAATTGAACCTACATTTATTGTATCGAAGTTGACTGAAGATCTCGTTAGGCTTGGAAGACTAGGATTTGAAATTGAATTATTGACTGATGATCTGATCGAGGAAGTTTTCAACAGACTTGACGCCAATATTCTTGCAAAGGAATCGATAACCTTGATTTTTGAAAAAATAGTAAAAAGAGAGGCAAAGACTGTGGATGAAGCCGTTTCAGTACTCGGAATTAATCCGATAACTGAAGATGAAGTGCAGAAGATCATTGATAATATCATATCAGAAAATTTGCCACTTATTAGTGAAAAAGGAATCGGATCTCAGGGCCTGTTGATGGGCCGATCCATGGCGGCGCTTAGAGGTAAAGTAGAAGGACAGAAAGTTAATTCACTTTTAAAAAAAAAATTAGAACAATTGCTGGATACTACTAGACAATAGGATTAGGTTTAAAGCTTGCAGCATAAATTGGTCTAATTTCACTTATTAAATTTAAGATGCCCGGTAAGAACTTTTTAATACCAACCTAATTTTACCTTGATCTTCAGATACAAAAAGAAAAGGTAGCGGAATGTCAGATAAATCTTGTAGGTCGTAAGCTTCCTTATCCTCCTTAATCGATATTTTAAAAAGGACATTTCTATACATTTGTTGTATATTCCTAATCTATTTATTGGTATATGATTACGTTCATCAGCTGCGGCGAAATTGCTGATTCGAGAAAGAATATTTCTCTGGTTCTGTGAGCAAAATCGATCTACGATGGCTCTACACGAGAGTCGGATTTTGAGTTACTACCACGACGAAGGTAGTACCAATAGATAGGGACTACTTAGAACTCAAGACACTGCTATTTTTTATCATCGTGGTCGAACCACACCTGCCACAATCCCTTGTATTTAGAGAGTATCATTGGAAGTTCCTCTCTATAGTTGAACCCACTCTGATCTAGAATTGATTCGAAAGCATATTTTTCGTCAACGTACAGCTCTTCTTTTTTTAACCATGTTTTAAGACCATGATATACTATATCATCCTTTTCGGGTTTCGTATAGATATACCAAAAATTGTGAGCACTCCGCAGTTTAGCTAGGGCGTACTTCTTTTGTTGATCATATGATAATGCTGGAGTATAGAATTTATTCATCAATTCAGTATTTACATCAATCCAAGACGGAGTTCTCCACCAAGCTACTCTGTTAAATCCAAACTGTTCATATTCACATCCTCCATTGACACCGCATTGTCCTCCTGCGTCAAAAGTAGTAATGATACAGTCAGAACATTCAGCCACTTTTTTACGAAAATCCGTCCCAGGTTCCATCCACCCTACAAATGCGATATCAAAGGCTTTTGCCTTAAGACATTCTATAAGAGAGGAATAAATGTAATCAGGATTATGTTTTCTAAATATGTTAAAAATTGAAGCATATCTTTCGACACCAATCGCAGTTGGGATAAAATCTCTTATTTTATCTAAAAAATCGCCATTCCCACATCCTATATCGATATACTGGGGGTTATCGGATAATAATTCTGCAATCGAAATTATACGCATTACGTCAACTTTTCGATACGTGAAATATGAACCTGCAAATAATGGAAAAATAAAGCGGGTGTGATGCATTGGAGGACTCTGTGCATTAAACTGCAAGTAGGCAGTATAAGCTCTATAGAATTCCTCTAAATCAAATAGCATATCTTTCGAGAGTTAATTGATTTATCATTATTATAATTCATAGTGCTCTTGGATTTCGGAGATGGCAAAGTTCTATTTCGCCAGCACACATTTAATGATTCACGAAATTATTCTAGAGTTTAAACAGTTGACATCCCCAAAACGCTTATTAACTCCGATCCTCTTGTTGGTCATATGGGTAGAACATATGAAGAATGGTGGAAGACCGTTCCTGAGGATCTTAAAAAAAGAACCCGTAAGGGCGATGAACAAAACAAGCCGTTGCTGAATCAAGTTAACTATGTTCTTTTGCATCTACATTTAGCTGGAAAGCATGATGCTAAGCCAAGTCATGCTGAGCTGAAGGATTGGTTACATAGTGGTCAAGTAGATGTACTTAGAATGACCAAAAAGTAAAGGGCACCCTTTTATTTTTCTTTACATTGGTCAAAAATTATTTTGCTTTTTTTATAACACTGTTTTGTGAGTAGCATAGTGTTTAAATACTTTAGAACGTATGCAACCATAGTGAATTAGAAGATGCCAATTGCTATAATACCAGACGTTGATGAACAAAGATGTATAGGTTGTGCTCTGTGTGTGGAGATTTGCACTGCTCTAGGGCCAGATGTTCTTAGAGTTAAACCAGTAGAAGGATGGAAAAGAGGGAAGGCATTCATCTTTTACCCAGAAAGGTGCATTTCAGATGGTGCTTGTATCGGAGTATGTCCAACACATGCGATATTTTGGATGAGACCTATGGAATACACGTCTGGACAACCAGTTCCGCTCCACAAGAATGGTGTATTCGATAAAGGTTGGGAAGAAGGTTAAACAAAAGCTTTCGCTGGCCTCGAAAAATTATCTCCCCTCTTACATTTTTGTAAACACATGTATTTGTTCTAGTATTTTCTGTTGTTCACATACGTGGCATTGGAATTCACAAGACGTTTTAGAACCTCTTTACAAACATTCGCGAAGATTATTTTAGCACGTGCTCACGCGCTAAAATTCACAACGACTTTGGTCAGATTTGTTAAGTCTTTGTCCTTA
>Ga0184619_10000827_pt1 | contig 10748 bp, 9 predicted proteins | sample PLM0_60_b1_FD_133146 | JGI IMG/M metagenome (GOLD analysis project Ga0184619, IMG submission 133146) | Groundwater sediment microbial communities from an aquifer in East River, Colorado, USA - PLM0_60_b1 | ecosystem: Environmental > Terrestrial > Soil > Riparian zone | place: USA: East River...
AAGCGTTGGCGTTCCTTCACGTTTCCTATGGTCAACGAACAGAAGCCCGTGAGCGTCGCGCGTTCGAGGAGATTGCGAGCCATTACAGCGTCGAAAAGCGCCTGGTTGTCTCGCTTGAACATCTCGCTCAAATTGGCGGCTCGTCGTTGACGGATACAAACATCGCAGTCCGCCCAGCTGATCTGGCGGCCCAGGGAATACCGACGAGCTACGTGCCGTTTCGCAATGCGCACCTGCTGTCGATCGCCACCAGTTGGGCCGAAGAGATCGGCGCCACTGCCATTTATATCGGCGCCGTGGCCGAAGATTCCTCCGGTTACCCCGATTGCCGCCCTGAGTTTTACGAAGCCTTTCAGCAGGTAATAACGCGTGGTACAAAGCCGGAAACCAAAATTGAACTCAAGACTCCCGTGATCGCATTGAAGAAGTCTGAAATCGTGAAGCTTGGGCAAAGACTCAACGCTCCGTTTAAACTTACGTGGTCGTGTTATAGAGAATCGGATGAGGCCTGCGGCGACTGTGACTCCTGCGCGCTCAGACTGCGCGCTTTTCGTGTTGCGGGCTTCAGTGATCCGATTGCATATGTGCTTGACAGCAAGAGGTTTGCTTATTAACGTTAGGCTGACCCCTGTTAGCAAATTACAACCAGTATTGGAGCCAAAGCATCTTATGGGCTCTCCCGATTAAGAAATCATCTCTACATACTCTTTGGAGGAATCGCTGATGTTTAGTAGATATCTCTCGCCCGTCCTGGCCAGCCTGGCGTTAATCGTCTCAATTGCTACTCTGACCTCAGCGCAGACTGGCGCACTGCGAGGTCACGTATCTATGAAGCAGGCGGATGGCACTGTAAAACCAGTTCCTGACGCGGTCGTCGACGTGTACCGCGTGGATATTTTTTCAAAGACGCCGTTCACGACAAAGACAAACAAGAAGGGCGAGTTCGTATACGCGGGTCTTCAGTATGTTGGTGACTATGTGGTTGTAGTCAGTTCGCCAGGCGCGCATGCTTACTGGCAACCGAGCATTAAAGCTGGAAGAGACGTGGATTACCCTATCGAGTTAGAGCCGGGAGATGGCAAACGTATTAGCGCGGAGGAACTGAAAACCCTAATGGCATCGTCGCGCGGCGCCGCACCTGCAGCGACCGCGAAGGAGTCTGCGGAAGAAAAAGCAAAGCGCGAGGAGCTGCTAAAAAAGAATGCGGAAATAATGGAGAGTAACAAGAAGGCTGAAGCGTCGAATGCAATCATCGAGCGCACCTTTAAAACCGGCAATGAAGCGATGAAAGCTAAGAATTACGACCTGGCTATAGCCCAATACGATGAGGGCTTGATCGCTGATCCTGAGCATCCAGGTGCGCCTTCTTTATTGACCAATAAGACCATGGCTTTAAACGCTCGTGCGGTTGATAAATACAATGCGGGGATAAAGGCTACCGACGACGCTACAAAAACCAGTAATACCGAAGCGGCAAAAAAGGATTGGCAGGCGGCGAGTGAATCCGGCGCAAAGGCTGTCGCTATGTTAAAGGCGACTCCGACACCGGCTGACGCTACGGCAAGCGCAAACGTGAAAACAAATCTCTACTTTGCGCTGCTGGCGAGGGCGGAGGCGACACGTCTGTTTGTTACAAAAGTCGACCCTAGTAAGGTCGACCTGGGCGTTACGGCGTACCAGGAGTACATCGCGGCCGAGACTGATCCAGTAAAGAAATCAAAAGCTGAGCACGATCTGGCGCAAATGCTTTTTGACGCCAACGTTTTTGACCGGGCGCTGTCTGAGTACCAAAAGATCCTGGCCGTTAATCCGGACGACCTCAACGCATTGCTTCGCGCGGGGCAGTCACTTTTCAACATCGGCGCGATCAATACGGATAAGACGAAGTATCAGGAAGCCGCGAACTATCTGGCAAAATACGTCGAAAAAGCGCCCGACACCGATCCGTTTAAGGCAGACGCAAAGGCCATCCTCGACACATTGAAGGATCAGGAGAACGTTAAGCCTGAGAAAACAGCCAGCCCAGTGCGGAGAACGCGCCGACCATAGCTGCCACAACGATAGACGGGAACTCAACGAGGCGCATCGGGAGAAATCTGGTGCGCCTCAAGTTTTGACCGAAGAGTTCATCCGGCTCGATTATTAGCTCACCTGATACGCCTCCAGTCATCTTTTCATCCGGTCACAGAGGATCATCTGCGACGCCCCCACCCGCCCTCTCATTGTCGTTTTGGCCTAATTTGCCCCGAAAAATTGGCCTTGACAGTGCGCCAGATCAACTTGTACTATGCTTGCCCAACGGTGTTTAGCACCGTGCCGCTGTCGTCCTAACTTCCAGTCTGCATAGCCTTTTCTCGCAGTTCGCTGGCCCTTCTCGTGAATCTTCTTTCAGATATCTCAACACCGGGGTACAAATGTCGGCAAAACTAGGCGAAATTCTCGTTCGGGAGAATCTCATAAGTCCGCAGCACCTTCGTGAGGCGCTTGATTATCAGCGCGAGCACGGAGGTCGTTTGGGCTTCAATCTGGTGAAGTTGGGGCTGGTCTCCGATGACATGATCACTGCCGTTCTCTCACGACAGTACGGCATTCCGTCCGTCAATCTGGAACTCTTCCAGATCGATCCCCAGGTCCTTCACCTCATCCCTCAGGAAGTAGCGCAGAAGTATTCGGTCCTGCCACTCTCGCGCGTGGGAGCCAGTCTCACCCTGGCAATGGTCGATCCCACCAACGTCTTCGCAATGGACGACGTCAAGTTTATGACGGGCCTGAACGTCGAGCCCGTGGTGGTTGCTGAGGCGAGTATTCAACAGGCGATCTCGAAGTATTACGGCACGTCCAAGGAAATTGAATTGTCGGGCTTCGGAGCGGACGAAGTGGTGGTGGATGCCGCCGTCGCTAAAAGCGCAAATGGCGGTATCACGCACGCAGATTTGGTCTCCCTTGACAGCATTGACTTCGATACAGACCGCACTGAAGACGTCGAGGTGGTTGAGGACAACGAAGAGATCGACCTATCCACTCTTTCCAGAATCAGCGAGGACGCACCGATTGTCAGACTGGTCAACGTGCTGCTGGTGGATGCTCTCCGCCGCGGAGCTTCTGATATTCACATCGAACCTTACGAGAAAGAACTTCGCATTCGCTTCCGCATCGACGGTGTCTTGTACGACGTGATGCGACCGCCTCTCAAGATGCGCGACGCCCTCATTTCCCGCGTCAAGATCATGTCTAAACTGGACATCTCGGAAAAGCGTTTGCCGCAGGACGGACGAATCAAGATCAAGGTCAAGGTTGACGCCCGCTCGCGTGAACTCGATTTTCGTGTTTCCACCCTACCGACCCTGTTTGGCGAAAAGGTTGTGCTTCGTCTGCTCGACAAAGAGAACCTGATGCTCGACATGACGAAACTCGGCTTTGAGCCGGAATCGCTCGTCAAGTTTCAACGAAACATCTCACGACCTTACGGAATGGTGCTGGTAACCGGTCCCACCGGAAGCGGAAAGACGAACACGCTCTACTCCGCGCTGCAGTCGCTCAATACAATTCAAACAAACATCATGACGGCAGAGGACCCGGTTGAGTTCAACCTCATGGGAATCAACCAGGTGCAGATGAAAGAGCAAATCGGCTTAAACTTTGCTGCTGCCTTGCGCGCTTTCCTGCGTCAGGATCCGAACATTATTCTCGTCGGTGAGATTCGCGACTTCGAAACCGCGGAGATCGCCATCAAAGCCGCCTTAACCGGCCACCTCGTTCTCTCAACCCTCCACACAAACGATGCTCCCTCCACCATTTCCCGCCTCATGAACATGGGAATCGAACCTTTCCTGGTTGCAACCAGCGTGAACCTCATTCAGGCGCAACGACTCATCCGTCGCGTCTGCAAAGACTGCAAACGCGAGCACCCTGCACCTCCCGAAGCGTTGATGGAAGTTGGCTTTAGCGCCGAAGAGGTGAAGACGCTCAAGACGTTCAAAGGTAAAGGCTGTTCCACTTGTAACAACACTGGCTACAAGGGACGAATTGGTCTTTACGAAGTAATGGAAATCAACGACGACATTCGCGAACTCATCCTGATTGGCGCTTCATCGCTGGAGTTGAGGAAGAAAGCGATTGAAGACGGCATGATCACACTACGCGAATCCGGCCTGCATAAAATTCGCGCCGGACTAACTACCCTCGAGGAAGTAGTCCGCGAAACGGTGGCCTAACGGAAAGAGGAAATATTATGTTGCGCACAATCACACTATCGCTGCTGATGCTGGCTACAGTAGTTGTAATGCTTCCCTTCGCCAGCTCCACGGCGCACGGTCTCGGTCAGAGTTACGCTTCTAAACAACAAGGGCGTTATCGTCGTCATTCACGCGCCTGGTGGCGACGTCATCGCGCCCGCATGCGTTTGCGCCGCGCCGCTGTACTGGCTCATCGCAACTCCCCGCTTGGTACTGTTGCTATTAGCTCAACCAACAGCCCGGCTGTTTCGAATGCTGGACTTCCGAAGTTGCCAGCCGGCTGGAACAATGCCGCCACAGCCAATGGAAGTGAATTGAGATTTCGAACCGAAGGCGCCGCGAACATACCGGGCCAGGGCACGCTCACCGTGGTTGCACGTAGTCGGCCAACGCCGGCTTACCTGACCCAAAGGGAACAACGCACGATGCTCTCCGGCGTTTCATTCTCCGACTTGCGGCGAATAGCGATCGACAAAATGATCAACGCGGGCGGCTGGGTAATAAACGATTATGAGCGCCAGGTTAACGGCGCGCGTGTGTTCGTAGTAATCGCGCAAACCCCCAGTGATGGCCGTTCACCGGAGAAGTCCTGGAACTTCTATTTTGCGGAGGTTGACGGAAAGATTTACAGCTTGACTCTAAATACGCCGGTCGAGTTTTCAAACCGGCTATCCATTGAAGGCGAGAAGTTCATCTCGTCACTCGCCGCGAAGGCGGTTGCAAACGGACAACCAGCAAACAAGTAGAACACACCGGTCACCTCGGAGTCTCCTGATGCCTTTAAACGACACTGCCCCCCAACTTTCCCTCTCCGAACTGCTGCGCAAGCTATCCGAGCTTGGCGGCTCTGACCTGCACCTCACTACCGGATCGGCGCCGCAGGTTCGTGTCGATGGACATCTCAAACCGCTCGATGGCTATCGCCAGTTAACCGCCGCCGACACGAAGCAACTGGCTTACTCAGTTCTTACCGATGCACAGAAGCATCGCTTTGAAGAAAACCTTGAACTCGATTTTTCATTTGGCGTGAAAGGTCTGTCGCGATTTCGTGCCAACCTGTTCAATCAAAGAGGCGCGGTAGGCTGTGTGTTCCGCGCTATTCCCTACGAGATTAAAGCGTTCGAAGATCTGGGATTACCGCCCGTGATCAAAACTTTGTGCGAGAAGCCGCGCGGTCTGATTCTCGTAACCGGACCTACTGGTTCAGGTAAATCCACCACGCTCGCGGCGATGGTTGATAAAATCAATCGCGACCGTCATGAGCACATTCTTACAATCGAAGACCCAATCGAATTTCTGCACAATCATAAGAGTTGCCTCGTCAACCAGAGAGAGGTCAACGCAGACACTCACGGATTCGCGGAAGCCCTCCGAACCGCTCTGCGCCAGGATCCTGACGTGGTGTTGGTCGGCGAAATGCGCGACCTCGAAACTATCGAATCAGCGCTGAGAATTGCGGAAACAGGTCACTTGACGCTGGCCACGTTGCATACTAACTCCGCCGCCTCGACCATCAATCGCATCATCGACGTCTTTCCGTCGGATCAGCAGTCACAAATTCGCGCCCAACTCTCGCTGGTGTTGGAAGGAATTCTCTGTCAGGCGCTGCTTCCCCGCGCTGAGAAAACCGGCCGAGCGATGGCGCTAGAAATTCTTGTTCCCAACAGTGCCATCCGAAATTTGATCCGCGAGGATAAGGTCCACCAGATCTATTCGATGATGCAGACGGGCCAAGACAAGTTTGGAATGCAAACTTTCAATCAGGCTCTGGCGACGCTTTATCACAAGCGCCAGATCACGTTGGACACAGCGCTGCAGCGATCTTCCAATGTCGATGAGCTGAAGGAACTGATAGATCGAGGATCCGGTCTCAACACTGGCAATGGCAACAAACCACACCCCAGCCCCTACGCCCAGGGCCGGCCTATCGGCGCTCGACCCCCCGCCAAATAGATTCAGTCTGGAGCTAACTAGCTATGCCTACCTACGTATTCAAAGGCCGCAACCGCCTCAATGAAATTGTCGTCGGTGAACGCGTCGCCGATAACCGCGACGCTTTGCGACAGATCCTTCGTCGCGAACAAGTTACTCTCACCTCAGTCAAGGAAAAGGGTCGTGAGATAGGGATACCCAAGATTGGCGGCCGGAAGAAAGTTAAGGCCAAGGACCTTTCAGTGTTTACGCGACAATTTTCAGTGATGATTGACGCCGGTCTGCCTTTGGTCCAGTGCCTGGATATTCTGGCGCAACAGCAGGACAACAAATTCTTTCAGCAGGTATTGCTACAGGTTCGCCAGGACGTTGAGGAAGGCTCCACTTTAGCAGCGGCGATGGCTCGTCATCCCAAAGTCTTCGATCAGCTCTATTCAAACATGGTTGAAGCTGGAGAAACGGGCGGTATTCTCGACCTGATTCTTCAGCGTCTATCAACCTTCATTGAAAAAATCGTAAAACTGAAACGAGACGTTATCTCCGCGATGATCTATCCTGCGGCAGTGGTCGTTCTTGCGATCGGCGCGGTCGCAGTGATCATGGTAGTTGTAATTCCGCAGTTTCAAAATATTTTCATGGGCCTGCTTGGCCCGGGTGAACAACTTCCGTTGCCCACGCGCATCGTGGTTGGGATAAGTAACTTCCTCGCCGGCTGGGGCGGCTTGGGTATTCTGGTTGCGATAATCGCGAGTGTGGTGGGCATTCGCTTCTACTACAAGACACCGAGCGGCAACAGGAACATTGATCGCATCCTCCTGAAGATTCCCATTTTAGGTTCAATCATGCAGAAGATCGCGGTGGCGCGCTTCTCACGCACGCTCTCGACGCTGCTTTCTTCAGGTGTGCCAATTCTGCAATCGCTTGACATCACCGCGCGTACAGCCGGCAATGTGATTATCGAAGAAGCGATTATCAAGGTGCGTAACGGTGTCGAACGCGGCGAAAGCTTCGTCGATCCGTTAAAAGCCACCGAGGTTTTCCCGCACATGGTGGCGCAAATGGTGGGTATTGGTGAACAGACGGGCGCCCTGGATGCGATGCTCGGAAAGATCGCCGATTTTTACGAACAGGAAGTAGATGCCGCGATTGCTAACTTACTGACGCTCATGGAGCCAGTCTTGATCGCCTTTTTAGGCGTCACCATCGGTTCGATCGTCGTTGCCATGTACCTGCCGCTGTTCACGCTAATCGGCAAACTCTCCGCAGCACACTAGTGCCTGCACGCAAAACCGTTTAGCGACTGTCAGAAACCAAAGCCCGCGATTTGCGGGCTTTTAGTTTTTTGGATCACGGGGTTAAGCCTACAACACGCCGATTGTGTTAGCCAGTTTCTTCTTGAGATTTAGCAATCGATAAGGATTGAAGAGCGGAGATAAGACAAATTGCGAATAGCGGAACCGTACTCACATAACTAATGCCAAGCATTAGGCGACAATGGTTAATCGAATCTTTCGTCCAAATCTCTTCCACCGCGCCGGCATGAGACTTAAGCAGTTCTTCGCACGGTATAGCGCCTTCCTTGTCCGGCCGACTTAACTGAGTACCAGCCAGGACCGTTCTGCTGTAGTATTTGCAGGTGCAGGAACCCTGCTTGTTCATGTAAGAAAAATAAGCGATCAGACCCAGGAGCAGCGTCACCGCCGTAACGATCATCCAGCCCTTGAGATGAGATTTCTGTCCATATTTTATCGTAAATATCAACATCAATATCACCAGGATGTTGACCATAAACTGGGCTAAATTCCAGATGCTCTGCTCAGTCTCTGGTCCTCCCATTTTTGGGGCAATGACAAATCCCGCAACTATGCCTAAAACCCACGCGCCAAACTGAACTACTACATCCGCCCAGTGATCCTTGAGTTCTTCCAGTATCTTCATAGCAATGCAGCGAGTACCGTCGCTCTTATGGTGCAATCAAGTCGATTTCAACTTCAGCTTGCCCATCCCCAAACTCTTTAGGCGTCTTTTCACCAGTAGCCTGAGTTCCGTCCGTAGCCTTCGTCCACATTACATATTTGCCTGGCGGCAGAGAGCGAGAGGTGGGAGTGCTAAATCTATCGAACGTTCGATACTGGCCTGTTTCATCTTTATAGGCATCTTTCACCCACCAGACTTGATACACGCCCTTTTCGGCACCGTCCTTCTTGGTATGCACGATTACCTTGATTGAATCGAACGCATTCTCCGGCATTTTCTCAGCATGAATCCTCTTCACCTCAAGATCAGCATTGACTGCGTTGAGGAATAGTTCATCATGATAACTAATCATTTCTTTGTCGCTGATGAATTCTATTCGTCTGGTGTACTCGCGAATACTTTCAGAGTAGTCCTCCGGAATCTCCTTTTTCCTGGTAAACTTCCTTAGTTCCTCAACATTTTTCACCGTCCGCTTAAGCAATGCTTTCAATTGTGATGTCCGACTCGTCGATTTCGCTTTCTGGACCACATCGGATGACTGTGCGGACGGAACACTTGAGGTCTGCGCCGACGTGGACCTTGCAGGATGACTAACGACAACGGACTTTTTATCAAGGTCGCGCTGAAGTTTATTGACTTGTTTTCCAAGCTCGGTGAAAACATCTGCCGCTGTTTCGCTTTGCGCAGTCGGGGTTGTTTGACCTTGAACAAGAGAAGTGCTCAACACAAGAATGAGGGCGAGTATTGTTATCCTCATTACTTACCTCCTGAGTATAGTCGGTGAATTGAGTCAAATGGTTACACTGCGACGATTTCCTTTGCTGGTACGGGCTGATTCGGATGAGACGGAGCAACTGGGATATCGCAGAGTGTGTGCGAAAGATAGGCGGACTATTGGTTTCTTGTCAATACGTAAAATGCCTTAAAAAGGGATGTCGAGAGTGTCTCGGTTTTTGACATATCCTCGAGGAAAGAATCAAAGTATCTCAGGCGGAAGGTCACTCATAAGGGACACTGGAGACAGCTGCCCACGTCCGACTTGATTTGCGACTCGCATGCCTGAGTATCCTGACATCGTTGTTTACATCGAGGCGCTGGAAAAGCGCATCTCCGGTCGCACGCTCGAGCGTCTGCAGATCGCGTCGCCTTTTCTCCTTCGTACTGCTGAGCCCTCAATCTCAACGGTCACAGGAAAGAAGGTTCTGGAACTTCGCCGGCTGGGTAAACGGATCTGCATCGGTCTCGAAGATGATCTTTGGCTTGTCATTCATCTGATGATTGCCGGCAGACTTCATTGGAAGGATGGCAGCGCGAAAACTTCAAAGCGCGATCTAGCCGGCTTCTACTTTGACAACGGCACCTTGACATTCACCGAGGCGGGCACGCAAAAACGCGCGTCGCTCCACCTTGTGTCCGGCGAAGCGGCGCTTCGCGAATTGGATCGGGGTGGCTTGGAGATTTTCGAGTCGGATAATCCTGCTGCCTTCGTCTCCGCGCTTCAGTCTGCGAATCACACACTCAAACGCGCGCTCACTAATCCGCGTTTATTAAGCGGCATCGGCAACGCATACTCGGACGAGATTCTATTTGCAGCCCAGCTTTCTCCAGTGAAGCTTACCCAAAAACTGACTGCCGAAGAGCTTGAGCGACTATATCTCGCGACGCGCGCTACCTTAAACGATTGGGTTGAACGGCTCCGCGAAGACGCGGGAGAAAAGTTTCCCGAGGGCGTTACAGCATTCCGCGAAGGTATGGCCGTTCACGGGAGATACAAACAACCGTGCCCTCGCTGCGGCGCGAAAATTCAGCGCATTCGCTACGCATCAAACGAGACTAACTATTGTCCAGCCTGCCAGACCGGTGGAAAGTTGCTCGCGGATCGCGCACTCTCGCGTATCCTGCGAGACGACTGGCCCAAAACTGCTGAAGAGCTGGGATGAGTGGGGCTTAAACTTTGGAGTGCGCTGACCTGTCAGCGCTTTGGTCGGGTGCGACCTATCGGACCTTCTTCATTTCCTCGGAAGACTAATCATGACTAAGCAAGCACTGTCTCGCATCGAAGACGCAACTGAAAAAGACGTTCCGCTCATCCTGCAGTTCATTCGTGAGTTGGCCGAGTACGAGCGCGGCGCTGACAGAGTCTCAGCGACTGAAGACGTGCTGCGCTCCACGCTATTCGGCGGCCAGCAAAATGCGCATGCCGTCATTGCTTACCGCGGTCAGGATCCGGTCGCTTTCGCGATCTACTTTTTCAGTTATTCCTCATTCTCCGGATTACCCAATCTTTATCTGGAAGACATATTCGTGCGTCCAGCACATCGTGGGTTGGGCTTAGGTAGTGAGTTGTTCGCTTTTCTGGCCCGTCGCGCGGGCGAGCGCGGCTGCGGCCGCATGGAATGGTCAGTGCTTAACTGGAACGAGTCAGCAATAGGGTTCTACCGGAGGCTGGGCGCTGAGCCGGTAAGCGACTGGACCGTCTTCCACTTGACGAAGGAAGACATGGAAAGACTGGCGCGGGCTGGTTGAAGCCGTTAGCCGAGAGGATGCTTGTATGGACAGTGGCGGCAGCCGCTTTCGCAGCAGTAACCGCGCTTGAGCAGAAAA
>Ga0184619_10000828_pt1 | contig 10745 bp, 6 predicted proteins | sample PLM0_60_b1_FD_133146 | JGI IMG/M metagenome (GOLD analysis project Ga0184619, IMG submission 133146) | Groundwater sediment microbial communities from an aquifer in East River, Colorado, USA - PLM0_60_b1 | ecosystem: Environmental > Terrestrial > Soil > Riparian zone | place: USA: East River...
ACTTGAGGGTATTGCTGCCGCGAAGAATTTTGCTGCCTGCGGCCAGGTGGTCTGCGTTGGGAACAACAGCTCGCGCGAAGCTGACGGCAGAACCGGCGTTCACCAGTCCGGCGCCTTGAGAAAACAAAGATTGCGCTTTGCTGCCGGCGTTCGGCAACCGCTGCGCAGTCTTTACGAGGATAGCCTTAATCAGCGACGGGGTGAGTGACTTGTTTGCCTCAAGCATCAACGCCACTGTGCCTGCTATGACGGGCGCTGAGAAAGACGTTCCTGAATAGTTGAAGTAAACGTTTCGCGCGGCGCTGGAAGACGCCGGCTGAACCACGCGAGCTGGATATTCGTTGGCCAGCGTAGGATTCACTTCCTGCGACATAGCCGCAACGACGCGGCGTCCCGGAGCAACGAGGTCCGGCTTGGCGAGATGATCAAAACGCGTTGGTCCTTTGGAGGAGAACGAAGCAACGGTGTCGTCTGAACGGCGCACCGTCTCGTGGCTGTCGGTGGCGCCTACGGTGATTACATAGGGACTATTGCCGGGGCTGCCGACCGCGCCATAGGCCATCTGGTATATTGCCGAACCATCAGCGTTGTAACCGGTGATGACTTCGGTGCGGCCCAGATTGCCGGCACTGCAAACAACGACGATTCCTGACCGGACAGCCAACTCAACCGCTTTGCAAAGAGGATCCGTGTGAAACGATTCGCGCACCGGCATGCTCAAGCTTAGGTTGGCCACGCGAATGTCATAGCGCTCGCGATTTTGTATCATCCAATTAATGGCTGCCAGCACGTTGCTGGTGCGGCCTACGCCCTTCTCATCAAGCACGCGAACATCCACCAGGTTCGCGCCGGAAGCTACACCGGCGTAGTTTGCAGCATAACCACCGGAGGTTGCGCCACTCCCTGCGGCTACGCCAGCTACGCCGGTACCGTGGCCATCAGCATCACCACTTCGCTTGCTGCCGCTGAAGTCGACGGATGCGATGACTCGAGACTTATTATTCGTTACGAAGTCGGGGTGATTTGCGCTGATGCCGCTATCGAGGATCGCGATCGTAACGCCTTTGCCGTCGAAACCTGGCGCGCCGGCTTGACCCGCCAGCACTTGCGTCACACCCGTCGTATCGTTCGTCAAATTCATTTGCGCTTTGACTGGCCGATCCGGAGCGACATACACAACATCCGGACGAGCGGCGAGACCTGCAACCTCGTTCAAGGGAACGTCGGCAACGATCGTGTTGAGTGCATCGTAACTGGCGCGCTTACTTCCATGTGCCCGAGTCAACGCGCTGTCATGATTTGCGGTTGGCGTGCCCTTCGTTTGAATCAACACGCGCACGGTGGCGGTCGAGCCGTTGGTCTTTGAAAATTCCGGCGCCGCTTTCTTTTCCACGTGACCCTGTTGATTGCCAGTACGGGGGGCTGCAGATGCGGTCATCGCCGGCGCCAGGGTTACTGCCACCAGGCTAATGAGGCTGAGATAAGCTGAGATTTTGCGCAACATTTTGATTGTTCCTTTCGATGGTCGTTTCTGCCAAGTGACCTCAGCCATTTCAACAAGTGTGCCACTTCCTGGAAACACTTTTACCCTCTTCCAAGTTGAAGAATAATTAGACTTAAGCGCGATGTAAGGTAAACGACTAGGTTTGCCAGGGAAGAATGGCGATTTGGATACGCGGTATCCAAAAATGCGGACCCTTGTGAGAAAAATTAGAGTTTTTGGGGAGTTTTGGGCAAAGTTTGAAGGCGATGATCTACATGGCAACGAAATATACAGTGGTTACCGAATATCCACTAAAACGGCTTTGCACAGAAAGTCGGGTTTTGAGGTGACTTCTTGTGCAGGTTGCTCCCTTTTTGTGCAGACAAACCGTTAAATGGTTGCAACAAATACGGCAATCCGTATAGTTGGCCCATGTCGAACCCACCTGTTCAACCTCCCGAAAAACCAAAAGGTGACCCTGCAGGTAAGCGTCTCGCCAAACAGCGGGCGTTACTTCTTGCGGAAGCTACCCGTGCTGCACGGGCTTTAGAGGTGCTTCTAAAGCGCGCAAACTACGATTTCTCTGCCTGTTCTGAACTCATAAAGAAGGTTGCTGAACAAGAGCATCAACAAGTTCAAAAGGGCTTCGGACGGCTTGAATCCCGCAAACGCTTCAAAATAGGTTCCGCCCACCCCTTGCTAGAGAACAGACCTCGAAGCGTTTTATATATTGATGAAAGCGGGAAGTCGGAGCCTCAGCCCTTAGATACCGCTCCTCCATTTTTCGCCTTGGCTTCGATTGCGATTGCTGAAGAAAAAATTGACGATTACAAAGCACTTGCGGATGAGATTAAGCAAGAGTTTTTTAAACGCACGGACATCACATTCCACGAACCTCACATGCGGCATAGGGAGGGATGGTTTTCTTTTGGTGGCGACGCCGCACGACAGGCCCAGTTTGACGCAGCGATAAACAATATGTTGGAAGAGATCCCGTTTGTTACGTTTGGGGTGGGGGTGAGAAAAGAAGCGTTCAGGAAAGAGTTTGTAGACAGCGGGGTTGATCCTTACCTATCGACAGACGTGTACGCGGTCGCCATATTGATGCTTCTCGAACGTTATATTGATTATTTAGCGTCCCAACAAAAGCACCGATTTGGCCGCGTCATATTTGAGAGTCAGGGTCCGCTAGAGGACGCTACTCACCAGCTTGAATACGCCCGCATCTTGTTAGACGGTTCGCAATGGGTTCCAGATTCTGCTTTCCGCGCATGGCTTGAAACAGGCTTGAGGTTCCAACCCAAATGTGGCTCTGACCCTATGGAGATCGCGGACATGTTTGCCCGCGATCTCTATGAGTGGATACGGGGCGACTGCAATACCCCGTCTAAACGGTGGGATTTGTTTAGCAAAAAAGCTTACGTTAGAGACGATGGAATGATGGGGAAATTCGGTATCAAGGTGTTTCCCGATTCCGACATTCGGGAGAGAATAGAAAAGCATCGTGCGGCGTATGGAGCGATACCCGCGCCCTAAAACCTAAAAGCGCCCCGCCTCTTGTAAGAGACGCGGCGCCGATAACGGAAGTCCGCTATCCACTGGCGGCACCTTAACAAACCACTTTAAGCCTGTCAAGCGGCTTTAGTAATTTTCCACAGATCTGTAACATGCTACTCATTAAGTGTAATAAATTGGACGTTTTTGGTCAAGCGTTTTCTGTGAATTTCATGAGGACAGCCTGTGAATAACTTCAGTTTTCACTGGTGGAGGGAGCCTCTGCCCAGAACTCCGGTTTGATGTTCAACTCAAACATCGACTGAATCAAACAGCAAAGATTGTGCGCCAAGATTTTGCAGAGGGCTTCGTTGATCTGCGCCGTTTTGGTTTTGCTTCTCAAGCTATCGCCAAACTTCGCCTTGATCATGCTGAACGTCGATTCGACATTTGACCGTTTGTGATATTGCTGCAAGAACCATTTTTGATTGAAAGAAAAGTAGTGATACATCCGACGCCATACCGCATTGCCACTTTTCTTCGCGGGTGCGCTATTGCTCTTGAACGGAATGTAAGGCATCGCCGAGTGGTCTAAAACCGTTTGAAGGTTCGCCGCTGATAAGTACGCTTTGTCTGCGGATACTTCTTGCATCACGAAATTCTTGGCCGTTGCGTCAACTAACTGCTTAAAAAACGGGCTATCGTTCGCGTAACGATCACTGATTTGAACGGCGGTAACTACATTCGTTTTGACTCCGCACATCAAATGTACCTTGATCCATTCGCGCTTAGTCATTAGCTGCGGATTCGTATACTTCGCATCAACCCACTGGAAGAAACGACAAGTTGAAAAGCCGGATGAATCAACGGCAAAGTCTGACTCAATCGCTTGAAGCGGCAAACTGCTTTCCTCAATTAGCATTTCAAGGTAGGGCGTTAATACTTCGCTCTCAAGGTAATTAGAAATGCTGTTGAAGTGGGGAACCTTTGAAATATGGCCTTTCGCGTGAGCGTCGCGTAGATCACTCATGAACCGACGCTGAGATACAGTGCTGTACACCTTGAATGTCGTCGCAAAAAGCATTTCCTCAAACGGCAATCGCTTGCGCCCGACGGTCTGCGACGGTTCGCCCACACCCTTGCACAGTTCGCGCAAGAGAGTTTGAAACTGATCCTTTTCGTTCACTTGAGCCGCGTTGTAAGCCGACCATTCTTGACTATAGGTTTTCTTAACTGTGACAGTTTCGCTCACGGTCTGCGTTTGTCCGTCATCTGTGAACTCGCGCTGAATCGTGAACTCAACCGCGAAAATGTGTTTGCACTTTACGTTGCGCGTCTCGTGGTCTGGACAGGTGCAATGCGGGCTCGAAATGTCCGGCTCCACTGTGTAGTAGTTAGAATTGCCATTCGACTGTGACGGTACAAACCATCGGTCACCACTTCGCTGTAGTTTCGCCTTTGCTGCTATTTCAAGACCGCGTTGTTCTCTGCCGTTATCTTCCATTGTGTGCCTTGCCTTTCATTAGGCGATTGACTCACAATGGCTTTACCGGAGACTCACTGCGAGCAATCGCGTTGGGTTTTCAAATTGGCCTTGACGGTTCGCGCCGTCAGGGCCTTTTCAGCTACGGGAAGTATATTACTCATAGGTACATACTAAGTCAAGGAAATAATGACTTGCGCTCATATACTATTAGGTATATAGTCGCGTTATGGCTTCAAAACAAATTAAAGTAATTCAGTACGAGTGTGAGCGATGCGAGCACAAGTGGATACCGCGTGATTCCGAAAACGAGCCCCGCGTCTGCCCTAAATGCAAAAGCCCGTATTGGAATCGACCTCGCCAGAACACAAGGAAACGCTAAACCGGTTTCAGGGTTGATTTTCCTGATCTGGCTGAAATCGGAAACGCTACCGGCTGGCTTCCCTCTGTCTTGGGGTTAGAAACGGAGGCAATGACCAACCTGACCAAGTAAGAATCAATTTCAGCCAATGGTAATGATAGGTCTCGTGCTATCACGCCCCTCGTTACTCCTTCGGATCGTAATGCGCTAAACACTTTCTCCAATAACTGTGACGTGTCACGGGGACTGCCATCCGGCTCTCCACTCTTATATCCCGTCCGGCTTAGTTGGACGCAAAAACTTCGATATTGCCAATCAGTAATGATTTCGAGTTTGTGTAAACGATAAGCCAGCGCGAAGGCCGAAACCCCCCACCGCTTTTTTAACCTATGAATTACGTTAATCGTGATCGTGCTCGGAGGAGGTACGTGACCATATACGTCCCCACGCGGCATTAACAACGCTCCCGCAAACCGATCCGCTTCGGTCTCAACTTCACGCTTACGAGAGCTTCGGGGTACGCCGTGGGTGTGCATAGTCAGGTGGCCCAACTCGTGCGCGGCATCGAACCTCGCATGTTCTGCTGACTTCTTTGTGTTTAGAAAAACAAAAGGAGTCTCTTTCTTATGCCAGAGCGAAAAAGCATCAACTGACCGACTATCAACGGGAAGTGAGAATACTCGGACACCTCGTGACTCCAGTAGATGTACGGTATTTGGTATTGGGCGCTCTCCCAGCCCCCACTCAGTCCGTAGCACGTGCGCCGCCGCTTCAGGTTCAAACCCTCTTAACGATGGTAAGTCGGGAGTAGGTAATTCAAACCGAGTCTCTATCCAGTCGTAAAGCGATTTCGCAAGCGTACCAGCGGCCAAGGCGGATTCACGTTGCGATGCTGTCATTTTAGTTAATGCCCTGAAACTAGCGGCGTCACAATCCAGTGGTTCAATATCCGGCCCAAAGAAAAACTCGACAGGGAATTGTAGCTTGTCTGCCAGGATAGAAAGGTGTTCGTCCGAAGGAGCGATCCCCTTCACTTTTGACTCGTAGTAATTGAGGCTTCTAAGACTAATCCCTGACTCAAAAGCAAGTGTCGTCTTAGACAGTCCTCGACGTTTACGGGCTATGGCTAGCCGTGAAGCGTTAAACTCCATTTGATACCCACCGACAGTTAGAATTTGTTAGGCGCGACGGCGAACTTCGAAATCTATGGACACATCCCCACCGTCGTCGCTGACTTCGCCTGTTGTCACAAGCGGATCAAGATCAAGTGGCCCGATTATGATGCGATGCCGCCAATTTTCAACGTGACCGCCATCGAACTCAGCAGGGAGCGACAACTCAGCGAACAGCTTATCGCTCTCGCGTCTTCTAACTAGCATCCACGTGATTCGGTTTTCGGCAGCTTCCATTTCCTTAGCTTTTGCCTTTGCTTCAGCCTCAGCCTCAGGAAACAGATACATGTGCATCCAATTGCGATCCACCGCTTCCCTCGTCATGTTGCCTTTTGGATACTTCAGCCTTGGCCTAATAAATGGCCTTGCTGGATCATAGATACCCGTTTCCTTGTCTCCGGTCGCAACCGAAATTGCTATCGTCTTATCGGGATTGACGACCGTTGAAAAGTTGCCAGTGTCGTCTTTGGTCCAATTGTGGATCAAAAGAACCTCGCGAAACCTTCTCACCGATCTTGCCCAAGCAACGATTCCGTGAAAACATGGTGGGTCGTTTGGGGTACATAGAGCGCGCTCAGTTTCGCCAGCGAGTAGCGCCTCAATTACTTGTTCCGGCGTTAACCCTAAAGCAGCCAGTTCATGACGAACATCAATCACGCTTGTTGTTACTTTGCAAGTTGCAGCGTCCATTACTAACCTCATAGCAAACAAATTAGCCCGCCCGTAGCTCGTTGCGCAAAATTATGTCTCAACTGAGACGCGAAATCAAGCAATACCTTGTGGTTGAGGTGATTATTTTTGCGGGCTATAATCCCCGCGTCCAAATGAAAGGATGGTGACTTATGTTAACCAAACTTTTGGGCGAGCCTGAGCCAGAATCTCAACTGCTGGAACCAGTAGCGGCAGACGCATCTCAGACAGGCTATAAGCGGCATCTGGGTAAACTTCGTGAGAACAGAATGGCAAGAGGCGTTTTGCTGAGGCAGCGGCGTCGCTAGGAACGTCCTGTTTCTTCGGAACGTAACCGCAACGCGGTAAGGTAAGGTGGGCGTAACAACGCCCAGAGCTACTGGAAAAGACTCTGCTCAATCCTAGTGGGCGGGGTCTTTTTCTTTTCGTCCCGACCAAAGCTCCCTTGTGCAGATTTCGGCCCTCTTGTGCAGATTGGCGCTTTTGTGCAAAGCCCACTAAAACACTAAAACGGCTTTGCACAAAAAGTCGTGCAGCTAGGAAATCCACCGCGGACCGCAAGACCGCAGCCCGCGGTAGCGGGCGACAGCCCAGGATCACGGTAAACGCTGTCGCCCGCTCCGCGGGCTGGGACGCGCTATCCACCCTTAGAATTCTTCTCGCTTCATCAATCTCGACTTTTTGTGCAAAGCCCACTGAACCACTGAACCACTGAGTCACTGAGCCACTGAGCCACTGCACTTCAAACTCCCAAGGCTTCCACCCGGGAGTTGGGCTTTGAAAGACTTGGGTTTCCTGGAAATAGCAGGCGTGATTGCGGCACGTTCCCTGAGTGTTGTCGCGTGGAGTTGGGATTTCGGCGAGTGTCGAACTGGAAGGGTTAGGCGCTGGCGCTAAGTTGATAGCGTTCGAGTTTGAGGTAGAGGCCGCGGCGCGTGAGACCGAGTTCCCGCGCGGCGCGCGAGATGTTGCCGCCGTGTTTGCGCAGGGCGTCTGCAATCATGCGGCGCTCTACTTCTGCCAAAGCATCGGCGAGCGTCACGTTTTGCAGGCTACCTCCGGCCATTGAACTCAATGTGGAAACAGAACTGCTTGGCGTGGTCGGCGACGAGGTGCGCTTTAGCTCGGGAGAAAGTTGCTCGGGAGTGATCACGGCCGCGTCTTCGGCGCGGGCCACCACGCGCTGAATCTCGTTGCATAGTTGCCGAACATTTCCCGGCCAATCGCTGACCATAAGTAGGTCCACGGCCTGCGATGTCATTTGAATATTCTTACGGCCAAATCTCGCCGAATAGTGATTGATGTAGTAATTGACGATGGTGGGAATTTCCGAACGTCGCTCGCGCAATGGCGGCACGCGCAACCTGATCACATTAAGCCGGTAATAGAGATCTTCGCGAAATTTGCCCTGCGCGACCATCTCCTCGAGATCAGTGTTGGTGGCCGCGATGATGCGCACGTCCACTTTGATAGGACGCTGTTCGCCCAACGGTTGAATCTCGCCTTCCTGCAAAAACCGCAGCAGCTTGGGTTGTACATCCAGAGGCAGGTCGCCAATCTCGTCGAGGAAGAGCGTGCCGCCTCCAGCCGTGCGAATGACGCCGGCCGAATCAGTAACGGCGCCGGTGAACGCGCCGCGGCGATAGCCAAAAAGGTAACCTTCGGAAAGTTCTTTCGGTACTGCGGTGCAGTTGAAGGGAACGAAGACTTTGGAACGGCGTGATGAAAGAGCATGAATCGCACGGGCAACGAGCTCTTTGCCAGTTCCTGATTCTCCCGTTACCAGTACCGTCACATCTGACGATCGGATCTTGTGGACTTCCTCAACCAGCTTGGTCATCGCGGGACTGGAATGAATGAAGCCGGGCATAAGACTGGCACCGGTAAGTTCTGCCGGCTGCTGCACGCGTGAGCCTTTTTGCGATCCCGCCCGCAAGGCACAGACGTCCATGCCAAGCTCCGCGACGCGCATCAATGGATCGAGAGAAAGGCCGCCGGGAAGTTTCGCCCGATTGCGGGGCGAGAGATAAAGCGTTGCCGGTTGCGCATGCGAGGGACGAAGGTGCAGTAGCACAGCGTCATTCTTCTTTTCAAACGCAGCCCGCGATTTCTCATCTGCAGTTTGGTCCATTTGGTTCGCAAGCTTTGCGCTTTCGGCCGGCGTGCAACCCTGTGCAATAACGACTCGTTGCTCGTTTTGGTCGCCGGGCTCCGTAATCATGACGCATTTGGCGCTGGTTTCCTGGCGCATGATCGCTGCCAACTCGCGCAACAGAAGTTCGCGCGAAGTCACTGCCTCAGCGAGACGCAGCGTAAGTAACTGAGTTAATGCTGACTGTTCCTCGCTCCTTTCGGGAGTGCTGCGATCGAGATTCGCCAGCGCGGCTTCCGCGCGCGTTTGATCAAGCCTGGCTCCCAACTCGCGAAAGGCATTGACCGCTCGCGATAGATGTTCGATGGCGCGACTCGGCTGGCTCACCGCGTACGCGCGCCCCAATTCGCTGTGGGCACGTGCGGCGCGATAGCGATCGCCAAGCATGTCAAAGATGGAAAGGCTACTTCCGAAGTGTTGAGCCGCCGAAGAAAAATCCGATTTGAGCATCGCCAATATGCCAAACAGTCTTTGCGATTCTCCGGCAAATCCCATGTCAGTTGCAGATTCAGTTGTTTCCTCGTCCAGTTTTGCGAGTTGTTGCGAACATTTATCAGGTTCGGCGTTTCGCAGGTGCGCTTCCGCGAGGATCAAGCGCGAATCTGAGACACCTTGTCGATCGCCGATCGCCTCTGCCATCGCCAACGCTTCCTGCGCTTTGGCGAGAGCCTTGACATGATCTTCCATGGCGAGGTAGCAACGAGCCAGCGTTCTAAATGCCTGGCATGCATACCATTTGTTTCCGTCTTCGGTGGCCAGCCCAACTGCGCGCTGTAAATAATCCTTGGCGTTGTCCAGCTCGCCCCGCAACATTAGCAATTCGCCAAGGGAGTCCAGGATCATCGGCACTTTTTCAGCGCATTCATCGGCTTCAGTTGCCAATTCCAGCGCGCGCTGCAAAGCCTCCTGGGCCTTTCCCCACTGCCCAATCAGGATCAAGTTAATACCGAGATTGTTGTAACCGTCTGCCGCAGTGGCCTTGTGATCGGTGCGTTCGTAGTAAGCGATACCCTTTTCGAGATAGCGAATTCCTTCCTGCGGCCGTTTCAGAAACCAGCAAACACCGGCCATGTTTGAATAGATTCTGCCCAGGGTATAGCTTGCCGGATGATCGCCAACGAGCTTTAGCGCCAACTGCAAATTCTCGAGTGCGGTTTCGTAGTCGCCTTCCTGAACCTGGGCCAGGGCAATGCCAAAGTACGCCTCTGCCAAACCACGCCATTCACCTGACTGACGAAAATGCTCCAGCGCTCGTTGCGCGTAATCAAGCGCGATAGGGTATTCACTGATGCTGCGATAGACGCGCGCGAGCGCAGCGTAAATCGGGCCGATATTTTGTTCAGGTGTCGCTTCAAACTCGCGCAGCGTTCCTTTGAGGATCGAGATCGCTTTTGGGTGATCGCCATTGTAGTTGTAGGCAAGACCAATCTGTACTCTCAGCGACTGAACAGCTTGCTGATCGAGATTTTCCTTTGGTTCCGGTGATTCATACATGGCGACTGCCGCCAGCGACTCGCGATACTGCCCCTGCATTTCCAGCGCAGTCGATAAAGCACAACGGGCCAGTGCCAGAATTGAAGGATTGTTTCGCGCGGCGGCGATAAGAGAGGCGAGACGCGCTTTTGCTTCAGCAGACAAGCCCTGATCCAGCAGGGATCGAATCTCGTCTAACTCTTGCATCAGGTTCTGGCTCGCCGCCTGTGACGAGCGTGTGCTTAGACGCACGCGTGCATCGGCGAGATCGACCACACCTTTTCTGCTTGAGGATGGTTTTGGCGCCGAATCCCCGATTCCGGAGCCTGCTTTTTTAGCCATTCAGTTCTTCTAAGACGCTCAATTCATAGAGCTTTTCATGCCGAACAGCGATTTAGCGGCGGAAGGTTTTTAACGTGATCGCAATTCCCCACAAA
>Ga0184619_10000831_pt1 | contig 10733 bp, 10 predicted proteins | sample PLM0_60_b1_FD_133146 | JGI IMG/M metagenome (GOLD analysis project Ga0184619, IMG submission 133146) | Groundwater sediment microbial communities from an aquifer in East River, Colorado, USA - PLM0_60_b1 | ecosystem: Environmental > Terrestrial > Soil > Riparian zone | place: USA: East River...
ATTGCCGGTCACTTCCAACGGCATTTCCTGCTGCTGGGATTGGAGGGCGGGCTGATCGGCGGAGGCAGCGCCATTGCATTGTTTGCGCTCGCCGAACTCACCAGCGGCCGGCTCGTCGGCACGGCGGGGGGTGACCAGTTCACCGCCTTGTTCGACAGCTCCTCGATTGGGGCGCTGGGGTACTTGGCGGTGCTGGCGCAAGTCGGCCTGATTGCCTTCGTGACCGCCGCCACCTCCCGCTACACGGTGAATCGCACGATCGAAAGGATTTATTAGTAAAACTGACGACCAGTTACGTTGCCACCGCGCCGCCGGATTTTGCGATATGATTGCGAAGGTGGACGAGATATGTCGACGGTCCGATCCAACACCGATGATGGCGCCGCTGAGGTGCCGTCCATGACGCAGCCATCCGCGCGCGCTCCCCGCCCGCTGCTGTGGCGGGTCGGCTGGTCGACGTTCTTGCTCTGCGCGGCTTTGGTGCTGGCGCTGGGAGTGGGGTTCCTCTGGTTCATCTGGCGCGTGCCGGTTGAGGAAGCTCCGCTGACCCGCAATGCCGACGGCATCGTTGCGCTCACCGGCGGTGCGTCGCGCATCACCGATGCGATCGAGTTGCTGGCGTCGGGTCGTGGCAAGCGGTTGCTGATCAGCGGTGCAAACCGTGCGACCAATTCGAATGAGATTTCCCGGCTCAATCCGGAGTTCGAGCGCTGGGTGCGTTGCTGCGTCGACTTCGACCGCTCCCTCAATACGCTGGGAAATGCGATCGAAACCAGGCGCTGGGCGGAACGCCGCGGCTTCCGTTCGCTGATCGTGGTCACGTCGAACTATCACATGCCGCGCGCGCTTGCCGAGATCGCTCACCAACTCCCCGATGTCGCGCTCGTGCCCTTTGCTGTCGTGACGGACCGCCAGCGCGCCGAACCCTGGTGGAAGGGCGGTGCGACGGCGCGGCTGATGGTGACGGAATACGTGAAATATGTCTTCGCCAAGCTCCGCATGGGGCTCAATCCCGCCGGCACCGCGGGCGCTCCGAGCTAAAGCGCGATCCCGAAGAGTTGCAGACTTTTCAAATAAGGTCATGCGACCAGGGGATAGAACGAAGTCGCGTTTCGACGTAGACCATTCGCTCCTGTTCGACAGTCGTTGCGATAAGGTTTGCTCGTGCTCGTCATTCGGTCGGTCGTTTTCAACGTCCTGTTTTATCTCAATCTGCTGGTGCAGCTCATCGCTGCCTTGCCGACGCTGGTGATGCCGCGCGGGGGCATTCTCGCCGTCGCCAGGTTCTGGGCGCGCACCAATCTCTGGCTGCTGCGTGCGATTTGCGGCATCAAGGTCGAGTTTCGCGGGCTGGGAAAAATTCCTTCCGGACCCTTGATTGTCGCCTCCAAGCATCAGTCGCTGTGGGAGACGTTTGCTCTGCTGCTGATCGTGCCGGATCCGGCCTACATCATGAAGCGCGAACTGATGTGGATCCCGTTCTTCGGCTGGTACGCCTGGAAGGCTGACATGATACCGGTCGATCGCAGCAAAGGCTCGCAAGCACTCGCCGATATGAACGCTGGCGTGCGCCGCGAGCTCGCGCGCGATCGTCAGATCGTGATCTTTCCGGAAGGGACGCGCCGGGCTCCCGGCGCCGAACCGAAATACAAATACGGGGTGGCACACTTGTATGCCGGGATGGACGTTCCATGCCTCCCGGTCGCGCTCAATTCCGGTCTGTTCTGGCCTCGCCGCGCGATCCGGCGCTTTCCGGGAACGGTCCTCGTCGAGGTGCTCGATCCGATCCAGCCCGGCTTCGACAAGGATGTGTTTTTCGAGCGGCTGCAGCGCGAGATCGAAGGCGCGACCGCGCGTCTTGTCGCCGAAGGCGCGCGTGAGCTCGCCAGGGGGACGCCGGGCGCCTCGGTCGCGTCGACATCCTGAGAGCGCGCCGCTCTCCTGGTATTCACCCCGCCGCTGTGCGCGCCCCTGGCAGCATGAGACCGTTGGAAAGCGCTGCAGCGGTCAGGAGGACGACGGCCGCGAGGTCGCGCTCGCCTCGTGTGTCCCCGCGAGCCGGGCGGCGAGCAGGTGCAATTGGGTCTCGCGATAGCCAAGCTGCTCGAGCGCACCGACCGTTGCAATGACGTAGTCGCGGTTGGCGCCGGACTGGCCATGCCCTTGCCGCACGTGATGCAATTGCTGCTCGAGCGAGAGCCGCCCGGCGTATTGCACATGCCCTCGATCCACCATGTAGCAGAGCCCCGGCACCCGCCGCTCGGGCTCGCGCTTGAGCCAGATTGGACGTATGCGTTCGCGGTAGACTGAGGTCACCTGTTCGCGCGCCCGCAGATAGGTGATGGTGTCGCCGCGCTCCCTTGCGGGCACCCGGTAGGCGATGCCGCGACAGGCCCCGCCATGGTCGAGACCGAGCACCAGACCCGGGCGCTCGGGCGTTCCACGATGGACGAAGGAATAGACGCAGAGTGCCCGATGCGCGCCCAGGAGCCGCGCCTCAACCCGCTCCGCGAAGGGAAAATCCGGCCGCCACATCAGCGAACCGTAGGCGAACACCCAGAGGTCTTCAGTAGCGTGCGCGGGATCCGGATCCATGGCTGTGATATCGAAGAATATGGCAGCCCGCGCAAGCGGGGTTTACCTCCCGGTATCAGCCTCGTAATGCGATGAAAATGACTTTGAAACGCCGCAATCGGCGCCTTGGAGAAGGCGCCGCCGGGGAGGGTCCGGCAGTCACCACCTCGGCCGGCTCAGGAGCGCAATAAATGTCCCATTCCAGTTTCCTCGCGGCTGCCCCCCGCCGCCGGCTCTGGCCGTTGTTTATTCCGCTCGGTCTGGTGGTGCTGCTTGCGATCGCGTGGACCGCGTTGTGGTTCTATGCCTCCGGGCGCGCGGAGACGAAGATTGCTGCCTGGCGTGCGGCCGAGCGGCAGGCCGGTCGCCTGCAGAACTGCGCATCCCAGTCGATCGCCGGCTATCCGTTCCGCATCGAGGTGCGCTGCGGCGGCGCCACCTTCGAGCTCAAGGGCGCGCCCACGCTGCAGCTCAAGCTGCCGGTCGTTCTGGCCGCTGTCCAAGTCTATGATCCGAAGCTGCTGATCAGCGAGTTCAGCGGTCCGCTCGAAATCGCCGAGCCCGGGCGTCAGCCAGCCGCCATCCTCGATTGGACGCTGGGTCAGGCCAGCGTGCGCGGCCTGCCATCCGAGTTCGAGCGCGCGTCGCTTGTGCTCGACGCTGCAACTGTCCGCGATCCCAGCACCGCCGGCGACGGCATCGTCTTCAGGGCGCAGCGTTTGGAACTGCATGGTCGCCAAGCGTCCGGGTCCAGCGCCGACAATCCGGTCGTCGAAACCGTGCTGCGCCTCAACGCCGCCGTCGCGCACAAGCTCCATCCGCTGGCGGCCAAGCCGATCGATGCCGAAATCGCAACCGTGCTGCGGGGGGTGATCGATATCTCGCCCAAGCCTTGGCCGGTGCTGTTCAAAGAATGGCAGGCGCGCAACGGCCAGCTTGAGATCATCAAGGCGCGCGTTTCGCAGGACGACGTCATCGCGGTGGGTGCGGGCACTCTCAAGCTCACCGCGCGCGGCGGACTCGACGGCAACCTCCAGGTCACCGTGGTCGGGATCGAAAAGCTTCTCAAGATGTTCGATATCGAGCGAATGATGTCCGAGGGGCAGATCGGGGCGACGCTGAGCGCGCTCGATCGTTTGATTCCGGGGCTTGGAGGAATCGCGCGGCAGAACGCGGCTCCCAGTCTGGTCGCGGCGCTCGGGCAGAAGACGGTGCTGGAAGGCAAGCCGGCGGTGGCATTTCCGGTCCGCTTTAACGACGGCACGGTTTTCCTCGGACCGTTCCAGGTGGGTGTGGTGCCGCCCGCGTTCTGAACCGCGGAACGGCGCCGGCGCCCGCAGTCGCGACGTCGAGATTCACGACGCCTGCCGCCGCCATATCGTGGCGGGCATTGGAGCATTCCACGTCGCCCGGCGCCGTCAGTTTTCGTCCGCGTAGGGCCGCGGCACCGGCGCGTGCGGCAGGTCGGGATGAGGGCGTCCGAAGTCGGGCGCAGGCGAGTCCTGGCCGATGTCCACAATGCCGCGGCGGATGGCACGCGTGCGGGTGAACTGGTTGAACAGCGTCTCGCCGTCCCCGTGGCGGATCGCGCGCGTGAGCGTGGCCAAGTCTTCGCTGAAGCGGCCGAGCATTTCCAGCACCGCGTCCTTGTTGGCCAGGAAGACGTCGCGCCACATCGTCGGATCCGAGGCCGCGATGCGGGTGAAGTCGCGAAAGCCGCCGGCCGAGAATTGCAGCACCTCGGAACGCGTCACCTGGCTCAGCTCATCGGCGGTGCCGACGATGGTGTAGGCGATGAGATGCGGCAGGTGGCTGGTGACGCCGAGCACGAGATCGTGGTGCTCGGCCGACATGGTTTCCACGTTCGCGCCCAACAAGCGCCAGAACGCCGCGAGCCTTTGCACCGCAGCTGGATCGACGTTCGGCGGCGGGGTGAGAATGCACCAGCGATTGACGAACAGCTCGGCAAAGCCCGCGTCCGGCCCGGAGTTCTCGGTGCCCGCAACGGGATGCGCCGGCACGAAATGCACGCCCGCGGGAATGTGGGGCGACATATCCTTCACGACCGAGCCCTTGACCGAGCCGACGTCGGACACGACCGCGCCCGGCGCAAGATGCGGGCCGATCTCGGCGGCGACCGTGCCGCATGCGCCTACCGGGATCGAAACGATGACGAGATCGGCGCCTTCGGCGGCGGCGGCGTTGGTTTCGACGACCTGGTCGGCGAGGCCGAGTTCCGCGATCCGGCGGCGCGTCGCGGCCGAGCGGGCAGTAGCGATGATGGACCCGGCCGCGCCTTGCGCACGCGCCGCGCGTGCGATGGAGGAGCCAATCAGGCCCATTCCGATCAGCGCGACACGGTTGAAAACAGGCTTCCCGCTCATCTACGGCCCAAGGTCTTTAGCGCTCAGGAACTCCGCCAGCGCGCTAACGACGAGGCGGTTCGCCTCCTCGCTGCCGACGCTCATGCGCAACGCGTTCGGCAACTTGTAGGCGCCGACGCGACGCAGGATCAGGCCGCGCTGCGTGAGAAAGGCGTCGGCCTCTTCCGCGGTGCGGCCCTTGGTATCGGGGAAGTGGATCAGGACGAAATTCGCGATGCTCGGCGTCACCTCGAGCCCGAGCTTGCGAATTTCGGTCGTCAGCCACGCCAGCCATTTTTCGTTGTGCGCGCGGGACGCCTCCACATGCGCGCTGTCCTGGATCGCGGCGATCCCTGCCGCGATCGCGGCCGCATTGACGTTGAACGGTCCGCGAATGCGGTTGATGGCATCGACGACGTGCGCCGGGCCGTAAAGCCAGCCGAGCCGCAGCGCCGCGAGCCCGTAGATTTTGGAAAACGTCCGGCACATGACGACGTTCTCGCAAGTTGCGACTAGTTCGATCCCGGCCTCGTAGTCGTTGCGGCGGACGTATTCGGCATAGGCGGCATCGAGCACCAGCAAGACATGCGGGGGCAGGGCGCCATGCAGCCGCTTCACCTCGTCGAACGGCACATAGGTGCCGGTCGGGTTGTTGGGATTGGCAAGGAAGACGATCTTGGTTCGCTCGCTCACCGCCGCGAGGATCGCGTCGACGTCGGCAGTGTAGTTGGTCTCGGCGGCCACGATCGGCTTGGCGCCGGAGCCGAGCGTGGCGATGGGGTAGACGAGAAATCCGTGGGTGGTGTGGATCGCCTCGTCGCCGTCACAGAGATAGGCGTCGGCGATGAGGTTCAGCAGATCGTCCGAGCCGGCGCCGCAGACGATGCGGCCGGCATCGAGCCCGAAGGCACGTCCGATCGCTTCGCGCAGCGCGGTCGAGGCGCCGTCGGGATAATCCTCCAGGTGCTCGGCGACCGCGCGATACGCGGCGATGGCTTTCGGACTGGGGCCAAGCGGGGTCTCGTTCGACGACAGCTTGAACACGCGGGCGACGCCGGGGGCCGTGCTCTTGCCCGGCACATAGGGATCGATCGCGAGAACGCCGGGACGCGGTTGCGGACGCTGCAGAGCGGACATTTCACGAACCTTGCTTGCTCTCATGCTCCGCGGGAGGAGCACCCAGTCATTACCGAAAATATCCTGCGCTCACAGTGCTTCATCGCCGGTTCTTGGATCTCCCGCCTGGGCGATGGCAGAATTTTGATCACCGGCCGGTCGGGATCGGTCGTGCGCCTTCGGCCGAGACCCTATAGCGGGTCGCGTGGCTTCCGACGAGGGCCGAGGCACGTACCGAGGCGCCGGCCTCGACCAGCGAATCGGTCACCCGCCGGATGTCGCCACCTGCGGGCACCGATATGAGCAGCGCTGCGCCGTCGAACGCGCGATCCGGCGCCGCGATCACTTCGGCGAGAGGGTCGAGCGCCTGCGTCGCCGCCGTGCTCCAGCCGGCAACCCGCACGCTCCACATCTCGACCTCCTTGACCATCGAGTCGGCCGCGGCGCGCGAAACGACGAACACTGGCGCGGCGGCCGGATGGTCCGCGCGATCGACGAAGGGCAGCCGTGCGATGATCTTCGGGGCGGTATCGAACTCGAGCGCATTCCACCATGCGCCGGTGCCCGCCACGCCGAAGGCCGGCACTAGGCCGAGATCGCCCTTGGAGTCGGAGACGGCCGCGACGACGCTTGCCGCGCCCATATGCGGCACGAACGGCACGGTGAAGCCAAAATGAAAGCGGGCAGAATCGCGCATCGCAGCGTCGCCCGCCGACAGGTCGGCGTGGACCGAGAACGGCGCCTGCACGTAGGTAAACGTCGAGATAATGACACGCCAAATACTCTCGACGGTGTCGAGCGGCAGGATCCCTTTGTGACGATCGACCAGCCGTCGCATCATTTCCGCCTCCCGCGCGGGGCGGAACGCGGAACCGGACTCCTGCGTCTGCTTCGCTGAGATCAGACGATCGATGATCTCGGCGCGCTCCATCAGGAGCCCATGCATCATCTCGTCGATGCGGTCGATCTCGCGCCGCAACTCGGTGAGCGAAGGTGTCTCGGTGCGGGATGGCTTCGTCATCGTGCTTCTTCGCGCTCGCGATAAGACCCCTCCGCGGGCGCGGCATAGATAGGTGGGGTAACGGGTGAAAGCAAAGAAAACATTGACAGCAGCGCCCTGCGGCCTATCTAAGCCGGTCGCGGCGGCCCGCTTCAAGGTCAGCCGTGCCGAGTCATTCCGCTTCGCCGGCCGGGTTGTTTAGAGATGGTCGAGGCCGATTTCAGCGTCGCACTTGATGCCGCCGACCGCGCGCGCGAGGCCGATAGCCCCCATTCGCCGGTCGTGCGTTTCGGGATGGACAGTCCGCTCCGGCTCGACGCCGGCATCGACCTCGCACCGTTCCAGATCGCCTACCAGACCTACGGTACGCTCAATGCCGAGCGCAGCAATGCGGTGCTGGTGTGCCACGCCCTCACCGGCGATCAGCACGTCGCCAACCTGCATCCGGTGACCCAGAAGGCGGGCTGGTGGGAAACCATGGTGGGTCCCGGCCGGCCGATCGACACCCAGCGCTACTTCGTGATCTGCCCGAACGTGGTCGGCGGCTGCATGGGCGCCACCGGTCCGGCTTCCACGAATCCGGCTACCGGCATGCCGTGGGGGCTCGACTTTCCGGTCATCACGATTCGCGACATGGTGCGGGCGCAGGCCATGCTGCTCGACCATCTCGGAATTGCCTCGCTGTTCTCGATCGCCGGTGGCTCCATGGGCGGCATGCAGGTGCTGCAATGGTGCGCGAGCTATCCGCGGCGGGTGTTCTCCGCGCTTCCGATCGCGACCTCGACCCGTCATTCGGCGCAGAACATTGCCTTCCACGAGGTTGGCCGCCAGGCGGTAATGGCCGATCCGGAATGGCGGCAGGGGCGCTATTTCGCGGAGGGCAGCAATCCGCGGCGAGGCCTCGCGGTGGCGCGCATGGGCGCCCACATCACTTATCTTTCAGACGCGGCGTTGCACCGTAAGTTCGGTCGCCGATTCCAGGACCGTGACAATCCCACGTTTTCCTTCGATGCCGACTTTCAGGTGGAGAGTTATCTGCGCCACCAGGGCATCAGCTTCGTCGAACGCTTCGACGCCAATTCCTATCTCTATCTCACCCGCGCGATGGACTATTTCGATCTCGCCGCGGATTGCGGCGGCGTGCTTGCGCAGGCGTTCAAGGATACGCCGACGCGATTCTGCGTGATCTCGTTCACGTCGGACTGGCTGTTCCCCACGTCGGACTCGCGGGCCATCGTGCACGCGCTCAACGCCGGCGGCGCGCGCGTTTCGTTTGCCGAGATTGTGACCGACAAAGGCCATGACGCCTTTCTGCTCGAGGAGCCCGAACTATTCGCCATCGTGCGCGGCTTCCTCGAAGGCGCTGCGAAAGCGCGCGGCCTTTCACCGGCGCGGGCATGACAATGCTCACGCGCCTCAAGCAGGACCTGACCATGGCGGACGCGGCTCGCACGCACGGCGGTGCCCGCGTCGATCTGGTCGTGGTCGCCGAGATGGTGGCGCCGGGCGCCAAGGTCCTGGACGTCGGTTGTGGCGACGGCGAACTGCTGCGTCTGCTCGCCGAGACGCGGGGCGTCGATGGGCGCGGCATCGAACTGTCTCGCGAGGGCGTGAACGAATGCGTGGCGAAGGGTCTCGCCGTGATTCAGGGTGACGCCGACACCGACCTGTCGGACTACCCTGACGATGCCTTCGATTACGTCATTCTCTCGCAGACGCTGCAGGCGACACGACACCCGCGCGTGGTGCTGGAGCATATGTTGCGCATCGGCCGGCACGCGGTCGTGTCGTTTCCCAATTTCGGACATTGGGGTATCCGCCTTCAGCTCCTGCTGGGCGGACACATGCCGCGCACCGACAACCTGCCGTACGCTTGGTGGGACTCGCCCAACATCCATTTCTGCACCATCAAGGACTTCCGCCAGCTCTGTCACGTGGTCGGCGCCAAGATGGAGAAGGCGGTGGCGTTCAATCCCTGGGGACGTGCGCTGCGCTTGAACGCGCCGTGGTGGTTCTGGAACCTGCTCGGCGAGCAGGCGGTATTCTTGTTGAGCAGACGGGAATGACCGGGGCGCCGGCGACGTAAAGCCGACGAGATCAGCTGCGCAGCTTATTGCCGTGAACGATCTCACCGGCGTTCACCACCTCGGCATAAACTCCACAATTGGCGTGGCCGAAGCTTCGCATCAGCGCGTGCGGGATCGACAGATCACGAATGCCGGTGTCGGGATCGACGTCGATCGCGGCACAGCGCACGATCCGCTTGATGATCCTGAGCCGCGCCGCCTTGCCGATCGCGATCTCCTGCCCGACCAGATCGAACTCGCGCCAGGCTGGCCAGTCCGTCACGTAGAGGTTGGCGCGAAAGCGTAGCGGGTGCACCGGCATCCCCACCAGATTTTCGATCGCGGCCACGGACGCGAGATTGACGATCGACACGACCTTGCGGGCAACGTCGGAGAAGCTGAAGCCCGGCGCGTGCAGCAGCCGTGGCGGCCCGCGAAGCTCGTCGGCGCAGAAGTCGGCGAAAAATCGCTCGATCGTCGCGCGGCCGTCCGACGTATGCAGGTCGCCGCGCGCGGCTTCGCGGCCGTCCAGTTCGATCGCCAGCGTGTGGTTCGCGTCCTCGTAGCGGGTGCGCAACCTCGCCAGCCGCTCGTTGCGCATGAGCATCAGATAGCGCTGCTTGGGCTGGTAGCGCGGGGCGGCGGGGTCGAAACCCGAGGGCCCATTCTCGATGGCATAGAGCCGGTCGGCCGGCAGCGTCTCGCCGACCGCAAGCTTGGTCCCCGTGAGCGCCTCGGGGGAAAGGCCCTTCACCGGATAGCGGTAGATGCCGTGGATGCTCGGAATTTCGGCGCTCATGCCAGGCTTGTAAGCCGCCGAGCCGCCGCCTGCCTAGGCCGCGCCCGAAAATCCGCGACCGGCTCTACCGCCGCAAATTGTGAGTTCCCACATAGGATTTGCCGGCCGCCATTCGGGGTTGGCGCCATTGATCGTTCGCGGTTAATTGGCTTAGCTGGATGCACTTTCGTGCCGCATGGGCGGAGGGGCAGGCCGAGGGAGACGTTATGGATTTCGAGAAATTCACGGACCGCGCTCGCGGGTTCGTTCAATCTGCCCAGTCGCTCGCGCTGCGCGAGGGCCATCAGCAATTCGCAACCGAGCATCTGCTCAAGGTTCTGCTCGACGACCCCGAAGGCTTGGCCAGTGGCCTGATCGATCGCGCCGGTGGCCGGTCGCGCGAGGCGCTCGCGGCGGTCGAGGCCGCCCTCGCCAAGCTGCCGAAGGTCTCGGGCAGCGGCGCTGGCCAAGTCTATCTGGCACCGGCGCTTGCGCGTGTATTCGATCAGGCGCAGAAGGTCGCGGAAAAGGCCGGTGACAGCTACGTAACCGTCGAACGCCTCCTGCTGGCGCTCGCGCTCGAGAAGGACAGCGAGGCTGGAAAGATTCTGGCGCGCGCCGGCGTCACGCCGCAGAACCTCAACGAGGCCATCAACGCGTTGCGCAAGGGCCGCACGGCGGACACGAGCTCCGCCGAAAACGCTTATGACGCGCTGAAAAAATACGCGCGCGATCTCACCCAGGCCGCGCGCGACGGCAAGATCGACCCCGTGATCGGGCGCGACGAGGAGATCCGGCGCACCATCCAGGTGCTCTCCCGCCGCACGAAGAACAAC
>Ga0184619_10000832_pt1 | contig 10724 bp, 8 predicted proteins | sample PLM0_60_b1_FD_133146 | JGI IMG/M metagenome (GOLD analysis project Ga0184619, IMG submission 133146) | Groundwater sediment microbial communities from an aquifer in East River, Colorado, USA - PLM0_60_b1 | ecosystem: Environmental > Terrestrial > Soil > Riparian zone | place: USA: East River...
CGGCCCGGCGGCGTCATTGAAGTATTTTCGCGCTCAGGCCTCTCCATCATTGGATTCAAAGTCCATCAGATGAGCGTTGAGCAAGCGGAAGAATTCTACGGCCCAGTGCTGGCCGTTCTTGAGAAAAAGCTCGGCCCAAAGAGTGGCCGCGAAAACTGGGAAAGCATCGTCGAATTCATGGCCGGACGAAAACCGAGCGGATGTCCGCCCGAGGAACGTGACGCTCCCGGGACGGAAAAATCGATTGCCATTGTTTATCAAGGCGTTGACGCCGTCCGCAAGATTCGCGATGTCCTCGGCCCGACTGACCCGGCCAAAGCCCCGCCAGGCTCGATCCGGAAAGAATTCGGGCAGACCATCATGATCAACGCCGCACACGCCTCGGATTCTCCTGAGAACGCAAAACGCGAAATGGGAATCGTTCGAATCGACGAGAATAATTTCAAACCTCTAATTGAAAACTTCTATCGGCGCTCATAGCTTGCGCTCCACTTTGAATCATCCCACAACCAGCCCTACTCCTATGGAAATTTCCGAACGCGCCGCTCAACTGAGTCCTTCGCTTACTCTTTCAATCGATAGCAAGGCCAAAGCCATGAAAGCCGAAGGCATAGACGTCTGCGGCTTTGGGGCTGGCGAACCGGACTTCGATACACCCGAACACATAAAAAGGGCAGCTATTGAGGCGTTGGAGGCCGGCTTTACCAAATATACGCCTAGCGCCGGCATTCCAGAACTGCGTCTGGCGATTGCAGAAAAATTGACTGCTGACAACGAACTGAATTATCGCGCGTCGCAGGTCATCGTGAGTAACGGAGCAAAGCATGCGTGCTACAACGCGATCCTCGCCACATGTCAACCCGGCGATGAAGTCGTCATCCCAGCGCCCTATTGGGTCAGTTATCCGGAGATGGTCAGATTGGTAGGCGCCGAACCTGTAATCATCCCAACGAGTGAGCGCAACGGTTGGAAAATGCGCGCCGAAGACTTTGAGAATGCGATGACCCCTCGCACGAAGATGTTGATCATGAATAGCCCCGGCAATCCAACCGGAGCGGTTTATACGCGTGAGGAATTGCAGGCGATTGTCGATGTCGCAGCCGAAGAAGACATCTACATTCTGTCAGACGAAATCTACGAGAAGCTCGTCTACGACGATGCGAAACACGTAAGCATCGCATCGCTTTCCCAGGCAGCGTACGACCTGACGATTACAATCAACGGCTTCAGTAAATCCTATGCGATGACCGGTTGGCGTCTCGGTTATTTGGCAGCGCCAGAGGACGTGGCCAAAGCAGTCGATTCCATCCAAAGCCATACCGCATCCAATCCTTCTTCCTTCTCGCAGTATGGTGCACTCGCCGCTTTAAAGGGCGATCAACAGCCGCTGATCGATATGCGCGAAGAGTTCGATATGCGTCGGAATTACATGTTTGATCGCATCTCGAAGATTTCCAACGTTACCGCGGTTAAACCAGAGGGCGCATTTTACGTGCTTGTGAACATCAGTCAGCTTGGTTTGACCTCGCAAAATTTCGCCGATCGCCTGCTGAGCAAAGCCAACGTCGCGGTCGTTCCGGGAGCTGCCTTCGGTGATGATCGCACTATTCGGCTCAGTTACGCCACCAGTATCGACGTTATCAAAAAGGGCCTCGACCGCTTCCAAGACTTTTGCCGCACACTGTGAGTGGAACGCGTTGTCCTGAACGCGTTGCTAAAATAACTGCGCCTTTGGCGCCAAATTAACTTCGTCTTCAGGGAAGCCGACCCACCTTGCGCTGTCATTTTCTAGCCTTCTAGTGTTGCGCGATGCCTGGACACCTGGCGCTCATTCTCCACACGCATCTTCCATTCGTTCGCCATCCGGAACATGAGCATTTCCTCGAAGAAGACTGGTTCTTCGAGGCGATGACCGAGAGTTACATCCCATTGCTGCGAATGATGCAGCGCCTGATCGATGAACGTGTGGCGTTCAAGCTGACCATGTCGATCACGCCCACGCTCTGCGCAATGCTGCAGGACAAGCTGCTTTGCGAGCGCTACCTGCGGCATCTCGACCTGTTGATCGACCTAGCTGCGCGCGAACGAAAACGGAATCGCAATCACCCGCAGCTTCGCGAACTCGCCGACTTTTATTTCAAAATTTTTCGCGAAACCCGGCGCTTTTTTGTCGATGAATTCAAATCCGATTTACTTACCGCTTTTCGCCAACTGAAGGAAAGCGGCGAGCTGGAAATCATCGCCTCGGCGGCTACGCATGGCTTACTTCCCCTGCTCCAGTCCGCGGCAGCCGGATCGCCCGAAGCAGCTCGGGCTCAGATTCTAATCGGACGCGATGTTTATACCGATCTTTTCGGTGCAGGCCCTTCCGGGTTTTGGTTGCCCGAATGCGCCTACGCACCGGGTCTGGAACCTATTCTGCAAGATGCGAACATTCGCTGGTTCGTTCTCGATGCGCACGGCTTACTATTCGGAACGCCGCGGCCGTGCCGCTCGATTTATGCACCTTGCTATACGCCGGCCGGGCCGGCGGCTTTTGCGCGTGACCGCCATGCAAGCAGGCAGGTTTGGAGTGCACAGGGAGGTTACCCTGGCAACGCTGCTTACCGTGAATTTTATCGCGACGCCGGATTCGATCTTTCATTAGAACACTTGGGGCCAGTTGGCCAGGGCACCCGGAAATTTTCCGGCGTAAAATATCACCGCATCACCGGGTTCGGGAATGAGAAGGAATTTTACGATCCAGTTGCCGCCGAAGAAGTGGCCGAGTCGCAAGCCCTTCATTTTCTTGAGGAACGCCGGCGTCAGATCTGTGAAGTTACGACTGCAGGGTTCGATCCCATTGTGGTCGCTCCTTTCGATGCCGAATTATTCGGACACTGGTGGTTCGAAGGCCCCCGTTTTCTTGAATTCTTGATTCGCAAGGCTGCGAACGAACGGGATTTTCACCTCTCGACACCGAGCGAATACCTGGCGACGAATCCCACGCAGCAAATTATTGAGCCAGCAGCCTCAACATGGGGCGAGAACGGTTACTTTGAAGTCTGGCTGAATCCAAGCAACGCGTGGATTTATCCACAGCTGCATATTGCGGCAGATCAGATGAGCGAAGCTGCATGCAAACATGTGGAAAACTGTGCCGTGCTTACCGATCGTGCGCTCAAACAACTTGCCCGTGAACTTTTACTGGCTCAATCCAGCGATTGGGCATTTCTGATCAAGACCGGGACAGCCAGCGAATACGCAACCAAGCGCACGATCGATCATCTTTCCCGGTTCAATCGTTTACACCATCAGCTTGTCACAAATAATGTGGATGAGGAATTTCTGCGTGACTGCGAATCGCGCGATAATCTCTTTCCGAACGTAAACTGGCGTTACTACATCCCGGCCACTTGTCATTCCGAGTGAAGTCGAGGAACCTCTGGCTGTTCTTTTATACCTTGTTTTTATCAAATTGAAGATGTCTCGACGCCGCTCGACATGACAGCAAAAGCCAAGACTGCGACTCTGATGGCGCTCTTAGCCTCTGCTGTTTTCGCTCAAGAATCGCCAACTCCAGCTCCATCGCCGATAACCGAAGAATCTCCGGAGTTCTCAATCTCGCCGGCCGAATCTGTCACGCCGTCGCCGGTGCCAGAGCAAACGCCTTCGGCATCGCCCGCGAGAAGCGTCCGCATCAGTTTTGTGCCGCCACCATTGGAAGGCAGGATCAGCCTCGGAATCTATGATGCGGAAGGCAAGCTGGTACGCGTTTTGCATCAGGAATCGGCCCTGGACGAATTCAAGATCGGCGCCGACGCACTGATGACACAATGGGACGGAAAAAATGACAATGACGAAGATTTACCCGCCGGAAGGTATCACGCGCGCGGTTATTTGGTTGGTCCGCTCAAAGTGGAAGACCTGAGCCAAACCGCAGCGTCTCCTCCCGAAAACAACTCGAGTGCAAACGTCAAAGTTAAACTCGCGTCAAATCCGCTGGCCAACGATAAACGGGGGGTTGTCGAGCTGGCCGCGGGGTTTGATAGCGACGGAAGTTACTTGAAAACACACGACGATCTGCCGTTGCTCACTGTAAATGAATCGCCAAACTTGATTCGTGTATCGATTATGAAGAATGGAGATAAATCGGTCGATATCTGGCAGACCGACGGCAACAGTTTTCACCAGTTCCGCATCTCGAATGTGGACCAGATGATGGCTTTCGATTGTGGCGAGTTCGAATTGAAATGAGCTGTAGCGCGGTGTTTTAGTCACGCCACAGCCCTGGCGCAGGTAGATGATCGCCGTCGATTCCAAAGAACGCTGCTCGCCGCCGCTACAAGTCTGGCCATAAGACAAAATCTCTGCTAGTTAAACGCCGATGCCTGCTCCCGAGTTTCAACATACAGTTGGTAAGACCGCCAGCTTTAGCGGCACCGCACTGCATACCGGTGACAAAGTCACTCTGAAATTGCAGCCTGCGCCGGTAGATCACGGAATCAAATTCAAACGGAAAGATTTGCAGGATGAGCCGACAATCGATGCAAAGATTGAGAATCTCAAAACAGTCGAGCGCGCCACAACAATCGGTGAAGGCTCGGTGCGCGTGCACACCGTGGAACATATCCTGTCTGCGCTCTCGGCAATGGGCGTGGACAACGCCGTCGTGGAGATGGACGCAAACGAACCACCAATCGGCGACGGAAGCGCGCAGGCTTATGTCGATCTCATCAAAAAAGCCGGCGTCACTGCGCAGGACGAGCCACGAAAATTTTTCGACGTGCGCGAGCCGATGCACGTGGAAGCGAAAACGGGCGCCCTGCTTGTTTTGCTCCCGGATGACAAATTTCGCATCTCATGCACCCAAGCCGGACCGAATAACCGGTTCACGCAGTTTTTGTCGATGGAAATCACTCCCACGAGCTTCGAGTGCGAGATCGCTCCGGCGCGAACGTTTGTTTACTACGAGGATGTTGAGCCACTCATGGATAAAAACCTGATCAAGGGCGGCAGCCTCGAAAACGCGATTGTCGTGCGCGGCGAGGCGGCCTTAAGCAAGGAACCATTGCGTTTCCCAGACGAATTCGTACGGCACAAGATCCTCGATATTGTCGGCGATCTCGCGCTAGTCGGTCGGCGTATTCGCGGTCACGTCGTGGCGGTCAAGCCCGGACATGCTGCGAATGCGGAATTGGCTCGAGCGCTCGCTCGCGAGCAGACCCGGAGAAGCGCGATGAGCGCACCACGCGCGATCCCAATAGGCGATTCCGGTCTGGACACTGGCGAAGTGATGAAGATCCTTCCGCACCGCTACCCTTTTTTGATGGTTGACCGGGTCATTGGCTTTGAGGGCGAAAATAAAATTACGGCCATAAAATCCATCACGATTAACGAGCCGTTTTTTCAGGGGCATTTTCCCGGTCACCCCGTCATGCCTGGAGTAATGCAAGTAGAAGCGATGGCGCAAGTGGCCAGTATTCTATTGTTCAAATTGACGAAGACTTCGAGTCGTGTCGGCTATTTCATGAGTGCGGACGAGGTGAAATTTCGCAAACCGGTTTTTCCGGGCGACACGATTTTCATTCACGCCGAGCTAACGAGAGCGCGTGGCAATCGCATGGCGAAAACGAAGTGCTACTGCGTAGTGAACGACGCAATCGTTTCGGAAGCTGAACTGATGTTCACGTTCCTCGACAAATGAGCGAAGGGCGGATTCATCCGACGGCCATTATCGATCCAGGTGCCGAAATCGGCGCGGGAACAATCGTCGGGCCCTATTCCGTAATCGCAGCAGATGTCGTGCTTGGCTCAAACTGCTGGCTCCAACATCATGTGACGCTCTGCGGACCGATGAAAGGCGGCGAGAAAAACAGATTCTACGCCTACTGCTCTATCGGCCAGCAAACGCAGGACCTAAAATATCGCGGCGAGCCCACTTATCTGGAAATTGGCGACGAAAACACCTTTCGCGAATTCGTGACAGTCCACCGCAGTACCACGAGCGAAGGCAAAACGCACATCGGTAATCGCGGGAACTTTCTCGCTTACAGCCATATTGGGCACGATTGCACCGTGGGCGATCACGTCATTTTTTCCAACAACGGCACGTTGGGCGGTCATGTCCAGGTGGGAGATCATGCAGTGATTGGCGGGCTCACCGCCGTACATCAATTTTGCCGAATCGGGCGATTTGCCATTACCGGCGGCTGCTCGAAAATCGTGCAGGATGTTCCGCCGTTCATGATCGCCGACGGTAATCCGGCGGAAATTCGCGGGGTTAACCTGATCGGATTGGAACGCAAAAAGTTTCCTCCTGAAAGCGTGAAGCTAATCAAAGAAGCTTTTCGGCTGATTTACCGCTCGAAATACAACACGCGCCAGGCACTCGACGCGATGCAAAAAGAATTATCCCAAACGGAAGAGATCACCGAAATCATCCGATTCATCGAACAAAGCCAGCGCGGAATCGTTCGATAAGATTTTAATCACCGCCGCAGACTCGATATTAGAATCTGAGCTTCAATCCGTCATACGCAACGCGCACACCAATGGGAAGCCGGGATTCTGCGGCCTGCGGAAGATCGTGGCAGATGTGTGTAAAGTAAGTCGATTCAGGCTTTACGCGCGCTGCCGCATCCAGGGCCTGCCCAACGCTTAGGTGTGTCGGATGCGGTCTATCGCGAAGCGCGTCGATGATAAAGACTTTCACGCCAGAGATAAGATCGACAATCCCATCCGGTACGGCGCTGCAATCGCTTAGGTAGGCAGCAAGTTTTTGGCCCCCGCGCGAGAAAAGATATCCGTTCACCAAGGAGTCGCCATGCGGCACCGGCAGAGGAGTGATCAACGTCTCGCCCAGTTTAAACGGGGCATCGATAACGTGGGGCTCGGGTTTCAAGTAATATGGAACCGGATTGCTCGTGTTGAACGCGAACCTAAACACGCGCTCCAGGTCGGCCATCGTTTCGGCTGATGCATAAACCGGCATCGAGCCCCGCGCTTGCGAAAATCGCCGCAAATCATCAAAGCCCATGATGTGATCGGTGTGCGAGTGCGTGAAAACGACCGCATCGACGCGCCGAATATCCTCGCGCAGTGCCTGAGTCCTGAAATCTGCACCGGTATCCACGACCCACGAGCATTCCGGCGTTTCGATATAGATCGAGGACCGCAGCCGTTGGTCGCGTGGGTCCGGTGAGCGGCAGACATCGCAATCGCACCCAATCATCGGCACGCCTTGTGATGTTCCGGTGCCGAGAAAGGTCACCGTAAAGCCCGACTTGAGAGTTGAAGGTTGAATTGGCAAGCTCTGAGTCTTAGCTCTCAACTGATAACTCTCAATCTTTCAATGCCCGCCGTCCTGACCTTGTTGCGAATCAAGAATCTTGCCCTCGTGGAAGAGCTCGAGTGGCAGATGGGGCCGGGCTTTATCGCAGTGACTGGGGAAACTGGCGCCGGTAAGTCGATTATCATTGGCGCATTGCAACTCTTGCTGGGTGAGCGCGCGGATAAATCGCTCATTCGCACTGGAGCTGATCTTTGCACCGTGGAGGCAGTTTTTAGCGGAAATGACCTGCAGAAATTAAATCCACAACTTGTCGAGGCTGGAATCGAACCGTGCGAGAACGAGCTCATTCTAAAGCGCAGTCTCTCTTCCACCGGAACCAATCGACAGTTCATCAATAGTTCACCCACCACCCTATCGGCCCTGAAAAATCTCGGTGATGACCTTGTCGATCTTCACGGGCCACATGATCACCAGTCGCTGCTCTCGCCTGAGACCCAATTAATCCTGCTTGATTCGTTCGCGCGCGCTGAAGAGCGGGTCGCCGAATATCGAAACCACTACCGGCAATTGCAGACGCTGCTCGCTGAACATTCCGCCCTCAACACGGCAGAAACAGCACGCGAACAAGAGCTTGATCTTCTGCGTCATCAGATCAATGAGATAAAATCTGCGAATCTTGTCGCGGATGAAGAAGAAGAAGAAGAAATCGAGAAGCGTTACAAGCTGACGAGCAATAGCAAACGGCTAATCGAACTTGCCAGCGCGACCGCTAACAAACTTTCCGAAGCAGATGATTCCGTTCTCTCGCAACTCGCGGAAACACAGCGGCTACTGCGCGAACTGGAAAAGATCGATAACTCAATCGCCCAATTTTCAGCGGCGCATGCTGCAAGCGTGATTGAGCTATCCGAGATTGCTCGCGCTCTCTCTGCTTACACAGAGAAACTCGATCTCGATCCAGAACAACTAGCGGCGCTGGAGCAGCGAGTCTCGCTATTCGAAACATTGAAGCGTAAATATGGCGGCTCAATTACGGAAGTGATTGCATTCGGGAAGCGCGCGGCGGAACGAATGCAGAAAATTGTAGGACGCGATGCCGAACTGGAACGCCTCGTCAAAGAAATTGAGAATGTCCGCTCCCACGTGAACCGCGCCGGGGAAGCGCTCCGTAGGCTCAGAACAAAAGCCGCGCCGAAACTTTCTGAGAACATCCGGCGCAACCTTCGCGATCTCGGATTCCGGCAATCTGAATTCGAGGCGAAACTTGGCGCCCTTGATGAACCGCGCGCGAGTGGATTCGACGCTGTGGAATTACTTTTTTCACCGAACCCCGGCGAACCGCTGAAACCGCTTCGCGCCATCGCGTCGAGCGGCGAAATCTCACGTCTTATGCTGGCGATCAAATCTGCGCTGGCTGCACACGACGCGATCCCACTGCTGGTGTTCGACGAAATCGACACGAATGTCGGCGGTGAAATCGCCCATGCCGTCGGCGCAAAGATGCTAACGCTCGGGCACGATCATCAGCTAATTTGCATCACCCACCTTCCGCAAGTCGCCGCTATAGCCTCTTCACACTTCGTGGTGACGAAAGATGTTTCGCGTGGCCGCACATTTTCTAATTTGCGTAAGGTCACTGGGAAGATGCGTCAGGAAGAGATTGCACGGATGCTCGGTGGCAAAAGCGAATCGGCACTCAAGCTGGCTGCGAGTTTGTTGAAGCACAGGGCGTGATTCGCCAAACACGTCTGGATCGACCAAAAATCGAAGGCGAGGATTTGTGGGGCGTTTCTGTGAAACGCCAATCTCAAGTCGGCGTCTGACACAGACGCCCTACAATCATTTCTTGACGGCACCGAGTGGCAGCACAGTCTTACCGAAGACCTCATTGAGCACTTGCGCGAGGCCTGCGTAGATCGCGGAGAAACCGCAGAAGATTCCTTCGTAACCGGTGAAATGTTTGAAACCGGCGCTGGCGTTCGTGTAGTCACCGATAGCAAGCAGAAAGAACAGGATCGTCAGTGTAGCAAACACAACCTGTAAGGCACGATTGAGCCGCAAAGTGGCGATAAACATGACCCCAGTGAACAGGCCCCACATGGCAAGGTAGGCTGCCATTGCCGTGTCGTTTGAGCCGGTGGCCCATCCCAATTTCGCCACGACAATCAGTGTTACGAGCGAGAACCAGAACAACCCGTAAGAAAGAAACGCCGTGGTTGCGAATGTGTTGCCCTTCCTCCACTCCATAATTCCGGCGATAATCTGCGCGGCGCCGCCGTAGCAAATTCCCATTGCCAGAATCATGCTGTTCAACTCGTAGAAACCGGCGTTATGCAGGTTTAACAGGACAGTCGTCATACCAAAACCGAGTAAACCCAGCGGGGCAGGATTTCCGGTCGTATCCTTGATTTGAGTGACAGATTCATTCATGGCGCGAACAGTCTGACGAAACAGGGTTCGGCAGCGCAATAACAATATCGGGCATCGCAAAAACGCGCAGCCCTAACGATTTCACTTGTCGGCGCACCGTGGCCGAAACTATGGTTCCTGTTTCCGTTATGATTCAGCGAGACTATCTCATCATCGGTGGCGGTATTGGCGGAGCCAGCGCCTGCGAAGGAGTTCGACGTCACGACAAGCGCGGCAGCGTGACGCTGGTCGGCGCCGAGGTGTTTCCACCTTACAAACGTTGGATCCTTTCGAAGGACTTTTTGCGCGAGAAGGATCCACAGCCCAGGAAATTACTCGAACCCAACGAAGCCTGGTACGAAAAGCACAAAATCGAGACGCGATTTGGCACCGTGGTAACACAGCTCAACATCGACCGGCGCCTGGCCGTGCTGGCCAATGGGGAAAGTATTGAGTTTAACAAAGCGTGCCTGGCCATGGGCAGTCGACCGGTGCGTCCACCTGTAGCCGGAACCAGTCTCGGTAATGTGATCTATCTGCGAACGATTCGCGACACCCTTGCCCTAAAAGAAATGGCGAGCCACGAGAAAGGCATCATGGTCGTGGGTGGCGGATTACTCGCATGCGAGGCCGCGGCAAGTCTCCGAATGATGAAACTGAAGGTCGGTCTCATGCATCGGAGTCCCTATTTGTTAAACCGGTATATCGATCCAGAGACTGGAAGCTGGTTTACTGATTACTTTGCGAAACACGGAGCGACCCTGTCGATGGGCGAAAGTCTCAATGGCTTTGAGGGCAAAACTGTTTTGCGCAATATCCAGACAAAAAGCGGCAACCGATTCCCGGTTGGGCTCGCAGTGGTCGCATGCGGGGCAGAACCAAATCTCGATCTCGTCCGCAACACACCGCTGTCCGGACCGCACGGATCCCCGGTCACGGAATATCTCGAGACGGAAGAAAAAGGGATTTATGCAGTAGGCGACCTGGCATTTTATCCCGATCGGATCATGGGTGGTGTGCGGCGCCAGACGCATTGGGAGAA
>Ga0184619_10000833_pt1 | contig 10719 bp, 10 predicted proteins | sample PLM0_60_b1_FD_133146 | JGI IMG/M metagenome (GOLD analysis project Ga0184619, IMG submission 133146) | Groundwater sediment microbial communities from an aquifer in East River, Colorado, USA - PLM0_60_b1 | ecosystem: Environmental > Terrestrial > Soil > Riparian zone | place: USA: East River...
ACTATCGAGCGTGCGTACATCATGTGGGTTCTGGAGAACGAGGGCGGCAACAAGGCCCGCACAGCGGATGTTCTGGGCATAGACTCCTCCACGCTCTACAGAAAACTCTCCAAGTACGGGCTCGATAGCTGACCATTGCAATTTGCGAAAAGCTCGCAAAATCGTGCCATTGCGTCCCTCAGCCCAGCCGGCTGGCGACCGACGTATCTCTTTGAATCATAATGACTTAGCCCGATGACCCCAATCTGGCCCGGGCGGTGCCTTGAAGTGGGTTGCCGGGACCATAGGCACGCGTCTAACTGGTACAGGTCCCAGCGCATTTGGTACCTCATCACCGCTTCAGGAGATTTGAAAATGAGCAACAAAAAGGGGTTTACCCTTATTGAGCTTCTGATCGTGGTCGTCATCATCGGCATTCTTGCCGCGATCGCGATTCCGAAGTTCGCGAACACCAAGGAAAAGGCGTATGTCGCCGCGATGAAGTCTGACCTTCGCAACCTTGCGACGTACGAAGAGCAGTTTGCCGCCGACAACAACGGTGCATACTTCTCTGATGCCGCGACGGGCCCGGCTGCGATGGCTGGCCCAGGCGTTGGTTTCACGCCTTCGGCGAACGTTACGATTACCGCCACAGCAGTTGCCGGCCCGCCAGCGAGCTGGACCGGTGCCGCGACGCACTCGCAGACTGCGAAGACTTGCAACATGAACGGTGGTGTGATCGTCTGCACCTGATTAGGCTGAACCTGGTCTAATGGAAAACGGAGCGTCGAAAGACGCTCCGTTTTTCTTTGGCAGGCGCAGGTTTCTGGTTTCGCGCGCCCGAGTCGAATGACGCAGTATCCCGCGAGCACTGCGTTCATGAGGGATGCGCTTCTACCTGCGGATCGGCTACACGCTCATCGAGATCGTTGTCGCGCTCTCCCTCTTCTCTGTGGGCGGGCTCGCCCTCGTGGCAACCAGCGCCGTAGTCGGTCGCGAGCTGAACGCGAGCGCGAGCCGCGAACGGGCTGGGAGAATTGCCGCCGGCAGGCTCGAGGTGCTGCGAGCCGCCTGTCACAGCGCTAGCGGTGGCCGGGAGGAATTCGGGAGGATTGATTCAGAGTGGTCCGTAGGATCTCCTGACTCATCTCGGGTGAGACTGGTCGAATCCGTCACCTATCCCACGAAGCGGGGCAAGCGCACCGACATCTATCGAGTTACGGTACCATGCCCACCGTAGATCGAAGTCCCTGCCGGCTGTCATGGAACTCGCGGGCCCAAGCCCGACGCGGAGTTGCGCTTTCCGAGATCATCGTTGTGCTCGCGCTGGTTGGCGTGCTTGGCAGCGCGATTGGGCTTACGCTCATTCGCCAGCAGCGTTTCTATCGCAGTACGAGCGAGCTGCTGCAGACGCGAGAAGGAGTGCGTGACGCGATGGAGCTGTTGTCGACTGACATACGGGGTCTGTCTGTCAGCGACACGGTCAGGTTGGCCGCGGACTCGGCAATCGAGTTTTTCGCCAACATCGGAAGCTCGATTGTGTGCCAGATGAGCGGCGTCAACGGAGTAGGTTTGCCGGGCTCGGGACCGCCGCGTGGCAACGCTTTGACCGCGCTCCTGAGCCGGCCTGATACGGGAGACGTCGCCTCGTTCCTTCGCGATTCAAGCGAGTGGGAGCGCCATAGGATCATCGGCTTTGGGGACAGCCCTCTGGCATGTTCAGGGTCGTCCTTCGCGCAACAGGACATCGCTTCAGTCGGGAAAGGCTTCCTTCTCGAGCTGTCACCCACTCTGAATCTCGAAGTAAAACCAGGTACGCCGGTCCGCTTCATCAGACGTGGGAGGTACAGTTTGTACCACGCATCGGATGGCCGTTGGTATCTCGGATACCGCCGATGCAACGCGCTTGGCTCTTCCACGTGCGGAGCGATCCAGCCGCTGTCAGGGCCCTACCGCGATTACAGCTCGGACGCGCGCCGCACGGGTCTGCTCTTCGAGTACTTCGGCGAGTCGGGTAATCGCCTTGCGTCCGGAGCGTCACCGCTCGGGATTGCGAGGGTCGACGTCACGGCGCGAGCTGAGAGCAGGCAACGGATCGTGGTGGAAGGAAGAGTCATCACACCGGTGGACTCGGCGACCGTCGCGATAGCGATTCGGAACCGGTGAAGCTTTGCCGGCGGTCTGCTTCCTTTGCGAGGCTACGGAAGAATCCGCGCCGCGACGGTTTGGCGCTGCCCATGGTGCTGCTGGCGATGCTGGTGGTTGCCGCACTGATTGCCGGCGCTTTCAACGCTGCGACAGAAGAGGCGCGGATGGGTGTGGCCGCGGCTGGCCGACAGACGGCGCTATTGAGCGCGGAATCCGCGATCGAGGTCACCATCGGCACCTTTTCGACAACGGCGAATGATCCAATGACAGTCGGAGAAACCAGAGATCGCAGCCTTGAGGGCCTGGGTGCGCCGGTGGTCGTTCATGTGACCCGACTCGATTCAGCGTTGTACTGGATAGTCGCCGATGCCGGCGATCCGTTTCCGGGCTCCGGTATCGCGCGCAGAATCGGAGTAGTCGTTAGAACGAAAGGAGGGTCCGCTGATTCGATAACTCTCGATCGGATTCGAGCCCACGGGTGGTCGGAGCTTTTCTAGGACCGTGCCAGCCCATCGTTACTTTCCCGCCAATTGAATCGTGTCTTAGGCTGAACGATTGGTGACGAACCATTTTGCAGAAGTGGGCAGGTTGGTCGCCACGTAAAGGCAAGCAAACAGAGTTCTTAGGGTAGCACGCTTCAAGACTATTAAGAATGCGGCGCGCGGCCTGAGTAAAACTCGTTTCATCCACCAAGGGCCGCGATGGCGTTATTTGGCCGGAAGAAGACTACCGTAGGGCTCGATATCGGATCTGGCCTCGTTAAGGTCGCCGTCATCGATCACTCGAAGTCAACACCGGAACTGGTCAAGGTCGCAATCACTCCGCTCCCCGACGATGCAATCGTCGACGGCGAAGTGATGGATCCGCATCTGGTCTCCGACGTGATCCGCACGACCATTGAGTCGGTGGGCGGGAACTCCAAGTCCGTCGTCGCCGCCGTTGGCGGACGCGACGTCATCATCAAGCGCATCAAAACCGAGCGCGTGAAAGAGGCGCAAGCCCGCGAGCTAATGCGCTGGGAAGCGGAGCAGCACGTGCCCGACGTCGATTCGGTCGAGCTCGACTTTCAGATTCTGGATGGAGATGGCAATGGCAGAGACGAGATGAGTGTTCTGCTCGTCGCCGCCAAGCGCGATCTCGTTGAAGCCAAGCTGCGCATCCTGGCGGAGGCCGGTATCACCCCTCACTCCATGGATGTGGACGCCTTCGCGCTGCACAACGCCTTCGAGATGAACTATCCGGCCGCGATGAGCGGCGCCGTCGGCCTCGTGAACATTGGTCACGAAGTCACCAACATCAACATTCTGGACGACGGCGTTCCGATTCTCACCCGCGACCTTCCTATAGGTACACGCCGCATTCGCGAGGATCTGCAGCGCGAGCACGGCCTCTCGGCGACAGACGCCGAGGCACTCATTAGAGGCTTCGATCGTTCCGCGCAGCTCGATTCAGTGATCCTTTCGCGCACCGAAGAGATCGCCACCGGGCTCGAGCGCGCGATCGCATTCCTCGCTTCGTCGCTCAAGGGCGACGGGCAAATGAAAGCGGTCTATACCTGCGGCGGTGGATCCCGCACGCCAGGCCTGACCGAAGCACTTGGGCAGCGGCTTAGAAAGCCGGTGGAGCTCGCGAACCCGCTCACCACGATGTCGGTGAGAGAGGGCGCGCTGGAGTCGCTCGTGACCGACGAGGTCGCGCCGATCCTGATGCTCTCGATCGGCCTTGCACTCCGCAAGAACTAACCCCGGAGCAAAGACCTTATGATCGAGATCAATCTCCTACCCGGGGACGGCAAAAAGAAGCGCCGCGCCAAGACCACCACCGCGGCGAAGTTCGAATTCAACCTGAAGCCTCCAGCGTGGCTCGCCGGACTTACCGAGAAGATCACCGACAAGTACATGCTCGGCGCGGTTGGCGCGGCCGGAGTTTCTGGCGCTCTCATTGTTTTGATGTTCATCAGCCAGACCGCCAGGGCAACGATGCTCGAGGCGCGCGAGACGAGGGCCGTAAAGGATTCGGCTCAGTACAGCGCCGTCCTCATGGCGAAGGCGAAGGCAGAAGCAACGCGGGATTCGCTCTATCAGCAGATCGCGATCATCAAGTCGATCGACGATTCGCGCTATCTCTGGTCGCACTTGATGTACGAGATCTCGAACGCGCTGCCCCAGTACACCTGGCTCAGGGAAGTAACGCAGACCAGCCAGCCGCGCAGCGCCGCCGCAGCCGACACCACCGTTAGAAAGTCGGCGTCGGGCGACAGCACGAAGACACCGGCGCAGAGAGCAGCGGAGAGGAACCGCGCCAAGAAGGCGAGGGCCGATTCGCTCCTCGTCGCGGTCAAGGATGTCAACTTCAAGATCGTCGGACACACAGTCGACATTCAGGCGCTCACGCGCTTCATGAAGTCGCTGGAAGCATCGCCGTTCATTCAGAACGTGCAGCTCACGAGGTCGGACCTCGTTCTGGCCGAGGGCAAGGAAGTCACGGAGTTTACGCTCGCGGCCCAGACGCAAGCTCCGCCCGCTTTCGTGATCAAGACAGTTCCACTCATCGTCTCGGCGGTCCACTAACATGGCACTCTTCGCCAACATGACCAAGCGCGAGCAATCGCTTGTCGGCATCGGAGTCGCCGCAGTGTTTCTGCTCGCCGCTTACTGGTACTTCCTGTACAAACCGAAAGCCCAGGAGATGGCGGCCACACAGGTCCACGTCGACTCGCTGGACATACGGAACCAGCAGGCGAAAGCGGATCTGGCGCAGGGCAGCCTGCAAAAGCTTCGCGCGCAGTCGGCCGAATACGACCAGAGCCTCAAGGTGATGCGGCAGCTCGTTCCGAGAAGCAATGAGGTGCCCGCACTACTCGAGGACATCTCGACCGCGGCCCGCCGCGTCGGACTGGATCTCGCGACCGTCGAACCGATGCCGGTTCTGCCGGGCGAGCAGTTCGACACTTATAGGTACAAGCTCGCAGTGATCGGCGGCTACCATCCGGTAGGCCAATTCCTCAGCAACGTGGGCTCGCTGAATCGCATCATCGCGCCAGTGACGATGCAGATCAAGCTTCATCCCGTCACCACCGCCACGAAGGCGCGGGTGAAGAAGGGCGAATCTCTGATCGACACCGAGTTCCAGGTCCAGACCTACGTCGCCCGCACAACGCCCTACGTCCCGCCAACAGCGGTGAAATAATGAAGCTCTCAATCTCCTTCGCGCTGGTCTCGGTGGTGGTTCTCGCCAGCGGCGCGTCCGGTCAGGCGAGTGCGCAGGCGGCATCGAGGCCTGCTAACACGAGTGCCGCGGTCCGACCCGTACCTGCTACGCCGGCGGCGGATACCGCGCCGAAGGTGCTGATCAACCGCGAGGTCTTCCAGTACGACGGGGACGGCCGGCGTGATCCGTTCGTATCGCTGCTCACGACATCCGACCTGCGTCCGCTTCTCGCCGACCTGAAACTCGTCGCCGTGGCGTATGACCCGCGGGGCCAGAACTCTGTTGCGGTTTTGCGCGATGCCACGTCTAAGACACAGTACAGAGTGAAGGTTGGCCAGACGATAGGCAGGATGCGCGTCGCGGCTATTCAGGAGAAGGCAGTGATTTTCACGATCGAAGAGTTTGGCTACAGTCGCCAGGAATTACTGCCGATACAGCCGCCCGATTCGACCAAAATGAGGCTCCGATAATGAGTTTTCTGAAAGCGCTGCCCGCAGCAGCGCTCCTGTTTCTGCCTTCGGCTGCAACCGTTCACACGGTCAGTGTAGTCCCGTCTTCCGGGAAAACTGAAGTGGTGATCGGGGTCGACCGCGCCGTCGATGTGCAGGACTTCACGCTCGACGCGCCCGCCCGGGTTGTCGTCGATCTGAAGGGAGCCACACTCGAGATGTCGCATCGCGGCTACGACAGGATCGCGCGCGGCGGCATAACCAACATTAGATACTCGCAATTCCGTCCCAACGTGGTTCGCGTCGTCATCCAGATGGATGCGAAGCACCCATACGCAATAAAGCGGAACGACGGGGAGGTTCGTATCTCCGTCACCGGCGGAAAGACTGCCGACTACTCATCCTGGTCGTCGTCGAGCCGCAATGCGCACTACGTGGCTACACCAACGACTCCGACGCGCACCCCGGCCACAGCCGCCACACGCACGCAAGTTGTGGCCGCTCCAGCGCCTGTTCATACTCCAAAGGTCGTCTCTGAAGCCGAATCGACCACACCGCAGGTTGATGCGGAAGATTACACCTCTCCGGCCGCCGAGCCCGCTCCCGCAAAATTGGGATCGACCTACGATAAGCCGGTCGCGCTCTTCTCGCAGGCGCAGCAGTCGCAGCAGCCACCCATTACCGTCACGTTCCAGGACACCGACATTCGCGACGTCATTGCGTCGTTTGCGGCGTTCTCGGGACGCACGATCGTCGTCGGCAAGGATGTAAACGGCACCGTGACCGCCGAGATCCGCAATCAGCCGTGGGATGTCGCGCTGCGCGCGATTCTCCAGGGCCAGGGCCTCGCCGCTTCTGAAGATGCGATCTCAGGCATTATCACTGTGGACAGCTACGCCAACATCCTGAACCGTCAGGCGTCCGAGCCCCTTCAGACGCAGCTCGTCTCGATCAACTATGCGCGCGCACCCATGCTCGTGCCGACGATTCAGCAGCTGCTCCAGAAAGATTGCCCGCAGGTCCCGTCCAGCGGAAATGTGGTCAGCAACGCCAGACCTGCCTGCGCTGCGCGCGGACTGGTCGCGGCCGACAGCACTACCAACACGCTCATCATCACGGAGACGGCTTCGCGCCTCGCCGATGTCCTGCAGTTCGTGCGCAACCTCGACGTTCGCACCCCGCAGGTCGGCATCAAGGCAAAGATCATCTTCGTCAACAGAACGAATATCGAAGACATTGGACTGTCGTACGACTTGGGCACAGGCACCGACCAGTTCTTCAGTCAGCTCGTAAAGCGTCCCGATCCTGCGACGCTCAGGCCGATCGACACCAACGGCGACGGAGTTCCTGACGCCTTGGGCGGCGGAACGCCCTTCAACGGCGACAGAATTCTGCTGGGCGGCAACGCGCTGTCGGCAATCGCCAACGCCAACGCCCGCGTCATCAACCCGGCGCTCAGCGTCGTGTTCTCGACCGCGCTCGGCAAGTTCCAGCTGACAAGCTTCCTCGACGCGCTTCAGGAAGTTCGACTCGCCGATCTTCAGGCCGAGCCGAGCATCGTGACGCTCGACAACAGACAGGCTTCGATTCAGGTCGGTCAGGAAATCCCGATCAGAGTTCTGGACGCGAACACCGCCAACCTCGGTGGCGCGACCGCGGCTCAACAGCCGCGCGCCACGGTTCAGATGAAGCAGGTAGGTATCATCCTTACCGTCACACCGCACATCACCAACAACCGCCAGATCCTGCTGCTGCTGCACGCCGAGAACTCGGACGCTCAGTTGGCCGCATCGGATGTCGGTTTCATCTTCGGCAAGCAGTCAGGCGACACCCAGCTCCTGGTTGGCGACGGCGAGACCGCAGTCATCGGCGGATTGACCGTCACGCAGACCACGCAGTCCAAGTCCGGTATTCCGCTGCTCGTAGACCTGCCGATCATCGGCAGACTCTTCGGCGAGACGAGGACCTCCGACGAAAAGCGTGATCTTCTCATACTTGTCACGCCTCACATCATCGACGACGGCGCGCCGATTCCAGGCTCATCGTCGAATCCGATCCCACCAGCCACCCGTTAAAGGTGACTCGAATGCATATCGCTCCCAATGGCGGTCTGCTCCGCGGGCTAGTCGTAGCCGCTGCTGCAGCGTCAATCTCCCTCGGTATCGCGGCGTGTAACGACTCGACGTCGATCGATCCACAGAGAGATCGCATTCCGCCGACAATTTCGCTGACCCCAGGGTCCGGGCAGCCCGATACCGTGATTGCCTTTAGCACGGGCGCCTCGGACAATCTTGGTCTCAAGACCATCCACGTAGTGGCGTTTGGAGCGGTCAACGTGGACACCACTGTGACCTTTACCAGCGCAGTTACCACCTTCCAGCTGCCGCTCACGCTGTTTTCGTCGCGCGCGACCGCAGCAGGAACTCCGGCAACCATCACAGCCGAGGCCGTCGATGGTGCCGGCAACAGTTCCGGAATCGACACGCTGATCATGGCGACGGGCAACGTTCCTCCGCCTGAAGTCAGGATCATCAGTCCGGGCTCGGGCAGCTCCGCGGTGGTTGGCAAGTCGATCCTTGTGACCGTGCTGGGCAAGACGGCGCTCAAAATACGCTCGCTTGGACTCGAGACCACCGGTCCGGTAGTTATGACAGATTCGGTTGTCTACTCGAGTCCGCTGCGCGATTCGCTGACAATGCAGGACACGATTGCGATACCCGCGAACGCCGCTCCGGGGAACCTGATCATCACTCCGTTCCTTCGTGACTCGCTCGGACAGCGGGCGGTGGGGCCAGCAATAACGATCATCGTCCAGACGGCCGCCCAGGTCAATTCCGTTCCCGTTGTCAACGGTTACTGCTCGAGTAGCCAGGCATTTGACAACGCGTGCGGACACGGCAAGCGCGTGGAAGTTACCGACACGGTACACGTCGAAGCGGACGATCCGAGCGGTATCGCTCAGCTCGGATATGAAGTGAGACAAATCGTTGGCGGTCCAATCGACGATTCAGGGACATTCCTGGCGAGCGGCAATTTAACGTTCGACATGCGCACGTTCGCGATGAGGCTGCCCTACACGACCTTCCCAACCACGGTCTATATCCAGGTCTTCGCCCAGAATACCAACGGCGTGAGAGCCTACGCCAAGCTCCCGAGCGGCGCGGACCGCATCGACACGGTTACAGTGGTCGCGGGCGTTACACGTCCGCTACCATTCGGCGGCGAGGTGGCTGATGCTCTCTATCACGCCGGCAAGGACCGCCTGTACCTCACGAACATCAAGCGCAACCAGGTTGAGGTTTTCAATCTTGGCGACTCCTCGTTCAAGGCGCCGGTCATCGTCGGCTCACGTCCCTGGGGTCTTACGGTATGGCCGCGCGACCGCGCCGGTGCGCAGGGTGACACCCTGCTCATCGCGAACTCGGGCGGCACCGACATCAGTTACATCGATCTGAACGCGGGCACGAGTGGCAGCGGCGCAGAAGTCTTCCGCTACGCGCTGCCCAACATCATCGTGTATTCCGTTACGACGGTAACATCGGGCGCTGGCTTTGCGTTCCAGCAGCGCACCCGGTTCGATTTCAGCGACCGTCCCCAGTATCCCGCCGCCACCTGCATTGTCGCGGGCGCTGCCTGCACCGAAGTCGTGATGGCTTATACCACCACTCCCACGCCTGGCCAGACGCTGCCGTTCGATAAGTCGAATGGCACGATCCGGTGGGAGAATCTGACACGCGGCGTGACTGTCGCGGGGAAGACGGACTACCGTACGTCGCACTTTTTCTTCGAGCCGGCCATAGGTCAGTCGCAGGGACGCGCGGATACTCTCCAGATCGTGCGCTTCGACGCCAACGGTGTCGACTCCACGGTACTCGTGCCCTATAGGCAGCCAGTGGGCGGTTTCACGTACTCGGTCGAGGTGCGTCTGCCGGAGCTGGGATATCGCGACACCACTTTCGCGCGCAATTCCGGCAACTTCCAGCGAGCAATCTTCGGCGAAGGCGGCAGTGTTTCCGGCAGCAGAGCGGTCGCGTACGACGTCGATCGTGGCTACCAAACCACCGTCAATGATCCAGCTACCGGCGTTCCGACACCGCTGACCGTTCCCGTAGTCGATAGGGGCGTCTCTCCCGGAACCGCCGTGGCGGACTTCATCGCCAACACGTTTGCCCAGGTCAAGGGAGTCGCGATCAACTTCGATGGCTCGCTGTCGGCGATTCGCGCTGATTCGACCTACGTGCTCAATCCCCTGCTCAGACTCCAGGGTGTGCTGGCCACGACCGTGAGCAACGCGGGACTTGACTTCCATCCGCTCAACACCGGCCCGAACTCGTTCCCGCTGAATACGCGCCTTGTGTTCGCGGCTTCGTCAGAGCCGTTGATCGAGATCTTCGATACGCACTGCTACCAGCGCGTGTCATCGATTCCGATTCGCGATCCAATCATTGGTCCGATCAAGGCAGCGTATCGCCTGTCAACCGGACAGCTGGTGCTCGTCGGCGCCACCTCGCGAGGGGTCGTCATCGCACAGCTACCTAACGTGTTCACAACGAGCTGCCCGTAGTTTCACGCGGTTGCAAAGATTGAAAGACAAGCCCGCCGGATTTTCCGGCGGGCTTTCTTTTTGGGGCTGCGTCCGTTCTTTTTGTGACACATGCTCCGCTTCACCACCGCCGGCGAGTCACACGGCCCCGCTCTCGTGTCCATACTCGAGGGAATGGTTGCGGGTATGCCGCTCGTAGTCGCTGACGTAGACGTAGAGCTGGCGCGCCGCCAGCAGGGCTATGGACGCGGCAGCCGCAGGAAGATCGAGTCCGACCACGCCGAGTCCCTCTCCGGCGTCCGTGCCGGCGCTACGCTAGGCTCCCCGATCGCGATGCTGATCCAGAATCGCGACTGGAAGAATTGGCAGGAGATCATGGATCCAGCGCCC
>Ga0184619_10000834_pt1 | contig 10708 bp, 10 predicted proteins | sample PLM0_60_b1_FD_133146 | JGI IMG/M metagenome (GOLD analysis project Ga0184619, IMG submission 133146) | Groundwater sediment microbial communities from an aquifer in East River, Colorado, USA - PLM0_60_b1 | ecosystem: Environmental > Terrestrial > Soil > Riparian zone | place: USA: East River...
CGATGCCGAGCACGATTGCGCCTACGACGACGAACGCCGCGACGTTCAGCGGAGCTACGTTGTCTTCCTCCCAGCGAGTCCGCTGCCTTCGCACCGGCAGCAGCGTACCGACAACGCGTTTTCGAATCGCTCCGGACGCGCATAAATTCGCATCATGGCTGCGATCGAGCCCGGCCTCCGAAGCACCGAGCGGCTCGAGACACTGCTTCGCCGGGGAACCCGGATTGCCGTGGTCGCCTTCTACGTGACGGCGCTGGTCGTGGCGCTCTTGCTCGTCCGGCCGGCCTTCCGCAACGTGGCGACGCCCGCGGTCGCGCCGAAGCCGGCGCCGCCCCGGACTGCCGTCATCCTGAAGGGCGAATCAGTCGCTACCTTTGCTGCCCGGTACGGGCTCGATCTCGGAGAGGTCCTCGCACTCAACCCGAGGGTGAACAGCCTCTCACTGCCTGCTGGGACGAAGCTCCGGATCGGTTAGCGCGAGTCCAGCCGGAAGACGTTTCCCTCGAGCGAGACGAGGTAGAGCTCGCCGGCAGCATCTTCGCCGAAGGAGCTGAGGCCATCGACGCGGATCCGATGCCGGCGGATGCCCGTGGCCTTTCCGTCGCTGAGGGCCAGGCTCCACACGATCCCGCTGCAGTAGTCCCCGTAGAAATAGCGGCCCTGGGCGGCGGGGATGCCCTCGACCCGGTAGACGAACCCACCGGTGACCGAGCAGCCGTGGTCGTGGCTGTACTCGGCGACCGGCATGACGAGCCGCCCGCGCGGATTCGGGTCCTTGTCCTCGAACCGGTGCCGGCCCTCGAAGACGTCCCAGCCGTAGTTCTCGAGCCCAGGCTCACCCCGGGGCGTGTGGTCTATCTCCTCCCACTCGCCCTGACCGACGTCGCCGATCCAGAGGTCCCCAGTCTCCCGATCGAAGGAGAACCGCCAGGGATTACGGAGCCCGTAACCCTCGATCCGCCAGTCCGAGCCCCCTTGGTCGACGTCGATGGAGAGCAGCTTGCCGAGTCGCTCGCCCAGGTTCTGCGCGCGGTTCTCGGGATCCCCGCCGGAGCCGCCATCGCCCATTCCCACGTAGAGGCGCCCATCGGGGCCGAACGCCAGCTGCCCTCCGTTGTGGTTCGCGTAAGGCTGCTCGACAAAAAGGAGCTCGCGCCTCCTGGCAGGCGCCTCGCCCCTGCGAGCCTCGAATTCGACGACGCGCGTATCGCCGTCGAGGTCCGTGTAGTCCACGTAGAAGAGACTGTTGTCCGCGTAGTCCGGATGGAACGCGACTGAGAGAAGCCCTTGCTCGCCACCCGACTGGACAGCGCTCGTGATGTCGAGAAAGGGCTGGGGCGAGAGCCGTCCGTTCTCGATCACGCGGATACGACCAGGCTGCTCGACGACATAGAGGCGATCCGGCTCACTCGGTGTGGAGGCGAGGTCGTCGGGCGCGTCGAGCGCGGTCGCGACTCGGGTCAGCTTCAGGCGCAGCGGGGACTCGTCCGTCGAAGTCTCGGTCGGAACGGAAGGCGCCTGGGTCGTCTCCCCTCCCGTCACCGTGGGCTCTCCACCCGAAGAGCAAGCACCGGCCAGCAATACGATTGGCAGGACGAGGGCAAGGGCAGCGCGCCGCACGACGCCCATACACCTACCTGGTCGAGCCAGTTCCTTGTCGCAAGCGCTGGCTAGCCCTGGAAGCGCCGGAGGCCGAACCACACCTCGGTCTCCTTGAAGTCGAAGTATTTCGTCCGTTCGACCTCGATCTGACCGCCGTCGAGCAGAGATCCCGCAACCGTGCCCTTGTGGAGCCTGACCTCGTAGTAATGCCCCGGAGAGAGCTCCACGGCTCGACGGTGCACCTCGTCCCGGTACCACGCCTCGGGAACGTCGGGCGTCGAGAAGAGGATGAGGTTGCCGTAGGCCCCTTTGGGAGCCACTAACTCGACGTCGTAGTAACTCAGCAGCCCGGCCTCGCCGTACCTGGCCATGCGTTCCACCAGCTCGTCTTCGAGGCCGAAGAGGATCGAATGGTCCACGTCCTCGCGGACGCGCCCGAAGAAGCCGATCGCGGTCACGTCCGCCGCTTCGACGATCGACCGCGTGCTCGGGACGACCAGCAGATGCCGCCGGCCCTCCGCGTCTTGCTCCCGGACCACGAAGTTTTGTGGAGCGTCCTCGCGTGCCTCAGCCCAACCTCGTGCCAGCTCGCGTTCCTCCTCGAGCATGTACCCCATCACGTCCACCTCGCGGGTCGTGTTTTCCGCGTTGGTGAACGGCCGCTCGGAGAGGACGTCCTCCGGGCCGAGAATGGCCTCGTACTGCATGCCGCTCAGGATATGCCAGCCCAAGAACAGAGAAGGCCCGCAAGCGCGGGCCTCCTCCTTGGTGAAGCGATTGCGCTGAACTACTAGACCCGCGCTGCTCCGTTCATCTCTTTGACGATGACTTCGCCGCCCGTGATCTTCGGCGGATTCGGAACGAGGCTCTCGAGCTTCTCCTCGCGCAGCCACTCGGCCACGACGCGAGTCGACTCTTCGGCCTGGGCCGAGGTGTCGAAGAAGTTGACGGAACTCATGACGCCGTTTCCGGCCTCGATAAGGAAGTAACCGCTAAAGCCCGGAAGCTTGCTGAGGCGGGGGGTGAGGCTCTCGCCGACCTTCCGCGTCAGCTCGTCCGTGCGCTTGGTGTCGATTCCCTCATAGCGTCTCACGATGGCATGCATAGATGCTCCCAACGGTGGATCTAAGGACTGAGAACTCGAGACGAGCTCCCCTGATCGCATTAGCAGGCCAGATGAGACAGCTCAAAGAGGAGTAGTTGGAGCCTCGGCGGCTTCCGCGCTCAGCCTACGCGCTCCACCAGTATAGCGACTAATTTGTGCCGCCGATTACAAGGCTGAGTCTTCGATCCGCTGGCGGGTTCAAGTTTTCGAGCGGGCTGCCGAGGTTCTTGGTAGGCCGGGGCAACCTCTCCTCACCTCTCCCCGAGGGAAAGAGGGTTCTGCGAAAGCCGCAGCCGTAGAACCGGGCCCCGGCCTTTCGCCAGCTCATGTTGTGGAAGCGCCGCTCCGGGGCGGCGGGACGCCGGGCGAACCCTACGTCCCGTCGCTATCCCCGAAGCGCCGCACAAAGTTCCTTCAGGACTTAGGACAGCTCGTCCCGCCTACGGCGGAAGAGGAGAGCTCCGCCGGACACGAGCGCCGCCCCCGCAAGAAGCGGGACCCAGACGGGCAGTCCCGTGAACGGAAGCTGGCCGCCGGTTTGCGCACCTGCGACGCCGCCGGTCGTGCCGCCGGTGCCGCCGGTGCCGCCGGTGCCGCTTCCGGATACCCCACCGCCACCGGTGGTGCCGCCACCGGTCGTGGCGCTACCGGTCGTGGCGCTACCGGTCGTTTCGCCACCGGTCGTGCCCCCACCCGTCGTGCTGCCACCCGTACCGCCGCACGTCTCCTGGTCGAAGGTGAACCCGAACGGAAACTGGGTCGGCCCGACAATCTCGTAGCCCGGTTGCGCGACTGCGATCACCACGCCGGACGAGCCGTAAGGCACGGTGAACTTCGTCTTCGGGAGTTCTACGCCGTTGAGCCAGTAGGCGACACCCACCTGCGATTCGACGTCGATCGTCGGCAGCGAGTCGCAGTCACCGTCCTTGTAATACACATCAGCCGGCACTTGCGTCAGGTTCGTCGAGGTACCCCCGAGCGCAGGTGTCGCTGCAAGCGCGGCCGTGGCAACGCAGGCCAGAACCAGAACAAGAACCCTCCTCATCGATCCCTCACCTCTCCCCTTTGTTTTCGTTTGGTCTTCCGCCCCAAATCCACAGGTGCCGCGGGCGGAGATATCGCGCAGCTCTATTGTGGTTCCCGCGTAGGCTGGCGTGCAAACTGGGCGAGCACAAATGATCGGAAAATGGCAGGGATTTCTCCGATGGGCCGTGCAGGGATCGAACCTGCGACCTTGGGATTAAGAGTCCCCTGCTCTACCAGCTGAGCTAACGGCCCGGCGACGGGCCATTGTAGCGAGGGGTCCTCGGGCTTCAGGCCCGCTGGAGCCGCCTGTTCAGGTACCAGGCAAGCATCCTTCCGGCCCCGTAGCCCCGGAGAAGGATCGGCGCGCCGCTGAGGAGGATCTTCAGAGTCACAAGACCCGGTAGATTCGCCACGCCCTTGCGAATCCTTTCCGTCGTAGGCAATCGGCCGCAGTTCGTGAAGTCGGCCCCGGTCTCGCTCGCGTTCAAGGAGCGGGGCGTCGAGGAACGCCTGCTTCACACGGGCCAGCACTACGACCCCGAGCTCTCGCAGGTGTTCTTCGAGGAGCTGGAGCTCGACCCGCCGGCCCGGCAGCTCAAGGCTGGTTCCGGGACGCACGCGGAGCAGCTCGCGCGCATGCTGCCGGGAATCGAGCAGGCGGCCGTCGAGGAGCGGCCCGACTGGGTGCTCGTCTACGGAGACACGAACTCAACGCTCGCCGGTGCGCTCGCCGGGGCCAAGGCCGGTTTTCGGGTCGCCCACGTCGAGGCGGGCCTGCGCTCTTTCGACCTGACCATGCCCGAGGAGCTCAACCGGATGGTCGTCGACCGCGTTTCGGCGCTCCTCTTCGCGCCCGGCGAAGTGGCCGTAACCAACCTCCGGCGGGAGGGAATCGTCGACGGCGTCCGCGTGGTCGGGGACGTCATGCTGGACGCGAACCTCCGCCTCACGCCCATCGCCCGCCAGCGTTCGCATGCACTCGCGGAACTTGGGGTGGAGCCCGGGGGTTACGCCCTGGCAACCGTCCACCGCGAAGCGAACGTTCGCGAGACCGCGCTCGGTGGCATCGTCGAGGGTCTAAACGCTCTGGAGGAAGCGGTCGTCTTCCCGCTCCATCCGCGGACCGCGGCAGCCATCGAGGAGCAGGGGCACAGGTTGGGCGCGCACGTGCATCCACGTCCGCCTCTCGGTTATCTCGACTTCGCCGCCCTCGCCTCGCAGGCGCGGGTGATCCTCACCGACTCGGGCGGAGTGCAGAAGGAGGCCTACTGGTACGGCGTTCCCTGCGTGACCCTCCGTGAGAACACGGAATGGGTCGAGACCGTCGAGCTGGGATGGAACCGGTTGGCGGGATCGGACCCACAAAGGATCGTCGAGGAAGCTCGCGCCGCGCGCGCGCCGGTTCAGCATCCGCCTCTTTATGGAGACGGCCATGCGGCCGATTTAATCGCTGACCTCATTTGTACGATTGATCGCGAATGACGCCCGACATCGCCATCGTGGGCGCCGGCTACGTCGGCTTGCCCCTCGCCCGCTGCTTCGCTGAAGCGGGCATCGGAGTCGTGCTCGTCGACATCGACGAGGAGCGCGTTGCGGCGATCGGCCGCGGGGAGAGCTATGTCGAGGACGTGCCCTCCGAAGCGCTCGGACCGCTCGTCGAGGCCGGCGCGCTCTCGGCGACGACCGACTACGACGTCCTGCGCGACACGGACGCGATCGTGATCGCCCTTCCCACCCCGCTCTCGGCCAACCGCGAGCCCGATCTCTCGATCGTGCTGAACGCCGTCGGCGAGGTGAGCAAACGCCTCCGCAAGGGGCACCTCGTCTCGCTCGAGTCGACCACCTATCCCGGAACCACTCGCGAGGAGGTCCTGCCGCTGCTCGAGGCCCCCGGCCTGAAGGTCGGAAAAGACTTCTTCCTCGCCTTCTCTCCGGAGCGGATCGACCCGGGCCGCGAGGACTGGACGGTGAAGACGACTCCAAAGGTCGTCGGCGGGATCACCCCCGCCTGCACGGAGCATGCGTGCGAGTTCTACAGGCAGGCGATCGACACGGTGTTCTCGGTCTCCTCCCCGGAGGCCGCGGAGCTGACGAAGCTCCTCGAGAACATCTTCCGCTCCGTGAACATCGCACTCGTGAACGAGCTCGCGCAGCTCTGCGACCGCATGCGTGTGGACGTCTGGGAGGTCGTCGAGGCGGCTGCGACCAAGCCTTTCGGCTTCATGAGCTTCAAGCCGGGCCCGGGCCTGGGCGGCCACTGCCTGCCGGTCGATCCGTTCTATCTCGCCTGGAAGGCGCGCGAGTTCGACTTCTACACGGAGTTCATCGAGCTCGCCGGCAAGGTCAACGAGAACATGCCCTACTTCTGCCTGGAGAAGATCACGCGTGCCCTCAACTCGCAGGAAAAATCGGTCAAGGGGAGCCTCGTCCACCTCGTCGGTGTCGCCTACAAGGCCGATATGGGAGACCTACGCGAGTCGCCCGCCCTGAAGCTCATCGAGCTCCTGCGCGATGAAGGGGCCGAGCTCACCTACCACGATCCGCATGTGCCCGAGCTCCCGGAGCACGGCCTTTCCTCGCAGGAGCTGGACGGCTCCCTGGCGAATGCCGACTGCGTCGCCATCGTGACCGCGCATTCAGGCATCGACTACGAGCAGCTCGCCGAGCGCGCACGGCTGGTCGTCGACTTTCGCAACGCGACGGGCCAAAAGGGGTCGGCCAACGGGCGCGTATGGAAGCTCTGAAGCACACAGTCGGCCTCGCCGGCCTCGGCGACTGGGGCCCCAACCTGGCGCGGAACCTGGGCGAGCATCCGGATGTGCGGCTGACGTGGATCTGCGACCGCGACGAGCAAGCGCTTGCGCGCGTGGCCTCCCGCTTCCCCGAAGCCAGGCACACGACCCGGTTCGAAGACCTGCTGGACGACGAAACCCTGCAAGCCGTCGCCATCTCGACTCCCGCCGTCACTCATTTCGAGCTTGCGCGACAGGCCCTCCTCGCCGGGAAGCACGTGTTCGTCGAGAAGCCGCTCGCGCTCTCATCCACACTGGGCGAGCAGCTGGTTGCCCTCGCTGAAGAACGCGGCCTCGTCCTCATGCCCGGCCACCTCCTCCTCTACCACCCAGGCGTCGGCAAGCTGAAGGAGCTCGTCGCTGCGGGAGACCTGGGCCGGCTCCTCTACGTGTACGGAAACCGCCAGAACTTCGGCAAGATCCGCCGCGACGAGAACGCTCTCTGGAGCCTCGGCGCGCACGACCTTTCCGTGATCCTCCACCTCGTGGACGAGGAGCCGCTCGAGGCCTGGGCGCGCGGCGAATCCTTCCTGAACCCGGGAGTCGAGGACGTCGTCTTCTGCTACCTCCGCTTTCCGTCGGGCGTGGTCGCGCACATGCACCTCTCCTGGCTCGACCCCCACAAGATGCGGCGCATGACCGTCGTGGGCGACCGCAAGATGGCCGTCTTCGACGACATGGAGCTCGAGCGCAAGGTGACGGTCTACGACAAGGGGCCCGAGCAACGCGCCGACACCTGGGGCGAATGGCAGACTCGCACCGGCGACATTTCCATTCCCAAGGTCCCGAACGACGAGCCCCTTCGGCTCGAGTGCGAGCACTTCGTGCAGCTCCTGCGGGGGCAAGGCGATCGCTTCGCGGCGGCTCACGACGGCCTCGCGGTCGTGCGGGCACTCGAACAGCTGCAGACCTCCCTCGAGCGGGAGCGCGTCTAATTTGAGGCGCATCTCCAAGACGGCGGCCATCTATCCGGGGACAAAGCTGGGGGCGGACGTCGAGATCGGCGACTACGCCGTCCTCGGCAAGCAGCCGGTGCTCGGCCCTCGCTCGACGGCCGCGCGCGAGGAGCTTCCCCCGTTGATCGTCGGTGACGGAGTCCGGATCCTCTCCCACGCCGTCCTCTTCGCGGGGACGCGCCTCGGTGCCGGGGTCATCGTGGGCGACCAGGCATGCGTGAGGGAGCGCTGCGAGCTCGCAGGGGACGTCGTCATCGGACGAGGCGCCTTCGTCGAGAACGACGTGTCGGTCGGTGAGCGGACGAAGGTGCAGGCCAACGCGTACGTGACCGCCTATTCGACCCTCGAAGAGGACGTCTTCATCGCGCCCTGCGTGGTCACGGCCAACGACAACTTCATGGGCCGCACAGAGCGGCGGCACGAGCTTCGTCAGGGCCCCACCATCCGCCGAGGCGCACGCATCGGCGCCGCCGCGGTTCTCCTGCCGGGAATCGAGATCGGAGAGGAGGCGTTCGTCGGAGCCGGCGCGGTCGTCGTGCACGATGTTCCGGCGCGCGCGGTGATGGTCGGGAATCCGGCGCGCCAGATCCGCGACGTAGCGGACGACGAGCTGCTCGCGTAGTTACGGGACGTGCAGCTCGGGGCTGACGCCGCGGACGAGGCCGCTCGTCGCCGGAGGCGTTATACGCGCCCGGTAGTCGCGACCCGCCCTCACGTTGAAGGCGGCGCGAAAAGAGCCGTCCGTTTTGACGGTCGCCGTCGCCACGCGGCGGACCCACGAGCCGTCCGAGCGCTGCCTGTCGATGACGACGGTCCTCCCGGCAAGCGACTTCGGACGAACCGTGCCCTTCAAGCCGGTGGCCGAGCTGTCGGTGAGCACGATCCTGGCCGCGACGACGATGCGCGCCGCGGTTGTCGTCGCAGCAGGTGAGGTAAGTCTGTACGACGTCTCCTTGCGCGGCGAGACAGCCATCGGGCCCGCCCCCGTCACGGCGATGACGTTCGTCCAGTCGCCGCCGTAAGGCCGCCGCTGCAGCACTGTGTTCGCAACCCCGTGGGCGATGATGTCGAGATCGACCCTCCTTCCCCAAACGATCCGTGTCTTCTCCGGGACGAGCGAAAGGACCCCGATCGAGAACCAGGTCGAGCGAAGGCCGAGCTCGGAGCGGATCTGCGCGCCGGTGCGCGTCGCCGTGCCGCCCGCGGTGACGATGTCCACGCGCTCGACACGGTGACCTGAGTTTCGCGCGCCCACCGTCATGTCGCGGATCCCGCTGATGCCGAGACGCGACGACATCGCCGCCCGAGCGAAGACACAATCGCGCCCCGCGCCCGGGCAGTCTTCCTGGGCGTCCGTCGGGCCCCATCTGTGATGGGGTGAGAGGTTGTCGTAGGGATCGGTTTCCGTCTGAAGATACGAGACGTCGGCACCGCCCCACTCCTCGGCCTTGTTGACGGTGCTTCCGCCCGAGGTGGAGAAGAAGAAGGTTGTGGCGACCGATCCACCGCTCATCACGACTTCCCCCGCGGTCGCGACGACGGCCGCGTTCGTCGAAGCGGTCTCCGAGTTGACGCCGCCGTAGACCTGGTCGCTCGTCCCCCGGCAGAGCACGTTCGAACCGATTACGGAATTACCGCAATGTCCTCCCGCGGCGAGCGCGTAGGAGCGCGCGGCGTCCGCCTGAGTCCGCAGGGCCTCCTGATGCCACGAGGAGGGCGATTCGTTTGCCACCACACCACGGACGTATGCGTCCAGCCCGAGCCGGTTCACGGCTGCCAGGCCGCCGGGTGCGTAGATCTGAATATTCCCGCGAAAAGGCTGTCCGTCGACGGAAAGGCGGCCGGCCGAGCGAAATGTCGTGCCGCTCGGGAAGGTCTTGCCTCCGATATGAACGGTGGAGCCCGAACGCGTCACGGAGTAGGAGCCTGGAGCAAGAGTCTTGCCCGCGCCCCTGATCGTCTGGGGCGATGCAAGCGGGAAGCTCGAGCGGCCGCTGGTGAGCAGTACCCGCACGTTGCCCGTCGCCGCGCCGAGCGTCGTACCGCGGTAGTAGTGAGCGAGGATTTGCTGATGCGTCCAGCCATGTTGGGCGAAGCCTTGCGCGCCCCACTGGCTCATGCCGATGCCGTGGCCCCAGCCACGCCCCTGGACGACAAAGAGCGCAGACGCTGCCGCGTTCGCTGAGAACGCAAGCGCGCCAAGCAAGACGACCAGGAGGGAGAAGCGACGCATCAGTTCTGGGACCCCATCGACAAGGTAGTTGAACCTGGTAAGGAAAGCATGAACGGGGCCTGTAACAAAGGAGTAACGGAGAAGGGAAGTTTGTTGCGACAGGAGCCTGGCTAGGACACGCATGCTGTGGCGCCGATGGCAGGAGCCCTCCCCAACCGCTATGTAGACCCCCGCCCGATTGGGCGCGGCGGCATGGGCCAGATCTACGTCGCCGAGGACCGCGAGCTGGGGCGCAAGGTCGCGATCAAGGTCCTCGACGACCGCTTCGCGGGCAACGAGCAACTCCGCGAGCGCTTCAAGCGCGAGGCGCTGACTGCCGCGCGGCTCTCAGGTCACCCACACGTCGTCACCATCTTCGACGTCGGCGAGTCGCAGGGGCGCCCGTTCATCGTCATGGAGTACCTACCGGGCGGGACGCTCGGGGACCGGACGCGGAAGGGGCCGGTCGAACCAGCCGACGCTCTCTCCTGGCTCGGGCAGGCCGCCGCGGGCCTCGACGCCGCACACGAGCTCGGAATCGTCCACCGAGACGTCAAGCCGCCAAACCTTCTCTTCGACGCGCGCGACGAGCTCGTAGTCGCCGACTTCGGGATCGCCCGGGTCGCTGACGACACGCTCACAGGGATGACGGCGGCGGGGACCGTGCTGGGGACGGCGGGCTACCTGGCTCCCGAACAGGCTCTGGGGAAGCCCGCAACGCCTGCGAGCGATCGCTATGCCCTCGGGGTGGTCGGCTACGAGCTCCTGACGGGCGGCCGTCCGTTCGAGCGCCAGTCCGAGACCGCCGAGGCCGCGGCGCACATCCACGAGCCCGTCCCGCCCGCCTCGGAGCGCCAGGTTGGATTGCCGTGCGGGATAGACGGCGTATTCGACCGTGCGCTCGCCAAGGATCCCGGGGAGCGCTACTCGACCGGCGCCGACTTCGTCTCCGCGCTGCAAAGTGCTCTCGAGGGACGCAAGGAGACCACCCGCCTGCTCCCGGCCGCTCCTCCCC
>Ga0184619_10000835_pt1 | contig 10708 bp, 6 predicted proteins | sample PLM0_60_b1_FD_133146 | JGI IMG/M metagenome (GOLD analysis project Ga0184619, IMG submission 133146) | Groundwater sediment microbial communities from an aquifer in East River, Colorado, USA - PLM0_60_b1 | ecosystem: Environmental > Terrestrial > Soil > Riparian zone | place: USA: East River...
TCATCATCCTGGGGTTCCTCTCCGCTCTATCCCCGGGGCGGGGTCCCCTGCCGAGCAGCTCGGCTGGGGTGCGAGACTTTATGCTTCCACCCGCTGCGCGGGTTTTGGAAACGTCCATTAACTCATTCAGAGGTTTGGTTTCTGTGTTTGCTTCAATCCGTCTTTTCGTGAGTCGAAAGGAACAAGCTGCACCCATGAGAAAAGGACTACTCCTGCTCTTCGTCCTGCTTTTGAGCTTCAATACTTCTGCTCAAAACGTGAAGTCTCCCGATGGGAAACTATCTCTTTCTTTCGGGTTGAGTGGCGACGGCGAGCCTACCTATACACTCTCCATCGGTGGAAAACCGGTTGTTCAAAAAAGCAGGCTCGGCATTGAATTGAAAGAACTGCCCGCCTTTACCAAAGGCTTTACCATCGTCAAAGCCGAGCAATCCCAGATGGATGAAACCTGGACACCGGTATGGGGACAGGAAAAACTGATTCGTAATCATTACAAAGAACTAGCAGTCACCCTTCAACAAGCGTCGGTCAACAACCGAAGGATGACTATCAGATTTCGTCTCTTCGATGATGGTCTGGGATTTCGTTATGAGTTTCCCGAGCAGAGCGACTTGAAGTATTTCATCGTCTCCGACGAAAAGACTGAGTTTAATCTGACCGGCGACCATAAGACGTTTTGGATTCCTGGCGATTACGACACTAACGAGTACTCCTACACAACCACAAAGCTCAGCGAGATAGATGCTACGAGCAGTAAGGCCGCCCAGGGGATTGCCTTCAAGTGGCCCATCGCTGCCAATGCCGTGCAGACACCCTTGATGATGAAAAGTTCTGACGGGTTATACATCAACATTCATGAGGCGGCTCTGGTTGATTACCCGGCCATGGATTTGATGGTGGATAAGCAGAGCTTGGGACTGTCCTCACACTTAGTGCCTGATGCAGTCGGCAACAAGGCGTATATGCAAGCCCCGGCAAAAACTCCCTGGCGCACGATTGTTGTGAGCGATAAAGCTGCGGACATTCTGGCCTCCAGGCTTATCTTGAATTTGAACGAGCCTTCTAAAATCCGGGATGTGAGTTGGATCAAGCCCCAGAAATATGTCGGCATCTGGTGGGAAATGCATGTCGGCAAATCTTCCTGGAATTACGCCGATGTGGGGAACATAAAATTAGCAGATACAGATTGGGCAAGCCTGAAACCCAACGGCAAACATGGCGCCACCACCGCAAACACGAAGCGCTATATTGATTTTGCCGCACAACACGGCTTCGATGGTGTGTTAGTTGAGGGTTGGGACGTGGGCTGGGAAGACTGGTTCGGTAAGTGGAAAGAAGAGGTGTTTGACTTCGTGACCCCCTATCCCGATTTCAATGTCACCGAACTCCAGGAGTACGCAGCCGCAAAGCACGTCAAACTCATCATGCACCACGAGACTTCAGCCTCGGTAACAAACTACGAACGCAGAATGGACGAAGCAATTCGTTTCATGAAGCAACATGGGTACGACTCGGTCAAGACAGGATACGTCGGCAAGATTATTCCCCGGGGCGAGCATCATGACAGTCAATGGATGGTCAATCACTATGTCCGGGTCGCAGACAAGATGGCCCAAAATAAAATTATGTTGGATGCTCACGAACCTGTCCGCCCGACAGGATTGCACCGTACTTACCCGAATTGGCTTGCTTGTGAAGCGGCCAGGGGCAATGAGTTTAACGCGTGGAGTGTGGGCAACCCTCCCGAACACGAAACGATTTTACCTTTCACCCGCTTGATGGGTGGGCCAATGGATTACACGCCGGGGATTTTCCAAATCAAACTCGACTACTATCAACCGGGTAAGAAGGAACAGGTGCATACAACGCTGGCCAAGCAACTGGCCTTATACGTGACGATGTACAGCCCCTTACAAATGGCGGCCGACTTACCGGAAAACTACGAGCGTTTTATGGATGCATTCCAGTTCATCAAGGACGTGCCAGTTGATTGGGACGATACCAGGATTTTAGAGGCAGAGCCGGGTGACTATCTCGCTATCGCGCGCAAGGCTAAAAACAAAGACGAATGGTACATCGGATCGATCACGGATGAGCAGCCGCGCACCTCAAACATCTCCTTGAGCTATCTCACTCCAAAACGATGGTATCTGGCCACACTCTACGCCGATGCTGCCAATGCTCATTGGGAAAGCAATCCAATGGCCTATCAGATTCAGAACTTTCTCGTAAACGACCAAACCAGACTGAAAATCAATTTAGCGAGTGGCGGCGGTGCCGCGATCAGCCTGAAGCCCGCATCCGACCAGGATCTGAAGAAATGGAAGCGCTATCAATAATCCTGTGGCATTACGAAAACTGATTCTCGCCTGCTCTGAACAAGTGGAAGCGTCAACTCCTTGGAGTGCGGCGACCTGTCAGCGCTTTGGTCGGTCGCGACCTGTCGTGACCGCGTTGAGTTGAGTCTTTTCAAAGAATGCGGCGCCAAGCCGCAACGACCAAAGCGGCGACTGGTCGCCGCACTCCAAGGAGTTGACCGCTTGTTCAGAGGTTCCTTCAATAATTACGGATCAAACTCGCGCTTTACTGAACTATTCCGGCGCGATGAAAGAAATCCGATTCTGACAGGAGCGGATTGGCCCTATCCGGTCAACTCTGTGTTCAATCCCGGCGCGGTTCGGCTAGCAGATGGTCAGACTCTCTTGCTGGCGCGCGCGGAAGACCGCACAGGCATCTCGCATCTCACTGCCGCACGTAGTCAGGACGGGGTAACAAATTGGCAAATTGATCCCCAGCCAACTCTCGCTCCCGATCCAGCGAACTATCCGGAGGAAGAATGGGGCGTCGAGGATGCACGCATCGTTTACCTGCCGGAACTTGAGCAGCATGCCGTTACATACACGGCGTACTCCGCTCGCGGTCCGTTGGTATCGCTCGCACTGACGCGTGACTTCAAAACCTTCGAACGCCGCGGCATGATTATGGAGCCGGAGGACAAGGACGCAGCATTCTTTCCCCGGCGCATCGGTGGAAAATGGGCCCTTATCCACCGGCCCGTCACGCCCGGCTCAAGCGCAGACATCTGTCTCTCGTTTTCAACTGATCTAAAACACTGGGGTAACCGAACGTTACTGCTCGAATCGCGGCGCGGCAACTGGTGGGATGCAAATAAGATCGGTCTCTGCTCTCCGCCCATCGAGACACGTGAAGGCTGGCTGATCACGTATCACGGTGTGCGCGTCACTGTCGCTGGCGTCATCTATCGCGTTGGCCTAGCGTTACTCGACCTGGAAGATCCGACGCGTGTCATTCGACGCGGCGACGAATGGGTCATGAGCCCGCGCGAAGAATACGAGATCATTGGCGATGTCGGTTATGTTGTCTTTCCCTGCGGTCAGGTCGTAGATGAAGCAACAGGCGAGATCCGTCTTTACTATGGGGCTGCCGATTCATCAATTGCTCTGGCATATGGCAACATCAATGAAGTGCTGGATTGGTTGATGAAGAAGTAGATGGAAAAAGATGAAACCGCTCAGCCGACAGGTTAGCTGTCGAGATACGCCTATAATACCCGGCGCTGACTAACACGTGGGTCTAGCCTACTTAGGAAATACGCTAAGAACCTTGTCCTTATGGAGCACATTAAAGAACTCGCCAGCCAGTTGCTGATTAAGAGACTTAAGCATTGTATGTTGTTCTAGCGCTGCGTCTTTCTTCTTAATCGCGAGGTATACTACGCCTAAATTGAAGTATGCTTCAGCATAGTCCGGTTTAAGAGATATCGCCTGCTTGTAAGACTCGATTGCTTCTCTGGACCGACCCATCTTGTAATATGCAACACCCAGGTTATTGTGTGCCTCGGCTAAGTCGGGTCTGAGGCTGATGGCCTGTTTGCAAGCTGCGACTGCTTCTTTATAGCGCCCCATCTTGCGGTACGTGACAGCCATATTGCTGTACATTCGAGCATCGCGCGGTGTGAGTTGAATCGCACGTTTGTAAGATTCTAGTCCTTCTTTGTACCAACCTAATTCGTCGTATACATAGCCTAAATTGTGGTACGCTCCGGCAAAATCAGGTTTGAGGCGGATCGCTTGTTTGTACGCCTCAACTGCTTCCATATACCGATTATCCTTAAAATGCTTAACACCTAAACGAAAGTAGGTCATCGCATCTTTTGACTCTTGCTGTTTGACAGGTCCGACTTGTGCCCATGCTGCAGGAGTCGCTATTGCGAGGGTGACTAAAACCAACCACATAAGTCTTGCTCGTTTCATCACGTCCTCCACTACTTTTGTGTGATTGCCAAACGTCTCAGCTGCGGCATGAGCTTGAAAACGTTTGGCAACTTCGGTGGCGATATAGTTCTTTCGAAGACCAATGCATGGAAGGTGTATTTCAGCCTATGCGGTAAGCTGGCCTGGTTTTTGTCCAAGTGTCACTGCTGACTAGCAGTAAGTGTCACTGTGTGACGCTGCGAATTGTTTCTTGCCAACTCCTTTGCCAGACTGCGCTCGCCTCGGCTCTGGAACAGGTCGCGCGCCGTGTCGCTGCCTGCCATCCAGACCTGAGAAAGGAAATATTGACCGCCATAGCGGTTGAAGACGAGCTTGGATTTCCGTTGTATCTCACTGGCGCGACTGGGCCTGGTCATGCCAGTGCGCAAATCCACACGAGCTTCTGCGTTCTGGATCCACAGTTGATCAGCAGATGAACTTGAAATGATGCGGCGCAGTGTGTACTTACCTGCTGGAAGTTTCGTCTCACCGACAGCAAAATCGAACGGGATGTTGACGGCAATCTTGTTCTCAGACAGTTGTTGTGCGTTCACGGAGACAGCCGCCAGCATGAGCAGGAGACTTAACATGGTGATGGTTCTGAAAGCTTGCTTTTTCATAGTGACCTCCTTTGGGTCCTGTGAAGGTAGCTTTATTGCCGCCTTCATCTATTAAAGCGTAAGGAGAAGAGAAAAGGGGCCACGCGTTCGAACAAGAATTTGGGCGTCAATGCTGATGGCGTGCGGAAGGTGATAAGCAGGTACCGGTTCAAGTGAAGAGGTGGCCCGGGCCTCTGGCCGTGATCCACGAGCCGCCTGTGCCCCAGCCAAACTGAACCAGTACCGATAAGCTAATTCCATTGACCTAACTATAGTGAGGGCATATGCTCCGGGGTGCTGCAAGGATTACCGTTCTCCACTGCGGGAGGCTGCTCAATGACTCCCTCGTCAAGCAACGTGACACAGATGCTCCGCGACTGGAGCAATGGCGACCGAGAGGTACTCGACAAGCTGATTCCCATCGTCTACGAGGAGTTGCGCCGCCAAGCGGCTCGTTACCTGCGGCGAGAACGCCCCGGTCACACACTACAAACAACAGCCTTGATTCACGAAGCGTATCTCAGGCTCATAGATCAAAAAGATGTGCGCTGGCAGAACCGCGCCCACTTCTACGCTATCTCGGCACAGGTGATGCGGCACATCCTGGTCGATCACGCGCGCAGCCGTCAGGCAGCCAAGCGGGGCGGGAGCGATATCAAACTGCCGCTTGAAGAAGCAATGATCGCGTCGGAAGGGAGAGAAGTAGATCTGGTGGCGCTTGATGAGGCGCTTGAAAGGTTAGCCGCGATTGACCCACAGCAAAGCCGTGTCGTCGAGTTGAGATTCTTTAGCGGGTTGAATGTTGAAGAGACGGCAGAAGTGCTGGGAGTCTCGACGAGAACGGTCAAACGCGACTGGAATGTCGCCAAAGCATGGCTGCGGCGAGAGATCAGGAAGAGTGACGTGAATGACACCTGAGAAATGGCAGCACATCAAGGAACTATTTGATTCAGCTCTTGAGCGTAAAGCTGAAGACCGTGCTGCCTTCCTCGATCAAGCCTGTGACGACGACGAATCCCTGCGCCAGGAAGTCGAGTCGTTGCTCGCTTCCCTCGATGAGGGTGAAAGCTTTATGGAGAGACCTGCCGTCGCACTAGCGGCTGAGACTTTAGCGGGTTCTCAAGGTGAGTCCCTGGTCGGCCAGACCATCGGCCACTACCAGGTCACGCGGGAGATAGGAAGCGGCGGGATGGGAGAAGTTTACTTAGCGCAGGATGCGAAGCTCGGACGTCCAGTGGCGCTCAAGCTGCTTCCCAGCTACCTCAGCAAAGATGAAGACAGGTTGCGCCGCTTCGAGCGAGAAGCACGTACCGCCTCAGCACTCAATCACCCGAACGTCTGTGTGATTTATGAGGTAGGTGAAACCGAAGAGGGTCGTCACTACATCGCGATGGAGTATGTTGACGGTGTGACACTGCGCATGACAGAGACTCGACTGAAGCTGAGCGAAGTGCTCGACGTGGCGGTGCAGATTGCTTCTGGCTTAGCGGCAGCGCACGAAGTGGGAGTGGTGCACCGTGACATCAAGCCGGAGAACATCATGCTCCGTCGTGATGGTTATGTGAAAGTGCTCGACTTCGGGTTGGCTAAGCTCACCGAGCAGCCGACTACCGATGTCACGACACCTGCCGGGGCATGGTTGAAGACCGACACTGGAGTGGTAATGGGCACCTCCCGCTACATGTCACCGGAGCAAGCGAGGGGGCTAGCAGTAGACGCACGCACAGACATCTGGAGTCTGGGTGTGGTGATCTATGAAATGGTTACAGCTCGTCCTCCGTTTGAAGGCGCAACAACCAGCGATGTGATCGTCTCGATATTGGAGCGAGAGCCTCCACTGCTGACGCAGCTCTCACCAGATATGCCCGCAGAGCTGCAGCGGATCGTCAGCAAGGCACTACGCAAAGATCGCGAAGGACGGTATCAAGTTATCAAGGATATGCTCGTTGATCTGAAGAGCCTCAAACAAGACGTAGATGTCACACCTGCAAGTGATGTGCGCCCTCGGTGGCGCGCACACAGCTTGATGGTGCTGTTGGCCGGGGCGGCATTAGTGATCAGCGGTCTGGCTTGGTTTTACTTCCCCCGCCCTGGCAGCAGTCCAGCGATGTCAATGATGCCGCCGATGAAGACCATTCCCTTCACGAGTTTTCCTGGTCGAGAGGAGTGGCCGGCATTTTCGCCCGATGGCAAGCAGTTGGCTTTTAGCTGGAATGGGGAGAAGGAGGATAACTTTGACATCTACGTCAAGCTGATTGACGCCGGAGCACCGTTGCGATTGACCAACCATCCCGGCATTGACAGCAGCCCGACCTGGTCACCCGACGGTCGCTACATTGCATTCAGTCGTTTCGACAAAGGCGAGTGCGGGATTTACATGGTGCCTGCGCTGGGCGGCGCTGAGCGTAAGTTGCTTAGTTTTGAGACTGAATGGGTTGTCCGGGATCTCCCCATAGTAGTCTGGTCGCCGGATGGGGAATACCTTGCCTTTACAGACAAGCCTTTTACTCACGGCGATCTTGGCAAGGGAGGCACTAGCATCGTCTTGCTCTCCATCGAAAACCTCGAAAAGCGGAGGCTGATGTCTCCGCCTGCACAATATTTCGGCGATTGGCACCCCGCTTTCTCTCCCGATGGTCAGACCCTCGCCTTCACGCGCTGGATTAGATTTGGTGTATGTGACATTTACCTCGTGCCCATCCTAAGCGGCGAACCGAAGCGCCTCACTTTCGATAATCAGGCGATTGGCGGCTTAGCCTGGACTGCGAATGGTCAGAGTATTGTGTTCTTATCATCTCGCGGCGGCGACGGTCTCCGTCTCTGGAAAATCTCGGCTGCGGGCGGCACGCCTGAACCGTTAGCTCTCCGCAGTAATTATCCCTGGCTAGGAATGCAATTTTCTATTTCCCGCCAGGGGCACCGGTTAGCCTATTCCATAGAGTTGGGTGACAGAAATATCTGGCGGATGGAGGTGCCAGGCTCTGAAGGACAGCCCACTTCGCCAATCAAATTGATTTCCTCTTCACTAGATGATGGTGGAGCCCAGTTCTCTCCAGACGGCAAAAGAATCGCTTTTGAGTCCGCGCGCTCAGGAACTCCTCAGGTCTGGGTGTGCGAAGCGGACGGCTCAAATCCAATCCAATTGACCTCCATGGGCGAATCTTTTCCAAGCTCCCCACACTGGTCTCCCGATGGACGGCAGATTGCTTTTGACGCTCGCGCGGAAGTTAATAATGACGATATCCGCCACATCTACGTGGTGAACGCGGAAGGAGGTCCGCCACGCCCCATCACCACTGGTGCAAGCTACGATGGGATGCCGAGTTGGTCAAGAGATGGGCGATGGATCTATTTTGCTTCCAACCGTAGCGGGGGCTGGCAGGTGTGGAAGGTGCCCGTCGAAGGTGGTGAAGCGGTGCAGTTGACGAAGAACGGAGGATTCCGTACCTGCGAGTCTCCTGACGGCAAGTTTATCTACTATTCTAAATTAGATGCCTCCGGCCTATGGAGGATTCCGGTCGAGGGCGGTGAGGAAAGCCTGATTCTTGATCAACTCCAAAAGGGATATTTTCATGCTTGGGCGGTGGTGGACCGTGGCATCTACTTCATCAACCCAGAGCCGAAGCCTCCTGCCACTATTGAGTTTTTCAGCTTCGCCACGCGACGGGTATCGCGGATCGCATCACTGGAGAGAGAGTCGTTCAAGTGGGGCTCGACCTTAGCCGTCTCTCCGGATGGCAGATGGATTCTGTACACGCAGACGGATCAATCGGGCAGCGACATCATGTTGGTAGAGAATTTCCGCTGAAAGACGTCGACCGTACAAGGATTCCACGGATTGTTCGGGACGGCGGAATTACTGGTTTCCTCACGGTACTCTCTCAGGGCTGCCGGATCTCACGTAATCTACCACCACGCCGTTGATAAGTCTTTTGTTACCTTTGCGAGTAATTGCTCCTTTGGCAGGAGCTACTACGAGGACAGTTGCTGTGTTGGCAGCAAGCGAGAAGCTCGATACGCCCTTGACGTTCTTTTTGAGGAAACCATCTGTGGCGGCATCGTAGAGATCCCGGACCTCTGGGCCGACATCGATCTGAACCTCCTTCGCAACGTCATATGGATTGTAATAGAGATACGTGGGATATGCGCGATCGTGAAAAAAGTCAGTCGCCAGGCAGTCCAGTTGCAGGATCATTTCAACATTAGTCTTTCTGACAATCCCGCCGAAGAAGCCGACATAGGAAGCGCCGTAAAGAGCTAAGTCAGTCGGGCCCCATCCCAAACGGATAGGATCGCCTGTGGCGTAGGGGCTTTTGCCTTTCCATTCTTTGCGGAGTCCTTCATAGGCGATCACACCGGGGTCGTCTTTCCAAAACGGGGTTGATTGATGATCATCTGAATGAGCGTCCCGATAAAAAAAGCGGGCGCTGTTCGCCGCATTTAGCATCCACTTTCCGATTGCCCGACTGTAACGATCATCATAGCGAACTAGCGGCACTAGTGCGCCCGCAGTCGCAAAGGTGTTCATCGCAAAGGCGTAACCGCCGCCATCCGTAATGCTGCCGACCAACCCATGACAACTGTAGCCGCCCCAACTTTCTGCGATGGTCCCCCACCCCGGCCTCGCTTTGCTTTCCTCGAAACACCAGGTGACTAACTTGTGGACATCATACTTTCGCCCAAGTTCACCGTTCATGCGCGCGCCGAGGTACGCGCCATAGGGCATCAGGACTTCATAGTGGGGATTCTGCGTTCGATTGTGAAGAAACCGCATTGACCAGTCGGCCGCTTGCAAATATTTCGGCGCTCGCCACTTGACCCAGGCCATATACTCCAACCAGCCAACCCCGGCTGCCGCATCAGGTTCTTTCCACTTACCGTTATCCACGGGCTTCATGGTATTGAAGTCGAAAGCGGTGTGTTCGAAATCAACGGCTCCGTTCCTGCCGCCCATGTGATAACAGGCGTCGTACCACCGGTCGGCTGTTGTCTTCATGATCGTTTCCATTTCGCCGGTCCCGGGGTAGCGATCAGCGAGAGCATAGAAGAGAACGTGGGGCCAAACCTCATACCAAAAACTCTGTCCGCTGTGAGTAGAGGTTCTATTCAAGACCAGGTTCTCTCCATTCCCTCGATTAAAGTATTGCTCCTCCATCAAGACCCAGTTTTGTGGTCCATGGGCTTTGTCGATTCCACTAATGGTTGCGCCGAGAACAGCGCCCATACAATTAATTGCTTCGTGGCTTGTGCTTGTCACCCTCGGATCACCCACGTAACTTGGAAGACCGAACGTCACCCGATCGAGGTTGAGTCGGCTATTGTCCCACCATATAAGCGGCAGATACTTACCCCTGGCGTTGAAATCGAAGGTAAGCCGATCATAAGCCTGGGCCAGAGCTTTCCAATCTTTCATGAGGTAGGGCGAAGGCTTACGAGGCATCAACTCAATCCGATCGATCGTTCTTTGCTGCCCGGGCGATTCAGAAACGGTGATGCATAGTAGCGTTATGAGAATCAGGACCACAGTCGCCAAACGAACAGCGCGCATCAGGATGATTCCTCGCTCGCTTAGTTTTTCATACCACTACTCGCAATGCTTTCAATCAGGTGACGCTGAATAAAAACGTAGGCAACGATGACCGGCAAGGCGAGCAGCATTGCTGCTGCCAGTATCACCCCCAGGTGCGCTTCGGCCTGTCCGCCCACGGCGAAGAGGGTGACCATCAGCGGCATCGTCATCAACTTTGGATTGCGAATCACCATCAGCGGCCACAGCACGTCGTTCCAGACACCCATGAAGGTCAGGATCGCGACAGTCATTATCGCCGGCTTCGA
>Ga0184619_10000836_pt1 | contig 10707 bp, 9 predicted proteins | sample PLM0_60_b1_FD_133146 | JGI IMG/M metagenome (GOLD analysis project Ga0184619, IMG submission 133146) | Groundwater sediment microbial communities from an aquifer in East River, Colorado, USA - PLM0_60_b1 | ecosystem: Environmental > Terrestrial > Soil > Riparian zone | place: USA: East River...
TCGCGGCCGAGGCTGATCGCATCGGCTGTCTGCCGAGCAATGCGGCCAATCTGATTCCACGTCTGGTCGACCGTCGCGGAGCCGTCGATGCCGAGCACCTTGCGCTCGGTGTCCTGCAACGCGAAGCCCGCGATCATGCCCGCCTGCGTTGAGCCGGTCACCGAGCACGTGATAACCGTGTCGAAGAACACGCCGAGCTCCTGCTCCTGGTCTGCCACCTCCTGCGCCCAGCGCGCGAAGCCGAGCCCGCCCAGCGGGTGATCGGACGCCCCGGCCGGGATTGCGTACGGCTTCCCGCCTCGCTCCTCGACTGACGCGAGTGCCTCTTCCCAGCTCGGCCGGATCCCGATGTCGAACCCGGCAGCATCGAGTCGCACGTCGGCGCCCATGATCCGCGAGAGCAGGATGTTGCCGACCTTGTCGTAGACGGCGTCCGGCCACTCGACCCAGTGCTCCTGAACTAGGACACAGCCGAGACCGAGCTTCGCGGCAACCGCGGCGACCTGCCTCGTGTGATTCGACTGCACACCGCCGATCGAGACGAGCGTGTCGCAGCCCTGCGCCAGCGCTTCCGCGACGAGGTACTCCAGCTTCCGCGTCTTGTTGCCGCCGTATGCGAGGCCCGAGTTGCAGTCCTCGCGCTTCGCCCAGATCTCGACCTCGCCGCCGAGGTGCTCGCTCAGCCGCTCGAGCCGGTGCACCGGCGACGGGGCAAAGAGCAGCGGGACTCGGGGAAAGCTGTCCAGACTCATCCGCCAATCATCTAGGAGCAGCGGCCTCGGTGGGTCCCAACGGTCTCTGGATTGGTCCCGGGTTGGCGGCGCAGACGACGCTCGATCGGGATGGCACCGTCAAGTTCTCACCGAGCCGACATTCAGGGCCTTCGAGCGCTGGCCGTGCTGCTCGTCGTGCTTGCCCACGCGGGTGTCGGCTTCTTGCCGGGTGGATTCGTCGGCGTCGACGTCTTCTTCGTGCTCTCCGGTTTCCTGATCACCGGTCTGCTGCTCGCCGAAGCCCGGGCCAACGGCTCGGTTTCGCTGATCGACTTCTACGTCCGCCGCGCGGGGCGGATCCTGCCCGCCGCTGCGCTGACGCTCCTCGCGACGGATATTGCGGCGTTCTTCCTCCTGAACTTCCTGCGAGCGAGAGACGTCGTTCAGGACAGCCTCTACACAGCCGCGTTCGCCGCGAACTTCCGGTTTGCAGCGCGCGGGATGGACTACTTCGCTCAGGCCGAGCCTCCGTCGCCGCTCCTCCACTACTGGTCACTCGCGGTCGAGGAGCAGTTCTATCTCGTCTGGCCCGCGCTGCTCTCGATCGTCATCTTCGGACTGGCGCTCACGCGACGTCGACGTCGGGCCGAACGGCGGCAGCTCCGGCGTCTGTTGCTCGTCGTGGCGCTGCTCTCGGCAATCTCGCTCGGCTGGTCCGTGCATCTCACGGCGACGCTGCCGGCTGCGGCGTACTTCTCTCCGCTCACACGCGCGTGGGAGCTTGGGCTTGGCGCCGCACTGGCGGTGAGCGTGTCGACGCTCGTGCGCGTGCCGCCGGAGGGCAGGCTCGTCATGGGCTGGACCGGACTGCTGGCGATCGCCGTCGCGGCGGTCCTATTCTCCGAGCGGACACCCTTCCCCGGTTTCGCGGCGCTGTTGCCCACGGTTGGAACCGCGTTGGCGATCGCGGCGGGGATTGGAGATCGCCACTCGAGGTTGGCAGTCGCGCGCCTGCTCGCGCTACGGCCGCTGTGTATCGTCGGGGATCGCTCATATGCCTTCTACCTCTGGCACTGGCCTGTGCTGATCCTGGCCGATCAGTACGTGGGCTACGAGCTCTCGGTTACCCTCAAGCTCGCCCTGCTGGGTGGAGCATTCCTCCTGTCGTGCGTGTCGTACGCGCTCGTCGAGAATCCGATCCGGCGGCAGACGCGAAGCCGGAGAGCGGCCGGTCTGGTCCTCGGCGTCTCCACGGCCGCCGTCCTCGGAACCGCACTGCTGTCCCTCAGCGCGATCGCCAGGGAGCAGGAGCACTTCAATGCCCCGGCAGCCTCGGCGTCGCTGGTCGCGTCGCCGCCGGCGCTCGTCAGCTACCGGACTCAGGCTGGGTCAATGCAGGCGCTTCCCGACGTGGTCGCCGCTGTCGAGGCGGCACGGCGCGGCGATCCCATTCCCTCCGGCCTCGATCCTCCGATCGGCAAGCTCAGGAGCATTTTGCCCGAGTACGTTCTGCCGGACGGCTGCATCTCTCGTGGCGAGAGCTCGAAGAGCACGAGCAAGGTCTGCCGAGTCGGAGAGACGACGAGCCGAAAGATGATCGTCCTCGTGGGCGACTCGCACGCGATGATGTGGCTGCCGGCGGTCCTCGAGATGGCTTGGCGGGACGGCTGGGTCGTCGTTCCACTTCTGCGGACAGGCTGCATGCCGAACAGATGGATCACCAACGAGGGGCCTGCGAGCTGCCGGGCCTGGTATCGCTGGGCGATACGCGAGGTCAGGCTCTTGCATCCGCGCATCACGCTCGTCGGGGGAAGCATCGGGGAACGCCCGTCAACGGCGGTGCGCGCCGCCGCGGACGGCACACTCGCCATGGCGACCGCGCTCAAGCCCTACGGGGCCGTCGTCGTGATCGGCGACCCCGAAGGACTCAGCGAAGACCCGACGGACTGCGTGCTGTCGTCACACGCGTCGATGGCGACGTGCACCACGAGGTGGCCTCCTGCAACGCTCCGGTCCTATGACCGCGTCGCCGTCAGCACGAGGCACCGAGGCATTGGGTTCATCGCCACACGCGGCTTCTTCTGCTTCCAGCGTCAGTGCCCGGCGGTGATCGGCCACACCGTCGCCTACTGGGACAACAGCCACATTACCGCGGCCTACGCAGTGCAGATCGCCGACGCGTTTCGGACCGCCTTCCTGCGAGCTGCCGCGAGAGCTGTCCACTGAAGCAACGGCGACTCAGCCGGCAGTGCGCTCTAGGACGACCACCGGAATCTCCCGGTCGGTCTTCGTCTGGTAACTGTCGTAGTCCGGCCACTGCTGGTTGACGAGCTGCCACAGCCGCTCGCGCTCCTCGCCTTCCGCGGTGCGTGCACGCGCGGGGAACACCTCGTCGAACAGCTGCAACTCGACGTTCGGATCGTTCTGCAAATTGAGGTACCAGTCTGGATGTGCGGGCGCACCACCCTTCGACGCGACGACCACGTAGCGGTCGCCGTCCTCCTCGTAGATGAGGGGCTTCGTCCGGGGCTCGCCGCTCTTCCGGCCCTTCGTCGTCAGCAGGAGGATCTTCGAGCCTCGCTTCCACCGGTGGCCGACCTCACCGCCGGTCTCCCGGTAGCGCTGCACATGCTCCTCCCCGAACAGACTCTCCGCCTCACTCATCTAGATCCTCCTTCACGTAGCTCTCTCCTCGTTAACCTAGCCTGCGTGCTGACGAATCGCTCCGCACCGCCTGCGACGGTGACCCCGGTGCTGATCTATCCGGATGTGCGAGCGGCGGTTGCGTGGCTCGAGTCCGCGTTCGGATTCGAGGAGCGCGTGCGCATCGGCGACGCGCACCGCGCTCAGTTGCGCGTCGGCGCGGACGGCGCCATCGTCGTCGCGGACGTTCGTTCCGACCAGGTCGCACCGACCGCGGGCGTCGTGACGCACCTCGTCAAGGTACGAGTGCCGGACGTCGAGGCGGCGTTCGCCCGAGCTCGCGACTCCGGCGCGCGCGTCCTCGAGGAGCCGAAAACGCACGAGTACGGCGAGCGCTCATGTGTGTTCGAGGATCTGGCCGGCCATCGTTGGGAACTGACCGAGACAGTCCGCGACGTCGAGCCCGAAGAATGGGGCGGGGTAACAGTTAGGCCGAGGCACTAGAGAACCGCCGCAAGCCTCTCGCGCGCCCGCTCAGCCGCAACAACGTGCCCGTACCGCTCGGCGATCTCGACGCTCTCCTTCAGCAACACCTTCGCTTCGTCGCCACGCCCCGCGAGCTCGAACACCTCTGCCGCGCTCCACCTCGTGTCGAGTCGGAGGCGGACGGAGTCCGTCTCTTCCGCGCGGGCCATAGCACGGCCGGCTAGCTCTTGCGCCTCGTCGAGCTCTCCGCGGCGCGCTCTCAGCACGGCCTCGAGCGCATCCAGGCCGACGAGGTCGATGAAGTCCCCGGAGTGTGTCGTCTCCCGGCCTCGCTCAAGTGCTTTTTGCGCCGCTCCGTCCTTCCCGCGCCGGGCGAGACAGCTGCCGAGCAGCATCGACGCAGTCGAGAGATAGGCTCGATCACCCATCTCCTCGAGCGTCTCGACCTCCATTCGGAGCATGCGCTCTTCCTCATCGAAGTCTCCGGCGCATCCGGCCACCCACGCCCGCGTGTGATACACGGATGTCGCCTCCACCTTCATCCCGGCTTCGTGTAAGACGTCTTCAGCGTGCTGCAGCTCTCGAGCCGCATCGATGTCACCTCGCGTCGCGAAAGCCCGCGCCAGGGTTGCCCGAATCACGGCGAGCAACAGAGGGCGCTCTGCGTATACCTGTACCAACTGTTCGAGCCGCTCGATCGCGTCACGGATCGGGATCGGCCCCAGCAGCTGTGACCGCGCTAGCCGTACGCCGGCGTCGTCCTCGAGGTAGTGGGCGCCGGCGCGGGCCGCATTCGCGGCTGCCGCCTCGAACCTTTCAATCGCCTCAGCAATATGGAGAGAGGCCCACCGCTCGAATGCCACCAGCCGCGACGCGTAGGCCAGGCCTTTCGCATCCCCGGCTCGCTCGAACTGCTCCGTAGCGGACGCGACCATCTCGTCGAGGCCAGTCGAGGAAAACGTTGGGCTCCGGACATGCGTCATCTCGAGTTCCATCGCGAACATCGCCCCATACGCCTGCGCCCGGCCATCCGCAGACCCCTGGAGCTCGCTTACGGTGGCGCGGGCCTCATCCCACTCCGCCGATTCGGTAAGCGCGAAGTAGTAGTCCGGAAGAACGTCGACACGCGCCGGGTCACCCTCTGGAATCAGCGCCAGGGCGCGGCGCATCAGCGAGCGGGCAGCGTTCCAGTCGGACCGATTGAGCGCCGCCTGCCCGGCCGTGGCGAGCCGTCGGAATGCCTGCTCCGCGACGGCCGGGTCGGGCGAGCCGATCTCCTCGCGGTAGCGGGCCGCCTGCTCGAGGTGGTACCCGGCGATCTCGTCCTGCTCGACCAGGTGCACATGTGCGTCGAGCCAGGCCGCGAACTGCTCGTGCAAGATCGCCCGCGTCTCCTTCGGCACCGACTCGTAGGCGGCGTCGCGAATGAGCAGATGCCGAAACCGAAACGCGTCATCACCCGGAACCGTCGTCTGTTCGGGCCGAATCAGCTCTTTGCGGACGAGCGCGAGCAAATGCGTTCCGACAGCGGGCCGAACCGGCTCCGGCGCAAGCTCGAGGACGGCTCCCCGGTGGAAAATCTTGCCCTCCACCGAGCCACGCTCGATCACCGTGCGCTCGTCTCCACCGAGCCGATCGAGACGTGCCTGTAGCAACGCGTGAATCGTCGGCGGCACGACCATCTCCTGGTCGATGCCATCCTCGCGCACCATCGCAATCATCTCTTCCACGAAAAGCGGGTTGCCCTCCGCAGCCTCCACGATGCGCGTGCGCATCGTCGCGTTGAGCTCGAACTGCTGCAGCAAGTGGTCGACGAGCTCCGAGCTCTCGTCGGCCGACAGGGATTCGAGTAGGAGCGAGCTTGCATTTAGCTTGCCGCCTCCCCAGGTAGGACGGAGATCGAGGAGCTCCGGTCGTGCCGCACAGAGGAGGAAGATCGGCGCACCGCGCGACCAGTCGGCGATGTGCTCGACGAGATCGAGGAACGTCGGCTCTGCCCATTGCAGATCGTCGAAGTAAACAACGACAGGCTCGTCGTTTGCTGCTTCCTCCAAGAGCTTCCGAAACGCAAGCTGCGCTTCGGCCGGTGACCCGCCGATGATGCTCTCCGGCTCGTGCCCGAGCTGAATCAGCACCTCGACGACTGGCCAGTACGTAATTCCCTCCCCGTAGTGCAGACAGCGGCCGCGCAGAACCCGCCCCTTGTCCGCGACCGCGTCGACGAACGCTCGCACGAGCCGCGACTTGCCGACGCCTGCAGCACCAAGGAGCGTGAACATGTGACAGGCGCGGTCGTTGGCCGAGTGCTCGAAGTCGCCGAGCAACCGCTCGAGCTCACGAACCCGCCCGACCATCGGCCGGTCGAGCCGGCGCGCGACGGACGGCGCGTCCGGGTCGACCACGAGCACCCGATGCGCCTGCAGCGACTCCGCTTTTCCCTTCAGCTCGAGCGGCTCGGTCTTCTCGGTCTCGACCGCATCGCGAACAAGCCCGCGAGTCTCGCTCCCGATCAGCGTCTCACCGGGTGCTGCAGCCTGCTCGAGCCGCGCGGCGACGTTCACGGCGTCTCCTGTGACAAGTGTCTCTCCCTCGCCGGTGACGACCTCGCCGGTGTTGATGCCGATCCGGATCCCGAGCTCGAGCATCACAGCGGCCGCTTGCATCTCGGCAGAGGCACGCACCGCGCGGAGCGCGTCGTCCTCATGCGCCTGGGGCACGCCGAAGACCGCCATCACCGCGTCGCCGATGAACTTCTCCACCGTGCCGCCGTGCCGCTCGACGATCGCCCGCATCTGCTCGTAGTAGCTCCCCATCAACCGCCGGAGGGGCTCCGGGTCGACGCGCTCGCCGAGCGCCGTCGAGCCGACAACGTCGCAGAACAGAATCGTGACGACTTTCCGCACCTCTCGGCCCTCTACGACAACTAGCGAGGTGCCGCAGGAATCGCAAAACCGAGCCTCCGGCCGATTCTCGTGGCCACACGCAGGGCACGTGGTCATTGCCACAGCGTAGGGCTCGTGACCCTGTTCACCAAGTCCGCGGCAGTCGCATAACCCCGCTACGGTTGAGCGCGGGTCTGTGGCACAAAGGCGTTTCCAGCGGGGTCGCGAGCTCGCGATCGATCTCGGCACGGCGAACACTCTCGTCTTCGTTCGCGGCGGCGGCATTGCCGTCTTCGAGCCTTCTGTCGTCGCAATCGACGAGATCACCGGCCGGGTCCACGCGGTCGGCGAGGAGGCGCGCCGCATGATCGGGCGCACGCCGGCGCACATCCGCGCGATCCGCCCGCTGCGGCACGGGGTGATCGCGGACTTCGACGTGACGGCCGAGATGCTGCGCTACTTCATCCGGCGCGCCGGCGGCGGAGGCGGCCTGTCCTATTCGCACGTCGTTCTCTGCGTCCCTAGCGGGACGACCGACGTCGAACGGAACGCCGTCGAGCAAGCAACGCTCGCCGCCGGCGCGCGCAGGGTGTCGCTGATCGAGGAGCCGATGGCTGCGGCGATCGGTGCCGGACTGCCCGTCGGCGAGGCAGATGGGACGATGATCGTGGACATCGGCGGCGGCACCACCGAAGTGGCGGTCCTCGCGCTCGGCGGCATCGTCGTGTGGGAGTCGATCCGCGTCGGGGGCTACGAGCTCGACGATGCGCTCGTTCGGCACGTCGACGCGAACGAGCGTCTGCTCATCGGCCCAGAGACCGCCGAGGCCGCGAAGATCGCGTGCGGCGCCGCGTGGCCGCTGCCCGACACAATCGAGACGCAGGTCGCCGGACGCGACCGCATCACCGGACTGCTTCGACGGGGCACGATCGATTCGAACGACGTGCGCGGCGCGATCGCACAGCCAATCGAAACGATCGTCGACACGGTGAAACGGACACTCGAGTCGACGCCGCCCGAGCTCGCCGCGGACGTCGGACGCCGAGGGATCACGCTGGCGGGAGGCGGCGCGTTGTTACGCGGGCTCGACCGGCTGCTGAGCTCGGAGACCGGGCTGCCCGTCGTCGTCGCGGACTCGCCGCTCGAATGCGTCGTCCTCGGCGCCGGCAGTAGCCTCGAAGAGAGCGAGTTGCTGGGACGGACGGCGAAGAAGCGGCCGCCCTTCGGCCGTCGCCGCAGGCGCGGCCGCCGCTGAAAGCTCACATTCCGGCCTGCAGCGATACTGAACAGATGATCACGCCCGTCCCTCCAGCCCGGCACCTCCTCCGCGCCAAGGATCTGATCGACGCCCGTTATCGAGACCCGCTCGACGTGCCGTCGCTCGCCCGCGCTGCTCGGCTCTCGCCGGCGCACTTCAGTCGCGAGTTCCGGCGGTCCTTCGGCGAGACGCCGCATCAGTACCTCCTGACCCGCCGGCTCGAACGCGCCGCCGCGCTGCTGCGCAACACCGACCGCACGGTCGCGGACATCTGTCTCATCGTCGGACTACGCAGCGTCGGCTCGTTCACGACGAGCTTCGGGCGCGCGTTCGGGATGTCGCCCACCGCCTACCGGGCGAGCTATCCGCCGGCGTCGGCTCGCGTTCGGATTCCGACCTGCGTGCTCCAGGCCTACGCACGCCCCCGATCCAGCAGTCTCCGTCAAGACAACGGCGATCGGCGCCGCTAGGCCATAGGCCCGGCTCCTCTCGAAGCCCGGCCTATGGCTCGCTGCGGACTAAAGGGCGCTCACGACCCTACCGATAGCGCCGGAGATTCCGCCGGAAAGCGCCGTCAGCGCGAGCACAACGCCGATCGCAACCACTGCCAGGACGACGCCGTACTCGGCCATCGTCTGACCCTCCTCGCCGGCGTAGCGTGCGCGGAGGTAAAGGACCAGATCCTTGAATGACATGGATTCACCCCCTCGCAGTTTTGGGCGCGCGCTGGCGCGCAGTGCAAAGCGAACTGTTGGTCGATGTTGAGTCGACTCGACGTCGGTCGAAACTGGCAAGCTGGCGCGTCCCTCTCACTCGAGGCGCGCCGCTTCGCCTTTCGTCAACCACGCTCAGTTCATCGTCCGTGGGACGGCGCAACGCGTATCCCCCGGACGGGTGACCACGGCGCCTGGGATCCAGCAGTTTTCGAGAAGACAACGGTGATCGGCCCGGTTAACGTCGTCCCGACTGTTCCACTACATCGGAGGACGACATGCTGAAGAACCTCACCAACGTCAACGTCTGGGTCCACGACCAGGACGAAGCCCTTGCCTTCTACACGGAGAAGCTCGGGATGGAGCTCCGTGACGACGTGACGGTTCCCGAGCTGGGCAACTTTCGCTGGCTGACCGTCGGCTTGCCGGGGCAGGACGTCGCGCTCGCCCTGATGGCCGTTCCCGGCCCGCCCGTGTTCGACCAGGAGACGCACGACCAGATCACGGCGTTGATGGCGAAGGGCGCAGCCGGCGGGCTCTTCTTCTCGACCGACGACGTCCAGGGCACCTACGAAGAGCTCAAGAAGCGCGGCGTCGAGTTCCAGCAGGAGCCGACGGAACAGCCGTACGGCATCGACGCCGGCTTCCGCGACCCGTCCGGCAACTCGGCCCGGATGATGCAACAGAGCTAGACACCAGGTGGGAGCGCGAAAGCGCTCCCACCCTTGCTCAGCTCAACAACCCTTCGGGCAGACCAGCAGCACCATCTGGTTCGCGACACCCGTGTCGACGAACCGGCCTCCCGAGGCGGTATCGAACGAAACGTCGCCGATCGTTCTCGTCGCGGTGGCCCCGCGGAACTTTGTGGCGCGCGGCCGCATCGTCGCGATCGACCTGATCACCAATCCCGACAAGTTCGGGGCCTGACCACAGAGCTGCGCTGGTTTTTCTCGAACCTCGTCCGCGTCCGCTTGTCGCAGCAGGTAGCCGGTCAGATATCTGTAGTCGAGAACATGGGGTCGAGCTTCTCGGACCGCCCGGCACTCTTACTTTGCAACTGACGGACGCTGCCAAGCGGCCCTGCTCAGGCCTGAGCTCGGCCACACAAGCCAGGACCGGCGCGCGTGAGGTCGAAAGAGCGTCTTGCCCAGGGTTTCCCTCGAGCTGCAGTTTCTCCCCTGGCAGCTCGAGCTGCGGCGTGAGCTGTAGACGTCGCGCCCTGGGCAACGTCGCCCGCCTGAGTTGCTTCAGCAAAGGACTCCACGCACGTGGAGAGAACCGAGGCCTCAACCATCGGGCTTCGGCGCCCGCGTCCAGAGGGAGGTTCCATGGAAGCTGCAGTAGCTGTCCGCCGCCCGCGTAGCGTGGCGCGCTGGACCATTCTGGGCGGCGTCTTATACGTCGTCTTCTTCGTAATCGGAACGATCGTGCTCTTCGACGGCCCGCCGGACGGGGACGCCACGCCGGCAAAGGTCATCCAGTATTACTCCGACAGCGGCCACCGTGACCGCGTGAACACGGGGTGGATTCTGATCACCCTGGCAGTCTTCTGCCTACTCTGGTTCATCGCCGCGTTGCGTCGAGCCGTGAGCATGGTCGACGGCGAAGGAATCCTCACCGGAGTCGTGAGCATCGGTGGAGGCATCTATGCGGCCCTAGCGTTTGCATCCGTCGCGCTGAACGCCGCGATCAGGACGATGAGCGACGACACCTATCGCCACCAGGTGTTCCCCGAATTGATCCACGCCGCGAACGACGTCGGCTGGGTCATGCACGCGACGGGCGCCGTAGCGCTCGGGGCGATGATCATCGCCGCCTCCTTTGCATTCATGTGGGGCGGTGTCTGGCCGACCTGGGCCGGGTGGCTCGGCGTCGTCGTAGGAATCCTCTCGCTCGCCTCGATCGCGTTCTTCCCACAGTTCCTGTTCCTGCTCTGGATCCTGGTCGTGTCGATCGTGATCTTCCTTCGGTCGCGCCCAGCTGGCCCGGTCGCGTAAGGCAAGCCCCGACAA
>Ga0184619_10000839_pt1 | contig 10698 bp, 9 predicted proteins | sample PLM0_60_b1_FD_133146 | JGI IMG/M metagenome (GOLD analysis project Ga0184619, IMG submission 133146) | Groundwater sediment microbial communities from an aquifer in East River, Colorado, USA - PLM0_60_b1 | ecosystem: Environmental > Terrestrial > Soil > Riparian zone | place: USA: East River...
CTCGTGAAGATCCGCCTGTCCGAGCCCGGCGAGGTCGACGACCTCCTCGACGCGGAGGCGTACAAGCAGCTCATCGACGAGCAGTGAGCTACCTCTCGCTGACCGACGCCGACCGCGAGTCGATGCTCGCAACCATCGGCGTCGACTCGGTCGACGACCTCTTCCGCGACATTCCCGAAAGCGTCCGCCTCCAACGCGAGCTCGACCTCGAGCCCGCCCTTCCAGAGGCCGACCTCGTCGCGCACCTGGAGGAGCTCGCGTCCCGGAATGTGGACACCGGCCGGGAACTTTCGTTTCTCGGCGCCGGGATCTACGACCACTACGTCCCGGCGATCGTCGACGCGATCCTCGCCCGCGGCGAGTTCTTGACGGCCTACACGCCCTACCAGCCGGAGATGAGCCAGGGGATCCTGCAGGCCATCTTCGAATACCAGACCGTGATCTGCGAGCTGACGGGCATGGACGTTTCCAATGCGTCCGGCTACGACGGGACTACCGTGGCCGCGGACGCCTGCTTCGTCGCCAAGCACGTCACCGGCCGCTCGAAGGTCGTTCTCTGCGAGACGGTCAACCCCCAGGTTCGCCAGGTCGTGAAGACATATGCGCCCGGATTCGGGCTCGAGGTCGTCGAGGTTCCCCAACGCGGAGGGACCACGGATCCCGAGGAGCTTGGACAGGCGGCCGATGACTCGGCCTGCGTGATCTTCCAGCAGCCGAACTTCTTCGGTTGCCTCGAGCCCGCTGCCGACCTCGCGGCAGTTGCGAACGCCGCCGAGGCATTGCCCGTCGCGCACGTCGACCTGGTTTCCCTGGGGCTCCTGGAGGCCCCGGGAAACTATGGCTGCGCACTCGCGATCGGCGAGGGCCAGAGCGCAGGCAACTACCAGTCGTACGGAGGTCCCCACTACGGCTTCATGGCCGCGCGCTCCGACTACATCCGCCGCATGCCGGGACGCATCGTCGGCGAGACAACCGATGTCGCAGGCGAGCGCGGTTATGTCCTCACCCTGCAGACCCGCGAGCAGCACATCCGCCGCGAGAAAGCGACGTCCAACATCACGACGAACCAGACGCTCCTGGCGCTCGCCGGCCTCGTGCACCTCTCGTGGCTCGGCCCACAGGGACTCCGCGAGCTGGGGGAGACCTGCATGGCCCTTGCCGAGCATGCCAAGGAGCGGCTGGGACTTCCGCTTCTGTTTCCTGAACGGGCAACATTCAAGGAGTTTGCGGTTCGCATCGGACGGCCCGCCGACGAAGGGATTCGGGCAGCCCGCGAGCAGGGCGTCCATCCGGGCTATGCGCTCAAGCGCGATTACGGCGGAATGGAGGACGCGCTGCTCGTCTGCATGACGGAGAAGAAGACACCGGAAGACATCGAGCGCCTCGCCGAGGTTCTCGGAGAGGTAGCGGAGAGATGAAACTCATCTTCGAGAAGTCGAAGCCGGGCCGCCGCGCCGCGGCGATCCCGAAGCCCGACCTGCCGGTTCCCGAGGTCCCGGAGGAGCTTCGCCGCCGCCAGCCCCCGCGGCTGCCCGAGGTCGCCGAGCCCGAAATCGTCCGTCACTTCACGGCGCTCGCCGACCGGACGTTCGGCGTCGACACCGGCTTCTATCCGCTCGGCTCCTGCACGATGAAGCACAACCCGCGGGTGAACGAGCGCGTGGTCGCCCTGCCCGGCTTCCGCGACCTTCATCCCCTCCAGGAGGAGGACGGCGCGCAGGGGGCGCTCGAGCTCATGTGGCGCCTCCAGGAGATCCTCGCGGAGGTCTGCGGCCTCGGCGCCGTCTCGCTCCAGCCGGCAGCCGGCTCACAGGGCGAGCTCACCGGTCTGATGCTCATGCGCGCCTACTTCGCCGATCGGGGTGAGGGCGAGCAGCGGAAGAACGTGATCACGGCCGATACCGCTCACGGGACGAACCCGGCGAGCGTGACGATGGCCGGCTACACCCTCCAGAAGGTCGAGACGGACGCCCGCGGCAACCTCGACCTGGACGACCTTCGGGCGAAGGTCAACGAGGAGACGGCGGGCCTCATGCTCACCAATCCCTCGACACTAGGCCTCTTCGACGAGCACATCGAGGAGGTCGCCGCCATCTTCCACGAGGCTGGCGCGCTCCTCTACTACGACGGTGCGAACCTGAACGCGGTCTGCGGGATCTCGCGGCCCGGCGACATGGGCTTCGACATCGTGCACATCAACTTGCACAAGACGTTCTCGCAGCCGCACGGGGGCGGTGGCCCAGGCGGCGGGCCTGTCGTCGTCCGCGACACCCTCGAGCCCTTCCTGCCCGTCCCCGCCGTCGTCCGCGACGGCGAGCGCTTCCGGCTGGACTACGACAGGCCGAAATCGATCGGCAAGGTGCGCGGTTACTGCGGCCCGTTCGGCGTCTTCGTTCGCTCCTATGCCTTCATTCGCGCGTACGGGCCAGGCCTCAGGGAGATGTCCGAGGTGGCCGTGCTGAACGCGAACTACATGCTGGCGCGGCTGAAGGACACGTACGAGCTGCCGTTCGACCGCCTCTGCATGCACGAGTTCGTCCTCTCGGCGCGTGGGCTCAAGCGGGAGCACGGGATCACGGCGCTCGACGTCGCCAAGCGGCTCATGGACTACAAGTTCCACCCGCCGACCATCTACTTCCCCCTCATCGTCCCGGAGGCGCTGATGATCGAGCCGACGGAGACGGAGGCTAAGGAGACGCTCGACGCCTTCTGTGACGCCATGCAGGAGATCGCGCGGGACGCGGCCGAGCATCCGAAGCTGCTGAAGGAGGCCCCGCACCGGCGGCCGGTGCGTCGCCTGGACGAGGTGAAGGCCGCGAAGAGAGCCATCGTTCGCTACCGCTTCGACGACCATCCCGACCTCACGGGCGGGCCCTCCGAGGGTGAGGCGCTCGAAGCTCAGAAGGGGGCCTGATGCAACGCGATCAGATCGAGCGCCGCGTGGACGAGCTGCGCGCCGGCCACCCGGGTCGTGACGAGTTCATCGCCGCTGTGCGGGAGTTCGGGCAGGAGCTCGATCCGGATTCGCGCAAGACTCTCGGCCAGGTGCTGCTCGACCGGCAGCCGGAGACAGGCGGCTTCGACGTGCTCCACAAGCGGCTCGAGGAAGGCGGTTGGATGAAACGGACGATGCGCAGGATCGAGGAGCGCGAGCGCGCGGACCGTCTCAAGGGCGAATGATCGACCTCCGCTCCGACACGCTCACCCAGCCGTCCCCCGGCATGCGCAAGGCGATGGCCGAGGCCGTCGTCGGCGACGAACAGAAGCGGGAGGACCCGACTGTTATCGCTCTCGAGGAGCAGGCGGCCGAAGAGCTCGGCCAAGCAGAGGCCGTCTACCTGCCGACGGCGACGATGGCGAACCAGATCGCGCTTCGAATCCTGTCCGAGCCGGGCGACGAGGTGCTCGCCGAGGCGACGGCGCACGTGTTCCGCTACGAGCTGGGCGGCCCGGCGGTGCACTCAGGGCTGGCCATGAAGGCACTCCCCACCGAAACCGGAATCTTCAGCGCCGAGCAGGTGCGCGACGCGGTCAGCCCGCCGGGCGATCTCCACACGGCACCCACCCGGATCGTTTGTTTCGAGAACACGCACAACGGCGGCGGCGGTCGGATCTGGCCCCTAGACCATCTCCGAGGGGTGGTGGGCGAAGCACGCCGCCACGGTCTCAACGTCCACCTCGACGGTGCCAGGCTGATGAACGCCTCGGTGGCCAGCGGCGTCCCCGCGGCGGAGTACGGCCGCGAGTTCGACACCGTCACCCTCTGTCTCTCCAAGGGGCTCGGCTGTCCACTGGGCGCGCTCATCGCCGGCTCGCGTGAGCGGATGGCAAAGGCGCGGCGGATGAAGCACCTCTTCGGCGGGGCGATGCGGCAGTCAGGGATCGTGGCTGCTGCCGGCATCTACGCCTTCGAGCACAACGTGGCCCGGCTCGCCGAGGATCACGAGCATGCCGGCCGGCTTGGAGAGGGGCTGGCGGAAGCGGGTCTCCCGGTCGACCCGGACCAGGTGGAGACCAACTTCGTCCTGCTCGACGTCGGCCGTCTCGGCCTTCCCGCCGACGAGGCCGTCGCGCGATTGCGGGCCGAGGGCGTACTGCTCTCCTTCGGGGCCCGAAAGGACGTGCTCCGGGCCGTCACGCACCTCGACGTCAGCGCCGAGGACATCGAGCAGGCGGTCGAGCGGATCCCGCGGGCGCTCGCGTCGACCGACCGCCCGGTCGAGCTCGCCGGCGACGCGCCGACGCCCTATTAGAGCGCCGGCGCGCCGTCCTTTCGACTATTCGTACTGAAGCGCCCGCAGGACGTTCAGCCTCGCCGCGCGGCGCGCGGGGAAGATCGCCGCGAGGATCCCGACGACCACCGCCACGATCGCGAATACGACGAGCTGGGTGACCGGAATGGCGATCTGAACGTTGAACTCCGAGAGCGCCCTGGTCATCAGAAGCGCGAGGAAGATCCCGAGCGGAAGCCCGAGCGCCGCCCCGATGAGCGCCGTGATGATGCTCTCGTGCCGCACCATGCGGCGTGCCTGGCGCCGGGTCATCCCGACGGCCCGCAGCATCCCCAGCTCGCGCGTTCGCTCGAAGACCGTGAGCACGAGCGTGTTCACCATCCCGAAGATGCTGACGACGACCGATAGTGCGAGGAGGACGTACAGCACGTTCAGGAAGTTGTCGAAGTCCTTGTTCTGTGCCTGGATCCAGCCTTCGCGCGTCTGCACCTTGGCGTCCGGGAAATCCTTCACCGCTGCATCGAGAGACGCGGTCGTGGCCGGCGTCGGCTCGCCGTTCACGTCGACGAACACGAACGAGTTCTGCGGCCGTTCGTAGATCGAATCGAACAGCGACTGCGTGATGGAGACGTTCCCGAGGAGCGGGAAGAACGGGGGCGGCTCGTAGATGCCCTTCACGACGAGCTGCGTAGTGTCCCCGTCCGGCGTCAGGAGGGGGAACTGGTCTCCCACCTTCAGGTTCTTGTCGTCGGCGAAGCTCTTGTCGATGATGGCGCCGTTCCGGCCCATCTCCGCGAGAACCGCGTCGGATCCCTGCTTCCAGTCGAAGGTGTAGGCCTGAGCGATAGCGCCCGGCTCGATACCGGTGACGTAGCCGCTTTCGCCGTCGGCCTTGCCGAGGCCCGAGCGGACACTCGTGGTGAACTGGGCGTCGGGGGAACGGCCGACTGCGTCGCCGGCCGAGGTGACGAAGGGCGAGAAGCCGTCCTGTGCAGTCAACACGTACTCGGCTTCAACCTGCTTCTTGATGGCGTCGGTGTTCGAGGATTTCATTCCGCTCGCGAGCACGGCGACGAACGTGACGAGCGCGATGCCGATCATGAGCGCGGCCGCGGTTGACGCCGTCCGCCCCGGGTTGCGAGTCGAGTTCCCCTTCGCGAGCCTGCCCGCTGCGCCGCCGATGCGGGTGGCCGGCCAGCCGACGAACGCCGCGAGGGGGCGGACGAGCCGTGACGAGATCATCGCCACGCCCACGAAGAGGGCGAGGACGCCTACGGCCATCGAGATGAGCCGCTGGGCCGTTCCTAGATCGTCCTTGAAGAGGGAGTAGCCCAGAAGCAGGACCGCGATGCCGATCACGACGATCGCGATGTACGGAGCCAGTCGCGACATGCGCCCGCGGGGCAAGGTGAAACCCTCGCGGACGGCGGCGATGGGAGGCACTCGCGTGGCCCGGATCGCAGGGAAGATTCCTGCGAGAAGCGTGACCCCGACGCCGATGACCATCGAGACGATGATCGTCCGCGGCGCGAACACGAGCCCCTGGGTCGGCAGGTCGAAGTTGAGGGCTTTGAAGAGCGCGTTCAGCCCCGCTGCCAGGCCGAGGCCGAGGAAGAGCCCGGCGAGCGACGCAACGAACCCGATGACGAACGCTTCCAACACGACTGACCAGAGCACCTGACGCCGTGAGCCGCCGATCGTTCGCAAGGTCGCGAACTCACGCGTCCGTTGCGCGACGGTGATCGAGAGCGTGTTGAAGATGACGAACGCGCCGACGAAAAGCGCTACTCCGGCGAACGCAAGCAGGAAGTAGCGGATGAACTTCGTGAACGCGACGTCCTTCAGATCTTCCGTCGCCTGCTGCTCGCCCGTGCGCACGAGCGCGTTGCTCGGCAGGATCGGGCGGATCTCGCTCGCCAGCTTCTGGGGCGTCGTACCGTCCTTGCCCGCGACCGAAATGGCGTCGAACTGGCCTTCGCGGTCGAGGAGCGCCTGGGCGGTCGGGATCGTGAAGACGGCGAACGTCGCAGAGCCGAGCGAGCTCACATCGCCGTACTGAGCCAGTCCGACGATCTTGAATTCGCTGACGGGCTGGACGGTCGCGATCTTGACCGAGTCGCCGATCTTGTAGCCCTGCTCGTCCGCGGTGCCCACGTCGATCACGACTTGGTCCGGCGTGGAAGGCCAGCGGCCGTCGAGGAGCTTGAGAGGGTTGAAACGGGCTTCCGACGGGTCGATCCCGAAGCCGAACGAGGGCGCGCCGCCGGTGTCCACGGCCTTGCCGTCCTTCTTCAGGATCTTCGTATTCGAATCGTCGGCGACGATGCCGGCTGCAGCGGCGACGTCAGGGAGCGCCTTGACCTTGGGGAGCAGGGTGTCCGGGATCGACGGCGTCGAGGCTGTCTCGCCGTCGACGTTGATGTCGGCCGCCTTGCCCGAGACGACCGCGTCCGTGTTCGCGTAGGTCTCCTGGAAGATGCTGCTGAACGCCTTGTCGATCGTGTCGGTCAAGACGTACGTTCCGCTCACCATCGTCACCCCGAGCACGATGGCGAAGGCGGTCAGGAACGCACGGAGCTTCCGCCCCGCGAGGCCTCGGAGGGTGACGCTGATCAAGACCGGCTCACCTCTTCCATCGCGCTGAGGATGTCGTGGGCGGCTGCGTTGCGGAGCTCTTTGACGATGCAGCCGTCGGCCAGGAAGAGGACGCGGTCCGCAATCGCGGCGGCGCTTGCGTCGTGGGTGACCATCACAGTCGTCTGCCCATAGTCGGACACCGACTGGCGCAGGAGCTCGAGGATCTCGGCGCTCGTGGTCGAGTCGAGGTTGCCCGTGGGCTCGTCCGCGAAGATGACGGTGGGCTTGGAGACGAGGGCCCGTGCGATGGCGACGCGCTGCTGCTGGCCGCCGGAGAGCTCGGACGGCCGGTGCTTGCGTCGGTCGTCAAGACCGAGCTTGCCGATGACCTCGTCGATCCACTCCTTCTCTACCTTGCGACCGGCGAGCTCGAGCGGAAGCACGATGTTTTCCTCCGCCGTCAGCATCGGCAGGAGATTGAAGAACTGGAAGATGAAGCCGATGTGCTCGCGTCGGAGCTTCGTCAGATCGTTGTCGCCCAGCTTGGTGATGTCGGTTCCGTCGATCGCCACGCTCCCCGAAGTTGGGCGGTCGAGGCCGGCGAGAATGTGCATGAGCGTCGACTTGCCGGATCCTGACGGGCCCATGACTGCCGTCAGCTCACCGCGTCGAACGTCGATCGAGCACCCGCGGAGCGCGTCCACGGCCGTGTCGCCCTCGCCATAGCGGCGCGTGAGCTCCTTTGCCTCGATGACTGCGTCTGAGGTCTTCTTTGCCGTTACGCGCTCTTCGGTCATGGTTGTGGAAGACATTCCTACCTCCAGGGAGTTGTGTCACCAGGTTGTCAAAATGAGGTCCGCAAGTGAAGGCGGCAATCCCGCGTCTTAATGTGTGGCTAACCGCACCCCGCGCGTCAGGGGTTGCGGTCGCCCACCAGAAAGAAGGCCAAGGCCACGCCGACGTAGGCGGCGACGAGAGCAAACCCCCGCGCTCGGCTTGAGCGGCCGTTCCAGAGAAGCACGGCGGCGAACGCCGCGGACCCTGCGAGGGCCAGGAGCTCGACCGGCCGGAAGGAGAGCGCGAGCGGCTCGATCGCCCAGGCGAGCAGGGCTACCGCGGGAATGAGGAACACGGCGACCTGGGCGCTCGAAGCGAGCGCGATCTCTGCGGCAAGCTTGATCTGTCCCCGGTAGGCCACAACGACAGCCCCGCCGTGCTCTGCGGCGTTCCCGACAATGGCGACGATGACCGCGGCGACGAAGAAATCGCTCAGGTGCGCCTTGTCGGCGAACGTCTCGAGCGAATGCACGAGGATCTCGGCCACGAATGCGGTCATCACCGTTGCGGCCGCCAGCACGCCCAGGGCGACGGGGAGCGACCACGCTTTCATGTCCTCCCGCTCGCCGGCGACGTGCAGTAGACGATGCCGGCGGAGCGAGTACCAGGTGGTCACGACGTAGATGAGAAGAAGGACGATGGAAACCGGCAGGGAGGTCACCGCGAGCGAGTGGCGGTCCGGGTCCCCGGTCCAGCTTGGGACGGCCGGGATCAGGAAGAGGAGGACTGCCGCGAGGACGAGGGCGATGGACGTCAGACTCGACTCGCGGTCGACGTCGCCCCGGCCGCCAAACGCGAGCGAGAACCCGAGGACGAGGAGGAGGTTTCCGACGACGCTTCCCGAAAGCGAGCCGCGGACGACTTCCGTAAGGCCGTCGGAGACCGCGAAGAGGGCGATGATGAGCTCCGGGGCGTTCCCGAACGTCGCATTGAGAAACCCGCCGATACCGGGGCCGGTGTGGTAGGCGGCATGATCCGTTGCCTCCCCGATCAGCCAGGCCAGGGGGATGAGCGCGGCGGCTGCGACGCTGAAGAGCACCATGTCGCTTGCACCGGTTCGGTCGAGGACGACGACGAGAGGGCCGACGGCGAGCAGGGCGTAGAGCGTTTTGCGAAGCACGCCGCGGACCCTAACGTTGGGGTCGATTTGATCGATGCAGTGCTCTTCGACTGGGGCGACACGCTCTTCCACTTCGCCTGGGACGAGTCGCTCGTAGAGGCGGGCTGGGAGGCAGGCCTCGCCGCGCTTGGCCGCGATGACGTCCCGGGCCACGAAGAGACGGCCGGGCGTTTCCGCGAGCGCTACTTGCCGTTGCTCTGGGTGCCCGGGTCACTGGACGAGATCGAGTACCCCGGACTGGTGCGCGAGCTGCTCGAGGGCTTCGGCGTCGACGTGACCGACGACGAGCTCGCCCGATTCCTCGAAGCGGAGCACGCTGCCTGGGAGCCGGCCCGGCGGCTCGGAGATTCCACGCATGCTCTCCTCGACTCGCTCCGCGAGCGGGGGCTCCGGACCGGCCTCGTCTCGAACGCCTTCGATCCCGGGTGGCTTCTGCACCGAGACCTCGAGCGTATGGGGCTGGGCGAGCGGCTCGACGTCGCCGTCTTCTCCTCGGAGGTCGGCAAGCGCAAGCCGCATCCCACGATCTTCGCGGCGGCCCTCGATGCGCTCGGGGTCGAGCCCGAGCGCGCGCTCTTCGTGGGTGACCGCCGCTTCGAGGACATCCGCGGCGCCAAGGAGGTCGGCATGACCACCGTGCTCGCGTACTGGTTTCGGGCAGACGAGGACGACCGGGGGCTCGAGCCAGACTACGAGGCGTTCACGCAGATGGACGTCCTCAACGTCGTTCGGCGCCTGCTCGGCGAAACCTAGCCGCGCGGCTTTACACCCGGCTCGGCGCGATGTCAAGTCTTGCGGGCCGCCCAAAGGTCCCCCAAAATCCACAGCGATGCTCAAGCGCCTGCCCCTTGTGCAAGAGCTTCCGTTGCGGCCTCAGGACGAGACCGAGTGCCGCCGCTGCGGGGTCCATTGCGACAAGGTCGTCTACCCGGCGGCGTGCATCGCGCGGTCCTGCCCCTTCGTCTACGCCTACCAGGAGTTGGGGCGGACGTACATCGGCTGCATGCAGAAGGTCTATGACGTCGAGATCGACCTCGACGCGCTCAGCGAGGCCCAAGGGCGCAAGGGCGGCTTCGGCGCGGTCAAGACCGTCCGACAGCCGCTGCCGATGTGCAAAGCGGAGGTGGCGAGCTGCTACGAGAACCGGGCAGACGAGCTCGGCTGCCTCAACCCCGAGTTTTCCGAGATCCCCCGCGGGAAGCCTTCCTTCCGCGTCGTGGACCAGACGGACCAGACCCAGACCGCCTCGTAGGCGGTTTTTTCATCCAGCGGGCGTGGAGCTCCCGGAGTTTGCGCACCTCGTCCGCGTCCGGCCCGTGGCCGTCCTTCCCCGGCACCTCCAGGATCGTCGGCAGGTTCTGCAGCCGGGGGTTCGAGAGGAAGACGCCGAGCTTCTCGGCCAGCACCCCTTCGCCGACGTTCGCGTGGCGATCCCGGTTCGAGCCGAGCTCGGCCGCAGCGTCGTTGACATGCAGTACTCGTAGCCGGTCGAGCCCGATCCGCCGGTCGACTTCGTCGACGGAGGCGTCGAGCGCGCTTCGGTCCGTCACGTCGACGCCGGACACCCACAGGTGGCAGGAGTCCAGGCAGATGCCGACGCGCGGGTGCCGGTCCAGGCGGTCGACGAGCATGGCGAGCTCGTCGACCGAGCGGCCGATCGTTCCGCCCGCGCCGGCGGAGTTCTCGAGCAGGAGCCAGGTCGTCTCCGAGCAGTGCTCGAGAGCCTGCTCCAATGCCGGAACGGCGCGCTCTAGGCCTGCCTCGAGACCCGCACCGAGATGGGAACCGACATGGAGGACGACCCCGTCCGCCTCGATCGCGCAGCCGACGTCGACGGTGTTGACGAGGGCGGCCACCGACTTCTCGTAGATCTCGTCGTCGGTCGCCGCGAGGTTGATCAGGTAGAGGGCGTGACAGACCACGCCCCGGATC
>Ga0184619_10000840_pt1 | contig 10675 bp, 10 predicted proteins | sample PLM0_60_b1_FD_133146 | JGI IMG/M metagenome (GOLD analysis project Ga0184619, IMG submission 133146) | Groundwater sediment microbial communities from an aquifer in East River, Colorado, USA - PLM0_60_b1 | ecosystem: Environmental > Terrestrial > Soil > Riparian zone | place: USA: East River...
CGCGAGCCCCGCCCCAGCACGATCCAAACCGAACGGGCCGACGACAGGCAAACCCGACGCCAGGAACAATGCAATCAGCAACGCGACCTGCTTGCCCGCATCAAGCAGAACCCGCAGGCTGAAAACTCTGACGCGATCGCGCGGCAGGAAAAGCTCGCTGCAAACCAGTGCAGACTCTAGCGCCGTACCAAGCGTGACTCTCGAAGGCCCGACGCATGCAGCTCGTTCTCGCTTCAAGCTCGCGCTATCGGCGCGCCCTGCTCGGGCGGCTCGGAATCCCGTTCTCGGTCGCCGATCCGGACGTCGCTGAAGAAACCCGTCCCGGCGAAGCGCCGGAGGCCATGGCGCGGCGGCTCGCTGAGGCGAAATCGCTGGCGGTCGCAGCCCGCTATCGCGACGCCCTGATCATCGGCTGCGATCAAGTCGCCGTGGGAAACGGCGAAGTGCTCGGCAAGCCGGGCACTCGCGAGAACGCGGTGCGCCAGCTGCGGGCCTTATCGGGTAGCGAGGCGGTGTTTTACACGGCAGTGTGCGTGCACAACACTTCGGTCGGGATAAGCCGCGTCCGCGTGGTCCCCTGCCGCGTCACCTTCCGCGAGCTTGACGACGGAACAATCGATCGCTATCTCGCTCGAGAGCAACCCTACGACTGCGCCGGCAGCGCAAAAGCCGAAGGCCTGGGAATCGCGCTGATCGCGAAAATGGAAGGCGAAGACCCGAGCGCGCTCGTCGGCTTGCCGCTGATCGCGCTGGTCGATCTGCTGCAAGAGCAGGGGTTGAATGTCCTCTGAGCGCAGAGGCTCGCTTTATCTTCTGCCCAACACGCTGGGTGAGGTCGCGCCGGAGGCCGTTATTCCGGCCGGGGTGCTCGATCTCGCCCGTTCACTCGATTACATCATTGCCGAGGACCCCAAGGCGGCGCGCGCTTTCCTGAAGCGCATCGTGCCGATGCGACCGCTGCAGAGCATCCGCGTCGAACGGCTCGACCACAACACGCGGCCGATCGATATCCCCGCGCTGCTCGAGCCGCTTGTTGAGGGGCGTGACGCAGGTCTACTTTCCGAAGCGGGGCTCCCCGCGGTCGCGGATCCCGGAGCAAGCCTGGTGCGCCTCGCGCACGAGCGGAACATACGCATCGTACCGATGAGCGGCCCCTCGTCCCTTGTACTTGCGCTCGCCGCCTCCGGCCTCGACGGGCAGCGCTTCGCGTTCCACGGCTACCTCCCGATCGCGGAAACCGAACTCGTCTCCACATTGAAGGAGTGCGAACACCGGTCGCGAAAGCTCAAACAGACTCAAATATTCATCGAAACGCCCTACCGCAACGATCGTACCCTGGCGACGATGCTGCGCGCTCTCGCCCCGGCTACGCTCGTGTGCGTCGCCGCGGACCTGACTTTGGAATCGGAAGCGGTGAAAACGCGATCCGTTGCGCTATGGCGCAAGGAAAAGCCGCAACTCAAGGGGCGGCCCACGGTATTCCTGCTGCTCGCCGAGTAGTCGTGGCTCAACGAATGCTGAATTGCCCCTGCGCCAGCACCTTGGCGAGCGCGCTCGCCATCGCCGCGCCGAAACGCTTGGCGAAACGTTCGGTGAAATCCTGCTTCTTCGTGTAGTCGAAGATGTCCTCGGCCTTGATCACCTCGCGAGCGACGAAATCGACGTTCCCGAAGCCGTCGGAAAGTCCCAGCTCGATGCTTCTCGCGCCCGTCCACAGCAGCCCGGAGAAGACATCGGGGCTCTCGTGGAGCCGCTTGCCCCGCCCTTTCCTCACGACATCGATGAATTGCTTGTGGATCTCGTCGAGCATCGACTGGGCGTGGCGCTTCTGCCTCTCGTCGACCGGTGAAAACGGATCGAGGAAGGCCTTGTTTTCGCCCGAGGTGAGGGCGCGCCGCTCGACGCCGAGTTTCTCCATGGTGCCGGTGAAGCCCCAGCCGTCCATGATTACGCCGATCGAGCCGATGATGCTCGCCTTGTCCACGTAGATCTTGTCGGCAGCGGCCGCGACGTAGTAGCCGCCCGAGGCGCAGATGTCCTCGACCACCGCATACATGGGAACGTTGGGGTAAATCCCCCGCAGGCGGCGGATTTCGTCGTAGATGATTCCGGCTTGCACCGGGCTGCCGCCCGGCGAATTGATGCGCAGGATCACGCCCTGGGTATTCTTGTTCTTGAACGCATTCTGTAGCGCCTCGGTGACGCGGTCGGCGCTCGCGTCACCTTTGGGGTCGATGACGCCGACCACATCGACCAGCGCGGTATGTTTGCCCGAAGTGAGGCCGTCGTGTCCGCGCCAGTCGAGCACGAGCAGCAGGAGCAGGGTGAGGTAGGCAAAACCTAGCAGCTTGAAAAAAATACTCCAGCGGCGGGCGCGGCGCTGCTCCTTGAGAGCGGCGGTCGCCAGCGTCTCGATCACGTCCCGTTCCCAGTTACCTTCGGACACGCGGATCACCGTGGATGATTACACGCCCGTCCCGCTCCTCGACGGGGACCGGAATGAGTCCCTCCTCGAAGCAAGGGCCGCGAAGACATAGGCCTGTATCCGGTGCGTAGGTCGCACCGTGCGTCGAGCATATCAAATGCAGGCCCCAGACATCAAAAAACTTTCCGGGTTTCCAGTCCAGCTCCATCGGCATGTGCGCGCAGCGGTTGAGGTAGGCATAGACCCGGCCCCGGTAGCGCACCGCGAACGCCGGCTCGGACCTTCCGCCCACTTCGAGGTCGAAGCGCACCCCGTCGCCTGAATCCGTGAGATCGGCGCTCGAGCAAATTACGCGTTCTGAGCCAGCCATCGCGTCAGCTCATCGATATTTTCCAGGCAGGCAAGGGGCGCGAGCGCGACGAGGTCGCCCCTGGGGTGCGCCCCGTGACTCACCGCGACCGCCTGCACTCCGGCGTGTGCCGCCATCTGAAGATCGTGCACTGTGTCTCCGATCATAAGCGTATTGACCGCGTTCGTGCCGAGTTCCTCCATGAGTTCGCAAAGCATGTCGGGCGCAGGCTTCGACGCGCATTGGTCGGCGCAGCGCGAGGCGGCGAACAAAGGCCTCAGGCCCGTATTGTCCAGCGCCCGCGCCAGGCCCGCTCGGCTTTTTCCGGTGGCGATGGCGAGAATGTGACCGCGAGCTTTGAGACCTGCAAGCATCGCTTGGGCTCCCCGAAACAGCGGGATCTCGGGGTCGCGCGCGAGAAAATGCCGGCGGTACGATTCCACGACCTTGCCGTATTCGTCTGCGGGCAGGCCCGGAATTGCGTACGAAAGCGCGTCCTTCAATCCGAGACCGATGACATGGCTCGCCCGCGCGTGCTCGGGCACCGGCAGTCCGAGATCGCGGCAGGCGGACTGAATGCAGGCGACGATCGTAGGCGCGGAATCGATCAGCGTTCCGTCCCAGTCGAACACCAGCAAGGGATAGCGCATCAGCCTGCCAGGGAATCGAGAAAGCGCGACAAGTCCTCGGGAAGCGGCGCATGCAATTTCAGCGCTTTCCCGGAAAGCGGATGCCCGAACTCCAGCTCCCCCGCGTGCAGAAACATGCGCTTCAGTCCCTGTTTCGCCAATCCTCGGTTGAGCTCGAAGTCGCCGTACTTGTCGTCGCCCGCGATCGGAAATCCGAGATGGGTGAGATGGACGCGGATTTGATGGGTGCGGCCGGTCAGGAGCTCCGCCGACAGCAGCGTGTAATCGCGAATTTCCCTCTTCTTGCGGAAAACCGTGTGCGACTCCCTGCCCGCACGATCGACGCTGACGCGCCGCTCGCCGGAGCGGGTGAGGAATTTTTTCAGCGGAAGGCTGACGTGCTGCTTGTCGTTGCGCCAGCGTCCCTTCACCAGGGCCAGGTATTCCTTCCTCACCCGGCCTTCGCGCAGCGCGGCGTGCAGTGCGGTCAAGGCCGAGCGTTTCTTGGCAAGGACGAGCAGCCCCGAGGTCTCGCGATCGAGCCGGTGCGCCAGCTCGAGGAACCTGAGCTGGGGCCGCGCGGCCCGCATCTGCTCGATGACCCCGAAGCTGATGCCGCTCCCACCGTGCACCGCGGTGCCGGCCGGCTTGTCTACGACCAGCAGCGCTTCGTCCTCGTAGATCACCGGCAGATCGAGCGGCGGCGCGGTCTTCTCCGTGCGCCGGGGCAGGCGCAGCGGCGGAATCCGCACCCGGTCCCCCGGCTGCAGGCGGTAGGTCGCATCGACGCGGCGGCTGTTGACCCTCACCTCGCCGCTGCGCAGGATGCGGTAGACATGGCTGCGCGGCACACCCTTGCAAAATCGCAACAGGAAGTTGTCCACGCGCTGGCCTTCGCTCGCACTATCGACCTCGACCGTCGAGGCGTTGCTTAAATCCTTCATTTTGTTTATGATCTGCGTGCTGCTTCCGTTGCGGGACGGCTGCTTGTACATGCGACGGTGCGAATTTTCGCCCCCAGACAAGACTGGCTACCCTGTCCCCGGTTCCGACGCTGCCAACGGCAAGGTCCGTATTGACCAGCGCATGAACCCGAAGCCGGCAAAGGCGGTTGGTTATCCAACCAGTGATAGTAATTGAACAGCGCGCCAACAGCATATCGGCAGAATTTATGGTCCTGCACTGCAGCGACTGGAACCCGACAAGCCAAACTACCGCGTTCTCATGATCCCAGGATCGAAGATGCGAGACCAGCCTGCACCATAGGCTCTTGGTTTGTCCTGCCCGTGCGCGCGGGAGAATAGAGCAATGAAGCGCATGCTTTTCAATGCGACACAAGCCGAGGAACTCCGTGTCGCGATCGTCGAAGGCCAGAAACTCATAGACCTCGACATCGAATCGGCCGCAAAAGAACAGAGAAAAAGCAACATCTACAAAGGCGTCATCACGCGGGTCGAGCCCAGCCTCGAAGCCGCGTTCGTCGACTACGGCACCGAACGCCACGGATTTCTTCCGTTCAAGGAAGTCGCGAAGCAGTTTTTCAAGCCCGGCGTCGACGTCGGCCGCGCCCGCATCCAGGATGCGCTCTCCGAAGGCCAGGAGCTGATCGTCCAGGTCGAGAAGGACGAGCGCGGCAACAAGGGCGCGGCGCTCACGACCTTCATCAGTCTCGCCGGACGTTACCTCGTACTGATGCCCAACAATCCGCGCGGCGGCGGCGTGTCGCGTCGCGTCGAAGGCGAGGATCGCGACGAGCTGCGCGAGATCATGGACAAGCTCGACATTCCGGCCGGGATGAGCATCATCGGCCGCACTGCCGGCATCAGCCGCTCCTACGAGGAGCTGCAATGGGACTTGACCTATTTGCTCAAGCTCTGGAGCAAGATCGTCGAAGCGACCGAGCCGGCGCGCGACTCCGATGACAAGCTGCTCAACCCGGCGCCGTTCCTCATCTACCAGGAAGGCAGCCTCGTCATCCGCGCCATCCGCGACTACTTCCAGCCCGACATCGGCGAGATCCTGATCGACACCGATCCGATCTTCGAGCAGACGATGGCCTTCATGAGCAACGTCATGCCCGACAACGTCGGGCGCGTGAAGCGTTACCGCGACGACGTGCCCCTCTTCTCGCGCTTCCAGATCGAGCATCAGATCGAGACCGCCTATTCGCGCCAGGTATCGCTCCCTTCCGGCGGCGCGGTGGTGATCGACCACACCGAGGCGCTCGTGTCGATCGACGTCAACTCGGCGCGCGCCACAAAAGGGCACGACATCGAGCAGACCGCGTTCCACACCAACGCCGAGGCGGCCGACGAGATCGCGCGCCAGCTGCGGCTGCGCGACCTTGGCGGCCTTATCGTCATCGACTTCATCGACATGGAGAACCAGCGCAACCAGCGCGAAGTGGAGACCCGGCTGCGCGACGCGCTGCGCTACGACCGCGCGCGGGTGCAGATGGGCAAGATCTCGCGTTTCGGCCTGATGGAGCTGTCGCGCCAGCGCCTTCGCCCTTCGCTCGGAGAGGGCAGCAACATCACCTGCCCGCGCTGCAACGGTACCGGCCATATCCGCGGTACGGAGTCCACGGCGCTCCATATCCTCCGGATCATCCAGGAAGAGGCGATGAAGGAAAACAGCGCAGCGGTGCACGCCCAAGTGCCGGTGGACGTCGCGACCTTCCTGCTCAACGAAAAGCGCGCCGACATCCATTCGATCGAAGCGCGGCTGAAGGTCAACGTGGTGCTGATCCCGAACACCCACCTCGAGACGCCGAATTACAAGGTGGAGCGCCTGCGACACGACGACTTGAACCAATCGGACGCGCTGCCGGCGAGCTACAACCTCGTCGCCGCGCCGGTCGCGGAAGAAGCGAGCGAACCCGCGGCGCAGGAAGCGCGCCCGCCGCGCCAGCAGGCCGCGGTGCAAGGCGTCACGCCGGAACGACCTGCGCCGGTGAGCGCGCAGCAGCCCCGACCCCAGGCGCCGCACCCGGTCGAACGGCATCCGGGCTTCATGGATCGCATCTTCGGTTGGTTCAAGGGCGACAACGCTCCTGCCAACCCCCAAGCGGCAGCAGCTCCATCACCCGGCGAGCAACAGATGCCCCGGCCGGAACGTGGCGATCGCGACCGTGGCGGCCGCGACCGTGGCAACCGCGACCGCGGCAACCGCGACCGCTTTCGTGGGCGCAATGACCGTCCGGACCAGCGTCAGGGACGCGGGCACGATCAACGCGGTGAACGACCGCAACGCCAGGACCGTCAAGACCGTAACTCGCGCCCCGAGCGCCCGCCCGGAGAGCAAAGGGGAGAGCAAAGGGGAGGAGAGCAAAGGCCGCCGCGCGGCGAGCGTCCCGAGGGGCAGAATCGCGCACCTGGGGAACGGCCCGAATCCCGGGAACAGCGTCCGCAGGAGCTTGGACGCCCGCCTGCACCCCATGCAGGGGCGCCTGAACCGCGCGAAGGCGATCACGAGCGCAAGCGCCGCCGTCGCGGCGGCCGCGACCGTGGCGAACGCGGCGAGCGCCGCGGGCCTCCACCGCCGGCACCTCGAGGCGAGGAAAACCACGTTGCAGCTGCTCCGGCCCCGATCGAAAGACCGGCATCGGTGCCTGTCGCAGAGGAGTTCATAGCCCAGCCTGCGCCGGCTGAGCGCGAACAGGTGCATGAGGTCGTGATGGCTGAGAAACCTCAACCGGAATTTAAGCCCACCCTCCCGGCTCCGGTGGCGGCCGCGCATTCGCCTGCACCGCGCGAGCCGGACCCGGCTGAGATCGAGCGCGCGCTCAAGGAGAGCGGGCTGGAGTTGATCCAGACACGTTCGGGCACCACGGTCGGTTCGGCAACGGAATCGGAGCCGAAATTCGTTCCAGCCAAGCGCGAGCGCCGACCACCTCCTCCGGATCTAGACGAGCCCCTGGTTCAGGTGGAAACCGGGAACGAACCGCCGACTCCGAAGGTTTGACCACGAGGGCAGGCTCAGTCCTTTCGCAGGGACTCGAGCAAGCCCTTCGCTGCGTCCTCGAGCATGTCCAGCACGCGCTCGAACCCCTGCGGCCCGCCGTAGTAGGGGTCCGGCACTTCGCGCTCTTTGAAGCGCCGCGCGTAGGACATCATCAATTTCAGCTTCTGGCCGGCCGATGGCCGCGCCATGCTCGAGAGAACCGCGCGGTGCTCTTGATCCATCGCGAGGATCAGATCGAAGCGCTGGAAATCGGCCGGCTCGAACCTTCGCGCCCGCAGAGCGCTGAGATCGTAGCCGCGCTTGGCCGCCGCCTTCTGCGCTCTGGGGTCGGGCGGCTCTCCGACATGGTAGCCGTGCGTGCCGGCCGAATCGGCCGTCACGGCCTCCTCCATCCCTGCGTCGGCGGCCAGTTTTCTGAAAATCGCCTCGGCCGTGGGCGAGCGGCAGATGTTTCCCGTGCATACGAACAAAACGCCGACCTTGTCGCCGGACATCGGTCTTCCCAATATAGAATCCGCTCGTGAGACCTATTCTGGCACTCCTTGGCGCGGGGCTGCTCGCGCTCGGGGCCTCGGCCGGCGTCGCGCAGGACTGGCCCAGCAAGCCCATTCGCGTGGTCATTCCATTTGCCGCGGGAAGCGTTTCGGAGGCCATATTCCGGACCATAGCCCCCGGAGTCGAAACGAAGCTGGGCCAACGCTTCGTCGTGGAAAGCAAGCCGGGCGCCGACGGCGCCATCGGCACGGGCGAAGTCGTGCGCGCGGCGCCGGACGGCTATACGCTGCTCCTCGGGCCGACCGCTGTCTATGCCGTGACGCCTCACATGTTCAGGAATCTCGGTTTCGACCCGCTGACCGCGCTCGATCCGATCTCTCTGCTCGCCGACGCTCCGCTGCTCGCGGTGATCGGGGCCAACGTGCCTGCGAAATCGCTCCAGGAGCTGGCTCAATACGTCCGCTCCAATCCGGGCAAATTCAACTACGGCTCTCCGGGCTCCGGCTCGCCCGCGCATCTCACCGGCGCCGCATTTTCACAGCAGACCGGAAACTCAATGGTCTACGTTCCGTACAAGGGCACGCCCCCCATGGTCCAGGCGCTGCTCGCCGGCGACATCCAGGTGGCCTTCCCCACCTTGACCGGAATCATCGGACCCGTAAAGGCCGGCAAGCTCAGGGTGCTCGCGGTCATGGCGCGAGCGCGCATGGCCGAGCTGCCCGATATTCCGACTACGCTCGAAGCGGGGTTTCCGCAGCTGGTCGGCGGCAACTGGTGGGTGCTCGCGGCGCCCCACGGCACGAATTCGCGCATCATCGAGCGCCTCGCTGCGGAGTTCCGTACCGCCCTAGCGGAACCGGGCGTGCGCAAACGCGTCAGCGACTTCGGCCACGTCGCGATCGGACTTTCGCCCGCCGAGACGGCGGGCTTCCTCAAATCGGAGTCGGCGCGCTACAAGTCCATCGTCGAACTGGGCGGAATCAAGCCTGAGTGAGCGCGATTCCCGGAAACGCGCGCGCCGAGAGGCGCGTCCGGCTCGCCGCTGCGATGGCGGACGAAGGGATCGACGTCCTCGTCGTCGCCGGGAATCCGTGGCGCAGCGACTATCTGCGTTTTGCGGCCGACATCACTCCGGTCGAGGGACATGCCTTTGCGTTCATCGACCGCGAGGGGCCGACGCGGATCATCGTCGAACACCCGGCCGAGGCCGCGCGCCTGCGCTCGGAGCAGGCTGAGCTCGATGTGAGATGGTCGCTCTCTGCGCTCGAGGAAACCGAGACCGCGATCCGCGGGCTCGGCAAGCGGCGGATCGCGCTCGCCCCCCTCGCCGCAGTGCCCTATCGCCTTGCGATCGGGCCGCTTGGCGCGAGCATGGCGCCGGCGACGAAGTGGCTCGATCGCCTGATGCTGCGGAAGTCACCCTCCGAGATCGAGGCCTTTCGCCGTGCCGCCGTCCTCGCCGACGAAGGCTACGCTGTTTTTTGTAAGGCGGCGCGCGTCGGGCGGCCGGAATACGCGCTCGTCGCGGACGTCGAAGCCTTTTTTCGCTCCCGCGGCTGTCCCGAGAATTTTCAGATTCTCGGTTCCGGCGGTCAGGAAGTGCGCGGAATGCATCCGCCGACGGAGCGGCGCCTTGCGCCCGGCGACCTGGTGACGACCGAGCTGACCCCGTGCGTGGAGGGTTATTACGCGCAGATCTGCCGCACCCTCGTGCTCGGAGAACCAAGCGAACCGCAGAAGCGCGCTTTCGCTGTATACAACGAGGCGCTCGAAGCCGGTATCGCGGCGGTACGCCCTGCGGCAACCGCTGGAGAGGTTGCGCGGGCGCAGAACGAAGTATTTCGCCGCCATGGTCTCGGCGACTACGTGACCTCGGAATACACCCGAGTGCGCGGCCACGGTCTGGGCCTTTACGTCGACGCCCGGCCCGCAGTGCTCGAGGACGTCGATCTGGTCCTCGAGCCGGACATGACGCTGATCGTCCACCCGAACACCTATCATCCGGAAGTCGGCTACTTCGTGCACGGCGACTCGGTGCGCGTGACGCCCGAAGGCTGCGAGGTCCTCACTCGAACGCCGCGACGGCTGTTTTCAGTACCTTCTTGAGCCATGCGCCGCGGGCTGATCAGCTGGTCGCGTGACGAGGTGCCGCCCGCGGTCCTCGACGGTCGCGTGGCGCGGCTGCAAGGAGAAATGCGGGCTGCAGAGCTCGGCGCCCTGCTCGTGTATACGTCCTTCGCGCGTCCCAGCGCGGTGGCTTGGCTCACCCACTTCGTGCCGTACTGGAACGAGGCGCTGCTCGTGGTCTTCCCGAGCGGAGCGCCGGTGCTGCTTGCGGCGTTTTCCAAACGCGTACACGACTGGATCCGCAGCACCAGTCATCTGGGCGAAGTCCGATCCGCGCCCGAGCTGGGCCGGGCGGCCGTGAATTTTCTCGAAGAACGCCTTCCGAAGCCTTCGCGCATCGGCGTGCTGGAACTCGATGCCCTGCCCTGGCCCGTCGCCGAACCCCTCGTGAAATCCGAATACGGCCGCGCGCTCGTCGATGCGACGGGCTTGTTCGCCGCGATCCGCCAGCCGGCTGATGAAGTGGAAATTCGGCTGGCGCGACGTGCGGCGACGATCGCCGTGCAAGCGTTCAAAACGATTCCTCCGAAGGCGAAGCGCGCGTCGGAACTGCTTTCGGTACTGGAACGCTCGGCGCGGCTAGCCGGTGCGGAAGAAGTGTTGCCTCGGCTTGCGCCGGACCTTCGCGCGGGCGCGACACTGCGCAGACTCGAAGGTGACGCCCTCCTCGGCGAACGCTACGCGGTC
>Ga0184619_10000841_pt1 | contig 10673 bp, 8 predicted proteins | sample PLM0_60_b1_FD_133146 | JGI IMG/M metagenome (GOLD analysis project Ga0184619, IMG submission 133146) | Groundwater sediment microbial communities from an aquifer in East River, Colorado, USA - PLM0_60_b1 | ecosystem: Environmental > Terrestrial > Soil > Riparian zone | place: USA: East River...
GCCTCCCCGTCCCCGAGCTGCTCGTCCTCGCCCGGGCGGCGGGCGCGCGCTGCGGGCGATCCCGTGATGAACACGCGTGGGACGTCCTCGCGCGCGGCAAGGGCGATCGCGGCACCGTGCGCGACGATCACAACGTTGCCGCGATTGGCGCTCTCCTCGATCCCCGTGCGGATCAAACCACGAAGCTCCTCGCGCTTGGGACCGGACGGCCGAGGGACCACCGGCCCGTACGCCGCAATCGCGCCGCTCTCGATCACGTCGTCGACCAGATGCGCGAGAAACGACTTTCCTCGCTCTACGTCGGTCACGAACTCGCTCTCGACCCCGGCCCGGTCCGCTGCTTGCAGCACGATCTCCTCATCGATCAGAGGGCAATCGAGCCGCTGCGCCACAAGACGGCTGACCTCCTCGGCCCCGGCGCCGGCCGTCCGGGAGACGCAGACCACGCTGAGCGCCACGGGTGCGACCTTATGGGACTGCCGGATGCCTCGTCAACCCGAGCATTCCCTGGAGACGGACGACCGCAACCGGTGTCCGCAACGTCTTGTAGCTTGCTCGGCTTAGGGGAGCGTTATATCGTCGCATGGGCGTAGGCTTCCCGCGGCGCATCGACTTCAGGGGCTACGCAAACGAGTTCATGACCTGGGATATCCCAATCGGTACCGAGTTTGCCGGCTACAAGATCACCGGCGTCCTCGGCCGTGGAGGCATGAGCGTCGTCTATGCCGCCGAGCACGTCAGGCTCGGGCGAATGGTCGCTCTCAAGCTGCTCGCACCCGCGCTGGCGACCGACGAAACGTTCCAGGACCGCTTCATCCGCGAGTCGCAGCTAGCCGCCTCGCTCGATCACCCCAACATCATTCCGATCTACGACGCGGGCGAGGCCGAGGGCTTCCTCTACATCGCGATGCGGCACGTGGATGGCGTCGATCTCGGCTCGCATCTCGAGCAGGGCGGACAGCTTCCACTCGGGCAGACGCTCTTCTACATGGAGCAGGTCGCGGGAGCGCTCGACCAGGCCCACTCGCAGGGGCTCGTCCACCGCGACGTCAAGCCCGCGAACATCCTGATCGCGCGACCGTCGGATCGTGTCTACTTGACCGACTTCGGCGTCGTCAAGCAGACGTCTTCCGCCGGGCTGACAAAGACCGGCTTCTTTCTCGGAACGTTCGAGTACGCGGCGCCGGAGCAGATCGAGGGCAGGCCGGTTGACGGCCGCACCGACCTCTACGCGCTGGGTTGCGTCCTCTACGAGTGCTTGAGTGGAGAGCCGCCTTTCCGGGCCGAGACGGAAGGAACAGTCATCCACGCGCACCTGGTCGAGCCGCCGCCGACAGCTACGGACAAGCGGCCGGATCTGCCGCGCGGGATCAACGACGTGGTCGCGACCGCGATGGCGAAGTCGATGGACGATCGCTACTCGAGCTGCGGCGAGCTGATCAGGGCTCTGCGCGCGGTTGCCCTCGGGCAGACAGCTTCAGGCGAGCGAAGCGTGACGCCGGCCGGGGCCACGGTTCAGGCGGCCCCGGGCACCGTTTTGTCCGGCGCGGGCGTCCCCCCAGGCGAGCCGCCGGCGCCGCCGCCGCCCGGATCTGGGCCGCCGGGATCTGGGCCGCCCCCAACCGGACCGCCGGCGGAACCGCCCGCACCGCGTGCTCCGCGGACGATGACCTTCACGACCAAGCGCCTCGCGCTGATCGGCGGTGTTCTTGCGGCGCTCATTGCGGGCGGAGTCATCGCCGCTGTGCTCCTTTCGAGCAACGGCACCAAGAAGGCATCGACGACGACGGGCATGAACATGGAGACCACCACCACGAGCAGCACCACGGGTCTCCTTTCGCAGCTCCCGTCTGACGTCCCCACCAGCTCCTGCAAGGTGACATCCGGCGAGCATCCGGGCTCGCTCCAGACCGTCAACTGCAACTTCACCGACAAGTCGGGCAGGCACATCTATCTCCACGCCGACGACTTCAAGTCCCACAAGTTCCTCTACTCGACGTACAGGCTCCACGGGGTCGACGACGAGAAGGCCGCAGGCGGTAGCCCGGATTCCACCCTCAAGAAGGCGACCGGGGCCTGCACCTCCATCGACTGGCTCGGAGAGGGACCCTGGTCTCACGCGACCGGCGAGGAAGCCGCAGGGCGCAGGTCGTGCTACATCGCTGCGGGCAGCACCAAAGCCTGCAAGGTGACGGGAGCCCCGCAGTGCTCGGTGATCGTCTGGACGCTCGACATCTCGAATCTCTTCATGCGCGCGGTCTTGCCGACCACCCAGCACCGGAATCTGCTCACCTGGTGGCGGTTCCATGCCCACCTGTTCGGCTAGCCGAACTCCGGTCTAACTCACGCGCTCGAGCTGGCCTGCGATCCGCCGCTCCGCCTCGCCGTCCTCGACCTTTGTCGCGACTCTGAGCGCCCGCTTCCAGAGCTCGGCGGCCTGCGCGTTCGCGTTCAGCGACGCTGCCCTCGCGCCTGCCTTCTCGAGATATTCGAGCGCCTTGGGTAGGTTGTCGCCCCGCGCGTAGTAGTAGGCCAGAACCTCGAGGTAGTCGTCGCGCGAGCTCGCATACAGCTCGTCGAAGACACCGGCCACGCGGCTGTACAGCTCCTCGCGGCGGGCCGGCGTGAGGGTCGAGAGAGCCGCCTCTTGCAGCAGTCCGTGCTTGAAGGTGTATTCGAGCTCGGGATATCGCCGGAGCTCGCGGATGAACTGCGCACGCAGGAGCACGGAGAGATGCTGCTCATAATCCTCGCCGGGCCAAGCATGCTCGAGCGCCCGGGCGGGAAAGGTGCGGCCGATCACGGCCGCGAGCTCCGCCAGGCGCCTGGCGCCCTCCGGCAGGTGGTCGATCCGCGCCATCAGCAGACCCTCGAGCGCCGGAGGCACGAGCGAGGCCGGCGTGACCGTGAGCGCCCATGTGCGCTGGCGGCGTTCGAGGCCGCCGCCCTCGATCAACGTGCGTAGGAGCTCCTCCAGGTAGAGCGGGTTCCCCTCGGCTCGCGAGACGAGCTGGTCTCGCGAGGCGGGATCGAGCCCCTCGGGCATCAGCATTGCGAGCAGCTCCTGGGTCGCCGCCTCCGACAGCGGGCCGAGCGGAAGCTCGGCAACACGGTGCGGGGAGTGCTCGAGCGCGTGCAGTCGGAACCGCGAGCCCGGAGACGGAAGATCCGCGCGGAATCCCATGACGAGAAGAAGCGGTATTCGATCCAGGGTCTCGAGCAGCTCCTGCGCAAGCTCGATCGTGGAGGAATCAGCCCAATGGAGGTCGTCGACCGCGAGGATGACCGGCGCCTGCGCGCTCAAAGCCTCCACCCAGGCGCCGTACGCGCGCCGAACGTCCTCCGCGCGCTCCTCGGGGGTGAGCTCGTCGAGTCGCCCGTCTTTCGACTCCATGGGCACGGAGAGGAGCCGACCCAGCTGGGGCAACACTTCGGTCGACCCGAGGCGCGGCAGCGAGGCCAGCTTCGCCCGCAGCTTCGTCCGCACCGATACCCCCGCCTCGCCGTCCTCGATTCCGAGCCAGCTGCGGAGCATCTCGACGAACGGCCAGTAGAGAAGCTCGCCTCCGTACGAGTGGCACTGGCCGTCGAGCCAGATCGCACGCTCTCCCGCAATCTCCCGGAGCTCGCTGAGCAGCCGAGTCTTGCCGATGCCCGCCTCGCCGACGAGCAGGAGGAGCTGCCCGCGCCCCTGTGTCACCTCGTCGACCGCCACCCGCAGGCGCGCGACCTCAGGCTCGCGGCCGACGAGCGGCGTGGGAGCGGGTGCTCGGGTGCCGGTCTGGACGCGCACGAGACGCCAGGCGGGTACGGCGCGCTCGCGTCCCTTGACCGTGACCTCGCCGAGCGATTCGAGCACGAAGTGATGTGCGAGCCGCTGCGCGGTCGACTCGCCGACCGCGATCGTCCCCGGAGTCGCGGTCGACTGCAGGCGCGCAGCGACATTCGTCGCATCGCCGAGTGCCACCTGTTGGTGATCCGCGCCCCCGACGACTCCGACGGCAGTCTGGCCGCTGTTGATCCCGACGCGGACGTTGAAATCCGTCACGTCCCACGCCGCGGCGATGTCCTTCGCATACTCCCCCACGACCTCCAGGATGCGCAGGCCCGCGTGAGCAGCCCGCTCCGGGTCGTCCTCGTGGGCCGTCGGCATCCCGAAGAAGCCGGCGATGCCGTCACCCATGAACGCCTGGATCGTGCCGCCGAACTCCTCGACCGCCCGCGACATCCGGTTCACGCACTCGCCGATCAGCTCCTTGACCTCGTCGGGGGCAAGCCGCTCGCCGAGAGCCGTCGAGCCGACGACGTCGGCGAAGAGCGCCGTCACCGGACGGAGCTCGTCGTCCGCGCGGGGCATTTCAGCATCGTCCGACGCGGCCTCAGCAACGGACGACGCCGCCGCCGCACGCTCCTCTGGCCGGATCGCCACGCCGCAGTACGAGCAGAAGCGCGCCTGACTCGGGACCTCAGCGTTGCACTCGGGGCACCGGCCCGCCGAAATCGAGACCGCGGCCGGAATCGGGGCCGGCAGCGGAGTCGGGAGTGGATCGGGAGCTTTCGGCTCCGGCGAGGGGTCAGTGACGGGGCCGAAGGAAGGCGCCGGAGAGCGAGCCTCGACCTCGATGACGGTTTTGCCCAGCCGAATCACGTCCCCTGGGGCCAGCCGGGCCGTCGCAGCGATCCGATCTCCGTTGAGCCACGTCCCGTTGAGCGAATCCAGATCCTCGATCTCGAAGAACTCGCCGTTCGTGCGGATCAAAGCATGGCGCCGCGAGATCTCGGGGTCGTCGATGACGAGGTCCGCGTCCCCTCGACCCAGCACGAGCTGAGACTCCACGTCCAGCTCCCGCCCGCTGAGAGGACCCTCCGTGACGAGGAGCGAGGGCACGCCGTTATCGTACTCCAGCGTTCAAGGCATTCTCGGACGGGTCCGGCGTGCGACGCCGCGGGAAACGGATTGACTTAGGCCAACAATGCGCCTCGCGTTGATCGCCGATATCCACGGAAACCTCCCGGCCCTCGACGCCGTGCTCGCGGAGGTCGACCGCGAGCGCGTCGACGAGATCGTCTGCCTCGGAGACGTCGCCCTCGGTCCGCAACCTGTCGACACCCTCGAGCGGCTGAGAACGGTCGGCTGTCCCGTGACCATGGGCAACTGGGACGCCTGGTTCTTCCAGCGGATGCCGAGCCTCGACGGGGATCTCGGCCGTGTGCTCGGCGACCTCCGCTCGTGGTCTCTCGGGCAACTCTCGCCCGACCACCGACGCTACGTACAGGGTTTCGACCAGACGTTGGAAGTCGGCCTCGGGACCGGGGCCAGCCTGCTCGGCTTCCACGGGTCTCCACGCTCGTTCGAGGACATGATTCTCGCCACGACGCCCGATGCCGAGCTCGAGCGGATGCTCGACGGTCGCACGGCCCTCGTCCTCGCCGGTGGTCACACGCATTTCCAGCTGTTCCGGCGCTTCGGGGAGTCCGCCATCGTCAATCCGGGCAGCGTTGGGCTTCCCTTCCGGCGCATCCAGGCAGGCGTCATGCAAATCGCGCCGTGGGCCGAGTACGGCCTGGTCGACTACGAGGAGGGCCGTCTCGCAATCCAGCTCCGCCGCACAGCCTTCGATGTCGAGAGCTTCCTCGCGCTGATGCTCCGGAGCGGGATGCCGCACGCCGAGTGGTGGGCGGACCTCTGGCGCGACACGCCTGCCGAGGAGCCCGGAAGCGAGAGACTCGCCTGACTGTGTCTAGGAGGGTTTGGCGAAATACTCGCTGTGCCACCGGGCCGCGCTGCTCGCCACCGGCTCCGCCCTGGTTACGCAGTCGCCCCAATAGCTTTGGCTCTTGAGGCTCCCTGCGTCCTCCCCTCGGAACGACCATCGCACCCCGGTGACGAGGAGCATTCCGCCAAACCCTCCTAGCCGGCCGTCGTGTGCGCAGCCTCCTCGATGCGCTCCTTGAGCACCCCCATCTGCTGCTTGGTGTTGCGGTTCAGGTAGTCCGTCGCCTCCTCGTCCGAGGACGGGGCCTCGGGCTTCATCGAGAACTCCTGCACCCAACGCATCTCCGTTCCTCCGTCGACCGCCTCGAAAAACCAGTCGATGTTCATGTGGTCGAACGGGCCGGTTTCGATCCGGTGCGACTTCGTCGTGTGCTTTGCGGGGTCGACCGTGCGCTCCGAAACCCAGCTCCAGACCTGGTTGTCGTACTCAGGATCCGGATGCGTCGTGAGCCGAAAACGAATCGTTTCCCCCTCACGTTCGAGAATCTCCGCGTTCGCGTACTCGGTGAAGAGATTCGGCCAGTTCTCGACGTCGTTCATCATGTCCCAGACCAGCTCGAGCGGCGCATCGATGACGACGGAGTTGTCGGTGGTCGGCATTTTCGTCTCTCCCCCTGTTCTTGAAGCCTGCTGTTCGAGTACTCGACTGCCTCGCCGAGCGTCGTGATCTTTTCCGCGTCCTCGTCGGGGATCGTGAATCCGTAGTCCTGCTGGATCGCGAGTTGGATCTCGACGAACGCGAGGGAATCGAGACCAAGATCCTCGAAGGAAACGGTCGGGTCCTCGGGCACTGCGTCCTCGGGCAATCCGACGCGGTTGACGAGGATGTTCTTGACGTCGGCGATCGTGAACTCCTGTACGGACATCTGCACCTCCTTCAGATCGGAAGACGGGACGGTTGGGGCTTGGCGAGAGCCTGGAGAGCCGGGAGCTGCTCCTCCGCGGCGCCGCGGCCGGCATCCAGGAAGAGGTCGGCAAGGTGGAAATCCCGCCAGCTCGAGGGTCCAAACCTCGGCGTGATCGGGACGTCTGCGCGAGCGGCGTGCCGCTCGCTCGAGTCGAGCTGCGCGAGGTCCATGACCTCCAGCAGGGTGTCGAGCATCCGCGAGCCGGCGCCTTTCGGCTGTTCCGGTGGCGGCAGCTCTCCCGGCCACGCCTGCAGCGTCTGGCGACTGATGATGTTGACTGAGACGACGACGTCGGCTCCCAGCTCGCGGGCCGTGTCGGTAGGAACTGGGACGAGAGCGAGCCCGTCGACGAGCCGCTGCCCGTTCTGCTCGTATGGCGGAAAGATCCCGGCGAGAGCGGTCGCCGCCAGGAGCGCTTGCCAGAGCGCCCCGTCGCGGATGGGTGCGGCTTGCTGGCCGTTGAGATCGACTGCCATCACTGCCAGGGGAATGTCGAGGTCGGCGAAGGACTTGTCCTCGGTCGTTTCGCGGAAAACCTTGGTCATCGTCTCGAGACCGGTGGACTTGCCGGTGAGCGAGAGCTTGAAGACCTGCTCGACGATCTCGGGCCGGAACGCGTGCCGCATTGTCGCCTCGATTGAGGCGCAGTCCATCCCGAGCGCGAGCCAGGAGCCCACGATCGCGCCGATGCTGCTACCGGCGACGCAATCGACCGTGTAACCGGCCTCTTCGAGCACCTGCAGCACGCCGACGTGCGCATAGCCCTTGGCACCCCCCGCCCCCAGGGCGAGCCCGAGCTTCGTCCGGGCGAGATGCCGTCCGATCCAGGCGAGCTCCTCGGCGGCAACCGAGTCGCCGTCGAGCGTCGCAACGCGAAGTACCGACGCTCCGTGTGCGCGTTCCTGCAGGTCCGGCAGCTTCATACCGGCATCCGGAGAGTCCGCGAGCACGACCGCCTCGAGACGGTGCTCGGCCGGCTCGCCGCCGAGAGCGTCCGCGAGCCGTCCGAGCTCCTTTTCGTCCCGAACGACGGCAACCGCGCGGTCGACCGCCTCTACCAGCAGCGAGAGCCGGTCTTCCTCGGCGTCGCTGATCACGATTGCGGTTGCGTGGTCGGCGAGCAACCCGTCGAGCGACCCGAGAGCGCCTTCGAGCGAGGACCGCGCGTCGATCGACGTAACCGGACGCGCGCTCGCGGCTTCGGCCGCGGCGAGAATCTCGGGCACGAACGACGCCGCTCCCGCCCCGACGAGCAGCGCCACAGCCTCACCGCGAGACGCTCCGTCACCGACCCGCGCCGTCGTCTCTGCCAGCTTCCCGCTGAGGATCCGGTTCAGATTCGCGAGGATCCGCGGGTGGCCGGCCAGAACCGAGGCGAAATCGTCACGGCCGAGCTCGAGCGCCGTGGTCGGCAGCGCCGCCTCGACCGTCGCAGTCCGCGGCTCGTCCGTCACCAGCGACATCTCGCCGACGAGGTCGCCGCGCCTCAGCTTGGCCACGGTCCGCAACTGGCCGGACGCGGGATCGGGCAGCAGCACGCGGGCCAGTCCGGACACGATCAGCAGGAGGTTGTCGCCGGCCTCGCCGGCGCGACAGAGGAGCTCGCGCGGCTCGAACTGCCGGCGGCTCATCGAAGCCTCGATCGCCTCCAGAGCTTCGCTCTCGAGCCCATCGAAGAGGGGGTTACGGGCTAGCGAAGAGGCCATCGCTCGCCGCCTCACACTTCAACCCGCGCACCAGCGGCTCGGGCGGTGTCTGCCAGGGCAACCCGATCAGGCTTCCCTGAAGCCAGGATAGGCAGTTCGGGGACGATCCGGATCGCGTAGGGGAGCTTATAACCCGCGATTCTGGGGCGCGCAAACCGCAGCAAGGTCGGCTGATCGAGCTCGGCCTCCGGCCGGGCGACCACGAACGCCTGCAGCGCCTCTCCCATCTTCTCGTGGGGGACGCCGACGACCGCCACCTGCAGCACGTCGGGATGCGCCAGCAAGACCGCCTCGACCTCGCTCGGGAAGACGTTGAAGCCTCCGACGTGCACGAGCTCCTTGGAGCGGCCGACGATGAAGACGTTTCCCTCGTCGATCTCGGCAAGATCGCCGGTCCGGAACCACCCGTCCACAGCCGCTCCCTCGGCAGCGTCCGGACGCAGGTATCGGGGCACGACGTGAGCGCCACGCACCTCGAGCTCTCGCAGGCCGATCTGTCCGCCCTCACGGTCGGCAACTCGAGCCTCGACGCCCGGCAGCGGCCGTCCGACGGTGCTGTACCGGACCTGCGGCGGATCGTCTTGCCTGCAGCAGGCGACGGCGCCGCTTTCGGTGAGGCCGTAGAGGTTGAGGATCCGCATCCCCACAGCGTCGAGGCGCTCGAGCAACTCCGGAGGCGTCGACGCCCCGGCGACGAAGCCCGTGCGAACGCGGGCGAAGCCTGCGGGTCTCGCCTTCATGAGGCCGGCGAAGAGCACCGGCGGACCGTGGAGGATGCTCACCTGCCGTTCCTCGATAGCGGTGAGCAGCGGCGCCGCGGAGAAGGTCGACTCGACGAGAGCCGCAGTGCCCCCTGCGCGGATCGTGGCCAGCAAGCAGCTGAGACCGAAGGCGTGGACCAGGGCGATGACGAACGCGACCGTGTCTTCACTCCCGAGTTCCAGCAGCGAACCGAGCTCACGGGATCCGTAGAGCTCGCGCTCGTGCGTGACGAGCACGCCCTTCGGCCTGCCGGTGGTTCCGGAGGTGTAGAGGATCGCGGAGACATCCGGGCTCAGCGAATCAGGCTCCGGCGCGTTCGGATTTCCCTGCAGCTGCGGCCCGGTTTCTCCGGAGGGCGTGATGAAAAGGCAGGCGCGGAGATTCGAAAGCTCCGGCAGCAGACGAGGTAGGAGCTGCTCGAACGAGTAGCCGAACCCTTCGTGAACCGAGAGGAGAATGGTGATCTCGCTGTCCGCGAGGATTCGTCCCAGTTCGTGCTCGCGCAGGCGGGCGCTCAGCGGAACCACGATCGCGCCGAGGCGCCAGACCGCGAACAGCGCGGTCACGAGAGCCGGCTCGTTGCCCGCGATGACGCCGATTCGAGCACCGCGGAGCGAGCGGCCGCTTGCGTCTCCGGCGGCGGCCGCAATCGTCGTCGCGAGTCGCTCGACTGCCGCGTCCAGGTCGCGGTAGCTGAGCTCGTCGTCGCGGAAAAGAACGGCCGCTTGCTCGGGATGCCGCTCAGCCGCCTCGACGAGCAGCGAGCCGATGTTCGCCTCTGACGAGGCGCGGCTCGCCACCGTCACGCCGAGGCGCTGTCGTGGCGCCTCAGGACGAGGGCGCTGTTGAAGCCACCGAACCCGCGCGCGTTCACCAACACCGTGTCGACCCGAGCCTCGCGCGCTTCATCCCGCACGAAGTTGAGAGCGACGCCGTCCGCCGGCTGATCGAGATTGATCGTGGGCGGCAGGACGCCGTCCCGTATCGCCAGCAGCGCGGCCGCGACGTCGAGCGGCGCTCCGCCGGCATAGAGGCGGCCGACCATCGTCTTCGGCGCCGTCACGGGCACCTCCTCGGCGCTGTCGCCGAAGACCTGGCGAATCGCCTCTACCTCGGCGGCGTCTGCCTCGGGCGTCCCCATCGCGTCGAGGAAGACCGCGTCGACCTCGCTCGCAGTCACACCGGCACGCTCGAGCGCAAGCTTCATCGCGCGCGCGAGGTGCCGCCCGTCCGGACGCGAGTCACGGGGATCAGAGGCGTCGTTCGTCGCCCCGTAGCCGAGGATCTCGCCGTAGACGCGCGCACCCCGTCCCTCGGCGTGATCGAGCCCCTCGGCGATGATGATCGCCCCACCCTCACCCGGCACGTGCCCGCTCGCTTTCGCGTCGAACGGACGGTAGGCCGCGTCGGGATCGTCTGCCTCGCTGAGCCGGCCGTTCGTGAGCTGGCAGGTGAGGGCGTACGGCCCGATCGGCGCCTCGGTCCCGCCGCTCACGACGAGGTCGACGCCGCGGTTGATCA
>Ga0184619_10000842_pt1 | contig 10673 bp, 18 predicted proteins | sample PLM0_60_b1_FD_133146 | JGI IMG/M metagenome (GOLD analysis project Ga0184619, IMG submission 133146) | Groundwater sediment microbial communities from an aquifer in East River, Colorado, USA - PLM0_60_b1 | ecosystem: Environmental > Terrestrial > Soil > Riparian zone | place: USA: East River...
GGCGAGCCGGGTGGTGGTCTTGCGCGTGACGCCGTAGGCGGTGTCCTTGTCGCGGTAGCGCAGCAGGATGCCGGAGGCGGGGGGCTTGCGGGCGGTACGCTTTGCGGTCATGGGTCCTGGCGGGTTGCGTGACTGATATCATTATTATATCAGCAGCGAGACCTCGAGCGCATTTTCTACAGACCGACCTTTAGGGGCGGCCTGGACCGTTGGTTGCAAGAACCCATAGCAGCCGGGCCCCGGCGAAGCGGGCAAGACGCGTGCGGGAAAACGACTTCGCCGGAATGCTAGGCAACCGCCCGCGCGCCGCCTTTTTGCGCGAGCGGTGCGAGCCTCGGGAAATCCGAGGTCTTGAAGAGCGTCCTCACGTGCTTGTACTTCTCTTCGAGCGTCTTCTTCCCGCCCTGCTCCCTGTCGACGACGGCGAGGATGCCGACGATCTCGTAGCCGGCTTCCTCGAATTCCTTGCACGCCATGAGAGTCGACGAGCCGGTGGTGATCACGTCGTCGATCGCGACGATTTTCGTCCCGCGCGGAAGCTCGTTCTCGATTTTCCGGCGGGTGCCGTGCTTCTTCGGCTCCTTGCGGGCAATGGAGCCCTTCAGCACTTTTCCGCCGGTCTGGTGCGACAGCATGATCACGCCCGCGGTGATGAAGTCGGCGCCCATCGTCAGGCCGCCGATGGCGGTGGGCTTCACGGGGAGCTTGTCGATTTCCTCGAGGAAGGCCTGCGCGATGAGGGTGAGGCCCTCGCCGTCGAGGGCGACCGCCTTGCAGTCGAAGTAGTAGCGGGACTTCGCCCCGGTGCTCAAGACGAAATCGCCCTCGATGATGCAGAGCTTCTCGATGAGGGCGCGAAGGCGTTCCCGGTCAGCCGGCATTTCCCGCTCCTTGGGGCTCGCGCATTATAAGACCAATTCTTCGCAGGCAGGCAGCCGCGGTCCTCGCGTATGCTAGCGGAGGACGGCAAACGAAAAGGAACTCCCCATGCCCCGCGCCATCCTTCCCGAATCGCAGATCCACCCCGCCGTGCGCGAGAAGATCGCGAATTACCGGTCCGACATGGTGAAGGAAGTCCAGGCTGCGGTGGGGGCGAACGAGATCGTCGTCGTCGGCATGCGCATGAACCCGTTTCCGAAGAAGGCGAGGAAAGCGTTGGATGCCGCCGGGCTCGCGTACAAATATCTCGAGTACGGCAGCTACCTCGGCGAATACCGCCGGCGCCTCGCGCTCAAGATGTGGACCGGCTGGGCCACCTTCCCCATGGTGTTCGTGAAGGGCGTGCTGGTCGGGGGTGCGGACGATGTCGCGCGGATGATCGCGAGCGGAGAGCTGGGCCGCAAGCGTTAGCGCGACGCGGATGCGAGGCCGCGGCCCCACGGGAGCGGTACGCTCAGATGCCGGTGATGACCAGATCCAATGCTGCGATGATCGAATCGCGCCGATTGGCAAGATTCGCGATCTGTTCGCCGAGCGCTTTTCTGGACACGCCCGCGAGTTCTGGCGTCAGCAGGACCATCTTGCGGCTTTCGACCTCGAACACCGGGTTGAGCCTCTCAGCCACCTTCCCCCGAAGAACTTCGGGTCTGCACAATGGAACGACAACCCGGGTCGCCAGGGTTTCGAGCAGGTCCGACTGGACGTCGAGCAGGTATGGGACGCGCGCGCGGGTGGCGGGATGGGCATTGCGATAGACGTCGAACTGCGCCATCAGAAGGAGCGCAGCCCGTCGCTGAATACGCCCTGCTTTTCCACATGGTCGTTGTAGGCTTCGAGCGCGGCGCGATTTTTTTCAAGCCACTGCGCGCGCTCATGCCGGCGGATGGCTTCGACCAGGCCGGATTCAACCGCCTGAGACAGGTTGAGCTTGAGGCGTCTGGCCCGGTCGAGCAAGTCGTGATCGATGCTGAGGTTGGTCGCTTTTTTGCGCCTGCGCGGTGCGTTCGTAGGAGTTAACATGGCGGTCTTGTAAGAAATAATGCGCATAGTATATGCGCACATTGAATGAAGTGCAATGCGGTCATGGAATACGGTTCGGCTGGTGAGACTTGACGAGGCCCGTCGGGCTTCACCACGGTTACCCGTACCCGCAAAGTAAGATAGGCGCGACTCTTATTTTAGATTTCACGCAAAAACTAAAACAGCGAAAACCGCTGTTTCAGTTTCCCGGAAAAAATAGCGCCGGATGCCTCCCGCCACGCCCGAGCTGGTCGCCGCCTACGAAAAGGCGCTCTACGTCGTCTTCGGCAGGCCTGAGCTCGTGATCCGCATCGGCGAGCCGAATCCGGACCTGGACGAGCTGCTCGAAGCCGAAGGCGCGGCGAGCGCGGCGTACATCACCGCCGCCAACCCGCGCGGCGAAGCGATGAGCGCCTGGAAGAACGAGATCGCCAATGCAGCCCTGGTCGAGACGCAGACGAAAGCGGGATACCGCTGCTTCGAGGGCGAGGGGCGCGATCCGCAAGGGCGCTGGAGACCTGAGCGCAGCGCGCTGGTGGTGGGGATTTCGCGAGCCGATGCGGAAAGCGTCGGGCGGGGATTCGGGCAGAACGCGATCGTGTTCGTCGAAAAGGGCCGCGCCCCCGAGCTGGTGCTGCTCGGAGACTAGAGCGTGCGCCTCGTCCTCGACACCAACGTCTGGCTCGACTGGCTGGTGTTCGACGATCCCTCGATCGCTCCGATCAAGGCCGCGGTCGAAGCGAAGCTGGCGGAGGTCTTTATCGACGCGGCCTGCGAGGCGGAGCTCGAGCGGGCGCTCGGGTACGACTTCGGCAGGAAGCGGACGCTAGCCGCCGCAGACCGAGACGCCTGCATCGCCCTCTGCCGGCGCGTGGCGCGCCGGATAGGTTCGCCGGTGCCGGAAGCGGAGCGCGTTCGCCTGCCCGCCTGCCGCGACCCGGACGATCAGAAGTTCCTGGAGGCCGCGCTTGCCGCGCGCGCCGAGTTCCTCGTCACCAAGGACCGGGCGCTATTGGATCTCGCCCGGCGCCCGCTGCCTTTTCGCATCCTGACGCCCGGGGATTTTGCCGGCGCGGGATGACGGCGTTTCAGGAAACCGCGAGCAGCTGCACTTCGAAGGTGAGCGTGGCGTTCGGCGGGATGGTGTCGCCGGCGCCGTCTTCGCCGTAGGCGAGTTGCGGCGGGACGGTGAGCTTGCGCGTGCCGCCGACTTTCATGCCGCGCAGCCCCTCTTCCCAGCCGGCCATGACCTCTTTCCTGCCTAGGGTGAACTGAAAAGGGTCCTGCTTTTCGTTGCTCGAATCGAACTGGGTTCCGTCGGCGAGCCAGCCTGAGTAGTGCACGATGACGTCCCGGCCGGACGCGGCGGCCGCGCCCTCGCCGATGACGGTGTCTTCGATGGTCAGGCCGCTTGCCGTGGTGATGCTGGACATGGGAATTTCCTCGTCGTGAGACAGGGTTCGCCGTGCAGGAGCCGGAGGGTGTTGCAGCGCAGCGGGAGGCGAAATGTACGCGAAAGAGCCGGGATTAGCTACAAGTATCTGCAGCGACCGCAAATGACCTCCCCGGGCAAGGCGGCAGCGCTGCCATGAGCCGTTCGAGCAGTGGGCTCGTTCATAAAATCGAAACATCCTTGCAGCATTCTCTCCCTGGTACGAGGTTTGCTCGTGAGCCCACGGAGGGGAGGCCGATATGGGACAAAACGGTCTGGAAGAATTTGTTGCAGAGTTTCGTCTGAAGCTGCCCGCGCAGAGCAAGACGGCGCAGGCTATCGACCGCAAGGATCCGTTCGAGAAGATCGCGTTCAAGGCGATCGACGAAGGCTACGTCGAGTTCGTCGATCAGTTCAGCAAGTTCATGGAAAAGTGTCTGCGGCGGAGCATCTGTGAGACCGCTGGCGCCGACAACTAGCCTGTCGGGCGGACGCGCCGCGCCGGAGGCGAGCTCCGTAGACATTCCCGTGGAATCCGGCGACCTCTTTGCCGCGGAACCCGTCCTGAAGCGCAGCCCGGCGGCGAAGCGCAGGCTCGCGCCCGAGCTGACCGCGGCCCGCGTGCTCTGCAATCAGTTGAGGCGCAAGCGCGCGCTCCCGGAGAAGAAGCGCATCGTGCACCTCATCTGCTTGAACCTCCTCGCGGTACTGAATCGCCCCTCGCAGCAGGTTTAGTTTTCAGCGTCTGCGGCGGGATCCCTCGCTTGCGCTTCGGGATCCGTTCGCCGATCCCCGCGGCCGGTTATGATCGAGGCTCCGGAGCGCAGAATCCACCCACGAAAGGAAGGAACGATGGCCAAAGCCTATTGGATCGTCTGCTACCACTCGATCAAGAACCCCGATGCGCTCGCCGCTTACGCGAAGATCGCCGCGCCCGCTCTGCAGGCGGCGGGCGGGCGCTATCTCGTGCGCGGCAACCCCGTGAAGGTGTACGAGTCGGGGATCAATCAGCGCACCGTGGTGATCGAGTTCGACAGCGTGCAGAAGGCGATCGCGGCGCACGACGGCGCGGGATACCAGGAGTCGCTGAAAGTGCTAGGCGACGCGGTGAAGCGCGACATGCGGATCGTGGAAGGCGTCGGCTAAGGCACCACCCCGCCCGCTTCGCGGGCACCCCTCCTCAAGGGAGGAGGGGAAAAAGTGCTAGGCCCGCAGCGATTCGGGCGACAGGTATTTCTGCCGGTAGGTCTCGAAATCGACGCGGTCGGCCGCCTCGATCTCCTGCTGCTTCCCGATCGATTCCTCCGCAAGGCGCGCGAAGCGCGCTTCGACTTCGGCGGGCAGCGGCTCGCTCTTCAGCGTCTTCGCGTGATCCAGCGAGCGCGCGAGCCCGAAGCGGGAGTAGGAATTTTCGTGTCGCTCGCGCATCTCGGCGAGGATGCGCGCCGAGGGCAGGAACCCGGGATGGTCCACGGCCTTCGCGGCGGCGGCGAGCGCGCCGCGGTACGTGGTGCCGCCGTGCGCCGAGTCCAACGCCGCCGCGATCGGCCCGCATTCGGCGAGCACTTCCGAACCCCACTCGCGCAGCTCGACCATCTTGCCGTCGCGGTCCAGCTTGAGCCCGGGCTCGCGGCCGCGCGCCGCGGCGCGCAGCTTGTTGCGCCCGATCGCCTCGACCTCCGGCCGCGAGTCGGGCGGGCTCTCGCTGAGCAGGCAATGCAGGAGAAAGACGTCGAGGAAGCGGATCGTGTCCGCGGTGATGCCTACGGCTGAGAAGGGGTCGAGGTCCATCGCGCGCACCTCGACGTACTCGACCCCGCGCTCGCGCAGCGCGTGCAGCGGCCGCTCGCCCGGGCGGATGACGCGCTTCGGCCGGATGGTGCTGTAGAACTCGTTCTCGATCTGCAGGAGGCTGGTCGCGAGCTGGCGGTAGTTGCCCTCGCCGTCGCGGATGCCGATCGTTTCGTAGGGCGGGTAGGGCCGGGTGAGCACGTCGTGGAGACAGCCCGTGTAGCTCTCGATGCTGTTGTAGCTCACCGCGAGCGAGTCCTGGGCTTCGGAGAGGTAGCCCAGGCGCCCCATGCGCAGCGAGGTCGCGTGCGGCAGGTAGAGCGTGCCGGGCGCGAGCTCCTCCAGCGCGTGCTTGCGGCCCTCGACGAAGCTCGCGCACACCGCGGGCGAAGCGCCGAAGAGGGTGAGCAGCAGCCAGGCGTGCCGCCTGAAATTGCGGATAAGCGCGAAATAAGCCTCGTTGGGGCCGCCCAGCTTGAGGATCGGCCAGGCGGAATCGGGGAGCGAGAAGTTGTAGTGCAGGCCGGCGATCATCTGCATGCGCCGGCCGTAGCGGTGCGAGAGCCCGATGCGGTAGACGGTCTTCGCGCGGCCGACGTTCGATTCGCCGTAGCGCGCGATCGGGATCGCGTTCTCGTCGGGCAGGCTGCAGGGCATGCTCACGCCCCACAGCAGCTCGTCGCCGATCCGGCGGATGACGAACTGGTGGATGCGCTTCATCTCCTCGAGGCACGCAGCGACCTCGGTGTGCACGCCGGTGATCAGCTCGATCAGCGCTTCGCTGAAGTCGGTGGTGATGTGCGGGTGCTTGAGCGCCGAGCCGAGCGCGCGCGGATGCGCCGTCAAGGCGAGCGCGCCGTCGGGCCGCACGCGCAGGCTCTCCTTCTCGATCCCGCGCTTGAGCCCCTTCAGAAGGGCGGGCGAAAGCGCGGAGAGGCGCGCATCGAAAGCGGCGCTCGTCACGGGCGCCGCCTTGCGGAACGAGCGAGATTGCGCCGGCTCAGGATGCCGGCGAGGGCGACCGCGAAGAGCGCGGTGACGAATATCCCGTCGAAGGTCCCCGCGCCGCCGATCGACACGACCGGCGCTCCGAGGCCCCGGAAGCTGCCGAGATTCAAGAGGTCCGCGCCGATCAGGGTGCCGAGGCTTCCGCAGGCGTAGGCGAGAGGCGCGGCAAAGCGCCGCGAGAGAAGGAGCGCGACGATCGCCGCGATGACGGGCGGGTAGAAGACCGGGATCGCGATGCCCAGGCCGGGAACCGGCTCGGCGAGCAGATAGCAGGCGAGGGAAACGACCGCGACGCCCCAGGCCGCGTTCCGGTACAGACGGTTCTTCACGATCAGCACCAGGGACAGGAGGACCGGGATGATCGCCCCGCCGACGTTGACCGCGAGGATGGTGCCCGGCCAGGTTTCCACGGTGGGGATCACGTAGGGAACGCCGTAGAACGGGATTTCCTCCAGGCGCGTCATCTGCTCCGGGGAGAAGCGCATGATGGGCAGGTTGACGTAGCTCCCGGCGAGCGAGAGAAAAAGCCAGGTGAAGAAGTATCTCGGCGCGATGCCGAGCTGGGAGTAGGCGAACTGCAGCACCCTCAAGAGGGCGAGGAAAGTGAGGGCGAGGAGCACGGCCAGCAGGACGAGCAGGACCGGAAGCGTGAGTGGATAGTAGTGAATCCCGAGCGAATGCATGGGCGGCTCCGGTGAATCGGGGACGGCGGGGGCGAAGCGGTTGGGAAGAGTCCGGGCGGGATTATCGCCCGGAAGTGAGCGCGCCCGCTACAATGCCGCGTTGCCGAATTTCGGCGCGGGCTTGCCCGGAAAGGGTGCACCTTGAAACGCTCTCGGATCCCTTGTGCGGCTCGTGCGCTCCTTTTCTCATCGCTCGCGCTCTCGGTTCCTCTCGCCGCGGCGCAGAGCTATCCGTCCCGGCCGATCCACCTGCTCCTGCCGTTTGCAGGCGGCACCGACGCGGTGGCGCGTCTGCTCGCGTTCAAGCTGTCTCCGGCGCTCGGCGAGCAGGTGCTGCCCGAGCAGCGCCTCGGCGCGGGCGGCAACATCGCGCACCGCGCGGCGGCGGAAGCCGCCCCCGACGGCTACACGCTGCTCATGGGGGCGCCGCCCTTGGTCATCAATCCGCATCTGAATCCCACCGCGGGCTACGACGCGCTGCGCGCCTTTGCACCGGTCGCGCCGCTCACCTCGATCGCCAACGTGCTCGTGGTGCACCCGAAGGTGAAGGCGGCGAGTCTCGCAGAGCTCCTCAAGCTCGCGCGCGAGGCGCCCGGCAAGCTCACCTACGGGTCGGGAGGCGTGGGCTCGGTGAACCAGCTCGCGGCGGAGCTGCTCAAGTCCAGGACGAAGATCGACCTCCTGCACGTGCCCTACAAGAGCGCGACGACCGCGCTCACCGGCCTCATCGCCGGCGAGATCGACGTGGTGATCGTCGCCGCCTCGAGCGCCGCGTCGTACGTGAAGGAGGGACGCCTGCGCGCGCTCGCGGTGCTCGATTCGAAGCGCTCGAGCGCCATGCCGGAGGTGCCGACCGCGGCCGAGGCCGGGACCCCGCTCGTCGCGGTGAACTGGTACATGCTGCTCGCGCCCGCGGGCACATCGCGCGCGGTGATCGATCGCCTCAACGCAGAATCGGTGAAAGCGATGAACGCCGCGGACATCCGCGAGCGCCTGTCGGGCCTGGGCGGGGAACCGGCGTCGGGCTCGCCCGAGGACGCGCAAGCGTTCCTGCGCAGGGAATACGAGCAGTGGGGCAAGGTGATCCGCGAAGCGGGGATCAAGGGAGAGTAGTATCCGAGCGCACGGCAAAAGGGAGACGTACATGAAAAATCCGGCGTGTGTCCTGTTGATGTGTGTGTTTCCCGGGCTAGCGCTCGCGGCGGAGAATCCCGACTGGGCCTACCCGGCGACGCCCAAGCCCGCGCCGCTCGACAGCGTCGTGCAGAAGCAGGTGCCCGGGAGCGCGAAGAAATACACGCAGACGCAGATCGACGACGGCTTCAATCCCCCCGACTGGTTTCCCGACGAGCATCCGCCGATGCCGGAGATCGTCGCGACCGGCAGAAAGCCGGCCCGCGCCTGCGCCCTGTGCCATCTTCCGACCGGAGACGGCCACCCCGAATCCTCGAGCCTCGCGGGCCTGCCCATCGCGTACCTCGTGCGCCAGATGGCCGAGTTCAAGAACGGAGGCAGGAAGGGCGTCCGGGCGAACGCGATGATCGACATCGCAAAAGCGATGTCGGATGCCGACGTGCGCACCGCGAGCGAATATTTCGCGGCCTTGAAGCCGGGCGTGTGGACGAAGGTGATCGAGACCGCCACCGTGCCGAAAACCTACGTCGGCCCCGGAGCCATGCGCTTCGCCTCACCCGATGGCGGCACCGAGCCGCTCGGCAACCGCATCATCGTGCTGCCGCAGGACGCGGCGAGAGCGCAGAGCCGCGATCCCCGCTCGGGCTTCATCGACTACGTTCCGGTCGGCAGCCTTGCGAAAGGCAAGGCGCTGGTGACGGGCGGAGGCTCGGGGCAGACCGTCCCTTGCGCCATCTGCCACGGCGCGGCGCTCAAGGGGCTGGGCGAAGTGCCGGGAATCGCGGGACGCCCGCCGATCTACGCCGTGCGCCAGCTGAACGACATGCAGAACGGCAATCGCACCGGCTCCCTGGCCGAGCTGATGAAAGCCGTGGTCGCGAAGCTCACGATCGAAGACATGGTGGCGATCGCCGCGTACCTGGGCTCGCTCGAGCCCTAGGATAAATACACGAAACCAGTGTAATATGTCCTTCCAGGGACATCGCGGGCAGGCCATCCGATGAAGAACGTCACCATCACCCTCGACAGGGAAACCGCCGCGTGGACGCGCGTGCACGCGGCGCAGCGCAACCTGAGCGTGTCGCGCTTCGTCGGCGAGGTGCTGCGCGAGCACATGCGCGAGGCGCGCGAGTACGACGTGGCGATGAAGCGCTACCTCACGAAGGGACCCTTCAAGCTCACGGGGCCGCCTCAGTCCTATCCCAAGCGCGAGGAGCTGCATGACCGGCCCCTGCTTCGTCGACGCTAACGTCTTCGTCTACGCGCGCGACCCCCGGGACGCGGCGAAGCAGTCGCGCGCGCTCCACTGGATCGCGCATCTGTGGCAGGAGCGCCTCGGGCGCACCAGCGTCCAGGCCCTCTCCGAGTACTACGTCTTCGCGACGCGCACCCTCAAGCCCCCTGTCGCCCCCGGCGCGGCGTGGGACGATGTCCGGGAGCTGTTGGCCTGGCGCCCCCTGCCCGTCGATGAAACGCTGCTTGGGCGGGCGCGCGAGATCGAGCAGCGCTGGGATCTTTCCTGGCGGGACAGCCTGGTGGTCGGCGCGGCGCAGCTGCAGGACTGCGTGCTGCTCTTGACCGAGGATCTCCCCGACGGCGCGGTGTTCGGCAACGTGACCGTGCGCAGCCCATTCAAGCTTTCGGCGCAGGAGCCCTCGGCGATCTACGCGGTCACGCCGCCTGCACGAAGCCGCCACCGCCCGCGCGGCCGGCCGAGGCAGCTCGCTCGGGTCGCTGGCGCGTAAGCCGGGCGCAGCGGAGAATTCGCTGCGCTGAAGAAATGCTCTCGGAAAATCCCGGCTTGCCGAAGCCGCCGGGCACGCAAGACGAGAGGGGAGGATGGAGTACCCTTGCGGCCCTGCGTGCCGGCGCCTCGGTTCTTGACTAGTAGAGTCCCGTGCTGATTTGCCAGAGGCCGAGGAGCAAGACCAGCGCCGCGATGGCGAAGAAGAGTCTGCGCAGAACGCCGCCCTTCGCCTTGGGCGGCTGCACCGACTCCGACGAGGGAGCGGGGACCCAGGGCATGGCGCTTTCCACGCCCATCGGGACCCGGTCGGACAATCTCCTGTTTGCGTGCGTTGCCATACCCCACGAAACCCCGCAAGAACCATGCCCTGGACCGGAAAACCCGGAACCAGGCGTGTTTACAGCTAGTTGCCGTGTTGCACCAAGCAAATTCACGTCTCCGGAAAACCGACGCCGGCGTCGGGCGATCGCCAGCGTCCCGTACATGAAAACCGGCGCTCCATCCAGGGAGTAACGTCTGTGCATCACTCAAGGTTCCGGGGAATCGCGTTTTCCCGATTCGCCTGACCCAGCCTCGGGGCGCCTGAATCGCGGTCCGCGGGACGCGCGGGCGTGCGCTCGATGGCGATGAGGCTCGCGTACTTGGTGACGAGCTGATGCGTGAGCGCGAGCTCAAGCGCTTTCGCGCGCGTGTCCCGGGCGCGCTTTCCCTCGAGCGCGGTGTCCATCATCACGGGCGGGCGTTCGCCCGGCTCGGCGCCGCGCGCTTCGCCCGCCATGAGGACCACGCATGCGCCGAGAACCACGGCCGCGGCGACGCCGATGCAGAACGTGACGAACAGCGTGGCGAGAAAATCGACGACGATGGGACGTACCCTGGACCTGCCGCTCGAAGCTTCCATGCTCAAATCCCCTTGCTA
>Ga0184619_10000843_pt1 | contig 10672 bp, 11 predicted proteins | sample PLM0_60_b1_FD_133146 | JGI IMG/M metagenome (GOLD analysis project Ga0184619, IMG submission 133146) | Groundwater sediment microbial communities from an aquifer in East River, Colorado, USA - PLM0_60_b1 | ecosystem: Environmental > Terrestrial > Soil > Riparian zone | place: USA: East River...
CCTCGACGAGTGACCAGAACACGTCCCGGGCCTCAGCAAGCTGGCCGGAGACGATCAGGTCGTGGCCGAGCCAATTCCGCAGGATCCGACTGTGCGGGTGGATCGTCAGGGCCTCGCGCACCCTTTCCCTCGCGTCGTTGCGGTTGCCGCGCTCCACCAGATGTTGTGCCTCGGCGGCGGCTATCCCGGCGCGTTGCTCCTCGAGCTCGCTCTCCTGATCGAAGAACGTGCGGACGAGTGCGAGCCCGTCGTTCGCTTGCGGGCCGAGCGGCGTCCGCTGAGAGAAGGGGAGGAGGTTGTTGATCAGAACGAACGCGTTCACGACCGCGAAGTCTCGCAGCAGGTTCGAGGGAAGGTCCAGGAGCGCGACGATGCCGAACATCACCGCGTTCATCGCGGGCCCGGCGGCGATGATGGCCAGGCGTTTCCAGCGGAAGCCTCGTGCGCTCGCGGATCCGCTTGCGACGTGCCCGCCGAGCGGGAGGAGCCCGATCAGCACGTGGGTGCGCCCAACGTTGAGGCGGAGCGCGGGACCGGCGCCGATCCGGATCTCGAAGATCCGGTGGCCAAGAAGAACGGAGGCGACGGCATGCCCTGCCTCGTGCACGACGACGATGATCGGCAAGAAGAGGAGGTACCAGTAGAGGTCGATCGACCGGGATAGCTGGAGGTTGAGCGCTCCCGCCACGACCATGAGTACAACCAGGAAGGCCACGTCCGGCCACCCGAATCTTGCGGCGCTGGTCGATCTCCTCGGCACGCGGCGGATCATAGCCACCCATCGGTCGGCGCCCGGCGCTCATTGAGACCGGCTCGCGCCTCCCGAATGATGTTGGTCGGAAGGGCGAACGTATCGGCGATGGATGCGCCTGGCGGGACCGAGCGATGCTTCCCCGCAACGGACTCGAAGCGCCTTCCGTGTGACGCGTGCGGGGCTCCGATGGAACCTGAGCACGCGCATTATCGCTGCCCCGCGTGTGGCTACATCCTCCCTTGCTGCGGGTGGTAGGAGGGATGGTCGGTCAACTCGGCAGGCTCGACACCGCGTCCGACCATGAGGGCCATCGCTGGATGTTCATGCAGCCTTCGGCCCGGTAGCCGCGGGCGGACGGCGTCATACAGCGTTAGCATCCAGACCATGGCGCAGGGGGAACCGGCCCGAGCCCGGATGTGGGAAGCCGGAGGCCGATGGTTCGCGCACATCCTCGACGTGCCCGCCTACATCGAGGTCACGGGCACCAGTCGCGGGAGCTGTCTCGACGAGCTACGCAGCGTGACGGGCGACGACGTCGACCTGATGATCGAGGTCATCCCGTCCGTGGTGGGAGTGGCGGAGGCCGCAGAGATCATGGGCTGGGACAAGCGGCGCGTGATCACGTACATCGACCGCGGTTCGTTCCCCGAGCCGATCATCGCGCTCGCGTCCGGACGGATCTGGCTCCGGGAAGACGTCGAGGAGTATGCCGAGCAGTGGCGGGCATCCCACCCGGCGAAGAGGAAGAAGAGGGTGTCTGCCTCGGCGTGACCGGCCGCGTCCTGTACCTGATCCGCCACGGGCAGTCGGACTTCGACTGGGCCGGCGAACGGTGGTCGAGCGCCCGCGGAGACCAGTGGAACCCGCCGTTGTCCGACAAGGGACGGGAGCAGGCGGCACTTCTCGCCAAGCGGCTGCTCGTGATGGATCTGGAGCCGTTCCGCGTGTATTCGTCGCCGCTCCGGCGAGCGGCCGAGACGGCGGAGGCCTTCGTGCGCGAAGCCGGCGCCGACCTGACGTTCGACGATGAGCTCGTGGAAGCGCATATCGGCGGGTGGGAAGGGAAGCCCTTCGAGGAGATCATCGAGTCGGATCCCGGGATCGTGCAGCACATCCGGCATCAGCGCGCGATCTGGCACCGCGCGCCGGGCGCCGAGCAGGGCGACCGGTTCCGTGCTCGCGTGCGTGATGTCGTCGAGGGGCTCCTCTCGAAGCATCGCGATGAGAATCTGCTCCTGTTCGCCCATGGAGGCGTGATCAACGCCTATGTGGGCGAGGTGCTCGGCCTCCGCCAGGAGATGTTCTTCCTGCCTGAGAACACGAGCCTGAACACCGTCGACATCGACGGCGATGCGCGGAGCGTTCGGTTCCTGAACGACGTCTTGCACCTCACCGATCCGCACTTCTTCGAGTAGGGTCCGATATCGTGTCGGTGAGGTTCCTGTCAGACGAATGGGCCGAGGCCCTGAAGGCAGAGCTCAACCAGAGCGAGGACTTCCAGCAGGCTGCCGCCGGGCAGAAGGCCACGATCCAGCAGGTCATCACCGGGGCCGAGAGCACCATGTACTACTGGATCACGATCGGCGAGGGGAAGATCGACCTTGGGGTCGGCGACATCGATGGCGAGGACGCCACGATCACCCAGAGCTACGACTCCGCGGCGGCGCTCGCGAAGGGCGAGCTCTCGCCGGTGACCGCATTCATGACCGGCAAACTGAAGATCGCCGGCAACATGGGGATGATCCTCGGCCTCCAAGGAGCGCTCGCGCAGCTCCCGGCAGCGATGGCCAAGATCGACGTGGAGTACTAGCCCGCGGGTGGCTCCCTGCCGCTCACTGAGAATCGCGATTGCGCCCGGGCCAGCAGTTTCCCCTCCTCGTCCTCGATCGAGGCCTCGGCGAAGGCGAGGGAGCGGCCCACCCTCACGGCCTTCCCACGGCCGAAGAGCCGGCCGGGTCTGGCGGGCGTCAGATAGTGGATGTCCATGTCGGTCGTGACGTGAAGCCGCCCCGCCTCCATCGCCGAGCGGATCGACAATCCACACGCGGTGTCCGCCAGGATCGCGAGCATCCCCCCGTGCACCAGGCCCTGGAGGTTGACGTGGCGATCCAGCACGTCCATCGCGACCGTCACCTCGCCGGTGGATGCCTCGATCACTTCCATACCGGCCCACGTGTGGAACTCGGAGGCGGCGAGGCGTTCTCGCAGGTCGTGGAGCAGGTTCCCAGCCTCGTCCATCCCCCGTACCCTCCGGTTCCGTAGTCTCCCATGGAGTCCCTCGGTGTCCGTTTGACGGACCCTCGCTCCGCCCGGAGAATCCGTGCGGTTGGGCCGCTCGGGCCCGAGGAAGACCCAGAGGGGGGAAGCAATGCCGAAATGGCTTCGAACGCTCGTCGTGCCTCTGACCGTGCTCGCGCTCGTCGCGGCGGCTTGTGGGGAGAACGGCGGTACCACCGGTGACGGGACTCCGGCGCCCGAGTGCACGAGCGATCTGAAGGTCGGGGTCTCTCTCGACGTCGGCGGCCTTGGCGACAAGTCGTTCAACGACGCGGCCAAACGGGGCCTCGACAAGGCGATCGCGGACGGGCTCGTCTGCGAAGAGAACACGAAGTTCCTCGAATCGAACGCCGAGGGCTCGAACCGCGACGAGAACACGATCAACCTCGCCGACGCCGGGTACAACCTGATCTGGGCGAACGGTTTCGCGTTCTCAGAAGACGTCGCGAAGATCTCGCCTGAGTACCCCGACGTCGATTTCGCCGTGCAGGACGGTTTCGCTCACTTCCTGTTCGGGAGTGGCGAAGGTGGTACGGGCAAGGCCAACAAGAATGTCCTCGATGTCACGTTCGAGGAGAACACCGGTTCCTATCTGGTCGGGATCGCGGCCGCGATGACCACCAAGACCGGCACGGTCGGCTTCCTGGGTGGACAGGAGGGCACGGGTCTGATCGAGAAGTTCCAAGCCGGCTACGAAGCGGGTGTGAAGTCGGTGGATTCGAGCATCGATGTTCTCGTCGAGTACATCGGTGACTCGACGGCTGCGTTCGTAGACCAAACGAAAGGTGAGGCGCTCTCGGCCGACATGTACGACAACGGCGCGGACGTGATCTATCACGCTGCAGGCCAGTCCGGGCTCGGTCTGTTCAAGGCTGCGGTCGAGCACGATGGGATCGCGATCGGCGTCGACTCCGACCAGTACCTGACCGCGAGCCCGGAGGAGCAGCCGCACATCCTCACGTCGATGCTGAAGCGAGTGGACGTGGCCATCTACAACGTCATCAAGTCGGCGGGGGAAGGCACGTTCGAGCCGGGCGGTCTCGTTCTCACGATGGCTGACGACGGTGTGGCGTACGGGTCCGGTGATCCGTCCCTCCTCACCGATGAGATCAAGGCTGCGATGGACACGGCTCGGGAGAAGATCGTCGCCGGCCAGATCACCGTCCCGACGGAGCCGTAGGGCGGCTCGGTCGGGACGTGGACCCACGGGCCGGGGACGATCACGGCGAAGCGGGGCGCACGGGCGCCCCGTTCGTCGTGCTGTCCGGAATCACGAAGCGCTTCCCGGGCATCGTCGCGAACGATGACGTGAACCTCACCCTCGTGGAGGGAGAGGTGCACGCTCTGATCGGTGAGAACGGCGCCGGGAAGTCCACGTTGATGAGGGTCCTCTATGGCCTGTACCCGCCTGATCAAGGCCGGATCTCCGTCCGCGGTGAGGATGTACGGATCCATTCCCCGCGCGACGCGATCGCGCTCGGCATCGGCATGGTCCACCAGCACTTCGTGCTGGTGGACCGCTTCACGGTCACCGAGAACATCATCCTCGGTGCCGAAGGCGGACCCCTCCTCGACATGGAGGCCGCGCACGCCAAGGTCGCGGAGCTCGCCACCCGGTACGGCTTCGGCGTACGTCCCAGCGCGCTGGTGGAGGGGCTCTCGGTAGGGGAGGAGCAGCGCGTCGAGATCTTGAAAGCCTTGTACCGAGGGGTTGACCTGCTCATCCTCGACGAGCCGACGGCCGTCCTCACCCCACAGGAGACCGACGAGCTCTTCGCCAACCTCCGAACACTTCGAGACGCCGGAAAGACGATCGTGTTCATCAGCCACAAGCTCGACGAGGTCCTCGAGATCGCCGACCGCATCACGGTGCTCCGGCGCGGCAGGGTCGTCGGTGAGGCCACGCCGTCGACGACGTCGAAGGAGAAGCTCGCCGAGATGATGGTGGGCCGTCCGGTCCTCTTCCAACTCGAGAAGCCCGACGTGCAGATCGGAGAGTCCGTCCTCCGCGTTGAGGGGCTCTGGGCGGCGCCGGCGCTCCGAGGGGTCGATCTCGAGGTGAAGTCCGGAGAGATCCTCGGGATCGCTGGCGTCGAGGGGAACGGCCAGCTGGAGCTGGCCGAGGCTGTGGTTGGTTTGCGACCGGCGGTGAAGGGCCGGATCGCCCTCGACGGTGCCGACGTCACGACCTGGTCGGTTGACAAGAGGCGCGACGCCGGGCTCGCGTTCGTGCCGGCGGATCGACACGGTCAGGGCCTCGTCCTCAACATGTCGCTCTGGGAGAACTGCATCCTCGGCCGCCAGGACGATCCCGGGTTCTCCCGGTTCGGGCTGCTGCTGATCCGCAAGATCAAGGAGCTGGCCGCCAAGCTGATCCGTCTGTTCGACGTCCGCGCGAGGAGCCTTTCGGCGCCGGCCGCGTCACTCTCGGGCGGGAACCAACAGAAGCTCATCCTCGCTCGTGAGCTGGAGTCCGACCCTCGCCTCCTCGTCGCGGCGCAGCCTACCCGAGGGCTCGATGTCGGCTCGATCGAGTTCGTGTGGACCCAGCTGCTCGAGCAGAAGTCGGAAGGGCGAGCGATCCTGTTGCTCTCCGCCGAGCTCGACGAGATCTACGCGTTGTCCGATCGGATCCTGACGATCTACGAGGGGAGGATCACCGGCGAGTACCAACCTGACGCGTCGCCCGAGCAGCTCGGGCTCGCCATGACCGGCGATCAGCGACAGGAGGAGGCGAGCTGATGGCTGCGGCGGCGACCTCGGTTCCGGCTCGGCGTCTACCCGCCTGGGCGCAGGTGGCGCTGGGTCAAGCGCTCGCGCTCGGTCTGGCGCTCGCCCTGGCCGCGCTGGTGGGTGGCGTGATCATCCGCCTGTACCACGAGAGCCCGCTCGATGTGTACGCGACGATCTGGCGATTCTCGACCGAGCGTCCATCCGACATCGGGCGCGTGCTCGAGAACGCCACTCCATTGATCTATTCGGCGCTCGCGGTGGCGGTGGCGTTCAAAGCCGGGATGTTCAATATCGGCGTCGAGGGCCAGTATCTCGTCGGGATGGTGACCGCGGCGGCCGCGGCGGTCACGTTCGACTCCCTCCCGGCGTTCGCGTTGTTGCCGTTGGTTGTTCTGGCTGCGATGGCAGGATCGATGATCTGGGCCGCGATCCCCGCCGTGCTGAAGGTGAAGACCGGAGCTCACGAGGTGGTGACCACGATCATGCTCAACGGGGTCGCGATCAGTCTTCTCGCGTGGGCGATCCTCCATCCGCTCAGAACGACGGACACCGGGCTGGTCGACCTTCGCACGGACATCTTCCCCGACGCCGCCATGTTCCCGACGATCGCGCACACCTTCGGCCTTGAGAAACAGCTTCCCGAATCCGTCTACCTCACATGGCTCTTCCCACTTGCGCTCCTCGCCTGCGTGTTGGTGTGGTTCCTGCTGTTCCGTTCCCGGCTGGGGTACGAGGTCCGCGCCGTCGGGTCATCGGCAGGCTCCGCGCAGGCGGGTGGCATCTCGATCGGCGCGACCCAGATCAAGATCTTCCTCATCTCCGGGGCGCTGGCCGGATTCGTCGGGCTGAACCAACTGCTCGGCGACAAGGGCTTCCTCGGCTCGAACTACGAGGCCGGGCTCGGCTTCGCCGGCATCACGGTCGCGTTCCTCGGCCGCAACCACCCGGCGGGCATCGCGGTGGCCGCCGTGTTGATCGGGATGCTCAAGCGGGGGCAGGACGCCCTCGCCCTGGAGACGAATATCCCGATCGAGATCCTGATCATCCTGCAGGGCGTCCTCATCCTCTCGGTCGTCATCGCGTACGAGATCGTGAACCGCCGGATCGCGCGGCGCCGGCAGCACGAGATCCGAGCCGAGGAAACCGCGTTAGAGGGGGCTGGCTGATGCCGTTGCTTGATCTGGGCGCTGCGCTCGCCCTCTGCCTGAAGTACTCGACGATCATCTTCCTGGCCGGGCTCGGGGGTCTGTTCTGCGAGCGATCGGGGATCGTCAACATCGGGCTCGAAGGCCTGATGGTCACCGGCACGGTGATGGCGGCGTGGGGAGCGATCGAGTTCGGCCCCGTCGAGGGACTTCTTCTCGGGCTGCTTGCGGGGGCGGTCTTCTCGCTCGTGCATGCGGTGGCGACCGTGACGTTCCGTGTCGACCACATCGTGTCGGGTGTCGTCATCAATGTCGTGGCGCTCGGGCTCGCCAGGTTCCTCTCCCAGCTCTTCTTCGGGGCGGCCACGCAATCGGACTCGGGTATCCCCGACCTCCCCAAGCTCGATATCCCTCTGCTGAGCAACCTACCCTGGGGGCTCGGCCGCGCGTTCGAGAACATGTCGCCCGTCGTGCTCGTCGCCTTCGGATTGGTGTGGCCGGCGATCTGGGTGTTGAGGCGGACCAGGTTCGGACTTCGGTTGCGCTCCGCGGGCGAGAACCCCGAGGCCACGCGGACGCTCGGCGTCCGCGTGGCACCGCTCCGGTACGCCGGCGTGATGATCTCGGGGGCCCTGGCGGGTCTGGCCGGTGGCTTCCTGTCGATCGAGGTCAACCAGCTGTATCACGAGGGTCAGACGCAAGGACTCGGCTTCATCGCACTTGCCGCCCTGATCCTGGGCAACTGGCGCCCGATCCCGCTCATGATCGGCGCTCTTGTGTTCGGGTTCGCGCAGGCCATCCCCTTGCGGTTGGACGACTTCTTCCTCTGGTCGTGGCTGCCTGAGCAGTTCATCCGCATGATCCCGTACGTGGTCACGATCGTCGCGATCGCGGGGTTCGTTGGCAAGGTGCAGCCGCCCGCGGCCGCGGGGCGCGCCTACGAAGGGGCCGGTGGCACCTAGCTAGTCGGTGCCGTGGAGACGATCCCCGAAGTCGCCGAGCCCCGGCAGGATGAACCCCACGCCGTTCAGCTCGCGGTCGAGGGCTGCGGCGACGATCGGCACGTCGGGGTGGTCGGCCTCGATCCTCGCGATGCCCTCTGGCGCCGCCACGATGCACACGAACGCGATCGACGTCGGCTTGGCGTTCGCCTTGACGATGGCGATCGCGGCGCTGCCCGATCCTCCCGTCGCGAGCATCGGATCGAGCACGAGGGCTCGACGATCCTCCATCCGAGGCAGCTTGGCGTAGTAGTCGCGCGGCTCCAGCGTCTCCTCGTCGCGCTCCATCCCCAGGTAGCCGACGATCGTGTCGGGATAGAGGTCGGTGGCTGCATCGAGCAGTCCGAGCCCTGCCCTGAGCACGGGGATGGCGACGAGCAGCTCGGCGATCTTCGTCGCCTTGGTCTCTTCCATCGGCGTCTCGATCGTGACTTCCTCGGTGAGGAGGTCACGGGTCGCCTCGATCACGAGCAACCACCCGAGCCGCCGGGTCAGCGTTCGGAACTCGGCCGACCCCGTATCCCGTTCCCGGAGGCGGGCGAGGAGATCGTGGGCGAGCGGATGGTCCAGAACGGTGATCGACATCGGTCGCATCCTAGTCCGGCTCCCGAGGCCGGGGCCTAGTTGACACCGGCGCCGCCCGGCGGTCACCATGAGCGCCTCATGCAGCGGTTCTTCGGCGAGTGGTACTTCTCCTTCGGGCGGTGCCCGGGGTAGTTACCTGCAGCCGAAAGAGCACAGGGGCCCCGGGGCGGAAGACCCGGGGCCGTTTCGTCTCCGGGGCCGTCCCGGAGCCGGAGGGGGTCGCGGATGGTCATCGTGATGAAGCAGGGCGCGACGGAGGCGGACATCGAGGCCGTCTCCGAAAGGGTGCGTGGGGCTGAAGGCGAGGCCTTCGTTTCGCGCGGCGCCGTTCACACGATCATCGGCCTCGTCGGCGACACCGCGCGCTTCCAGGCGATCGACTGGAAGCAGATGGAGGGTGTCGATCATGTCATCCGTATCGGCAAGCCCTACAAGATGGTCGCGAGAGACCTCCATCCCGAGACGACCACCGTCAAGGTGGGAACGACGCCGGTCGGACGCGAAACGTTCACGCTGATCGCGGGGCCGTGTGCGGTGGAGAGCGAGGAACAGACGATGGCCGCCGTGGAGGCGTGCAAGGCTGCCGGCGCGACGATCATGCGCGGCGACGTGTACAAGCCGAGGACGTCACCGTACTCGTTCCAGGGGCTCGGGGAGGAAGGCCTCGAGATCCTGCAAGAGGTCAGACGGCGTACCGGCCTGCCGTTCGTGGTCGAGGTCGTCGACCTGAACCAGGTCGAGCACGTGGCGGACGTGGCCGACTGCATCAGGATCGGCACACGCAACGCTCAGAACTTCGAGCTCCTGAAGGAAGTCGGGCTGGCGAACAAGCCGGTGATGCTGAAGCGGGGACAGGCGATGACGATCGACGAATGGCTGCAGGCGGCTGAATACGTCGCGCAGCGGGGGAATTCGGAGATCATCTTGTGCGAGAGAGGGATCCGCACGTTCGAACCGGCGACGCGCAACACGCTCGATCTCGCGGGGATGGCGGTGGCGCAATACGAGTCCCACCTGCCGGTGATCGTCGATCCGTCGCACGCGGTGGGCAAGCGACACCTGGTGGCGGCGATGGCGAAGGCCGCGGTCGCCGCCGGCGCCGACGCGGTGATGATCGACGTGCACCCGAACCCCGAGGAGGCGATGGTGGACGGGGCGCAGGCGCTCCTGCCGCACGAGGTGGTGGAGCTGGGGCAGCAGCTGGCGGCGATCGCGGCGGCCGTGGGCCGGACGATGAACCGCTAGCGAGTTTCGCCCTTCACGGCGCGAGCCACCACTCCGGCTGATGGGGTCCCTCGAGAGCGTCGTCCGCCCTTGCCAGGAGTTGCGTGAGCCGATGTCGCTCGCCGCCGCTGAGCTCTTCTTCGAGCTTCGCCTTGAAGTCGTGCGTGAACGTTCGGAACAGTCGAAGGCGCCGAAGGCCGAGCTCTGGAAAGCCGGACATATGCGCGACCGGCCTCCTGGGTGAGATCGACGAGGCCACCTTCATCGAGCTTCTGCACAGTCATCTGGGCAGCCTGACGGGAGAGGCGGAGGAACCGAGCGAGCTCGGAGATGTGCATCTCTTTGTTGAGAACGATCGCTTCGAGAGCTCGGTATTGGGCGAAGGAGACCCCGAGCGGCTCGAGCGACTGATCCATGAATACCTCCATGCGGTGCTGAAAGCGGCGGACGGAGGTGATGACCTCCCAACCGGACGCGAAGCCGTCGTTGTCGCACACCGGACGCGTGTATACATGACCGCGGTGACACGACGAGATCGTGATGGGCGCCGTACCCGTGCGATGTCAAGAGGTTGGCGGAGGTCTCCGGCTCGCTCTCGCCTCGACCTGTCAAGGGCTTACCGACAAACACCTATGACGCGGTCGGGAAGTCCTTGACACGTTCGCTCGGGCAGATGCTGCTCACTCGTGGCAAGGTCTTGACACATCGATCGGCCCATCCGGCTCGTTCACCCGGGTTTGAGAACCGACCGAGCTAACCAGCGCTCGTCTCGAGCGTGGTGACGTTCGGGATCAGCTCGACGATGTCGCACTTCCCGCGCCAGCGTGAGAGCGACTCCTCGGGCGGCCCCACCCGACTCCGGCGCCGGTCCACCAGCATCTTGGCGGCGGTCTCCCACTCGGGTCCCTCGAGCAGGCGCTGCGCCGCCGTGAACTCTTGCAGGGCCGTATCAC
>Ga0184619_10000844_pt1 | contig 10655 bp, 7 predicted proteins | sample PLM0_60_b1_FD_133146 | JGI IMG/M metagenome (GOLD analysis project Ga0184619, IMG submission 133146) | Groundwater sediment microbial communities from an aquifer in East River, Colorado, USA - PLM0_60_b1 | ecosystem: Environmental > Terrestrial > Soil > Riparian zone | place: USA: East River...
AATCCGCTGGATCGCGTCCGGCTGCTTGGTTAGGTCAATCCCAGTCTCCTTTTTGAATTCGCTGACGATCCAATCCATGATTTTTGCATCCCAGTCGTCACCGCCGAGGTGCGTATCGCCGTTCGTCGCTTTTACCTCGAAAACGCCATCGCCAATTTCGAGCACGGAAGTGTCGAACGTGCCGCCGCCCAAATCGTAAACTGCAATCTCCTCGTCTTTTTTCTTATCCAAACCGTAAGCGAGCGACGCGGCTGTGGGCTCGTTAATGATGCGCAGCACTTCCATGCCGGCGATTTTGCCTGCATCCTTCGTGGCGTTGCGCTGCGAGTCGTTGAAATACGCCGGCACCGTAATGACCGCCTGCGTGATTTTTTCGCCCAGCTTTGCTTCTGCATCGCTTTTGAGCTTCGCCAAAATCATTGCCGATATTTCCGGCGGCGAAAAAGTCTTGAGCTGTCCGTTTATTTCCACCTGAACGTGGGCGTCGCCATTCGCAGCCTTCACGATTTTGTAAGGCACACGTTTTTGTTCTTCATGCACCTCATCGAACTTGCGGCCCATGAATCGCTTGATCGAAGAGATCGTATTTTGCGCATTCGTGACCGCCTGACGCTTCGCGGCCTGGCCGACCAACCGCTCGCCGCTTTTTGTAAACGCAACGACCGACGGGGTGGTGCGCGCGCCTTCGCTATTTTCCAACACTACCGGGTCGCCACCTTCCATCACTGCCATGCAAGAATTGGTGGTTCCCAAATCGATACCTAAAACTTTAGCCATAAAATTGAAATTCCTTTCTCGGTAAGCCTTGCCAACGGACGGAATGCCGGGACGAGACTTGGATCCAACAACAACTAAGCAAGCCTTGGGCCACCCCCGGATGTTCGAGGTTAAGTTTCTGTTGGCGAGAACGTAATGCCGATGCGATGAAGAACCGACTTACTCTAGTCCGAGACAATTCGGCTCGATTGCAACCACGTTGTCACCGACCGTCGCGCCAATGCGGCACGCTGCGGGAACATAGGCTTGCAGTCCGCCACCGGACGGACTCGCCATGGCGAGCCTGTGCGGCCAGCGGGTTTCTAACCCGCTGTCCTCTGCTTGATAATTCAGCGGAGTGCAACTCCGCCTGGCGCACAGACCAAGAGGTCTACGTTACGACGCGTCACTTGAGCAGCGTGAATACCTGCGTGTACGAGCCATTCGCATTCCGCGTACTGGCCAACTGGCCGCGTGCACCCATGTATTTACCGGTACCGCCCAGTATCGCGCGCACGACAGGCTGCCCCGCATCAAATTCACCGGCTGTTGACGGATAATCGCGAGCGCCCAAAGCCACAATTTGATCCTGATGATTGGCGAAGGTGAAGAACAGAACAGTTGCGCGCGTCTCCAAGTTTGGGTTTGCCTCAGTCGCCATTTTGATCAGCGTCTTCGAGCCAAACACCTCGCCTGCGACCGGACCGCCGGGAGTAGAGTGTAGCGGTGCAAAAAAATGATAGACGTCGCCCGGACTGTTTCCCGGCGTGCCGAGGTCAAGCAGCTTCAGCGTTGGTGCGTCTTCATAAACAGTAAAAGTTTCAGTAGAAGGATTCGTGGACCGGAGACCACAGGCTCCGATCAGAATTGAAGCGAACAGCGCAGCCGTTGCTATTATTTTCCATTTAACAATCAGGTTCATTCTAAACTCCTTTCAAAATAAGAGTGGGTTCGTGCGCATTGCGTTGGCGAAACGTCTCGATTTTAACCTTGCGGCGACCAAGATAATGTCAATGCGGCACGCTGCGGGAACATAGGCTTGAAGCCTGTGCGCCCAGCGGGTTTCTAACCCGCTGTTTGGTAAATTCAGCGGAGTACAACTCCGCTTGGCACACAGACCAAGAGGTCTATGTTCCGACTTGGCGAAAACTTACGCCACGATAAAATTTAAGCGTGCGACAATATCACGATCTGCTCCGACTCGTGCTCGATCATGGTCGGCCACGCAACGATCGCACCGGCACGGGGACATTGTCGGTTTTCGGCGCGCAGGCTCGGTTTGATCTGCGCTCGGACGGGCCAGGATTTCCGCTGCTCACGACGAAAAAGCTGCACATCAAATCCATCATTTACGAGTTGCTCTGGTTTTTGCGCGGCGACACCAACATTCGTTATCTCAACGAGCACGGGGTAACGATCTGGGATGAATGGGCTGACGAAACTGGCGATCTCGGTCGTGTTTATGGCGCACAATGGCGGGATTGGCGCGGTGGAAACGGCGCGCGAGTGGATCAAATCGACAATCTCATCGCGCAAATAAAATCCAATCCGCAAAGCCGGCGGCTAATTGTGAGCGCATGGAACCCAGCTGAGATCGATCGCATAGCACTGCCGCCGTGTCACGTGCTCTTCCAGTTTTACGTGCAGGACGGCGAACTAAGTTGCCAGTTGTACCAACGCAGCTGCGATCTTTTCCTGGGCGTGCCATTCAACATTGCGTCGTACTCGCTGCTCACGATGATGGTGGCACAAGTCGTCGATTTAGCGCCCGGCGATTTCGTCCACACTTTTGGCGATCTCCATCTCTATAACAACCACCTGAAGCAGGCACGCGAGCAGCTTTCCCGCAGTTGCCGATCCTTGCCACAGATGAAATTGAACCCAGCAGTCAAAAGCATTAACAATTTCAAATTCGAAGATTTCGAACTCGTCGGGTACGACCCGCACCCATCGATAAAAGCGCCCATCGCGGTGTAATCTTTGGGGAGCGCAGGCTGCCAGCCTGCACTTCGCGGCAGCTTGCCGCGAAGCTCCTTGTCGTCGCAAAAACCTGAGATGTGGAAATTTGCATTCGGCTGGCAGCCGAATGCTACAGGCCAGCGGCCTGTGCCACGACAACACGGCCACTGGGGGCGGAGCGCTCGCTAACAGCGCAACTGGCGACTACAACACGGCCACCGGTGTTGATGCGCTCTTGAGGAACATCAGCGGCGCGAACAACACAGCCACCGGCGTTGGGGCGCTCTATTACAACACCGCCAGCAATAACACGGCTGACGGTTATCAAGCGCTCAGTAACAACACAACTGGCTACTACAACACGGCCAACGGTTTTCAAGCGCTCTGGAGCAATTTTATCGGCACTCGCAATGCGGCCGAAGGTTTCAAAGCGCTTTTCGGCAACACTGGCTCAGATAATGTCGCTCTAGGTTCCACTGCCGGCAGCAATCTCACCAACGGCAGTAGTAATGTCTGCATTGGCTCCGGCGTCGTGGGGCTCGCTGGAGAGAGCAACACCACCCGCATCCGCAACGTTTACTCATCCATCGCGTCCGCGCGGCCCGTTTACGTCAATTCCGACAACAAGATTGGCACCCTTACCTCGTCGCGACGCTACAAACAGGAGATCAAGTCTATGGACAACGCGAGCGAAGCTATCTTAGCGCTCAAACCGGTGACATTCCGTTATAAGAAGGAGATTGATCCTGCTAACGCCCCAATGTTCGGTCTTATTGCTGAAGACGTCGAAAAGGTGGATCGAGACCTCGTGAGCTACAATGAAAAGGGCGACGCCGAAACCGTACGCTACGAAGCGGTCAACGCGATGTTGCTTAATGAGTTTCTTAAGGAGCACCGTAAAGTTGAAGAGCTGGAAAAAGCAAGAGCCGACCAGCAAAGCGAAATTGCTGAGCTGAAGCAGCAACTCAAAGTGCAGGCTGCTGCTATTCAGAAGGTGAACGATCAGCTCCAACTGCGCACGCTTTCGCCGCAAGTGGTAGAGAATCGCTAAACTTTGAAGAGCTTAACGCTTGCTTCCGACGACGCACGAACTCGTCGGTTACCATCCGTCTTCGTCGATCAAGCCGACAATCGGCTGTGTAGCGCACTGTAGAGACAGGCGTTTCGCCCGGGGGCACACGATAAGCGATTCCCATCCGCATTTTTGCGTATTGACAAAGCCCGGGGTCCTTGGCCCCGGTGTACTCGAATTGGTCTAATCCTAATTATCCAGCGTCGCGCGGCGGGATCGGGCGTCTCCAGGTCCCATTTGTGATGCAAAACGATTGACCTTGCGCGGACATTTTTTGGCCTGGTCGCCGTCCACGCCGGCAACCAGGCGGCCGCAGAGCGGGGCCGCCCGAGCATCTCATTGGTTCGTTGGGACGCGATCATTCCGTTGCGTGTTTGAGAATTCTTTAAAATCCAAAGTTTCTTGCTGGACACGCCACGGCCTCTTTGAGATGATCGGGCCGTTTTACCGAAAATCAGCTCACATAAAAATAGGCATATATGAAAATTCGATCCGCATCCATCACTGTCGTTACCGGTCTCATCCTCCTCTTCGTCCCGTCCGCGGGATCCAATCAGGCAGGTGACACCACGATAAGAATCAACGGGCACACGCCAGGCGTCACGCCGTTCATCAGCAACGTGAGCCTCACAGCCAGCGATACGACTGTTCTGAAGAGCATCCAGTTCACGATCGCTCCAAAGCCAGGCTCCGTCACCCGGGCACTTTCAGGCACTTACGCTAATTACTACCTCGTGAACCGAGGCTTTGAAAATCCGCAAACTGGCGAGATCATGTTGCCGGTCTATGGACTTTACGCTGGACGCGCAAATACCGTTACACTGACTTATCGGTTTACGGACGGTTCGTCGAAGCAAGCTCACACCACAATCACGACCGCCGCCTACGTTGATCAGTGCGGATACAACAATGCTACCCTATTGCAGCCCAGAACCGACAGCACCGATTTAAGCTATGACTATATTTTCATCTCGAACGGGGGATGTGAAGGGAACTCACCGGTGATCATCGATACTGACAACGCGGTTCGCTGGGTTAGCCCGACCAGCATCTTGAATGCCTTGAACGCTTCCTCCCTTTTCATTAACAACGCAGTCTATGAGACACAAGGTGCCACCCTACGTCGAGTGGATCTTGATGGAACGATTACTTGGCTAGGGGACTATAGCAGCGAGGGCGTTGAGAATTTCCATCATAATATCGATCCCGGTAAGACTGGGGCACTCCTCGAAGCAGATACCACAGCCTACTATGAATCTGTTGTTATGGAAGTTGACTTTTTCGGTAACCTGCTAAAGACATGGAACCTGGCTGATATTATCAGCGCAGCGATGAGGGCCGGGGGAGATGATCCCAGTCAGTTCGTCTTTCAAAGGACACCGCAGTCCAATAACGACTGGTTTCATAACAACTCCGTTACCTATAATCGCGCGGACGACTCGTTGATCGTTTCGAGCCGGGAAAATTTTGATATTTGTATCGATTATGAAACAGGCGCGATTAAATGGATCCTGGGAGACCCGACCAAAAAATGGCACCAATTTCCTTCTTTGAGGCAATTTGCGCTCAGGCTCGCCCCCGGTAGCCTGCCGCCGATTGGGACACATGGTCTTTCGATTACCTACGACCAGGCCCTCCTGCTTCATGACAACGGAAATCCTAGCAGCTTTCAGCACCCAATAGGAGAATTACGCCCTTTTTCCAGTCCGCGAAAGTATCAGTTGGATTTGACCAGGAAACTGGCCACGGAAGTCTGGAATTACGAACAGAACCAATCTGTTTATAGTCCCATCTGTAGCTGTGTTTACGAAGATGCACCACTGAACTACCTGATCGATTTCTCTTCCGCTAACAGCATAAGCAATGCCATACTTATTGGTCTGGACGCGGAAGGCAATAAGATTTTTTGGTATCAGTACGCAACCCGTGGTTGTAACACCGCCTACAACTCGCGACCCATTCACTTGGAAAACACCAAGTTTCCTGCGGTGCAGCATCGAGTAGAGAATCTTTCGACCCGCGGGACAGTCATGAGCGGCGACAATGTCCTGATTAACGGTTTCATCGTCAGCGGGACTGATCCCAAGGCGGTAGTGGTCCGCGCGCTGGGCCCATCGCTCAGCAACTTCGGGCTTTCTGGTGTGCTCGCCGACCCGGTTCTCACTGTGTACGACTCTTCCGGCGCGATTATAGCAAGCAACGACAATTGGCAGACGAACGGCGGCGCAACGTTTATAGCACAGAATGGGCTCGCGCCAAGTAATCCATCTGAATCAGCTGCTCTGGTAACAAACCTGCCACCGGGCGCCTATACCGTGGTGGTTACCGGAAAGAACTCGACCGAGGGGATTAGCCTGGCCGAGGTTTACGAAATTCCCCGGCCGGGGGGTACCTCTAAACTGGTGAACCTCAGTGGCCGCAGTTTCGTAGGTACGGGCGATAATGTGCTCATTAGCGGATTCATTGTTGGAGACGTGGGAAGCGCAACCGTTGTCGTGCGCGCCCTTGGCCGATCGCTCGCTTCCTTTGGTGTAGGCAACCCGCTAAGTGATCCTGTGTTAACAATCTACGACTCGAAAGGATCTGTTATTGCGAGCAACGACAACTGGAAAAGCGATCCCAACAATGTCATCCTTCTCCCAAAGAATGGACTCGTGCCGGCAAGTGCGTTTGAATCGGCACTCGTGCTTCACCTGCCCGCAGGAGCATATACCGCCATCGTGCGCGGCGCTAATGGCGCGACCGGTAATGCCTTAGTCGAAGTTTACAATCTCCATTAGTACCTTACACCTACAATACATATATACTTCATATATACTTGCACGTGCACCTGGCTACAGCCACAATTCCTCCGTGCCTACAGCGACACCACGCGAGTGGTTTAAGTGCAATTTGCGAGTTGTAGATAAGCGCTGAAGCGCGTATGGAAAAGCGGTGATTCGGCGGAAAGACAGGCCCATCAGGAACGCCAGATAGAAATTGACCGGTTTCAATTCCCAGAGAAGTTATTGACGGTTTCTTACAAAATCTTAATTCGCCATGAAAACTTTTACTAGATATCTGTTTATACTCGCCGGCGGACTACTCGGCGTTTGTTCGATTTATACTGTCCAGGCAACCTCCGGGGCGACGACACCCCATCAACGCGGATACAATCCTGCCGGGGTTCCAGAGCTCGGGGCATTTGAGTTTGCGGAACTGCCAACGAGTATACCCCTGCCACCAACAGCTAGTCCGGCGACGTTTATCGCCAGTAATAGTTTCACGGCGAACTGGCGGAGTGTGAGCGGAGCAACCGGTTATCGACTGGATGTCTCTACGAACAGCTCGTTTAGCACGTACGTCACAGGCTATCAAAACCTGAACGTTGGCAACACGACCAGTCGGAGCGTTACCGGGTTAAATGTTAGCACCACATATTATTATCGCGTCCGCGCATACAATGGTGAGGGGACCAGCGGCAACTCCAACGTTGTAAGTGTGACGACGCTTGGTGCCACGGGGCCACCGGTGGTCATAACCAATCCGGCAACTTTGATCGCCAACTTCTCCGCTACGCTCAACGGCTCAGTGGATGCGCATGGATTGACCACGACTGTCTATTTCCAATACGGCACGACCACCAGCTACGGCCACACCACTCTCAACCAGATCAAGACAGGAAACACGTATCAGAGTATCAGCGCCAATATTAGCGGCTTAACTGCAAGCACCACGTACCATTTCCGGATTGTAGCTACCAACAGCGGTGGCACCAGGTACGGCAGCGACAGGACATTTACCACGCTGAGCGCCACGGGGCCTCCGGTCGTTACGACCAGTCCGGCCACCTTAATCGCGAACTTTTCAGCCACGCTCAATGGCTCAGTCAATCCGCACGGGCTGACCACTACAGTTTATTTCCAATATGGCACCACGACCAGCTACGGACTCACCACTGCAATCCAGAGCAAGACCGGGAACACGTACCAGAATGTGGCTGCCAACATCAGCGGCTTAACTGCGAGCACGACGTATCACTTCCGGGTCGTAGCCAGCAACAGCGCCGGTACCACTTACGGTGCCGACCGGACATTTACCACTCTGAGCGCTACCGGGCCGCCTGTGGTAATTACGAACCCAGCGACAAATATCCTAACTAATTTAGCGACACTCAACGGGTCAGTCAATCCGCACGGACTGACCACGACTGTTTATTTCCAATACGGTACGACTACCAGCTACGGACACACAAGTGCCTCTCAGAGCAAAACCGGGAATGCGTACCAAAATGTCAGTGCGAACATCTCTGGGTTGACTGCCAGCACTACGTATCATTTCCGCATCGTTGGCACTAACAACAGCGGGACGACGTACGGCAGTGACAAAACATTCACGACACAACCCTATTGAGCACATCACTTGTGCTGCGAACGTTCTTCCTCATCCCGATCGTCCCCGCCTGCTTTGCGCTGTCGTCGGCACTTAAACCTTTCGCGGTCAGCCCGGTGCCGGACGGAGGCCAAACGATCGACGACAAATCGCTGAGCTAAAGCAGCAAATCAAAGCGCAAGCCGGCAGCCATTCAGAAGGTAAGCGATCGAGTTGAACTGAGCATACCTTCGTCGCGAGTTGCAGATAATCACTGAATTCTGAAGGCAGCCTTACACTCTAACTGCGGAACGGCAATCGCCGTGTAGCCGAGGCGCTGTCTGCCGTATCTTCGCAACGCGGTGCCCCGATAGAGCGAGGCGGCTACAAACCTACATCCGGCGATCAAGGGCCCGATCGCGGCATAGGTTTGCGACTTTCGCGTGGCGCGCGGGTTTAAACGCAGTGTGAGGATCGCCATTGGGCTCTCGATCTTTTTCTGCGCAGCGATGTCGTTGCACGCACAAACTTCAGTCGAGATCGACTTGGAAGAGCAGATGGCTTATCTCCTTCACAATGGGCGCCCGGTGTTAGCATCCCCCATTTCCAGTGGGCGTTACGGGCATCTCACCAAGACCGGTTCATTCAAGGTCATCGAGAAAGAGCGAACACATTATTCCAGTATGTATGGCAAGATCGTTGACGGGCGTGGAAACACGATCGTAGCCGACGCTGATGCTGATATGTCCGTTCCGCGTGGAGGAAAATTTATTCCGGCGCCGATGCATTATTTCATGCGCTTTAACGGGGCTGACGGAATGCATGCGGGCTATTTGCCCGGCTATCCCGCGTCGCATGGCTGTGTCCGGATGCCGGAACAGTATGCAATCGCGTTCTTCAACTCCGTCAGCGAAGGCACTCCGGTTACGGTTTTTGGAAGAACTCCTGCGGGACGCTATCTGGGACAATCACGATCCCCATTTATGCGCGGCGGCAATAGATTTGCAGACCCACGCTTCGGTCCGCGATTCGGCCCGCCTCCCTTTCCCTGGTGGCGATAAAACTGAACCAGCCGAGGCGACTGCCCCGGCATCTCAGAGATGTTGTAGCCACGCCCCTGTGGGGGCATCTTCATCTTCGGACTCGCACGCTCCCGACGGCTCGCAGCGTGCCGTGGCTACAGCCCGTGCGGATTTATTAGACAGCTTCTAATGATTTGTGCTGGCCGTTTTCGGGCCACGCGAAAGATCGACAAGATCAGTCAGAATATTGAGTGTCTCGTCGCGCTCGGGATCGATTGCCGGTTCTTTATTGTCACCATCGGTGCCAGTTCCGGCGATCAAATCCGAATCTGCATCGGAAGCGGCTTGAGGATCAACTTTCGGTGTAACGCCGTTCTTCTTCGCTTCGGCCAATTTCCCGGGATACATGATCAGCTGGAGATTCGGTTTATCGACGGTATCGAGCGTTACCCGGTAAATTCGCGGCTCCTCCTGGTTTCGCGCCAGTCGCTCCTTCGAACGCATTTCCTTGCGCAGTTTGTCGTCCTGAGTCTCCTTTTTTCGCACATCTTCGTTCAGCGAGATTCGATTTTCATCGATCTTATGGCGCAAAAGATCGATATCCTCCACTACGTAGTGGAATTCGGGATCGTCCTTGACGCGCTCTTCCGAGCGTCGTCGCAGTTGGTCGACAAACAATGAATGGGTGTCGGACCATTTCGTGTATTTCGCCTTGGCTACTTCGTCATAGGGCAAGGCATTCTTTAGCGCACCTTCGCCGAACTCTGGAAGATCACTGAGGCTCGGCAGGACAATGACGGAAGCCACACCATGCAGCTGTGTCGAGCCGCCGGCAACACGATAAAATTTTTGGATCGTCAGCTTCAAGGCACCGTCTTCGTCGGAATGGCTACCGAGCAGCGAAGCGAACCGGCCGATGGGCAGGATCGTCTGCACAGTACCTTTGCCAAAGGTGTTCTTGTCACCAACGATCACCGCGCGACCGTAATCCTGGAGAGCAGCTGCGAAAATTTCGCTGGCGGACGCGCTTTGCCGACTGGTCAAAACGACAAGAGGCCCGGAGTAGGCAATGCCCGGATCTGGGTCGGACGAAATCCTAGTGCTTCCATTGTAGTCCTTGGTCTGAACGATTGGGCCCGATTTCAAGAATAAGCCGGTAAGCGAGAGCGCTTCTTCAAGCGAGCCACCCCCATTTCGCCGCAGATCGACAACCAGCCCGGCGATGTTTTCTTTCTTCAGCCGTTTGAGCAACGCCAGCACGTCGCGTGTGGTGCTCTTCTGGTGCTTGTCCATGTCTGCATAAAAGGAAGGGAGTGTAAGCCATCCGAGTTTAATCGGATCGCCGTTCTCATCTTTTTTCATGATGATATCGGCGCGAGCTTCCTGATCTTTGAGTTTAATTTCATCGCGCACCAGCTCGACGTTTTTCCGGCGCGACGGGTCCGCGGCATCCGAGGGAATCGCGAGCAACCTCACACGTGTGCCTTTTTTGCCGC
>Ga0184619_10000845_pt1 | contig 10644 bp, 8 predicted proteins | sample PLM0_60_b1_FD_133146 | JGI IMG/M metagenome (GOLD analysis project Ga0184619, IMG submission 133146) | Groundwater sediment microbial communities from an aquifer in East River, Colorado, USA - PLM0_60_b1 | ecosystem: Environmental > Terrestrial > Soil > Riparian zone | place: USA: East River...
ATGGCGCCTGGGTGAACAGCAGGGCGCTCGAGCTCGCGGGAATCGACTCGTCGACGCCGGATCCGCCCGACGGACGGATTGAGCGCGGGCCCGGCGGAGAGCCCTCTGGCACGCTGCACGAAGGGGCCATGCGAGCGGTGGAAAAGCTCGTGCCGGAGACGACGGCCGCCGAGTGGGAGCAGGCGATCTTGAACGCGCAGGCGCAACTGCATGCGCTCGGGATCACGGCCTGGCAGGACGCGACCGTCCTCCCGGAGACGCTGCGCGCCTATCGGACGCTTGCCGAACGAGGCGAGCTGACGATGAGGGCCGAGGGGAATCTTCTCTGGGACCGCACGCGGGGCGAGGAGCAGATCGACGAGCTACTCGCTATGCGAGAGCAGGGAAGCATCGGGCGCCTGCGCATCCGCGGCGCGAAGATCTTCCAGGACGGTGTCCTCGAGAACTTCACCGGGGCGCTCCTCGAGCCCTACGTGGGGACCGACAACCGCGGCATCGGGATGCACGAGCCGGAGGAGCTGGCGCGTATCGTCACGCTTCTCGACGGCCACCGCTTTCAGGTCCACCTGCACACCATTGGCGACCGGGCCGTGCGCGAGTCGCTCGACGCGATCGAGACAGCACAAGGGACGAACGGAGGCCGCGACGCGCGCCACCACCTCGCGCACATTCAGCTCGTGCACCCGGACGACCAGCCGCGCTTCGCCGAGCTCGGTGTGGTGGCGAATGCCCAGCCCTACTGGGCGGCCACCAGCCGTTACGTGACCGAGCTGACACTTCCCTTCATCGGCGAGGAGCGGGCTCGCTACCACTATCCGTTCGGAAGCCTTCACCGCGCCGGGGCGACGCTCGCCTTCGGGAGCGACTGGACCGTCTCGACGCCGAATCCTCTCGAGATAGTCGAGGTCGCGGTCACGCGCGTTGAGCACCCGAATCGCGATACCGAGCCGCTGCTGCCCGAGGAAGCCCTCGACTTGGAGACCGCCGTTGCAGCCTTCACCCGGGGCTCGGCCTTCGTGAACTTCCTCGAGGAGGAGACCGGCTCGATCGAGCCCGGCAAGCTCGCCGACCTCGTCGTCCTCGACCGGGATCTCTTCGATCCAGGCGCCGGCCCGGTCGGCGACGCCCGCGTCCTTCTGACTCTCGTCGGGGGCGAAGCCGTGTACGACGCGCTCTAGGCCGTCGCGGACGACGTCCGGCGCATCCGGCGGGCCAGGTACACGGTCGTCACGAGAGGGACAAGCACGAGCATGACGACGAAAGCGATCTCCCAGGCTCCAGTGCCGTCGGCCGGCGGGCAGTTGCTACCGATCGGCTGAGGAGACAGCTGAGGATTCACGATCGTGCCGCAGCCACCCGATTCCTCCGCCATGACGCCCAAGGCCAGTGGCAGGAGCAGGCCGCCCGGGAACAGCAGGGTTCCGACGAGCTTGTCTCGCGTGCTCCAGGCGTCGGAGACCCAGAGCAGAACGATCCCGATGAACCACCCCAGCACTGGAAGGATGACGCCGCCGATAGGCAGCATGATCAGAGCGCCGACCTCCTTCCAGCCGACCTTCCTCGGCGCCAGGCCGAAACGCTCCCTCGCCTCGGCGGCGATCTCCTCGGGGTCACCCAGACGATCGAGCAGCGTTCGGATCGCGGCCTCGTTCTCGCTCTCCAAGTCGGCACGGGCCTCGGCGATGTGCTCGGAGATCTCGTCGACGAGCTCGCGCCGCCGCGCTCGGGGAAGGCCCCGGAGCTCTCCGTTCAGGCGCTTCAGATAATCCGATACGAGCTTGTCGGCTTTCGCTGCCATGATCATGCCGTCCTCTCTACGAAGTGGTCTACCGCGTCGCGAAACCGGCGCCATTCCAGCCTGAATCCTTCGAGCGCCGCTCGCCCGGCGTCGGTCAAGCGGTAGTAGCGGCGCGGGGGGCCGGTCGGCGATTCCTGCCAGGTGGACTCGACGAGCCCATCCCGGCGCAGGCGGCTCAGCAGCGGGTAGATCGTTCCTTCGCTCGTAACCATCCCGTCAGATACGGCGAGACCGCGGACGAGATCGAATCCGTAACGCTCCTCATCCGCGAGCAGCGAGAGCACGCAGTACTGGAGCGTGCCGCGGCGCATTTGCGCGAGAAGAGCGTCCTGCTGAGCTACCATGTACTACAAGGTACCTGGGACTACCTTATATGTCAATCAGGACTCGGCCGTCGGCCGCCTTGGCCGGGTAGACGGCAACGCGGAGCGCGGGATCGTCGAGGCAGGCACCGGTAACCGGGTCGAACTCCCAGCCGTGCCAGGGGCAGCGCAGGACATGAGCCCCCGTGAGGTCGTACCCGCCGGGGCGGCCAGTGAGGCGCTGCTGCACGGTCCCCAGGCAGAGCGGACCGCCGTGGTGCGGACAGCGGTTGCGCACGCCGCGAAGCTCGCCCCCTACGGAGACGACGCCGAGCTCACGCCCTTCCACGCGGGCGACGACGTGGCCGTTCCGCTCGAGGTCGACGAGCGAGCCGACGTCGTGCCAGGTCACGCCGAGACGAGGCCGAGGCGCTCGCCGTAGAGCGCTGCGGCGTTCTCGTGCAGCACGCGCTCGCGCCAGGCCTCGGGCAGGCGCTTGAGCATGAAGGTCGGGTCGTCGAAGTCCCAGTGCGGATAGTCGGAGGCGAAGCAGAGGACATCGGGAGCGCCGGCAGCCTCGAGCATCTCCCAGAGGAGCTCGTCATGTCCGTCCGTGTGCTCGAGCGGCTGGGTAGAAAAGCGGACGCTCTCGCGCGCCACCTCGCTTGGCTTGCGCTCGAGCCAGGGCGTGTCGGCGCGGAGCGCCCTCCAGTTCGTGTCCAGCCGCCAGAGGATCCCCGGCAGCCAGGCGATCCCACCCTCGATCAGGAGCACTTTGAGAGAAGGCAGCCGCTCGAAGGTCCCGTGGACGAGCAGGGAGACGAGGTGGGCCATGGTGCTGCACGCCGAACCGAGCGTGTGCCACTCGATGTAGAAGGTGACCGGGCCGGCGCCACCCGGCGGCGCCGCGATCCCCATCCCCTCGCCGCCTGAGTGAATCGCCACCGGCAGGCCGAGCTCAGCCGCGGCCTCGAAAATCGGGAGGTAGCGAGGCTCGCCGTAGGGCCGCTCGGAGCCGCCACAGAGAATGACTTGGACAAAACGGGGATCCTCGCCTGCCCGGCGGATCTCCCGCGCAGCCTCCTCAGCGTCTTGGGCCGGGCAGACGATCGCGCCGCGCAGGCGCACATCTCGCTCGAGCCAACGCTCCCGAATCCAGTCGTTGTGAGCCCGGGCGAGCGCTGCCGCGCGGTACGGGCTCGGCATCAGCGAGACGAGCACCGCGTCGTCGGCGTTCAGCACTCCGGCGGCGGTCCCGCTGGGATCGAGCAGCTCTCTCTGCACGGCCTCCACGTCCGCTCCCGGCGGACGGCCGTCGGCGGCGAGGTCTTGCCGGTACCACGACAACGGATGGCTCCACGAGTAGCCCGGGAGCCCGAAGTACGGCTGGCCGCGGAACCAGTCCCGCTGCCCCGTCTCCACGTGGGCGAGGAGCTCCTCGGGATCTCCGATCTGCGGGTGAATGTCGCAATCGATCAACTGAAGCAGCTTTTCACACGTGGTCGCGCGGGATCGCGAACTTCCACTCGCGCGAGAAGATCCGCTCGTCCCCCTCGTGGACTTCGAGACGGGTCTCGACATGGAACGAGTGTCGGTCGCTGGTCATCGAGCTCGTCACCTCCGAGCGCATGCTCCAGTCACCGCGGCCCATCCCCGAAGTAGCGCGAAAGCGAACGGCGGCCGAGAGCGGGCCGCGCTCGAGGATCGAGTAGACGGTGTGGCTCGAATCGGAAGTCTCCAGGTCGATGGCCACGAGCCGCGAGGAGCCGCCGAGATCCCAGTCGAAGATCTGCTCGACGAGGCCAGTGGCCAGCTCACGCCGAATCGTCCGCCCTTGCGGCCCGGCCTCGGTCTCCTCGATCTTCAGCGCCGGCGAGTGCTCCGGCTCCCCGAAGGCCGCCAGCTCTTCGTCCTCGGCCCGCAGGGCCCGTGCCGGCAGCTCCAGACGGCCACCGAAGACGGTCAGCGTGACCTCCTCGGGCGACGGCCAGGCCCACGGCCAGTACGCGGGCGAGACCGCGATGCGCAGGCGATGCCCGGCTGGGAACGAGTGCGCCGCGACGTCCAGCGGCACGCTCACCTGGTAGTGGGTGCCCGGCTCGAGCGCGCTCGGCTCCTCGTGACTCGCCCGATGGGCCAGGTTGAGCAGGCCTCGTGTAACGAGCGCCGAGGTCCCGTCAGGAAAGACTTCGCAGAGGCGCACGCAGACGAAAGCCTGGGGCCGGTCGACTGCAAGGTCCAGCACAACCGAGGGAAGCCCCAGGATCTCGAGCGGCTCGGCGAGCGGCTCGAAGTCGTAAGTGATGGAAAGAGCGTCGTCGGGACGCTGGTCTCCCGCGAGGTCGGCGGACTGGCCCTCGGCCGTCCACGCGCCTGCCTCAGTACCGGTCGACTGCACAGCCCGGAGAGAGCGCTCGCCCTCCCCAGGTAGTTCCCACTGCTGGGCCTCGACGTGGGGCGAGGGCCACGAGGGCTCCGCGACCCAGCGTCCGGGCCGCACCTCGTAGGCGGGCTGCGGCTCGACCGAGTCCTGCATCCAGACGCGCAGCATTGGCTCATCCATGACGCCGTTCTCGACTCCCTTGAGCCAGTGGTCGAACCAGCGCACGCACTCCTGGAGAAAGCCGATGCTCGGCCCGGGAGACGCATCGTCCGGGAAGGCATGGGCCCAAGGCCCGATCAGCCCCTTGCGTGGGACAGACAGTCCGGCCAGAAGGGCCGGAACCGCGTTGGTGTAGCCGTCCGCGAAGCCGCCCACGGCGTAGACCGGGCACTCGATCGCCGAATAGTCTTCGCAGACGGAGCCCGCCTTCCAGTATTCGTCGCGACGCTGGTGCGTGAGCCACGGCTCGATCCACGGACTCACCCGCTCCAACCGCTCGAGCCACTTCTCGCGCCAGCCGTCGGCCTCGAGGCGCGGGTCGGGTGGCCGGGCCATCCAGGTCAGCATCGAAGAGGCCCAATGGAGCATGTCGAGGGCAAGAACGCAACCGCCGCGGTAGTGGACATCGTCCGCGTAGCGATCATCGGCCGCGCAGAGCGTCATGATCGTCTTGAGCGCCGGAGGTCGGTGCGCCGCCACCTGAAGCGCGTTGAAGCCTCCCCAGGAGATACCCCACATGCCTACGGCTCCCGTGCACCATGGCTGCTCGGCGAGCCACGCGATCACCTCGAGCGCATCTTTCTGTTCCCGCTCGGTGTATTCGTCCTCGAGAAATCCGTCGGATTCGCCCGTCCCACGCATGTCGACGCGGACGGCTGCGTAGCCGAATCCCGCCAGGTACGGCTGGCGCTTGGCGTCCCGCGCGACCGTGCCGTCGTTCTTGCGGTAGGGGAGATATTCGAGGACCGCGGGCACGGGGTCCGCCTCGGCGTCGTCGGGAAGCCAAATCCGGGCCGCAAGCCGGCAGCCGTCCGAGAGCGCAATCCAGGTGTGCTCGATCTCCCGCACACGCCGCGGGAAGTCGGTCCGGATGCGGGCCCTCACGTAACGACCCGCTCGAGAACGAGCCGCTCCCGCTTGTACGGAAGGGGAATCTCCGGATCCTCACAGTCGATCTCGCGTGCGAGGCGGTGCCCCTCGAAGACCGCCTCGGCGATCAGCCTCGGCGCCACACAATCTCCGATCCGGTACACGGCCTCGATCCCTTCCGCGGCAAGCGCGTCTTCGTTCTTCTTCAGGCTGAGGAAGAGGTCCTCGTTCGAGAGCCGCTGCGTGACGAGGACGACCGCGTCGGCTTCGAGCTCGAGTGGGTCGCCCACGTGGTCTCGGGCCGTCAGATGGCCCGGCTGGATACCCGTCAACAGCGTGCCTGTCCGCATCCCGATGCCAGTGTCGTGAAGATGCTGGCGCAGGAGCGCGCCCTCGAGCGTCTCGTCGGAGAGCGGCGAGACGAGATCGTGGCAGGTGACGAGCTCCACCTCGAAGCCGTCTGCGACCAGCTTCTCCGCGAGCCCTGGGGCCACGAAGTACCCGTCCGCGTCGAAGACAACCACGCGTTTCCCGGCCGGCACCTTCCCCTCCAGCATCACCTGCTCCGGCGTGAGGACGTGAGGCAGGGAGGAATCGGCCCCGGGGATCGGCTGGTGCGTAACGAAGTTGACACCGTCGCCCGCCCACCGCGCCCCCGTGGCCACAACGACGATCTCGGCACCGTATTCGCGGATCGAGGCAACGTCGAGACGCGCGCCCGTGATCACCTCGACGTTCCGAAGGCTCTGCAGCTGCACGGCGCGCCAGTTGAGGACGCGGCCCCACTCGCCCAGACCGGGAAGACGCGGGATCCAGCGCATGATTCCGCCGATCTCCTCCTCGGCCTCGAGAAGGTGCACGCGGCGCATGCCGCGCTTCCCGAGCACGATCGCGCATTCCATTCCGGCGGGCCCCGCCCCGACGACGAGGACGTCGCGGTCCGCGTTCGCCGCGGGCTCAAACCGCTCCGGGTGCCAGCCACGCCGGTACTCCTCTCCCGCGGTCGCGTTCTGCGTGCAGCGGATCTGGTTGCCGTACTCGGCGCCGGCCGCGCAGATGTTGCAGCCGATGCACTCCCGGATCTCTCCGTAACGGCCCTCCTCGATCTTCTTGGGGAGGAAGGGGTCCGAGATCGAAGGCCGCGCCGCGCCGATCAGATCCCAGGCGCCGCTCGCGACGATCTCCGCCATGCGATCGGGATTCGTCAGCCGACCGACGCCGACGATCGGCTTGGCCGTCACCTCGCGGACACGACTCGTCCACTCGAGCTGGTAGCCCTCGGCAAAGAAACGCGAGGAGCCTGAGTCCTTCGACCATTCGGTGATCGAGCCGACGTTGACGTCCCACAGGTCGACCAGCTGATCGGCGAGGCCGACGAAGCCGAGTCCTTCCTCCAGCTCGACACCGGCTGGGCCGAGCGCTTCGATGCAGAGGCGGACGGCAATCGCGCATTCGTCGCCGATCGCCTCGCGAACGGCTTCGAGGGTCTCCAGCCAGAAGCGGGCACGATTCTCGAGCGAGCCCCCGTATTCGTCGGTGCGGTGGTTGTAATAGGGGGAGAGGAACTGGAGCGGGAGGTAGCTGTGTCCGCCGTAGACGTAGACGATGTCGAATCCCGCGTCACGTGAACGGCGCGCGGCCGCGACCCAGTCGCCCCGAACGCGGCGGATGTCCTCCAGCTGCATCGCCTTCGGAGTCACGAAGGGGTCGTAGTCGCTCGCGAGCTGCGAGGGCGCAACGGCCGGCACACGGGCGTCGCGCGCGCGTGCGTGCGCGCCGCCGTGAGCGAGCTCGATCCCGGCGAGCGAGTCGTGGGCGTGCGCTTCCTCGCACATGACCGAGAGATTGCGGAGGTCGTCGTCGTCCCACATTCGCGTCGAGAAGACCGGCCAGAAATCCGAGTCCACGCTGACGAGCGCCTCCTCGGTGCAGACGGCCGCCCAGCCTCCCTCGGCCTTCGTTGCGCGGAAGCGAGCCTGCGAAGCAGGCTTCTCGCTGCCGAAGCCGGTGCAGTGCGGGACGGCGTAAAAGCGGTTGCGGAGCGTCTTCGGGCCGACCTGAAGGGGTTCGAAGAGGATGTCGTGGCGGGGGTCGCGCGGCATCGGCGGGGATAGGATCGCGCCTGTGGCGCAAGCGGTCAAAGCGCGTACGGGCGGAGGGCTCGTCGCCGAGACGCTCGAAGCGGTCGGCGCCGAGGTCGCCTTCGGCGTTCCGGGCATCCACGCGTTAGCTGTCTGGGACGGCCTGCGCACGAGCTCGATCCGCACGATCGGCTTCCGCACCGAGCTGAACGCCGGCTTCGCAGCCGACGGATACGCCCGCACGAAGGGCTTGCCCGCGGTGCTCCTGCTCTCGACGGGCCCGGGCGCGCTCGTCTCGCTTGCGGCGCTCATGGAGGCCGCGAGCGCCCACGTTCCCGTCGTCGCGATCGCAAGCCAGATCCCGCGCGACCTGATCGGGCAGGGCCGCGGCTACCTCCACGAGCTCGGCGATCAGCTTGCGTCGTTCGCCCCAGTGGTGAAGTGGGCCGGCCGGGCCACGTCCGCCGAGGAGGTCCCAGAGCTGCTGAGCAGCGCCTGGGCCACGGCCATGAGCCCGCCGAGCGGACCCGTGTTCGTCGAGATCCCCGTCGACTTACTCACGGAAGAGACTGACGTCTCTTCCGTGAAGGGCTCGACTTCAACCCGACAGAAGCTGCCGACTGCATCCGCCGATGCAATCGCGGAAGCAGCCCGGCACTTGAATCGCGCGGAGCGGCCGGTCCTCTGGGCGGGCGGCGGCGTTCTTCGTGCCCAAGGCTGGGAGGAGCTCGCCGAGCTCGCCCGGGCGCTCGATGCTCCCGTGGCCACGACCTACATGGGCAAGGGGGCGTTTCCCGCCGACGACCCGCTCTCGCTCGGCTCCGCCTGTGACGAGGCCGCCTTCAAGGAGGTCCTCGAGGACGCCGACGTGGTTCTCGCGGTCGGCACGGAGCTAGGTGCCGAAACGACGGCGCAATACCAGCTGGCGCTATCGGGGAAGCTGGTGCAGATCGACGCGGCGAAGGAGCGCATCGGCTCGACGTACCCGGCGCTCGGCCTCGTCGGCGACGCCAAGTGGACGCTGAGCGCCCTGCTCCCCCACGTCGAGCCGAAAACCCGCGACGGCGCTTCGAGGGCCGCGCGAGCCCGGGAGCGGATCGAAACGGGCCTCGCCGAGCAGGACCGGCGGCTCGAGCGTGGGCTCCTCGAGACGGTCCGCGAGACGGTCCCCGCCGACACCGTAATGGCGTGGGACATGACCATCCTTGCCTACTGGGCTGCCGCGCACTTCCCGGTCGTGAAGCCGCGGCGTTTCCTCTACCCCCTCGGATCCGGCACGCTCGGCTACGCCTGGCCGGCGGCCCTGGGCGCGTCGGCGGCCGGCTCGCCCACCCTCGCGGTCGTCGGCGACGGCGGCTTCCTGTACGGGATCCAGGAGCTGGCGACGGCGCGCCAGCACGGTCTCGACACAGTCGTGCTCGTGGTCGACGACGGGGGCTACGGGATTCTGCGGGAGTACCAGCGCGACTCTTTCGGGGAGACCACCGCCGTCGACCTGGCCGAGCCCGACTTCGTCACGCTGGCGAAGGCCTTCGGCGTGCCGGCCGAGCGAACGACGCCTGACGAGCTGGGAGAAGCGCTCGAGCGGGCGTTCGCCCAGGAGGGCCCGGCGCTCGTCCATCTTCCGGTCCTGCTTCGGATGTGGGCCCCCACCTCGTGACCGACTGGAGCCGGCTCGTGCGGCCCTCTCTCATCGGGGTGGATCCTTACCGTCCCGGGCCGAGCCTCGACGAGCTAAAGGCGACCTACGGCTTGCGGGACCTCGCCAAGCTGAACTGGAACGAGGGCTTGCTCGGCCCGTTTCCGAACGTTCGAGACGCGGTGCTCGGCGAGCTCGACCGGGCGTGGATGTACCCCGAGCACGCCTATTCGGACTTCCGAGAGGCCGTCGCCTCCTGGCTCGGAACACGCCCCGAGCTGATCGTCCCCGGCCACGGCATCCAGGCGCTCATCGCCACGGTCGCGCATGCCTTTCTCGACCCCGGAGACGCCGTGGTCGTGCCGAGCCCGACCTACGGCCTGTACGCCCAGGTATCCACCGCCGCAGGTGCACGGGTCGAACGAGTCCCCGGCCGAGAGCATCGCCACGACGTCGAGGCCCTCGCGAAAGCAGCCGGACGAGTCGGAGCGCGGCTGATCTGGCTCTGCGACCCGAATAACCCGACCGGCTCGCTGGTCACCCGTGACGAATGGGAGGCGCTTCTCACGGAGCTGCCCGAGCGCTGTGCTGTCGTCGTGGACGAGGCCTACGCCGAATACGTCCACCCGGAGCACAGGCTGCGCCGCGAGGCCGATGTCGAGGCCGGCCGGCCTGTGATCGTCCTGCGCAGCTTCTCGAAGATCTTCGGCCTGGCGGGCCTGCGACTCGGCTACGCGGTCGTAGACGAGCCGCTCGCGCCGTTCCTCGACGTCGTCCAGGAGCCCTTCAACGTCAATCGCGCGGCGCTCGCCGCCGGGTGCGCGAGCCTCCGGCAGCCCGAGCTGGTGGCCGAGCGGCGGCTGGAGAACGAACTCGCACGGGAGACGCTGGCCCGCCGGCTGGGCGAAATCGGTCTCGAGAGCTTTCCCTCCGAGGCGAACTTCCTGCTCGTACGCGTGGACACGGACGATCTCGCGCTCGCCGAGGAGCTCGTTCGCCGAGGCCTCCTGATCCGCCCGGGGCACGACTTCGGGATGCCCGGCTACATCCGAGCCACGATCGGCCCCGTACCTTTGATGAACCGACTCGCAGACGAGCTCGCGCGCATCCTCGATGAGGACAGCGAGGAGCGACTTGAAGGGGCGGGCCAGGCGTGAGAGGCTTCCCGACCCGTCGCCAAGGAGGCTGAAGATGACGCTGCATCCCAAGGAGCGCCCCGACGGCTTCACCCGTCGTCACTTTCTTCTTCGCACGGCAGGAGCCGCGACTCTCCTCTCGGGGGCCGGGGGCATTCTCGGAGCCTGTAGCTCGTCCACGACAGCCGAAGGAACGACCGCCAAGAGCGGAGAGCC